>OASU01000058.1_pt1 | contig 109264 bp, 78 predicted proteins | sample 1475801 | NCBI WGS metagenome assembly OASU01 (sample SAMEA2579919, study PRJEB22360) | human gut metagenome | biome: human gut; feature: human-associated habitat; material: faeces | place: Denmark | collected 2008/2010 | reverse complement strand
TTTCCTCATTAAGAAACAGTCGCCTCAACGACTGTATGGTTATTATAGTACAAACAAGAGATGTGCGCAAGCCTTAATTTTAAAAAATTTGAAACTTTTTTCACCTTTTCTGTATAGTGTATTTATTTATTCTGATACTACTATATATTGTATTTGGCAGCCCCCTTTTTATATTTCTATAGACTATAAATACAATATATGCTATTCCACTAATTAGTTTCAGTTATATCTATTAATTACTACAGGCCTGTTCTATTTCTTAGGAGGTCTTGCAACTGTCATTCTACATTTAGTACAGGCCTGTTCTATTTCTTGGGAGACCTTGCAACTGTCATTCTACATTTAGTACAGGCCTGTTCTATTTATTAAGAGGCCTTACAGCTGTCATCCTATAATTAGTACAGGCCTGTTCTATTTCTCTGGAGGCCTTGCAACTATCATCCTACAATTAGTACAGGCCTGTTCTATTTCTTGGGAGGCCATGCAACACCCTTCTTACAATTAGTACAGGCCTGTTCTATTTTTCAAAGGGCCCTGCAACACCCTGCTCATAATTAGTACAGGCCTGTTCTATTTCTTGGGAGACCTTGCAACTGCCATCCTACATTTAGTACAGGCCTGTTCTATTTCTTAAGAGACCTTGCAACTGCCATCCTATAATTAGTACAGGCCTGTTCTATTTCTTAGGAGGTCTTGCAACTATCATCCTACATTTAGTACAGGCCTGTAGTAATTAATTAACACTATATAATACTATAATATGTTTATCTAACTTAACGTCCTATCTGATATACCATTTTCATTCTTATATAAAACAAATGACGCCACCCATAAGGGTGGCGTCATTCGTATAAGGATTATTTGTGCCCTAGTTAGGGGTTCTAGGGTATATACGGCCCCTATATCAGCATATGAGGGGCCATATTGTTTTTTTTAAAGATATACGGTCAGCAATCTTATTGTTGAATTGCTTTACGCAAATCAATTGTGTGAGGAGCGGAAGGTTCCACTGGTTCATTGATTGCTTTGCGAAGGTCTACTACGTGTTCTTCAGTAGCAGTAGGCTCTTCACTTGCTTTGTTTTTTACGGTTTCTTTAGCTGCGTACCAAATTGTTTCGTTCATCATGTGACGAAGGTCTTCGTTGTTCACATGTTCTTGATCTTGAGCCATGATATCCAAGATTGCGTCTTCTAAAGCTTGAGATTCATCGTTAGTCATAGGACCACCGATTTCTTTTTGTCTTTGAACGACTGCATTGATTTGGTCTACCATGCCGCGCAATACATTAAATCCGTAGCTATTTACGAAACCATCTTTTTCATTGTATTTTGGCATATCAAAGAATTCGTATTCATTTTTGTTACGGTTTTCGCCGTTCCAGTTGAATGCGACTTCAAAGCCATGAACACGTCCCAAGGAATGTGTGCGGAAGTAGTCCGCATAGTTATGTTTATCCTTAGAATGTAACCATTTACTTTCAGCCTTAGTCAATTGTTCATGATTGTCATGTTTAATCTTAGCTTTAGTATAGTTAACTTCTGCATTTTGCCATGCTTGTACAAATGTATGCAAAGCTTGTACCGTTTGTGGGCTAGCCACAGGAACGAGTACAACAGGACCTGTAGTTGGTGTAGAAGCAGGGTTAGGCAAAATCAAATTATCATCATATGTTGGTGAGCCAGCAGCATATCCTGTAATGGATGCAGCGCTCATAAGTGCTGCTGCTGTGAAAGCAAGCATTGTAGATTTTTTCATATCTATTCCTCTTTTCGTTGTCGAATATTAGCGATGGTAGGGGATTCAAGGAGAATCCCCGTCCATGTGTATCTTATTACATACCTAATTTAGCCATCATAGCAGCCATTTGAGCTTTCAATTGGTCTACTTCGCTTTGTAAGCCTGCATTTTGAGCCTTAATTTGTTCATTTTCAGCTTTCAAATCAGATACTTCGCCTTTTAATCCGGCATTTTGTGCTTTCATAGAAGCCACTTCAGTTTGCATTGCATATGTAGAGCTGATAGGACCCTTACGGTAACGATCTGCTACAGCAGCTTCGCTATCGCGGTTGCCGACCTTCCAAGTTACACCAGCGTTAGCCATCATATGGCCGTTGCCGCCAGCCCAGGACACGCCTGCATGGAACATTGTGGATTCGTTCTTGTAATGAGCTACGCCCAATGCCAATGCGGAGTTGCCACGATAGTTACCATAACCAGCCATGATTTGAGTTGGTTCCATTGGATCGTATTGGATAGGTTTCAATGCGGACAATGCAGCAGATTGTGCACCTACATGACCGATTTCTTCTCCTAATTGATCTACGCGAGGGTCAGCTGCAGGGTTAACATGTAAATCGTATTCATGCTTGTTAGGATCTGTACTTAGATCTGTAACTCGTACAGTGCCATCAGTAGATTTAACAGTTGTTAAGGAGTCACGCAATTGGTTAACGTTTACGCCATCAGTACCATCGATACCAGGTGCAAGGTTAACGATGCGATTACCAGTCATGCTGAGGTTACCACCATGAACTTCAAAAGCTGGAGTCACAGCTGTATCACGGTCGTATTTATTACCGCCTGGGTTAGAGTTGATGCGAAGAGTTGCGCCACCGTTGCTGATAGAATTGATTTCAGTCAAGTCGTGAGCCAAGCTGTAAGTGATAGAGTTATCAAGTTTATCATCACCATCAACATGTTTGCGTTCTACAACCATGTTATCGCCAGCAATGTATTGCGTACCTTTTTCAACTTTTGCAGGGTTCTTAAGGCCTTTAGCCACACCAGAACCATCTGTACCAACGCCAGCATAAACTTTCGCGCCAGAAAGATCAGCGTTTACAGTATATGTTTTTTGACCAGTTGCGTTATCAGTTGCTTCATCAACGGATACGTTTTGACCAGCTTTCACGATTGTGCCAAGGCCAGTGATAACCTTTTTACCTTCGTTAGTAATGTTGGACAAGTCTTGACGAGCGATACCGGAAATAGTTGCTTTCACAGGGTTGCCGTGTTCGTCAACTAATTGTTTACCAGAACCATCAACATATGTCATTTCAACAGTACCGTTTTGACTAACTTCATAGTTACCATCTTTGATACGAGTATCGTTAGCTTTGGAGATACGTTTGATGTCACCGATGTTAGCGCCATTGGAATCTACATCGCCACCAGATTTCACGTTGTGAATTTGTTGGCCACCCATATCAACATTGTTCTTAGTGATAGTAGGACCACCAGTGATAGTCAAACCATCGTTGTTAACTACTGTATCACCAATTGTTACGGAACCATTTGGAGTCAAGTCGATGTTGTTGTTCAATGCGAATTCTACTTTTGCACCGTCAGCAGTATTAGTTTGTTTAACAGTGAGGTTCTTACCACCAGAGAATTCTACAGTTTTACCATCAGTGATGTTTTTAGCTGCTTTATCGGAATCGTTAGTAGTATTACCAGTAGATTTAACATTGAAGCCGTTCATAGTACCAACGCCGTCAGCACTAATTGTCATCTTACCAGCTGCATCAGTAGAAACTTTGATGTGGTCGCCGCCTACAACATTAACTTTGCCGCCTACAGGTTTAACGTCTGTACCATTTGCTTGGATAGTCCAAATATCATCTAAGTTAGCTACTTGTTTAGTGCCGTTCTTAGTTGTGTACTCGATACGATCATTACCTGCATTGTAGTTAATAGTTGTATGAGATGTTGGGCTACCTAAGTGGATTGTGTTAGTTTGAACGCTGTTAAGCTCTTTCAAATCTTTATCCAATGCGAATTCGTAAGTTTGTTCTTCGCCGTTTACAGTTTGTTTTACGTTCAAGTTTTTGCCTGCGCCGTAATTTACTGTGCTGCCAGGTTTAACGATTGTTGCAGTGGATGTACCTACCACATTACCTGTTGCATTAGCTTTCCAACCGGAATTGTTGATTGTATCAACTACAGTTTTAACTGTTGCGATACCATCTTTACCATCTACGCCTGGTTTGCCGTCTGTACCTTGTTTGATATTACCAAGGTTAACGTCGTATTTAACTTGACCATTTGCATCAACGGAAGCAGATGTGTAGTTACCATCAACAAAATTCAAACCTTTAGACAATTTAACGGATTGAGTGTTAGTGCCATTAGCAGAGTATTTCAATTCTGCATCGCCAAGGTTAACGCCAGTAGCACTTACCTTGTAGATTGTTTGACCATTAGCGCCTTTACGGGAAGTTACTGTTACGTTGTCCCCTTCTTCAACTTCTGTTCTAGCAGAGTTCAATTGGTTAACGTTTACGGCATCAGTACCGTTAACACCAGGAGCTACGTTAACGATTGTTTTATTGCCAGCATTGATGCCACCTTTAGTGATGGATGGACCATTATGGATAGATAAACCACCATCGTTGATCATAGTATCACCAATTGTTAAGGAACCTGCTGGAGTCAAGTTGATTGTGTTAGACAATTGAACTTTCAATTTGCCATCTACGTTATTTACGCCGATGTTGTTGTCAGTCAATTTAGTTTTGTCTGCACCACCAACGATATCCATTGTTTGGTTCAATTTCTTAGCGATAACTTTGGATTTGTCCGTACCTTGTGCATCATCGCCAGCATATTTCATGCCGTCATCCAATGTAGCCACTTCGTGTGTAGTTTTGCTGTTATCTTCGTATACGATACGAGTGATACCATCTTTACCGTTCACACCTGGTTGACCGTCTTTTGCTTTCATAGTAAGACCGTCTTTACCGTCCTTACCATTGAGACCAATGGAGCCGTCTTTACCATTAATCACAACAGAAGAACCATCTTTACCGTTTACGCCGATTTTACCGTCAACACCTGGTTTACCATCTTTACCATCATGACCGACTTTAATATCGTCAGACAATGCATAGTTGTAAGTATGATCGCCAGTTACTCTATCAACGATTTGTTCAACAGTTAAGTTTTTACCAGCACCGAAGTTTACAGTTGTGCCAGGTTTAACGATTGTTGCAGCATGGTTATTGACTGTATTACCAGTAACATCACCTTTCCAGCCGGAGTTGTTGATTGTATCAACTACAGTTTTAACTGTTGCGATACCATCGTTACCATCTACGCCTGGTTTACCGTCAACGCCGTCTTTCACCTTACCGATTGTTACGTCGTATTTAACTTGACCATTTGCATCAACAGAAGCAGATGTGTAGTTACCGTCAACGAAGTTCAAGCCTTGAGACAATTTAACGGATTGCGTGTTAGTGCCGTTAGCGGAGTATTTTAATACTGCATCGCCAAGAGCTACGTCGTTCGCATTAACAGTGTAAATTGTATGACCATCATTACCGTAAGTTGTGTCTACAGTTACATTATTACCAGCCTTAACTTCTGTTTTAGCTTTTTTCAATTGTTGTACGTTAACTGCATCAGTATCATTTACACCAGCATCTACGTTAACAATTGTTTTATTACCAGCATTGATACCAGTCTTAGTAATGGATGGGCCACCAGAGATAGTCAAGCCATTGTTATTAACTACAGTATCGCCGATTGTTAAGGAACCAGATGGAGTCAAGTTCACTTCTTTGGACAATTGAACCTTCAACTTGCCATCTACGTTGTTCACGCCAATGTTGTTGTCAGTCAATTTGGACTTATCTGCACCACCAACAACGTCCATAGTTTCGTTCAATTTCTTAGCGATCACTTTGGATTTGTCAGCACCTTGTGCATCGTCGCCAGCATATTTCATGCCGTCATCCAATGTAGCCACTTCATGTGTATTCTTGCTGTTATCTTCGTATACGATACGAGTGATACCATCTTTACCGTTTACACCAGGTTGACCGTCTTTTGCTTTCATAGTAAGACCATCTTTGCCGTCCTTACCATTTAAGCCGATGGAGCCGTCTTTACCGTTGATCACAACGGAGGAACCATCTTTACCGTTAACACCGATCTTACCATCAATGCCGTCTTTACCATCTTTACCAATCTTAATGTCGTTGGACAATGCATATGTATATGTTTGTTCACCAGTTGCATTATCGATATGTTGAGCAATTGTCAAGTTATCGCCTGCTGCATAGGAAACAGTCTTGCCGTTGCCTACAGCTGTAATTGCATGGTTACCAACTACATTGCCTTTCGCGTCAGTGGAAAAGGAATAACCGTCTTTGATTTGATCAGCCAAACCGGACAAGTCGATTTTTGCGATTGTACCAGCTTGGTTAGCGCCGTTGCCATCGTTGTATTTCAAGGTTACGGATTTGCTTGCTGTATCGTAAGCGTAAGATGTAGTTGTTTCACCAGTACGATTAGATGTAGTAGGAGCAATGTGCAAGTCATTAGCTTTGGAAATCGTTTTAACGTCGCCGATGTTAGCACCATTTGTATCATCAGTGGAGTTGTTATTTACGATACCAGATTTAAGGTTCGTAATGTTGTTGCCACCCATGTTCACATTGCCGCCGTCGAATTTGAATTCGTTGCCGCCGATTGTGAAAGTAGCAGGACCACCGTTTTTAATTGTGTTGATGTTGTTCAAGTCTTTAGCCAAACCGATGTTGATTTCGCTGTTACCATCAGCACCTTGCGTGATGCTTGTTTTGATGTTAGAGGAATCGTATTCGGAATCAGCTTTAGCACCTGTACCTTTTACAGTAACTTTGGAGCCAAGTTTATTTTTCTTTTCGCCACCGGAGTTAGCGTCAAAACGTAAACCATCATCCAATGTAGCTACTTCGTGTTTATTGTTGTCATGATCTTCGTAAACGATGCGAGTTACGCCGTCAGCGCCTTTTTCGCCCTTCATAGTAAGACCGTCTTTGCCGTCCTTACCATTTAAGCCGATGGAGCCATCTTTACCGTTGATCACAACAGAGGAACCATCTTTACCGTTTACGCCGATTTTACCGTCAACGCCGTCTTTGCCATCTTTACCAATCTTGATATCGTTAGCCAAGTCGAATTCAACCTTAGCGCCGTCGTTGTTGCTAGTTTGTTTTACAGTCAAGTTCTTGCCTGCTGCCATTTCAACTGTTTTACCATCAGAGATAGTTTTCGGAGCTGTTTCAGAATCAGCAGTTGTGTTACCTGTGGATTTCACATTCCATACGGATTGTGCAGCACCAGGAGCTACATGCAAGTCGTAAGTCACTTGGTTACCGTTTTCAGTTTTATTAACTGTTACGGAATTATCGTTAGATGTAACAACTGTACGAGCATCTTTTAATTGTTTTACATTAACTGCATCAGTGTCGTTTACGCCAGCTTTTACATTAGTAATGTTCAAGTTACCAGCGTTGATACCAGTTTTAATGATGGATGGACCACCAGAGATAGTTAAACCATTGTTGTTAACTACAGTATCGCCAATTGTTAAGGAACCAGATGGAGTCAAGTTCACTTCTTTGGACAATTGAACCTTCAACTTGCCATCTACGTTGTTCACGCCAATGTTGTTGTCAGTCAATTTGGACTTATCTGCACCACCAACAACGTCCATAGTTTCGTTCAATTTCTTAGCGATTACTTTGGATTTGTCAGCGCCTTGTGCATCGTCGCCAGCATATTTCATGCCGTCATCCAATGTAGCCACTTCGTGTTTATCGTTGTTGTGGTCTTCGTATACGATACGAGTGATACCGTTAGTACCATTTTTACCGTCTACGCCATCTTGACCTTTTTCGCCACGGATAGTAAGACCATCTTTGCCGTCCTTACCATTGAGGCCGATAGAACCATCTTTACCGTTAATCACAACGGAGGAACCATCTTTACCGTTTACGCCAATTTTACCATCGATGCCATCTTTACCGTCTTTGCCGACCTTGATGTCATTGGACAATGCGTATGTATAAGTGTGTTCACCAGTTGTAGCGTCGATATCTTGTTTTACAGTCAAGTTATCGCCTGCTGCATAGGAAACAGTTTTACCATTGCCAACAGCTGTTACAGCATGGTTACCAACTACATTGCCTTTAGCGTCAGTGGAGAAAGAATAACCGTCTTTGATTTGATCAGCCAAACCGGACAAGTCGATTTTTGCGATTGTACCAGCTTGGTTAGCGCCGTTGCCATCGTTGTATTTCAAGGTTACGGATTTGCTTGCTGTATCGTAAGCGTAAGATGTAGTTGTTTCACCAGTACGATTAGATGTAGTAGGAGCAATGTGCAAGTCGTTAGCTTTGGAAATATTCTTAACGTCGCCGATGTTAGCAGCATTTGTGTTATCTGTATCATTGTTATTTACAATGCCAGATTTAAGGTTAGTAATATTGTTACCACCGATGCTTACGTTGCCACCATTGAATGCAAAGTTATCGCCACCAATTGTGAAAGTAGCATTGCCACCGTTCTTAATCGTGTTGATATTTTTCAAGTCTTTGTTCAATTGAACTTCTAAAGTATCTGTACCATCAGCTTTTACGTTGATGTTACCAGCTGCGCTCTTGAATGTAGCAGATGTATTTTTATCTACACCTTCGCCTTGTACTTTTACTAAGCTGTTCAATTTTTGTTTGTTCACTGTATCAGTGTTGTTACCAGTGAAGTTCAAACCATCATCTAACGTAGCCACTTCATGTTTATCATGGTTGTTATCTTCATAAACGATGCGAGTGATGCCATCTTTGCCGTTTAAGCCAGGTTGGCCTTTTTCGCCCTTCATAGTAAGGCCGTCTTTGCCGTCCTTACCATTTAAGCCGATGGAGCCGTCTTTACCGTTGATCACAACGGAAGAACCATCTTTACCGTTTACACCGATTTTACCGTCAACGCCGTCTCTACCGTCTTTGCCGTCGTTACCAATCTTGATATCGTTAGCTAAGTCGAATTCAACCTTAGCGCCGTCGTTGTTGCTAGTTTGTTTTACAGTCAAGTTCTTGCCTGCTGCCATTTCAACTGTTTTACCATCAGAGATAGTTTTCGGAGCTGTTTCAGAATCAGCAGTTGTGTTACCTGTGGATTTCACATTCCATACGGATTGTGCAGCACCAGGAGCCACGTGCAAGTCGTAAGTCACTTGGTTACCGTTTTCAGTTTTGTTAATCGTTACGGAGTTATCGTTAGAAGTTACTACTGTACGAGCATCTTTCAATTGTTTTACGTTAACTGCATCAGTATCGTTTACGCCAGCTTTTACATTAGTAATGTTCAAGTTACCAGCGTTGATACCAGTCTTAGTAACGGATGGGCCGCCTGTAATTGTTAAACCACCATTGTTGAGAATTGTGTCACCAATTTTCAAGGAACCATTTGGTGTTAAATCAACATCATTGGACAATGCATATGTGTAAGTATGTTCACCAGTTGCATTATCAATATTTTGAGCAACAGTTAAGTTTTTACCTGCTGCATAAGAAACAGTTTTACCATTTGCTACAGGTGTAACAGCATGGTTACCAACTACATTACCTTTAGCGTCAGTAGAGAAGGAGTAACCATCTTTGATTTGATCAGCCAAACCGGATAAGTCGATTTTCGCCACTGTACCAGATTGGTTAGCACCGTTACCATCGTTATATTTCAATGTTACAGATTTGCTTGCTGCATCGTAAGCGTAAGATGTAGTAGTTTCACCTTGACGGTCAGAAGATGTTGGAGCAATGTGCAAGTCGTTAGCTTTAGAAATACGTTTTACGTCGCCAATGTTAGCAGCGTTATTGATCACATCGCCACCAGATTTAAGGTTAGTGATGTTTTGGTCACCCATGTTGATAGGGCCATTTGTGATGTTAATGGAGTTAGGACCAAATTCCATTTTTGGACCATTTGTAGTATTGGAAATGGAATTGATGTTAACTAAGTCTTTATTCACATCGTATTTAACAACGCCTTCAGCATCTACAGAAGCTGTTGTGTTTCTGCCGTTTGTGAAATTCAAACCTTTATCCAATGTAACTGTTTGAGCATTTTGGCCATTCGCTTTGTATGTCAAAGGAATTTGAGTAGCTGCTTTGTTACCATCGAATGTTACTGTGTAAGTTGTGTTATGGTTTGTTTCATCTTGTACAGGTGTAACAGTGATAGGGTTGTTAGTTGTGTTTGTAGTATTTACAGTTACCGCTTCACGAGCTGCGTCTTTTACGTCGTTACGGGATACGTTTACTTCGTAAGTTGCACCAGCGTCGCCATATTGGTCACCTGCTTGAGGAGTAACCTTAGCAATGTTTTTATCTGTAGAACTACTGGAATCAGCTTTTGCTTTCACCTTTTCAGTAGAAGCAGCTGTTGGTGTTACATTATCAACGTCTACTGTGTAGATTGTTTTCTTACCACCGTCAACAGTATTTTCTGTTACAGAAGTAACCTTCGCAGCATTTTTACCACGAACCTCTACAGTATTGTTCAATTTACCTTTAGCTTCATCGGACAAGTCAACAGCTACGTTGCTGCCAGATGCAGTTGTTTTGATGTATTGGCCATTGTTAGCACCAATTACGCCAAAGCTCAAGCCACCAGCTTGGTTCAATTTTTGAAGATCAGTAGCGCCTGTGTTACCAGTCAAGCCAACTGTGTTATTGAAACCGTTATTAACGATGCTTAATTGTTCTTCAGTAGCGGCGCGACCCTTTTTAGCGAAATCAGGAGCATCCAAAGTCACGTTAGTTAAACCAGTGATGTCACCAACTTTAGCATTCAAGTTAATGTTATGATCACCTGCTACGTTAACAGTTTGGTTACCACCGAATACAACCTTGCCATCGCCAGCTTTGTTTGTGATGGATGTAATGTCGTTTAAATCACCTTCAACGTCTACTTTGAAAGTTTTAACGCCATTGATTTCACGGTTGCTCACCTTTGTATTCTTACCATTTTCCATATCGATGGATTTTTTAGCAAGATTTTGGATAACTGTTTCGCCACCCTTATTGATATTGGAAAGATCTTGTTTAGCAATACCTGTGATAACAGCCGTTTCGTTAGCAACGTCTTTGTTGTTACCATCAAGGTAAGTCATCGTTACTTTGCCGTTTGCATCTACCGCATATTCACCAGGTTTGATGTGACGTTCGTCAGCACGAACTTGTTTCAATTGGCTAACATTAACTGCATCGTTATCATTTACGCCAGCTTTCACATTAGTAATGTTCAAACCACCAGCATTGATACCAGTTTTAGTAATGGATGGACCACCGTTGATAGTCAAACCATTATCAGTAATATTAGTGTCACCGATTTTGATAGACCCATCTGGAGTCAAATCGATGTCTTTATTCAATGCAAATTCAACAGCTGCATTACCATTTTTATTAGTTTGTTTAATGGTCATGTTTTTGCCGGCTTGCATTTCCACAGTTTTGCCATCACGAATTTCTTGAACGCCAGCGGAACCTTGTGCCACTTTACCTTCTGTAGCAGAAGATTTCACGTTGAAGGAGCTCATATCGCCAGTTTTCAAACCGCTCAAGTCGATAACAGCCTTAGGCCCATTTACAGTGTTGCCATTACCATCTTGGTATGTTAATGTAACCTTTTTGTTAGCATCTACAGTGTATTCAGCTACGTTATTGCTAGTACCTGCTGTAGGAGCTATATGCAAGTCATTAGCTTTGGAGATACGGATAACGTCGCCAATGTTAGCAGCGTTATTGATTACATTGCCACCAGATTTTAGGTTAGTGATATTGTTATCACCAAGATCTAGGTTACCACCAGTGATGCTGATGTTGTTTGGACCAAAGTTCATTGTTGTACCACCATTGTTAGTGATGGATGTAATTTCTTTTAAATCCTTGTTCAAGGAATATGTATATGTTTGTTCGCCTGCAGATTGGTCGATATCTTGTTTTACTGTTAAGTTTTTACCAGCTGCATAGGTAACAGTTTGACCGCTTTCAACCTTAGTAGGTGTAGCAGTGCCATCTAATTTACCACCATTAGCCTTAGCATTTGTTAAGAAATCGTATTTTGCAGCAGCGTCTGCAGCGTTGATTGTGTATGTAGTACGACCATCAACTGTTTTTTCATCAACAGTAACGTTTTTACCAGCTTTCACCATGCCTTTGTCATCAAATGTCAAAGTCAATCTGGAGTCTTTAGTATTTTCATCAGCAACAGCTGCGGATACACGGCCTTCGCCGCGAACATTTAATTTGCCGCCGTCAGCCAAGAAGTCGCTAGAACCAGTATTGCCAGTCAATGCAACGCCAACGTTTTTCAATTGAGCTACGTTAACAGCATCTGTATCAGCAGTACCAGCAGCAAGACCTGTCAATTGACGAGTCAATGTACTGCCATTACCGATGGATACAGCAGCAGTAGTAGCTGTGCGAACATTGTTGTCTAAGTTTGTGTAATGACGTGTATGGTCATCGGAAGGATTGTAACCTTTAACGCCTTTATCTGTTGTTGTAACAGAGTTAGAGCCAAGTGCTACACCATCTACCTTATCAGCTTTTGCAGTATAACCAACAGAAATCGCATTTGTAGCAGATGCTGTTGTTTTATTACCTAGACCACTATATGTATTAGGGCTGTCTGTGAAAGGAGCACCTTTACCATCACCGCCGATTGCAATGGCATGATCACCAGAAGCCTCTGCATTAAAACCTACTGCAACAGAGCCATCATTGTTAGCTTTTGCAGTACGACCAACAGCAGTGGAGCCTACACCCTTAGATTCTGCACCATTACCGGTTGCAAGAGCACCATGTGCAGTTGCTTGTGTTGCTTGACCAAATGCAAGCGCACCAGAAGCAGTTGCTTTAGCTTTATTACCAATTGCAGTAGAATTATTACCAGTTGCTTTGGATAATGTACCAATAGCTGTCGCAGCATTAGCGGATGCAGTTGCTTGATTACCAATAGCAATCATGTCGAATGCGCCAAGATCATTACCATATGTAGCTCGTGCATTAAGACCTATTGCAATTGCTGCAGATCCTGTTTTGCCAGGTGCGGATTGTGCAATTGTACCACCAGAACCGATAGCAATGTTATGACCTGCCAAAGCAGATACGTCAGCACCAATAGCTACAGAATCATCATGTTGAGTCGTTGCATTGTTACCAATAGCCACACTTTGTCTACCACCAGCATGGGAGTAGTTACCAACAACGACGGAATTACCACCCGCTTGTTTAGGTGTTGTATTACTACTACCAGTTGTAAAGTTTTGATTATTGTATGCACCGATAGCAATGGCACCATCTGCATTAGCATTAGATTTATTACCAATGGCAATTGTTTTAACGTTAGTAGCTGTATTACTAGTACCAAGTGCTACTGCATTACCACCAGATGCTTCATTACGATTACCTAATGCAATAGCCGCATTTGCAGTTGCACTGTTTGCCGCACCATAAACAATTGTGCCATCTTCATTATTAGTATAGTTGCCATAACCCACTGCAACAGAATTAACACCAACAGTTTGATCACCATATTCGCCTACTGTCTTTGCAGTTTTAATATTGATACGACTGTCGTTAGTATTAATACTGCTATCAGTCTTAAGAGGGTTAGTACTTGTGAACGCATCTACAGGCGTACCCATTTGTGCGCCAACGCCAACAAGCGCTAAACCAGCTAATACGCTAGCTAGGACTTTCTTTTTGCCGCTATTATTTTTCGCAATTTCAGGAACTACAACGTAGCATTCCTTAGATTTGCTCCAAACGACTTTAAAGACCTTATTCATAAAACCTTTGAACCCCTTTCTCATAAGTACATGAAAAATGTAACTTTTACACTTTAGTTCACTTCATGAAGAGTGGTTTTTCTCTCATTCACACACACTTCATATAGGATAACTTAATAATATCAATTTATTAATTAATTGTAAATACTTTTACACCTATTTATTTAATGAAATTTTATATTTTAGATGAAAATAAACTGAAATTTATATGTATGTGTAAAAACAATCACATTTATCAAAAAGTACGCTATAACTATGTTTATAGCGTACTCAGCGACATTTTCTTCATATACTTTTCACATAAGTCATAGTTCTTTTTAGTTTATAAATATGTTAAATAATATAAAATCAGACAAAATAAGGTATTTAACCAACGCCACTATTCTATAAATTTAATAAATCGAAATTACACGATTAATCAGTAAAATACTGTATTTATAAGACATTTATTAATCCAATACATTAAATTGTATAATGCTAAATTTTATGGTTTCTTAATATATATCTATTAATATATGCTAGTATTTCAAATAAAACTACACACAAAATGAACCTATGGATCTACTATAAACCATATTTTATGCACCAAAAAACGCCCACACTATGGGACGGTACTTTCAAAATTGCGTTCAATTCAAAAGTCCGTTCTCACAGTGTGAGCGTTTTTATTATGGCCCCTATAGAAGAAAGGGGGGTGGGATTAGAGAGCCTATAAGGGCCATATGGATTTATAATTTAGTGTTCAGCCAGATTATTTGCCTATAGCATCACGTAAGTTTACTTTACGAGATTGAGGTTGATCTGCAGGCGGATTAGCCATTGCTGCACGAAGGTCTACTTCGTGGTCATCACCAGCTTGAGGTTCTTCGCTAGCTTTGTTTTTCACCGTTTGTTTTGCGGCGTACCAAATTGTTTCATTCATGTAGTGACGAAGTTCGTCATTGTTTACATGTTCTTGATCATGAGCCATGATGTCCAAAATGGAGTCTTCCAACGCTTGTGCTTCTTCGTCAGTCATAGGACCACCGATTTTCTTTTGCTCTTGGATAACTGCATTGATTTGGTCTACCATGCCACGAAGTACATTGTACCCATAGCTATTGGTGAAACCATCTTGCTCATTGTATTTTGGCATATCAAAGTATTCGTATTCATTTTTGTTGCGATTTTCACCGTTCCAGTTCATGAACACTTCTTGACCATGCACACGACCGATGGAATGTGTGCGGAAATAGTCAGCATAGTTATGTTTGTCATAAGAATGCAACCAAACCTTTTCAGATTTCGTCAATTGTTTATGATCATCGTATTTAACCTTAGCTTTTGCAATATTGATTTCTGCATTTTGCCAAGCTTTCACATAATCATGAACAGCTGCCACCGTTTGTGGGCTCGCTACCGGAACGAGTACAACAGAACCGAGTTGTGGCGTCATTACAGGGTTTTTAACAATTAATACATCATCATATGTAGGTGCGCTGGCTGCGTGACCAGTAAGGGATGCAGCGCTCATTAATACTGCTGCTGTGAAAGCAAGCATTGTAGATTTTTTCATATCTATTCCTCTTTTCTTAGTCGAACCAAAAGGGACGAGAGGGTTCTCGGTATCGAGTTCCCTCTTCCCGTTATCTGTGAAAGTTTAATCTATCAAATTATAAACCTAATTTTGCCATCATTGCAGCAATTTGAGCTTTCATTTGTTCATTTTCTGCTTTCAAGTCAGATACTTCGCCTTTTAATCCGGCATTTTGAGCTTTCATAGCTGCCATTTCTTGTTGCATTGCATACGCGGAACTGATAGGGCCTTTGCGGTAACGATCTGCTACAGCAGCTTCGCTATCACGGTTGCCAACTTTCCAAGTTACACCAGCGTTTGCCATCATGTGACGGGAACCACCTGCCCAAGCTAAGCCTGCATGCATCATTGTGGACTCGTTTTTGTAATGAGCAACGCCCATTGCAATCGCGGAGTTACCACGGTAGTTACCATAACCAGCCATGATTTGAGTTGGTTCTAATGGATCGTATTGGATAGGTTTCAACGCGGAGAGAGCTGCGCCTTGAGCACCTACACGACCGATTTCTTCGCCAAGCATATCTACACGAGGGTCAGCTGCAGGAGCACCAGGAGTACCTGTTACTGCCAAGTCGTAAACTGGAGCACCATCAGCATCTGTAGTTTTAGTTACAACTACAGAGTGGTTGTTAGATGTAACCTTAGTCAATTGACCAACACGTGCCGCATCAGTTGGATCTGTACCTTTACCAATGTTAGTAATTTTCTTACCACCCATATCAAGGTTACCACCTGTTACATTGATGGAGTTACCACCGAATGTCATTTTAGGACCACCAGCAGCATTAGAGATGGATGTAATACCTGTTAGATCACCCATTACATCAAATGTAACTTTACCATCAGCAGCTGTACGAGCTTTTGTATTTGTGCCATCAATGAAGTTCAAGCCATCGGACAATTTAACTGTACGAGTATTACCACCGTTTTGTTTGTATGTCAATGGAATTTGAGTTGCAGCTTGATTACCATCGAAACCAACTTTATAAGTTGTTTCATGAGCTACAGATGTATCAGCAGTTACTGTAATAGCAGGGCTTGCAGAAGTTACTTTAACAGCTTCTTTAGCAGCATCTTTAACAGCATTTTTAGATACAGACACTTCATATGTTGCACCAGCTGTACCGAATGTATCGCCAGCTTTTGGAGCTACTGTAGCAATATTTGTATCACCAGCAGCTGCGGTACCAGCTTGTACTTTTTCAACGGCTTTTTTCTTAGCCTCAGTAAGAACTTTATTCAATTGTTCTTCAGTTGCTGCACGACCCTTAGTTGCAAATGTAGGATCAGTAAGATCTACATTTGTTAAACCAGTGATGTCGCCAGTATGACCATCGATTTTAACTTTATGAGTATCACCAATAGTTACAACAGGTTCCAAAGATACTTTGTAGTTCGTATGACCATCTGCTGCTGAATTATCAGTCTCAACCTTAACGTTAGTATCGCCAGCTTCTACTGTTGTTTTCGCTGCATCAGTGTATTTCTTCAATTGAGAACCATTAACTGCATCTTTAGATGTTGCATTCACAGCACCATCAGCTACGTTAGTGATTTTCTTATCGCCTGCATCTACACCAGTCTTAGTAATGGAAGGACCATTAGCAATTGTCACACCATCTTTATTGACAGTAGTATCGCCAGCTTTCAAGGAACCATTCGTACCAAGATCAACCGCTTCTTTCAATGCATATTCGATATGAGTACCATTAGCATCACTTGTTTGTTTAACAGTTAAATTGCTACCAGCATTGAAGTCTACTTTTTTACCATCAGTAATAGTTTTAGATGTAGCACCATTGTTGGCAGTTACATCAAAACCATTCATTGTGCCAAGACCAGTACCGCTGATTTCAAGGTTACCAGCTGAATTTTTAGCTACAGTAATGCCATCTTTACCAACAACATTAACTTTACCATTTGTAGCAGGGACATCAGTACCATTAGCTTGGATTGTCCACAATTGATCTGTAGTAGCTACAGTTTTTGTAGTGCCACCATTAGTTGTGAAAGTAATGTTATCACCATTGCTTTGAATAGTGTTACCACCAAGTTGGATGCTGTTCAAACCTTTAAGGTTTTTGTTCAAGCGAATTGTTAATGTATCATTATTCTCAGCAGTTACTGCGATATTGCCACTTGCGGAGACAAATGCAGCTTCATCAGTAGCAGATACACCTTCACCTTGTACTTTTACTAAGGAGCCAAGTTTATGTTTGTTTACAGTACCAGTGTTGTTACCAGTAAATTTCAAACCATCATCCATAGTTGCTACTTCGTGAGTAACTTCTTTAGTTGTACCAGTGTTAGCTGGATCAGGTACTTTTTCAGTGTAAACAATACGAGTTACACCATCTTTACCATCGATACCTACGCCATTAGCACCATCTTTACCTTTAATGGAGATACCATTAGCACCGTTTGTACCATTGAGACCGATGGAACCATCTTCACCCTTCATAACAACAGCGGAGCCATCTGCGCCTTTAGCACCAACAGAACCATTTTTACCATTAGCACCATCTTTACCAACAGTGATGTTATCAGATAAGGAGAATTCAACAGTAGCATTACCATTAGTAGTATCGTTAGTTTGGTTTACTACTAAGTTTTTGCCGGATTGGAATTCTACAGTTTTGCCATTAGCAATATTTTGAGCATTTGCATTATGATTAGCACCAACAGCACCACCATCTGTAGTGTTAGCAGAGGATTTAACATTCCAAGTAGAAGCTGTAGCACCACCAGTGGACAAACCAGACAAATCAATAACTGCTTCTTTACCAGATACTACAGTACCATTACCATCTGTATATGTTAATTTAACTTTTTTATTAGTATCAGGTGTATATGTACCAGGAGTGATATGCAATTCAGTATCTTTCAACTGTTTCACGTTAACTGCATCAGTATCTGCAGTGCCAGGAGCCAAGTTCACAATTTTATTATTTGTTGTGCCATCGCCCATGGACAAGTTGCCACCAGTAATAGTTACAGCTGGAACAGTTGCACTAGGTGTATCATTCAACGTAATAGAAGAACCACCATTAGAGATCTTATTGATACCTTTTAAGTTTTTATCGAGTTTTACGTCGATTGTAGTATCATCACCAGTTTGAGAGATGAAAGTCTTAATATTCGTACCGCTATAATCAGCATCTGCACTAGTGCCAGCACCTTGTACTTTTACAGTGGAGCCTAATTTATTAGTTTTTACACCACCAACATTAGCGTCGAATTTCAAGCCTTTATCAATTAAACCGTCTTTAGTATTTTTCAAATCAGTTACGTTAACAGCTGCATTTTTTGTATTATTATCACCAGCTGCAGCATCTAATTTATCTAAATATGTTGCACCAGTTTTACCATTAATAGCAGAGCCAACGTTGTTAACGATCATAGTACCGCCAGTTGTAGAACCTTTTGTTGTACCATTAGCAGGAGTTTCAAAAGATGTAATCACATCACCTGCATTAACGTTTGTACCATTACCCTGAGGGCTTGTATTCCATGTAACAGCACCAGTTGTAGGATCTACAATTTTATATACTTTAGTACCATCAGCTGTAGTGTAAACCGCTGGTGTTACAGCACTTACAGTATAGATATTATGATTATCAGTTCCATCTGTTGTGTGCTTAACAGTAACATTCTCACCAGCTTTTACTTCTGTTTTAGCTGCTTTCAATTGTTTTACGTTAACTGCATCATTATTATCTGTACCATCATCCACATTTGTAACCTTGTTACCATCAACGGATAAGTTACCACCACTGATTGTTACTGCAGGTGTATTAGTAGCACCACCAGGAGCATCATTCAATGTGATTGTTGTATTGCCATTTTTAATAGTATTAATACCATTAAGATTTTTAGACAATTGAACGAGTAATTTACCATTACCATCGTTGTTTACACCGATATTATTCGTAGTTAAATCAGCTTTAGTAGCACCACCAATAATATCTACAACATTATTTAGGTGTTTTTTAATAACATTAGCATTTGTAGCTTGGTTTGCTTGACCATCATCACCAGCGAATTTCATGCCGTCATCATGTGTAGCCACTTCATGTTCCACATTATTTTTATCTGTGTAAACGATACGAGTCAAATTAGTACCAGGAGCACCATCAACACCAGGAACACCATCTTTTACTTTCAATGTTGCACTAGCACCAGGAGTACCAGGAGTGCCTGGAGCACCCGTTAGGCCGATAGAACCGTCTTTACCATCGATAACTACGGATGCACCGTCTTTACCGTTAACACCGATTTTACCATTAGCACCATCTTTACCAACCGCAATTTCATCGGATAAAGCAAATTCAACTTTTGCACCATTAGTATCGCTAGTTTGTTTAACAGTTAAGTTTTTACCAGCAATCATTTCTACAGAATTTGTATTAGCAATAGTTTTAGCGTTTGTTTCATGGCCTGTTGCCGTTGCACCACCATTAGCAGTATCTGCAGAGGATTTAATATCCCAAGTAGAAGCTGTAGCACCACCTGTGGACAAGCCAGATAAATCGATAACTGCTTCTTTACCAGATACTACAGTACCATTACCATCTGTATATGTTAATTTAACTTTTTTATTAGTATCAGGTGTATATGTACCAGGAGTGATATGCAATTCAGTATCTTTCAACTGTTTCACGTTAACTGCATCAGTATCTGCAGTGCCAGGAGCCAAGTTCACAATTTTATTATTTGTTGTGCCATCGCCCATGGACAAGTTGCCACCAGTAATAGTTACAGCTGGAACAGTTGCACTAGGTGTATCATTCAACGTAATGGAAGAACCACCATTAGAAATCTTATTGATACCTTTTAAGTTTTTATCGAGTTTTACATCGATTGTAGTATCATCACCAGTTTGAGAGATGAAAGTCTTGATATTCGCACCGCTATAATCAGCATCTGCACTAGTGCCAGCACCTTGTACTTTCACAGTAGAGCCCAATTTATTAGTTTTTACACCACCAACATTAGCGTCAAATTTCAAGCCTTTATCAATTAAACCGTCTTTAGTGTTTTTCAAATCAGTTACGTTAACAGCTGCATTTTTTGTATTATTATCACCAGCTGCAGCATCTAATTTATCTAAATATGTTGCACCAGTTTTACCATTAATAGCAGAGCCAACGTTGTTAACGATCATAGTACCGCCAGTTGTAGAACCTTTTGTTGTACCATTAGCAGGAGTTTCAAAAGATGTAATCACATCACCTGCATTAACGTTTGTACCATTACCCTGAGGGCTTGTATTCCATGTAACAGCACCAGTTGTAGGATCTACAATTTTATATACTTTAGTGCCATCAGCTTTTGTGTAAACTGCTGGAGTTACAGCATTTACAGTATAAGTTTTTTGACCTGTAGTAGTATCAGATGCTTCAGATACAGTTACATTGTCACCAGCTTTTACGATTGTGCCAAGACCAGTAATAGTTTTCTTACCATCATTATCGATATTATCAAGTTTCTTAGTAACAAGACCATCAATTACTGTAGTTGTATTTGGTACAAGAGTGTTATTACCATCTGTATAGGTCATAGTAACTTTACCAGTATTATCTACAGAATATGTACCTGGAGTAATATGTTTTTCATCTGCAAGGTTAGCTACTTTATTAACTGTAGTGCTACCATCATTAGTGTATGTAATGCGGTCGCCATCTTTCTTAATAGTGGTTGAAGTACTACCACCATTAGGATCTTTCAAGGTAATTTCTTTAGTGATTGTTTTATTAGTTGTTACGCTATCTAAATCTTTAAGATCTTTATCTAGAGAGAATGCAACAGATGCATTACCACCCACGTTCTCTTGCTTAACAGTTAAATTTTTACCAGCTTTCATAGTAACAGTTTTGCCATCAGCAATATTTTGAGTTGCCGCAGAACCTGCTGCTACAGTACCTTCAGTAGTAGATACTTTATCAGATGCAATATTCCAAGAAGAAGCACCTGCACCAGTATTCAATGCAGAGAAGTCGATAACTGCTTTAGTACCAGTCTTATTAGCACCAGTGCCGTCATTGTATTCTAATACAACTTGTTTTGTAGTTGCATCATATTTGTAAGCATTAGCTGCTGCACCAGCTGCTGTGTTACTAGTAGCACCACCAGCAATATGCTCACCAGTACGGTTAGATTCTGTTGGAGCAATGTGAAGTTCACTTGCTTTCAACGTATCATGAACAGATTTCAATTGGTCTTCTGTAGCTGCTTGGCCAGATGTAAAGTTTGTTGGATCAAATGTTAAGTTTTGTAAACCACCAATCTTACCTGTGCTTGCATTAAGTGTAATACTATGATCACCATCTACAGTTACAGTTTTATTTGGACCAAAGGAAATTTTACCGTTGTTTGTACCACCATTTGTAATGGAGGAAATACCAGTTAAATCGCCGGCCACATTTACATGGTATGGGTTAGCAGCAGTACCATTACCACTTACAGTTGTATTCGTACCATCTTCTAACTTAGCCAACTTAGCATTTACTTTATATGTTTTTTGCTTCGTTGTTGCATCTTCTGTTTCATCAACAGTGACATTATCACCAGCTACTACCTTATTGCTTAAACCAGTGATTACCTGTTTTCCCGCATTAGTGATGTTAGATAAATCTTGTTTAGCAACACCTTTAATAATAGCTTTTTCAGATGTTGCAGCACCATCACCATCAACATAATCTAATGTTACATCGCCATTATTATCTACTGTATATGCATCATGAGACGCTGTAGTAGGTGCAATGTGGCGTTCTTTAGCAGCTACTGCATGTAATTGGCTACCATTTACGGCATCTTTAGATGTAGCACTTACATCACCATCTTTAACATTAACGATTTTATTACCGCCGTTATCAAGACCAGATTGTGTCAAAGTAACATTAGTTGTAGTACCACCAGTAGGAGCTGTAATTGTTACACCACCATTACTTACTTTAGTGCTACCAACAGTTAAAGAACCAGTATTCGTTAAAGCAACTGTATCACTCAAGGAATATGTAAATTGCTTGCCATTTTGATCTAATACAATATTTTTACCTGCACTGAAAGTAACTTTATCACCAGGGCTTACTTTTTCAACGGATGTACCATTTGTAGTACCACCATTGTTAGAGGAGGTTACTTTCCAACCAGAATTGTTAATTGCATTTGTTACATTAGTAGTCGTTGCAATACCATCAGTTGTTGGTGCTTTAGCTTTACCATCATTGCTAGGGTCATTAGTAATTGTACCGCCAACCTTAGCTTTTACCTTAATACCTGTAGTAGTTGCCTCAGTAGAGATTAGAGTACCATCACCATTGACATTGAAAGTACCATCATTAAGACGAACGTCAGTACTACCAGTTACTTGCGTAGAATCGCCAGCGAATTTCAAGTTAACAGCTTTCAATTGAGCTACGTTAACAGCATCAGTATCTTGAGTACCAGCTGCAAGACCTGTTAATTGACGAGTAACACTAGCACTATCATCACCAATAGAAACAGCAGCACGTGTAGAGGTTAAAGCAGCCTTTGTATTATTTGTTAACTTGTTATAGTCATTAGTACGGCCTGTTGCTGGGTTATAGCCTGTTTCACCAGCATCTTTTGTTGTTTTGGATTCAGAACCAAGAGCTACGCCACCTGCGATATTTGCAATAGAACCATAACCAAGTGCAGTTGCATTTTGTTTACTTGCATTAGCACTCCAACCAATTGCAGTTGCTGCTTTATCAGTGGCTCTAGATCCACGACCAACTGCTGTGGCACCTTCACGCTCCCCATCTATAGTACCAGTAGAATTAGATACACCAGCATTTGCACCAGGACCAACAGCAACAGCACCCAAACCATTTGCAAAAGCTTGTGTACCATAAGCAGCACTAGACCTACCTAATGCTTGAGCAGTACTACCAATAGCTGTAGCGTTACTACCATTTACATTAGTTTGTGTACCAATAGCCACGTTATTATTACCAGAAGCATATGCCAATTGACCCATAGCAAGTACACCACTACCATCAAGTGCTTGTGCACCAGCACCAATAGCAATAGCAGCTGCAGGCCCAGGTCGACCATTAACAATATTCACCTTACCACGTGCAATAGTTTGAGTTACAACACCAGTAGTTTCATCTGTATTACTAGAACCAATTGCAATAGATTGACCTGTGCCAGCTATAACATTGGAGCCCATTGCCACACTATCTTGGCCTTCAGTAGTGTTTTTGTAACCAATAGCAATATTACGATCATCATGTGCAGAACTATCCTTACCAATCGCTATGGCATTACCACCATAACGACCACCAGGAGTATGTGTATAGTTCGCAGGAGTTGTAGAAGCAGCCGTTGAACTACCAGCTCTTAAATTCGTACCAATAGCAACAGATTCCTCACCTACTATATTTGCAGAATTATTGGATCCATCAAGTTTTTTATCACCCCACAAATTAACAGAAGTTCCAGAATTATTTGCACCCGCTTGTACTGGTGTACCCATTTGAGCACCGGCGCCCATAATTGCCAACGTAGCCAACACGCTAGCCAAAACTTTTTTCTTACCACCATTGTTTTTCGCTACTTCAGATACTACAACGTAGCATTCTTTTGTTTTGCTCCAAACAACTTTAAAGATCTTATTCATATTTCTATGAACCCCTTTCTTTTTCTCTTTCTTTAAGACACTTATAATCCTTAATTAATCCCTATTCAATAGAAATAAAAATCATTGTGTGAAGAACATTTTTGCATGCTTCACTTTTCATTCATCTTACTTCATGTACATACTATAACAAAAAATTTTCTTTTTGTAAAACATTTTCTCTCATTTTTTTCTCATAAACTTGGAAAAATGTTTATTTTTTTAAGTTTTGTTAAGAAATGGTGTGTTTTTTACACATTTTTGTGCGATTTTTTTCAATTTCAGTAAACATATATTAATAATTTTCGATTTATTTACTCACACAAATATTAACAATCACGATTTCTTCATAAACATGATGTTAATATGTTTATGCACTACAAGTTTTTTCGATATATTGTAAAATGCCATTAAACCATGTTAAATAAGAATATAAAAACCATTACCTATCAGAAAAAATACGTATTTAAATTAGCGAAACTTATCAAACATGTGTCGCAAATCATGAATGAGATATTCATGAATAAACAACAAACTAAGTGGGGTATTATTTGTAGTTTTAATCATAACCACCCGTAGAACGGGTGGTTTGCTCTGACCCTATAAGGGTCTTTCTCTAGTGGTGGCCCTCTAAAGAGGGCATTGAATGATCTGACAACCACTCTATTACCACTGGCTGCCCCCTACTCGGGGGCTTTTATTTTGCCTATTTTACCGGCTCACCCGTAAACGGGTCGGTATATTCTTTAAAGTTTAATGTATCTTGTGCTATATCTTCTTGTAATTGATTGCGAATATACTCTTTTATCGCTCCTTCGTATCTTCCCACTGTATCCACATAATATCCTCTACACCAGAAATGTCTATTTCCATACTTATATTTTAAATTTGCGTGTTTATCGAATATCATGAGGCTACTTTTGCTTTTTAAATATCCCATAAAACTTGATACACTTAAATGTGGTGGAATAGTTACTAACATATGAATATGATCCGGACAGCATTCTGCCTCTATAATCTCTACATTTTTTCTATTACATAAATCTCTTAAAATTTTACCTACATCAGCTTTTATCCGACCATAAATTATTTGTCTTCTATACTTTGGAGCAAAAACAATATGATATTTACATCTCCATTTACTATGTGATAAGCTTTTTACGTCATTCATTAACATTGAACCTCCTATGTTGAAATGTTGTGGTTGCCAGACCAACTTCACTTTACCACTAGGAGGTTCTTTCCTTTTCTCTAAGAATTTTTTATCGACCTCCAGTTTAACTGGAGGTTTAGTCATGCCTATTCGGCGTACAATATAAACGCTATTATAACAACTGAATGATTGCTATAATGGCGTTTGTAATACAAAAGGCTCTATTTTCAATAGCTACTTTGGCTAGATTTAACGTCAGTGATGAAACTACATAGATACCATACAAGCATATATGCAATATTGTTTTCTCCATATGCAATCGATACATTTAAAGATATCGTTATAGCAACAACAACGACAATGCAAGTATGTTCATTCATTATTTCACTTCCTTTCTGTAAAAATTAGGACTTTGATATCTTCAACCATACATAGTATGAGATGTATTAATTTCAAAGATACTTCTATCTGTCCATATGTAATGGACAAAAATAAGGAATATATTAGTCCAAGAGTAATAAGTAACTCTAGGGCAATAAATATAGTTATTTTAGACATCAGGAAACACCTCCTTTCTTTTATAAAACAATGTGTAGCTCACACTATATTGATATAGCATTCTCTACACTAGAAAATTTATGACCCATCATATTTCAAAGGAATATTACAATGCCTTTAAAATTCACAAAGATATAAACCGATTTAGGACCGTATACTACCGCCTTACGATTAGGTCACATCTTACTCATTACCATTGGATATAAAATTAATCACATTAAAATTGTTATCTTGATATTTTTACTTAATCTATATTCATGACTGATCCTCTTACAAAGTCTCATCAAATAGAATTCACTAAAATAAAAAGGTCACACGTAACAACCAAATGGTTATTACGCGTGACCTATATAAAACGTACACGTATATCTACAAACCTCAGCAAGCTTTCCTCAAATATGTTGTATCTATAACTCATGCAATTTTCTATATATAGTATATATATAGGGACATAAACTTTCACCATAAAACAATGTAGTATGATATACTAATCTACAGTAATACATGAGGGAGTGTAGAACAAAGGGGTTAATTATGAAAAAAGAAGCTAAAAAAAATAAGGCCGCATCAGCCTCTGCTGAAACGGCAACAAGCAAGAATGTCGTATCTAAACCGGATGCAACGGATACGGCAACGCATACTATGGACGTGCCTACGGATGTAGAAAAGGATATTAATGATTTAAAAGCATCCTACGATACGTTCCTATATATTTCAAAGCCATTTTCTAGCACGAATATTAATAATTTGTATGCTAAGGCTAAGATTTATGGACTTGATCCGGTGGCGCCGAGCAAGGCGCGCGTATTAGAGCTTGGCGCATCCTGCGGTGGTAATATCATCCCACAAGCGATGTACTACCCTACAGCGACTTTCAGAGGCATCGACCTATCCGGCGTACAGGTGGAGCACGGCAAGGAGATCATCGAATCCATCGGCCTTACGAATGTGACGCTGCTCGAAAAAAACATTATGGACGTGGATACGAATTTCGGCACCTTCGATTACATCATCGTTCATGGTATCTGGTCTTGGGTACCGGACATGGTGAAAGACAAAATTCTCGATATTTGTAGCGAGAATTTATCGAGCCGTGGCATCGCTTATGTATCGTACAATACGTACCCTGGCTGGAAACGCTTAGAGCAATTGCGCGATATTATGTTGTACGCGGATAAACGGGCGGAAGATAAGGGTTTATTAGAACGCACGTTGTATACGAAGAGTGTGTTAAAGCTTGTAGCGGAAACGATGAACAGCGACGATCGTTCTCGGGCCCAATCTAATTACAAGATTAACAACATCAACCGCGTGTTACAATCTAATGATTATTACGTTGCACACGAGTACTTGGAAACATACAATGATCCAGTGTATGTATCTGACTTCATCGAACGAGCTCGTCAACACGGCTGTGCCTATGTAGGTGACGAATCATTACAACGATCCTTCATTACCTGGCTTTCAGGAGACGTGGAAAAAAACATTTCCACCCTATCCAACGGCAATTATATTGACAAGGAACAGTTCTACGATTACGTGTACGACACGCAATTCCGCATGAGCCTATTGACAAAACTATCCAACGAGGACAAGATCAACCACGACGAAACGGTAACCCAAGACATCTTGAATAACCTGTACTTTATGGCGCCGTCTAGAAATGTGAAGGGAGTTCCTGAGGACTGGACCAATACCGTTCACATCGCTATCAAGGTGTTGATGGATACGTTCAAGGAATTCACTGTTCAGGATATCGTCAACTATATTAGTTCCCACTATCCGGGCTATGTCATCGATGGCGACGTGTTATATCAACGTCTGTTCCTACTCATCGTGACTGATAACCTCAACATTTACGGGTCTTCCTATCCTCGCACGCCGTTTGTTGAAAATGAAAGCTACATCCCAGAGCGCTTTATTAAATACATCGAAACCATTGTGGAAAAAGGCGGCAACCAATACCTCACACCGGGTAACATGTACAACCAAGTGGACGGGGACGTCGACAACGGCCTATTATATGTGATGAAACAATTGGCTAAACCAATCTCTCGAACCGATTTAATCGCCAACCTCGACGAAAATCTAACCGTCAACCGCACCACTAAGGACGGCTATAACTACGTTGTACCGACCGAAGAATACATGGACGAAGTGTTGACACACATTGAAATGCTGGGGTACTTTACCAAATAATTTGAATGCGAAAATGAGGCAACGACCATATGGCCGTTGCCTCATTTTGTTGTTTTTAATATATAATTTTAGAATAACACACGTACCATTACTCATCATCTTGCTTGGTAAAATTCAAAAAAGGTATATGATACGGAGGAAATGGTGTCATAGATGTTAACATAGAAATAATTGGTCTAGAATAGCTTAATAGCAATGCTGGCGCATTAATCTCTAATAAGTTATCAACTTTATCACTATAGTCCTTCTCCCAACTAAATTGTGATAACATCTCAACTTGTGCTATAAATGGATATTTATCACTTTCCTCGCCAACAGTAATAGTAAATTTTACAAATGTACTACAATCCTCAATATCACTATGATCAATTTGATACTTAAATGGGATTTCTATATTATTCATAGATTCTGGCGTATTATTTTTTATGAACTCATCATTAATTGATAAGTAACTTGATTTTAATATGGGTGGCGAAAACTGAAGTTTACTCTTTTCCATATGTAACCTCTTAATTACGATGCAGTTTTAGTAATATATTGTACAGGTTGTTTATAAACGCTAGATTTAAAATCATATCGTTTATCTATCTTTGAAAAAGGTATAGCTACTCTATCTGTATTATTAATAACTGAAACTGTCTTAGAATCAATAAATTTTTGATATAAACTCTTAGTTGTATTATCATGAGTTTTATTATGTGCCAATTGCACTAATAGATTCTCTTCATTATCTGCTTGTTTTAAATCAAATATATCCTCAAATATATGACTTAATTCCTCCGCAGTCATTTGTTCCAAACGTTCAAGGAACTCCTTTTCATATTGGGCTATATTCACTCTTACTCACCTCTTCTAATGAATCATAATTAATACAACAATCATCTTTTATACACACCTGCATTTGTGTAGGCTTAAATCTGAAAGCTTGTTTAGCTTTTTGTTTTGGTACTTCATATGGGCAAATCACTAAATCATAAGGTTTTATCCGATACATAAGATCCAATACGTACCCTTCACTGGCATGTTCCTTAAGTCCATCTTTTAATTCAGGAAAATGACTTACTATAACCTTATACAATTTAGGATTTTTTCCGGCTAAGGCTTCTAAAACATGACTCAACATACCATAAACAGAATCTCTATGCTTAGTAATCGTCAAATCAAAATATGTTGCTGACTCTATTCTCGCCTTTAATACTCGAATATTATACTTTTCGTTGGAATAACGAGCTCTTGCGAAAAATAAGGCTTGAAGTACATCGTCTTTAAAAAAATAAATTCCTCTCCCTAGCCACTCTGAACTCTTTTTAGATGGTTTAAAATGTCGTTCCTCTAAAATCTGTTTTGCATACCCACATTTAGTTCCATGGTATCCTATAAAATGTATAGACTCCATAGTATGCATCCTTTTTGAACAATACTAAATAATTGTAGTCGCAAAGTCAAAAGTTATACTCGTCCAAACTATGATAATTTATTGTATTCTATACATGTCACATTAATCTTACATGAAAAAATAATGAAATACAATTTAAATTTACGTGAATTTTCCCCATGTTATAATACTAAAAATATAAAACCGATACAAACTCTACTACTAATCGCTAGAGTTCGTATCGGTTTTTTCTCTATATATTATTTTTTATTCACTCTAACCCGTTCAATTGTCGGTTGTCCTTGGCTATTTTTAGCCACTGTATCAACGCGGAACAATGCCATTTCTGGACTGAATTCTGTTACCAGTTGTTCGTCTACTTGTACGCCGTTTTGAAGGGCACGGTATACGATTTCTGCAAATTCGTAGCGAGTTAACAAGCGATCACCACCAAATGTACCATCTGGGTATCCTTCTACTAAACCACGACGGGATAAGTCACTCACGGCTTCATATGCCCAGTGGTTGCTAGCCACATCTGGGAATAATGTAGTGCGGTCTGCTTTCATATGCGTACCTGCCACATCGTTTAAGAGGGCTGTCAATTTTTGGATTTGTGCATTTTGAAGAGCTACGGTTTTCTTAAGTTCTAACACTTCTTTACCGATGGCCACGCGAGAACGAGATACATTGCTATGAGCACCGACTTTCACAGAAAGACCTGCATTCACAACAGTTTCCCCATTACCTACAGTGGAACCTACGCTCAATTGAACGTCCTCGTTAGGACGATAAAATGCACCGAGTGCAGCAGCATTGCCATTATGGTAATGACCATAGCCAGCCGCAAAGTCCCATTTTGCATCTGGATCAAAGTCAAGCGGATGAAGGGCCGCCAAGGCAGCCGAACCAGCTACGGCCTTGTTAACGCGTTTATCTAAGCGGGATACATCTTTTTTAAGATTCGTTACATCCCCTTGAACGTTAACAGTATTGTATGCATTCACGGATATCATGTCATGTAATCGTTTAAGTTGTGCCACATTCACCGCATCAGTATCATTTGTACCAGCCGCAACGGATGTAATTTGACGCGTTACGCCATTTGCTACATCACCAACGGACACAGCAGATGCTGTGGATTTCCAGGTAGCAGATGTATCGGTAGATGGCGCGTTAGTAAGGATATCATAACCAACTGCACCTGCGGCTACTGTTGCTTTAGAACCATTACCAAGTGCTACACCACCTTCGGTGGATACGTCTGTGTTATGACCAATAGCCACTGCATCGTGAACTGCTGTTGTCGTTCCATTGTCGCTAGAGCCGATAATAACAGCATGATTAGCACCTGTTACGGTACGGTTATCGCCGACGATAATCGTATTCTTTGCATCAGAAACGGTGTTCTTAGAACCGATAGCAGTCAAATGCTGTACATTAGATGCAGTATTACCTACGCCCATAACAAGGTTGTCTGCGCTTTCAGCACGGTTAGCACCTGTTACAGTATTGTTAATACCAACCATAGCTGTACGCAATGTGTAGTCCGCTTTGTTGCCGCCGCCAAAGGCCATCGTTGCGCCGCCACCGTTAGATTCTTTTACGGCTTCACGGAATTTTTCAGCTAATTCCTTCGCAGAATTGCCACCATCCTCCGGTGCACCATAAATAGATGTAACGGAATTAGTAATTTCGTTGCCAGCACCCATGATAATAGAACCATTGGAATTGAAAGTTCGGTTTGCTGTACCAACGATACTATTAGCAACACCAGAGTAATAGTTATTAGCTGTTTTAGATTCGATGCTATTTAAAGAACCATTAATAGTGGATCCCAAGTTCTTAACAGGATTTGCCATACGGCCACCATTATATTCACTGGAGATGATGTTATAAGTACCTGTATTAGTTGTGAAAGCACCATTACTAAAACTATTAGCACCTACTGTAGTGGCATACGCATTCAATGCATCTTTACGAGTAGTCGCTGTATCTACTGTGGTATCACCAAGATCACCTTTATAGTTATGGGAACCAATCATAGTACTGCCAGTACGAGCAAATGTATTGTCACCAATTGCTACGCTACCTACTACCTTTGTTGGATCCGACGGAATTCTTGCAGAAGAGAACCAATTACCACTAAAGGTTGTTTGACCTAATGCAAAGCTAGCCTCAACACCACCAGCCATATTTTCAATCTTTGCATTTTTACCGATAGCTACACTACCACCTTGGCTGGCATAGTTATTGATGTTAGCACCATTACCGACTACGATATCTCCTGTAGCAGCACTGGCGCCATTAGAATACCCAATCTTAGCACCATTACCAATTGCTACGTTTTCAATCTTTGGCGCATTGCTACCTGTTCCATAAGCAATACCATTACCAGCACCTGCCGTAACATCCGCTGCACTAGCCACACATAAACTGGATAACAACATACCATTAATCAATATCGCCAATAAGCGTTTCCGTTTGTTCATAATCTTCCCTCTCCATTTACAAACAAATACATAATACGATCTCTCACTCATCATTTATTCATGATGTTTACATGAATTATATTATCATATTTTAAATATTTGTAAATAGTTTGTTTATAATTATCTTAAATTTATTAACAGATTTATAAGATAATTAATATAATAAAAAACGGATAGCTAATCGCAATGGACTAACTATCCGCTTATATACTGAGGTTTTTATGAATGATCTGTTTATATTATACAGCTATCTGAGTATCTCAATATTATCTGTTATTCAATTTTTGTACGAGCATATCTACTGTTTCTTGTAACCTTTTATTTTGAGCCTCCAATGTATCAACCCGTTGTTCGAGAGCATTATAGGACGCAGGAGAGATTTTTTGTAGCGTTTTGTTTTCACCGAATTTATAGGATACACCAAGGTTGGCCATGATATGGTCATTAACGGTAGCACCGGCTGTGAGGAGCAAGTTTTCCTTTGGATAATACCCCACACCGAGGGCTAGCGCATTGGCATCTTTGTAGTGGCCAATACCACCCATCACTTGTACTCGATTATCTGGATCAAATTGCATTGGATGTAATGCAGCTAGTGCCGCAGCACGAGCATCGCCTTTATTGGCCTCTTTTCCAATGTTGCTAATTTTGTTATATAGATTATCGATTTGTTGATTTGCACCATATAATTGGGAACCATTGATGGCATCCGTAGAATCCGCGCTTACACGGCCTGCCGCTACATGAGTGATAGTCCGTTCTTGATTGGTAGCGCCTACGGATACGGTGGATACCGGTGCAGTGCCGGCAAAGTTAACGGTGCCACCTGCATAAGTATAGCTTGGGGTGCTCACCACATCACTACTTTCAGCAGTGGAATGACTACCAAGCACAACTGCATTATTCAAAGTCGTATCTACGTGATCACCTAAGACATAGGTATTATTAGCCGTCACATGATTATAGGCGCCAACAACAGCATTGCTTTCACCCTTTAACTCTGCATTATGACCTATGCCATAGTTAAAATTGCCATCCACTTTTGAATTAGACCCAATCAACACCGTATTGTTACCAGTACTGCCTCCGGCTTGGCCTGTGCCAAGCCATACGTTTTTATTACCAGTCGCACCAGAACCAGCGAAGGAACCGATAGCAATCGTATTGGATATGGTCGAGTTAAACCCAGCGGCGAAATTACCAAGGAAGTTATAGTCGCCCTTGCCGTTTAAAAAGGTTTTCGAACCAAGTGCGACATTGGCACCACCACTGGAGCCATTCAAGGATATCCGGCCAATGGCGATATTATTGCCCTTTGCATTAGGGTCGTTCGGATTTTGATAAGGATTGCCATTAGTAGTACCGGCATCACCACCAAGGGTTACATTGTCTGAATAGGTAAATTTAGAATTTCCTGATACACCAATATTATAGGCTACACCACCAGTTGAAACGATAGGTGTATCAGCGGCTTGCACTAGGCCTATAGAAGATACACTAAACACACTCATCATTGAAACAATACATAATTTTGTTGCGTAATTCATATTACGACCCTCCCACACTTTCAAAATGTGTTGCTATACTCCCGCTAGCGTTCTCGAGGCACCATAAATTTCAGCCACCACATAAGGGTTCCCGCAGGTACTCAATTTGGCGAGTATCCGTTTCGTATAATCTAGATGTTCTAACAAAGCATCGCGTAGTTTACGTTGCACGTGGTCAGGGGAATGAAATACGAGTATAGGATCAAAGTCTCCTATGATGATATACGTTGTATGTGGTTCTGGTCCTGGCTCAATGCGGTATTGAAATGGAATGATAACGTTGAATAAACCATATACCACATCACGCCCGATGGGTTTGCGCGATTTCAGGCTCGCAAAAGTCATGTTCGGACTCATCGTTCTAGGGTCCGTATACATCGGCTTTGACCGCCTCGACGATTGAATGCCGTTTGCTAGAACTCCCTCGTGGTGCGCTACTTCTCTCAATACCATCTTAATGGATTTATGGATGATTTCACGCCGACCATCTACATAGTAACACGCGGTACAATCACCGCCGTCAATATAGATTGGGATCAAGCAACATATATGGTGATCTACATCGCCATATATTGCATTTGGATTACAAGAAATTGATTCGTTATTACTTACATTTGCACACGTTGTATTCAACATTATCTTAACCTTTCTGTAAGATTAATAAATAGTCAGTAATAAAATAAGGAATTCCTCTTGTAAAAGCTTATAAATAACACGTGTTATAGTAGGTGCTTTAGCAGCACTTATGAGTTAATTGTATACCTATAATTACAAACTGTAAATATATAAATTAAAAAATATTTTAGATTTTTTAAAGTTACTTATAACTATGCATATTTTGCATATCTTGCATATTGAATTCTTTGTTATCCGCTACCATCATATAGTACCGCAATTGGTCGATGGCCTTTTGATGGCGTTGTTGCACAGCCTGTCTAGACTGATGTATTTCACAGCCTATGTCTACGCAGCTCTTGCCATCTCGATATAGGGCATACAATAACTGTTGTTGCTGCCGTGGCAGTTTTCTGAAAGCAGACCACAGACGATTGCGCAATTCGTCTTCTGTCACCGTACCGACAATATCTCGTTCAAGATCCACATCGCTAGGGAACTGATCCATCGCTGGCTCTGATACATCATCACCAGTACATAGAGGCAAGGTCAACTCGTGGCGCCACTGATGAGCTGATTGTTTATAAAAATTAAGATAACCATAATGAATGGCTGCTTTCACATAGCCAGAAAATGGTACCTTTCCCGATGTGTGAAAGCTATAGATGGATTCGATAAATATGATCCACAGAAATGATTCGACGTCATCCGTCATCACAGCCGTACTACATCGGCTTGCATACCGCATGATAAGCGGCCGATAGCGTCGGCATAGCTCGATTTGTGCCGCATCGATGGTCAGTTCCTCGATGGGCCATACGGCTCGTTCCGTACTGAGCACTGATACACGACGTTCTTGGCAGACGCGCACTAAACTAAGGTCTGTCACCGCTTGTAACACCTTTTGGGGACAAACCACATGCTTTACGTTCATATTCGTTCCTTTCTGCCTAGGCTTACTTGGAATATACACCCAATTGAGTATTTAGACAAATGAGAAATTCCGCCATAAATGCATACATTTACAGCGGAATTTTTGTTGTTACATATGTATTTGTGTATAATTACAAACCTATTTCAGTAAAGTACGCCAATTTAGATCAATTTTACATAGCTACATGAATTTGAATCGATCGTTGTACAATGAGCGAGTTCGAATCAATGACAAGTCGCACGAATTCGAATTCATTTCACTAAAACGATTGTATTAAGCGAGTGTATCTAGCGCAGGTTTTGCAATGGTATCGTAAATATATTGCCCTTGACCGCAATTAATTTCCTCAAGATTTGGGAACACGAACTGGTACCAAAATTGGAACATAGTATTCACAAAATGGTAATCTGCGTAACGCAATGGACCACGGCTACCACCTTGAATACGTCCAATAATTTCCATATCTAAAAGGTCGGCCATACGGGTTGCAAAGGTACCACTCTTAAGCTCACTGGCATGACATAATTCTGTATAGAACGGCTTATCTAGTTGTGCCAACGCATAGAGAATCGCATTAGCAGCCCCTACATTACGAATGTAGCGCATAAGCAATCGTTGTGGTTCCGTACATAATATGCCTTGTGGTCTGAAGAATAGACGCACAATATTTTCATCTACCGATAAGGCGGGATCTATATGCACGAGATTCCCCGGCATACCACCTGTTACATGGTATAGCTTAACAAGATCTTCATCCGTATAGTCCCAACCTAATGCTCTCACATCATCAAGTGTGAACGGATTGACCTTGAAATAATTATGAATGTAGGCTGCAATCAAACTTGATTCGCCCAAGATTCGTCCTTTTAATTCGTCCACATGGGTTCCCATGAGGAGTACGAATACTTTACCATGGTCACGATAGGTTTCCATCAAGTCACGCAATATGATAGGCGCTTGTGGAACCGTATCCACAAATGAAGGATAATCATCTATGATGAGCATGATCCGCTTGTCAAGACTTGCTTGAAAAACGCCACGCAATGCATCCTCTAAAGTCTTAAAAGACCCTGATGGCACCTTTAGTTCTCTCTCAATTGATCGAATATGAATGGACTCATTCGCCAAGCGTCCAAGCAAATATATGGTATGACCCTTGCCTAATCGAGCCTGTAATGCTCTAGCGATATACGTTTTACCAACGCTGTAAGGACCGTGTACAACACTCATTTCCATGCGGTCCTGATTGTATAGTTCCATTATGGCGTCAATGACCGCCTCATGGTTACTACATTTCATATAAGATCTCACCTCCCTTAAAATAGTTCTCAGGAGTTTATTATATCATATTTTAAATAAACTATAAAATATATCTTGTAAATTTTAACAAATAGATAATAAATTCATTTTTTACACATAAAAAACTCTTTTCCCATTATGATATGTACCCCTTTTACTGGTTGTCCAGTAAAGAGGGTACATTATTACAAGAAAAGAGTTTCTATGCCTAATTTTACATTCTTATTATTAAAGCTTACAGTTGTAAGCCATATCTATCGGTCATTGCTAAATTTCATGAGCATGATGCGGCGCACCGATTCATCAAGCCGTGCTTCGGAAATGGTTCCATTCTCTACAGCCTGTGTTAACGCATCGTGAACTGCCTTAATGTGCTTGGCATGCTTACAAAGGATAACCATGTCGCTGCCCGCATTAATGGTACGTATCGCATAATCCTCTATTGATATACCATCAACAGCAGCGCCGACCTCGATATCATCGGTCATCACTACACCGTCAAAGCCCAGTTCATTCCGTAGCCAATCTGTAATGATCGGTTTAGATAGACTCACCGGATGATTCGCATCGATAGAGGGTACTTTCACAGCATTCACCATAATCATAGGATGTTCGTCACGCGTCGCCTCGATGAGCTGAGCAAATACGCGACCATCATCATCCATGAGGCTCGCCTTCGACGCACCTAGTTTCATGCCCGGCACCGTGTAATCAGCGCCGCCTGGAAAATATTGGTACCCCGTAAACACGCGATTCGCCGCATAGCGTTTAGTAATGGTCTCACCGATGCGCGCCGCCCGGTCCACATCGCTCGTGTACGAGTAAAACGAATGGGTATTCACCATAACACCCAAATTGAGATTGAACCCAAGGTCGCGCATCTCAATGGCCGTGCGCGTCGCTAGACTCGACACCGCATCAAGCCCCTGCTTCGATAACAACTTAGGGTCCGTCCACGGTAACATCAAATTAGATCTATACTGCATGCGTTCTCGATTCATGGCGATGAACGGTGGCATGAGGCTCGACGTATTCGCAGTGTCTCGTATGCCTTTTGTGAAAGCCCGCACTTGTTCCTTAGATTCCATATTATCATTATCTAATACAATACCGCCTACGCGATATTTACGTACTAATTCTTTTTGTGACTCGTCAAATGTAGTGCCATCTAGACCGATACAAATTAACTGACCAATCTTGTCCTCTTGTGACATCGTGCGCACACTGCGGTCCGCCTTTTCCGCAGCCGACGCATTCATAGCGGCAATCGCCTTATACCCTACGGGCGCACGGTCAGAATTTGTCGTCACACTCGGCTCCTCTCGACTACACCCTACAATGGTGCCCATCGTGATGATCGCCAAAACACCACAAGCCAGCCTCTTTACGAACTGCTTCATCTCTCTCTACCCTCTATGACAGCTCAAATACAATCAAGTTACGGTTAGACCTCTGCCCCCCAGTCATCAGTCTATTGTTAACACTTTATACATTCTATTATATACCATCTATTTCATTAATGCCTCATTAGAGGACCACAATTTTCAACCTGCTGATTTGCTAATTCCGCATATTGATAGAAAAGAATGCATACAGATTACAAGTTAGAAATTTCTTCAGACAGCCTCATATATACAAAATAAAAACTGCAACCTAGTCATATATACTGTAACTGATACATTCTCAGTATACATAAGACTAAATTGCAGTTTTTAGGATTATTTACGAGTACGATTAGCCTCTGTTTCATCGGATTCAGATGTCGTACCTGTCGTTTGTTTCGATGGATTATGGAAGGTCATTACCGTTTTAGCCGCCACCTTTTTCACTGGGCCTGTTGGTAATACAATAGGTATTTGAGTGTTTACTTTCACAGGACCATTAGCAGGTACAGGGGCTTGAACCGGTGTCGATAAAGCCTTGACGATATTTGGTTGCGGTGCCGTTGGCGCTACAGATTGATCCGCTGTTTGAGCTGCTATCGATTGAGATGTTGTTTGCTGTGCTACCACTGGTTTTGGTGCTTGTTTAGGCGCATCCGGTTGTTGACGTGCCACACGAGCCGCCGCCAAGATACCTGGGTTGCGATATAATAACTGACCACCTTCGGTAGACAATTTTTGATCGTAATAATATACATCAGCGTTGTAATACTCACTACCGCTCGCCACATCATAACGCAAACCAATCATGGTGTACACCGTGAAATGTAGCAACCCATCCGGTTTACTGCGGTCAATCGAATCACGGTCCACATACCAGTTATTGCCATTATAGGTGAAAGCATAAATATCTTGCCGAGCATCGGCATTGGGTATAACAGATATAAACAGCGCTGCTACAAACATAGCCACTGCGCATATACGTTGAAACATGAGGCCTCCTCATTATGAATTACTACCTATATTAATACTATATATATTATATGAATCACATCTTAATATATACATTAATATATACTAATGGTAGGTAGATTATGTAAGTATAAAAATGATTGTATACGATTTAACAACTTATTATACCACATTTTTTGAGATTGCGTTCCTCTGACATCCCTACTTGGAATTAGTATAGGCGTGTAGTATTGGCTGAGACCCTTAATACCTCTCCTAAAAATTAGAACAGGCCTGTAGTATCGATAGGCCCCTTTGATACTGCTCCTAAAAATTAGAACACGCCTGTTCTAATTCTAGAGAGACCATATCAGGCTCATCTTAAAAATTACTACACGCCTGTTCTAATTCTAGAGACACTATATCAAACTCATCTTACTAATTAATATAGGTCTATACTAATTTAAAATTCTTATTTTCCTTTAATTCATATATCTGTATTTATAGATGCTTATTGCTCAACTCATATGTTCGCATTATAATTAGTTTAAGATAGTCGACGAGGTTGGGCCTCTCTTCGTTAATGGAGGGAGGGGTGCTCTATGAGTGATTATGAGTTAATCATGATAATTCTAGAGGTGATGACTGTTGTTATTGCCTTTGGTGCACTTGTGGCTCTTATTTGTCTTGGAAAAGACAAATAGCCCTTCGTTATCCTAAAATAGCTAGGTAACTGAAAGGCCATTTCATCACTTTTGTACTTATTGAGATGAGCCTGACGGATCTACTCGCCCGACTATCTTCTTATATTATAAAGATAATTATATATATCGTCAAATTTGAATGAACTCAATACATATATAATGTTTCATAAATTAGTACAGGCCTGTAGTATTGGTGCCCCCCTTAACACCTCTCCTAAAAATTAGAACACGCCTGTTCTAATTCCGGAGAGACCATATTCATAAAAGCCCCAGAGTACTAACAGCTAATATAAACCGCTATTAGTACTCTGGGGCTATTTTATATATAGACTATATTTTCAAATTATTTTAGGTAAACATAGTTTAGAACTTATGTGTAAATCCAGCGTTCACAGACCAGCCTGCTTTATAGTCGCCAGATAAACCAGTGCTAATATCAGCGTAAAGGCTGTTGTTAGCATTGATGCCATAGCGGCCACCGAATGCAAGGTCAGTCCATGTCCCTTTAAGATCTTGTTCTGTTGATTTCACAGTAGAACCACTTGTGTATGTAGTTTTTACCGAGCCAGAGAAGGCATGGTTAACGCCGACACGAGTATAGATACTGCCTGCGCCAAAGGTCTTACCAATCTCAAGGCCAAGACCGCCAGAAGTGCTGCTTACGCCAGCTTGGTCTACATGCATGGTGCCTGCATTAAAGCTATCTCCACCAAAGTGAGTATAGCTCAATTGTGCTTGAGGTTCGATGTATACACCATTTTGTAATTTCACAGTTTTACCATAGCGAGCGCCGATAGTGTATGCATTAGCCTTCGTTTCGCCAGATAGGCTTTCACCAATTTCATTACGAGCTGTGAAAGTATTCGTTACACGACCAACTTGGGATTCAAGTTGAATGTATTGATCTCGGCCGAGGTCTTTCAAACCATAGGCGCCAACAGCAAAGGCCTTTTCTTTGCCAGAGCCATTGAATACATAATCATCATGGCCACGAAGGTAAGACACTTGACCGCCTACAGTCCAACCGCTACCAGTTTTAGCGTCGTAACCACCTTGAATGCGTGTATAGGTTGTGTCGGTATCAATACCTTGTGCATCATAGCTATATTGACCGCCACCGATATGGGCCCAAATACCTGTTGTTGTTGCACCTTGTTGCAATGCACGAGGACGGTAAGTATTTGTTAATGTGCGCCAGCCGTTGATATTGCTCATAATCGCAGAACGAGCACCACGCATATGCGGAGTATCATATGCCGTTGATTGGGCTGGTGCCGGTTGCGGTGTTGGTGTTGGCGCCGGTTGTGGTGCCGGTTGCGGAGCCGGTGTTGGTTGCGGTGCTGGTGTTGGCGTTGGTGCCGGTTGTGGCGCCGGTGTTGGCGTTGGTGCCGGTTGTGGCGCTGGCGCCGGTGTTGGCGTTGGTGCCGGTTGTGGCGCCGGTGTTGGCGTTGGCGCTGGTTGCGGTGTAGGTGTTACTGTTGTATTACCATATACATATTTACCTTGACCATTTTGATCCGCTTGCCATGTAATAGCACCTTCTTTAGCATAGCCAGATGTTACTACCTTAAAACGGCCAGATTCAGCACCTTCAGAAGCAATGGCTACTGTGCCTTCAAGGTTTCTTTCACCAGTCACATAGTTATGGTAATACACCTTGTGTGCAAGATTATCTAAAACCTTATTTACATTATCCTCAGTAGACAAATCTAGCCCTTTGCGGCTGGTGTATAGATGAGCGCCAGAATTAGGGGCTGCACTTGTGATATGAATGTCGCCACCCCAGAAGGAATCAACCGTTAAACCATTATATGTTGTGGTTGGCGGTGTATATTCTGGATCCTCGGTATCTGCATATTCATCATTAGGATCATAAATAAAATTAACATGGCCTTCGAGTTTGTCAATATACAGTTTATTATGCTCATTTTGCTCTACCATATTTTGAAAATTACGATTCGTAGAGCCAACGAGTCGATGTACACGGCTAGGCATAGTACTGCTATCAAGGTTAGTGCCATCAAGACCACCTTGATACAATAACTCCCAATCCCCTCTTTCACCAAGGAACACATTGATATGATTATATTTTCTGTCATTTTCATCAGCTAAATTGAAAGCTAGCCCAGACCAATTGGATTCCTCACCATCTATACCGATATTAATGGTTGAGCTATGAATTGGATCATGTTTAACTATAACATCGCCTTCAACGAATATTTTATCACCCGTAAATTCGCCGTGATGATCATGGACGCCTATATTAATTGTGCCCCCTTGAGCAAGAGCAACAGGTGTACTCACTCTACCAGAATTATATACACCTTTTTTCAATTTAATGTCTCCACCATTTTTACTGGTAGCAAATGCACTATGACCATAGCCAATATTAGAATACCCGTCTTCAATAATAACCATACCACCATTCGCTACTATAGAAGATATATTTTTATCGTATTCTGGGAATACACGTATCATATCATCACTGTTAGCTACAAAATCTGTATTATCAGTATACGGAGCGGTATAGGCCGCATCTACCACCATATTAGGCATTACAAATCCAGCAATCGCCAGTGCTACAGCTAGCGATAGCTTTGCTTTACTTACATGTCTCATAAAAATCCTCTCACTCTCACAATATAAATAAACTATAAATTATCTTAAATTATAATTTACAATTTGTTATTTGTAAATATGAGAGAAATAAAATTAGTATAGACCCGTACTATCTGTTGATTCCATTAACATACTTTTTAAAATTAGTACAGGCCTGTAGTATTGCCTGGACCCTTTAATACCTCTCCTAAAAAATAGAACAGGCCTGTTCTATTTCTGGAGAGACCATATCAGGCTATCTTACAAATTAGAACAGGCCTGTTCTAATTCTAGAGACACTATATCAGGCTATCTTATTAATTACTACAGGCGTGTTCTAATTTAAAATCCCCTTGATAAGTACCGAGATACTCATCAAGGGGATTGTGTTAGTTATGGAAAAGACAAATAGCCCTTCGTTATCCTAGGATAGCTAGTGAGCTCAAGTCACATTTTACGCTTTAAATATAACGCCATTATGCTCTAGTTGTTCCACCGTTTTTTTACCAATGCCTGGTAGCATCAATACTTCTTGTTTAGTAACTGTTTTAAAATCAGCTACTGTGTATAGGCCAGCTTGTGAAAGTGTAATTTGTGCACCAAACCGTATATTGTCATATACCGGATTTCCTCGCACAGCCACACCTTTATCAACCTCTACGGTACTCATATGAGCTGTCTCGCATTTTCCTATATAGCTATCATTAGAGTACCGATTCACAACAATTAGACCGGTAACACATTCATACGCATCATATAAAGTCTGCCATAATGGGCTTTCAAAACTCACCAATTGAGTCGGTAAAAATGAGATAGTAGTATATAAGCTTATTAATTCCCGTGGATCAAAATCTATATCAATCACTTGGTCTACCATATACATAATGGTCTCTAAATGGTCTTCCACAAAATCGTTCCACCGCGTTGCATCTTGTAATAACCAATCAATATCTTCATATTCGTCAACAAGGTCTGCTAATACATCATGGGCAACCTTACTTTCACCACACTGCAAAGCCAATAAAATATACAACATATGCATCGGCAACATGATATCCGGCGCCTGATTAAATGCATTTTGTATATCATCACAACATGCGAAATAGCGTTGATATACCTTGCGACCACGATTCCAGTCGGCCGCGCCACAACAAGCAACCATCATGTACACAAGGAATCCTGAATGATCTTGTTTGTCCCCGTGAAAGACAGGAGTAAAGCATGCAATTGCATCATTATACATATTGTATTCTAAATATATCATCCCCATGTCGATGAGGCAGCGCATATAAGGACGAGCCTCGATTATATGCCAATCCATTTTCTTAGGTTTTTTCAACGATTCTACTAGCTGTTTTAGCTGATGAAGTTGAAAACTTGGATGCAACTCAAGAGCTATAAGTTCCCGTTTAGCATCTACTTCATCAGGACATAACGCAAGAATTTTATTGTACAATTTCTTTGATTCCTCAGTCGTATCAGCCTCTTTTGCAGCCTCGTATAAATCACGTAATTTCATTTCTATCGTATCATTAAAATCACCACGATTATATTGAGTCATAAATGCTTCTATCAAATCCTCAATAGATTTGAATTCAGCCTCATGTTCAGATACAAATTGTTGCTGTAAACGTAATAATAACTCACTTTGAAAGCGAAACATAGAGTATCTCCTTATACATATAAACGTAAAAACACTACTTATCTGTAATATATCACGAGAGGGTATATTAATTCTAGAGGTAAGGCCTTGTTCTATTAATATCTCATCTGAAAATTAGTACAGGCCTGTAGTATTGCCTGGACCCTTTAATACCTCTCCTAAAAAATAGAACAGGCCTGTTCTATTTCTGGAGAGACCATATCAGGCTATCTTACTAATTAGAACACACCTGTTCTAATTCTAGAGACACTATATCAGGCTATCTTACAAATTAGAACACGCCTGTTCTAATTCCAGAGACACTATATCAGACTCGTCTTGCTAATTACTACAGGCGTGTTCTAATTTAAAATCCCCTTGATAAGTACCTAGATACTCATCAAGGGGATTGTGTTAGTTATGAACGATACCAATCATCATATTAGAATTGGTAGTTAAGGTCTAGGCGGTAGTAGTTGGAAAGTTTTTCGTTATCGCCAGTAGCCTTGTTTGTTTTGTTATTAAATCCGTAGTATGCTGTTAAGCCCACGTTCTTTTGTAATGCGTAATCAGCAGTTAATAACCAGCCTTTGAAGCCTTGGTAGTTCATTGCACTAATTGTACCAGCTGGTGTAGCCATCCATGCGGTATTAGTTAGATCGTAAGCGATGTCCCATGTGGAGGATGCAGCGCCTAAGTTTTGGCCGAAGTTGAAGTATTGTGCTTTTACGTCCCAAGAACCGCGTTTTGCTTGGTCGTAGTCACCATAGCCAAGGCCAGCAGTCCATGCAGAACCGTGAGAAACGCCAGCTGCTTTCACCCATTCGCCACCAACCCAAACTTTATCAAAGTTCATGTCTGTGCTGAAGCCATACATGTTTCTAAGTGCGTCACCACTAGATTTGTGCGCATTTCTACGCGCATAGAAGCCACCAAGGTTCACATGTTTATTAAGTTGACCTTTAACGCCTGCATAGGTGAAAGTTTTATTAGATTTTTTAGTTAAGCCGTCAAAAGCACCTGCCACAGCATAGCCGTAGGCTGCTTGGAATTGAACTTTATCGTTACCTGCATTGAATTGAACGCCGTCGAATGTGTCATCGTAAATCAAACCGTTGCCGAGCATTTGATCGAAGCGACCAGCTTTCACAGACACGCGTTCACCAAATTTGTGATTTACATAAGCGCGATCGATAGTAGCCGTTGCATTGCCACCATTAGTCGCATCGCCAAATTCAAAGTCCCCGGATGTTACGCGAACAACAGCATCTGTGCGGTCATTGACCTTCGCATTGAATTGAATGCGAGCACGCGCGTCGAATTGGGAACCTTTGCTGTAATCGCCCACAGCGTTTACATAGTTACCATCTTTCTTTTGGGAACCAAGATAACGAAGGCGCATATCGCCGGTTACTTTCACATTACCCACGCGGTCCTCTAAACGAGCCACGCGAACGCCCAAATTATTCAATTCGTTAGAGAATTCATCAGCCAAACGGTTAATCAAGGCTTGTTGTTCCGCATTCGCACGATCTTGGTTAGCAAGCGCTTTCGCCACCATTTGTGCTACTTGGAAACGAGTAATACCATTTTCGCCTCTGAAAGTCCCATCTGGATAGCCAGTGATGATGCCAGTGCTAGCCAATTGAGACACGGCTTGGTAGGCCCAAGAATCAGGGGTTACATCGGAAAATGGGTTCGCTGCAAACGCAGTTGTTACACCCAACACAGCTGTTGCTGCAAAGATAGCGGCAAATTGTTTTTTCATAACTATACCTCTCTCCAAAAAAGAATCATACACATCTGCAATTCGGCCCTACTAACACTGTATCTCCCTAACCCCTTATAAGTGATAACCGTTATATACAGAATATAACATAAGTATAACATACTATAACAAATATTTTATATTTTAGAGAAAAGTTCATTGGATTTTCATAGGATTGTAAAGGTAACCTCAACACCTGTAGAAAAACCGCAAATATAACAAAAAAGATGACGAAATATACATTTTGCCATCTTATTTCGCCATCTTTTTGCATTGTATTAAGTTGTGCAAATCTATTTGATTAGAATTGGTAATTTAACTCTACGCGGTAGTAGTTAGCCAAGGATCGCTTATAACTAGCAAGTTCAGGTTTTGTTTTACCTTTGAACCCAGCATAAACGCTAAGACCTAAATCATCTTGTAATGCATAGTCCACAGTACCGAGCCAGCCTTTATAGCCGTGGAACCATAAATGTCCACTATTTTCAACTTGTGTTGAATCATAGGCAAGGTTCCATTTGGAGGATACAGCGCCCATTTTATCATCAATATTGAAGTATTGGGCTTTTACATCCCAAGTGCCTTTTTTAGCTATGTCATACTGACCATATCCTACACCGGCAGTCCACCCTGTGCCGCGGTCCGTATGAGCTGCTTTCACCCATTCGCCACCAATCCAAACCTTATCAAAATTAATATCCGTATGGAAACCATAGAGCTTTCTAAATGTGAAGCCCATATTATATGGTGAGTTCATACGAGCATAGAAACCACCCATGCTGATATGTTTATTTGGCTGACCTTTGAGGCTAGCATAGGTAACGGTATCATTCATATCTGCGGAGGTATTGGTAAACATTCCTTTTAAGAAATAGCCATGGGCCCCTTGGAATTGAATTTTATCGTTGCCGATGTTAATTTGAGCACCGTCAAATGTATCGTCATAGAAATAACCATTGCCGATGACTTGGTTAAAGCGACCTACTTTTGCAGATACATATTTGCCGAATCGATGATCCACATAAGCGCGGTCGATGTAAGCGGCTCCAGTCGATTCACCTGTATTATCATCGTAAGTATTACCAAATTCAATAGAATCGGTCGTCATACGCACTACCGCATCAGTCTTGTCGTTAATCTTCGCATTGAATTGGACACGTGCACGCATATCAAATTGGGACTTTTTGCTATACTCCCCTTGGGTTCTTATGAAACCATCGTCCGTATCTTTAGTGCCAAGATACCGCAACCGTACATCGCCATTGACTTTTACATTACCTACGCGGTCCTCCAAACGACCAACACGAACGCCTAAATTATTCAACTCATTGGAAAATTCATCAGCTAAACGATTAATCATCGCTTGTTGCTCTACATTTGCGCGGTCTTGATTAGCCATGGCCTTTGCAATCATTTGGGCCATTTCAAAACGGGTAATATCCTTTTGGCCTTTGAAAGTCCCATCTGGATAGCCATTAATAATGCCCGCACTCGCCAATTGAGACACAGATTGATACGCCCAAGAATCTGGCGTTACATCGGAAAATGGATTAGCGCCGAAGGCAGTCGTTACACCCAACACAGCTGTTGCTGCGAACATAGCAGCCAATTGATGTTTCATAAATACCTCTCTTATACAGAAACTATATGTTACACACGCTATAGTCGCATGAATTAATATATAAGTACCCTCGTTTCCCTTATATACACACCATACAAACATAATATTTCTTTCTAGTATAACAATGAGAGCTAAATAATTGATAAGCAGAGAATAAAATATTCATATTATTTTTATTTTTACACAAGCAAAAAAAAGGCTGTACTAAAATCTGATAAGCTCACATTTTGATACAGCCTTATTACTATAAAATTTTAACTACTTAATGCAAAAAACTAATGACATAAATCATAAAGTCCATATTTATCTCTCAAATCACGTATTTTATTATATTGTACCTTCAACACATGAGCTGCTTCCACTAAATTAGTAACCTCAAATTCAAACACACGCTTAACTGAACCTTCCGTTTTTATATCCCAATCGAAAAAGCCTTGTGCAAATTCAGATGCTTTAGGTTTAGGGTTTTGCCGATTATATGTCCTCCATTTATTTATATGTATAATAAATAAAATCTCAAACTCAGAATACGTATATATATAATAAATAGGAATATGACGGAACTCTCTAGGTAACGTAATTGTCTCTTTCAAACTATCTAATATATAAATGAGTGCTGGTGGTTTATCATAATCATTACGCAATATTTCCTGTAAGTGTTTAGAACGTTGTTTACGGGTGCGCAATTTTCTTAAATTATCAAAATTACAACTGCTTACATCTAAAGTTAATTTTTCTTCTTCAGATAGCCACTTTAAAGCATCCTCTTCATTCCGGCCTTCACAGAAGAAAATAATATAATGATCTGTACATATATCTGTTAATGTAGACATATTACACCTATTTAACAGTACCCGCTAACGCCTGCTCTGCTGCTTTCATAGATGCATATTTAGGCACTGTCCCTTTAATTAAATTACCTAAAATAACATTTGATTTGAGTAATTCATTACGTTCAATTTCATCACTGTATTTAACAGCCTCTAATGTTCCATCATTACGTTTACGAGTAATATAAATATTATCTTTCCTTACAAAAGTATCCAACAGTTCTGGGTAATGAGTTGTAAAAATCAAGCAGGCCCCATAAGGGTTATAATCCCTATTTTCAAATAAAGATAGGATCCATTCTACAAGACGTTTATTAATATGATTTTCTATCTCATCGAATAAAATATACCCTCCTACTTTCAATACAGATTGGAGAGCGGGGAAAAAGTGCAATGCTTTTACAGTACCAGAAGATAAGATGGATTCTAAATCATCATAGGATACATCATACTCAGAATCACCATCTTTTTTAAATTTCAACTTATATTTATCTTTACTATCTGACTGTTCAATACAACTGATTGCACTATCAAAACACTGTATAATCGACACATCAGGAATCGTAGGACGTATATTCCGAACCGTATTATATTTTTCAAACGAACAAAGTACCTTTGTTGCCTTATCCTTAAACATGCTCGCAATACTCATGTCATCAAGTAAAAACTTAGCATCTTCAAAATCAGTACGTTGATTAATAACCTTAGAATGTACAAAATTAAATAGATTCTTTTTAGTCAATTTAGAAAACGATCGTACTTTCAATATCTCATTTTTATAAACAAAATCATATTCATCGTCCAATGTATATCGTTTTATGATTGAAGATGTTAATTCTAAGATTTGTTTATCAATTTCAAACCACATAACAAAAACTATTGGTTTCTCATTTGTACCATCAACACTTCCTATAATTTTCTGAATAATTGGTTTAATATGAGAATCATTCAATCTAGCATCATTAGCTACAATCTGTAACAATATCTGAATAACTTCTAAAATCGTTGTCTTACCGGTCGCATTAAGACCTGTGAAAGCTATTAAATTTTGGGAATAAATAGACGCTCCACTGTCAATCCTATAAGCCCTTTCTATGTTGTCATTATCAGTAATTAACTGACTCACTTTATCAGTTGCCACTAAATCAATATGTAAATTTTTACCAAATAGATTAGTGTTGTGTATTTCAAATCCTAACAACCGCACTTTAACACCTCCTTTTTTAATTATTATAACACATTAGACAGATTTAAAACATTTATTTTGTTTATAACAGAAAATTAGATGCAAAAAAATATGGCGAAACATACGTTTCGCCATATTTGTACATGTACTTAAACTACACTAATCTCCGAGATTAGAATTGGTAGTTAAGGTCAATACGGTAGTAGTTGGATAATTTATCGTTAGTACCTGTTGATTTATTTGTTTTGTTGTTGAAGCCATAGTATGCAGTCAAACCAACATTATCTTGCAATGCGTAAATCAAATAAACGGTTAATCATAGCTTGTTGTTCAGCATTAGCGCGGTCTTGGTTAGCCATAGCTTTTGCTACCATTTGAGCCATTTCGTAACGAGTGATATCATTTTAGCCTTTGAAAGTACCATCTGGATAACCATTAACGATACCAGCTGCTGCCAATTGGGAAACTGCTTGGTATGCCCAAGAATCAGGAGTTACTTACTTGTTCCAATAAGTTTTCCCATTGTCCCCAAATGGATTCAGGGCTGAATTGTTTCATACGATCACGTCCGGCTTGGCCCATGGTAACGCGAAGGTTTTGATCTTGCATCAATCGTTCCAAGGCCTCCGTCAATGGTATTACCCCATCATCACATAAGATGCCTGTTTCCCCATCGATGATAAGTTCATTAACAGCAGAGCAAGATTTATAGCCAATTGCTGGCAAGCCCATGCTCATCGCTTCCCCCAGTGAAAGCCCAAATCCTTCATAGGCGCTTGGAAAAGCAAATATATCTGCCTTAACGAGTACACTTGGTACATCGGTAGTCGTCCCCATAAAATGAACACGGTCTCCAAGTCCCGCCTTGGATACGATCATATCCAACTCTTTCTTGTAAATCTTGCGGTCCTCTTGGCCCCATAACTCGATATCCCAGTTTGGATACTTCGTAGCCAATGGTGCAAATGCCTCAATCAATAAATGTGGTCGTTTATGATTCTTATCGAGTCGCGCTACAAATACGATTTTGTAATGGTCTTTTACCTGTGAAAGCTCCGCCTGCTGTGCATATTGTGGAATAGCATTACCGATTACAACAGTCTTAGCCTCTGGCAGGTGGTTTTTAATATGAGATTCAAAGGATGGCAATAATACTTGATTTACCGTACTCTTTGCAACCGCTTCAACCTCTTCAACAGGATAAGTATTAAAATAATCCTCAGGGTCACCATGGCTCATGGTGATAACAGGAATATTTGTTTTCAAATCTAGCAATAACGCCTTTGAGGCTGCTGGTTGATATGACACGATTACGTCCGGCTTAGTTCGATCTAATACAGACTGAAGATGACCTAGTAAATACTTCTTCGTAAACTCATTATTCACACCACGAGCTTTACGCTTATCAAAGGCGCGCAAAATCTCCCGTTTTGCCTTATACCAAAGAGGAATAGAATGACTTTCACCCTCATAATGACATAGATCATACGCCTCGATGCCCGCATCAAGAGGATAATAAAAATCCCCTGTCTGCACATCGCTATATACAAGGCTCACCTCGTGGCCACGGCGCTGCATCTCATTGGCAAACGCAGCCGTCACCTTAGCAAGGCCACCCGTATCGCCTACCATCTTTGTTAAATTTGCTAATAAAATACGCATTACACTCACCTTTTTATTGCTTCTGTCTTTTTCTGTCTTTCTACTGTCTTCTTCTGTCTTCATAGTAAACACTATATATAGATAAAATATGATATCTAAATACTAAATATAGTATCCAAATAATATAGAATGAAATGTTCTGTCTTTTTCTGTCTTCCTTCTGTCTACTTCTGTCTACTTTTTAGTATTCTAGCATATTTCTATCATAAATTTAATTTATAATACTGTCGTTTATCTCTTGGACTTGATCCAAACCATTCTACAATACCTAATGCTCTAATATTCCCTAAAATTTTAATAAGACGATACTTAAGTCCCTAAAAAACTATCTATTTGCAACTAATTGACGTAAAAATGGCCCTACATTAGTACATTGATTATCATAACTCAACTCTTGTATAGCACTCGTATTGTTGAAAGCTGTCTCAATAGGATGTTCAGCTGAAGATATAATCCTATCTAATTGAACACTATTACCTTTTTTATAAGGTTCATTCAAACAATTAGATAATTCTCGTCTATACCGAGCATTATCTGCATCAGCATCAACAGGTCTATCTGTCATTTTCTGATAATGAGCTAGTAACCACACCTCAAAGGAAACATTGGAAAATATTAATTCAACATTCTGACTTTGATTGGCTTCACGTCGAATACACTCAAACTCATCTCTAGATAAATAATCCCTATCAATAATAATATAGTAATTCTCATATCTCTTTCGCATAGCCGATTCAAAGCTATGTGCTTCACTCAAGGCAAATATCACTGCATTTCCACCACTGGGTGCTACCTGTTTAACATCCTTGGCAGACATATTATATCGTTGCAAGATATTTTTGAAATACCGTTCCTCTGTATCACCATCAACGATAAGTAAATTTTTTAATTGCTTGACCCTACTCTTAGACTGTCTCGCCATGATGAGCATCCTCCTCATGATCACTAATGCCCAATATATCTTTCATCATTGCATCATTAATAATTTGATCCGCACCATATAAACCATCTTGATAGTTCTTTTTAATATCCTTGATACTTTGCTCATTAAAATCAAATGCACTATCTAAAGTAGATACACCATCATAACTCTTATCTACGAACCAAATTTGATCCGTCCTAAGTGGAGCATCTAATATATCTGTATCATGGGTAGTGGCGATTAATTGTGTTCCAGTATGATTCCATTCATTAAAAATGCGTAATAGAATATTCACTAATTTAGGATGTAACGAACGATCAAACTCATCAATGAGGAATAACTTGGAATTATGCTGATTTTCCAATATGGTCATTATGAGTAATAGAAAAATCTGTGTTCCTATACTCTCTACATTATAATTGATAACAAAACGACTTCCATCTGGTCCTTCATGTTCACAATGGAGTAGCAATACTTTTTCAGATTTATCAGGATCACTCGAAATAGGCCATGTCAATTCTTCTGTTTTAATATTCTTAATATTAAAATCTGCAGCTCTTAAGAAATATAGTACCTTTTCTTTTAACTCGGGATTCGTATGTAAGGGTCTAAATAATTTCTGATTACGTAAATTATTATTTATAAGATTTGGCGTGAGAATATCTTGTGCAAACCATTCATAAGCATCTTTTGCCTCTGGTACATTATTCGTTTGTGCAAAAAATAACAAAGGCTGGTTTCCTCTTAATGACTCCTTTAAATCCTTTATTAATGGAGGCATAGTAATCTCATCAGTAGTTCTTTTAAAAATAACATTACTATTCATAGTCAAGCATTCACTAATGATAGCATCCCAATCATAATTGAGTTCATAATAATACAAATTGCCATTCTTGGTGAAATGTATCTTAAAAAATATATCACCTAACTCATTAGCAAATGTATCAATAGGCAACGTAACTAAGTTTGAAGGTGTACCATCTACTACAATCTGTCTAAGTAATTGAAATGCACGAATCACATTAGTTTTACCGGATGCATTACCACCGAAAATAAATGATGACTTAACTACATCTATCTCGCCTGATGACATAGTATTTTCTACGGCATAATCGGTTATACCTTCACCAACCTCCATAGAGAAAGTAACCTCATCCTTAAAAGATCGAACATTTTTAAAAGAAAAATCTATAAGCACTATATCACCACCTAATATTTAGAAAATATGGATTATATCCGTTCTTAGCATTATTAATGTAATTATAGCATAATAAATAATTATCAATGATATGTAAGTACTTGAAATTCTATTCTTCAAAAAGATATAAATAATCTATTTTATTTGCTTAACAATATATATGTGTCTCATAAGTACATGCACTATCATCTATACTACCTTTATACATCGATTTCCCCATTTCTTTTGTATACGATATATATTTGAAATTATCTTTATAATATCTATTAGATCGCCACCAATAACGTTTCCACCAATATTTCCAACGTTCTTTTAAATCTTTAACCCTAAAAACAGTAAATCTTCTCTTATTTACACCATCTGTACCTAACTCTCCCAAAATAGATAGAAGAATTATAGAATTTGTTACAAAAGATTTTTGATCCAAATTTTCTGATATATCATATAGTTTATCACTAGAAACAACAATACTTGTTCTAGCTTCTAAGGGTATAGGAATATCATATTTTTTCACTGGTAAAAGATATTCCCCAGCATAAATAATGTATAATCCCTTTATCATTACTACGCTTAATGATGGATTATAAATTTGAATTTTTATTTGTGAATATGGATTTTCACTTGAATCATCAATCTTCCTGTATCCAATAATCTTTATTCTTTCACAAAAAAAGGTAAGATATGCTGTATATCCACTAACAATCAATATAAAAATACCACTAATAATTGAAATCAAATGATCTAGAAAATCTATATCCAATCTAAATCCCCCTACAAATAAATTCCCTAAAGTTTTAAAAGTTTTCCTTTATCTCACTCCACTATATATTTATCATTATTAGCCCCAGGTATTTTCACAACCACATTAACAGTGCCATCTTCCAAGCATTCAAAATCTGTTACTTCATTAGGCTCCATCGTAATAATACTGCCAGTGCCATATTCTATGCCGTTCATTTTTACACGACCATTTATGATAACTGTATATTCTGTAGCAATTTTATGGTAGTGATGGCCTTCATAATCGCCTTTATTATATCGTTTTACGGCTACTTCACAGTCATTTGTCTTTAATAAGGAAGGTTCAAAGTTACCAATAAACCAACCACCAATCATCTTGTCTAAATTATCAATCTTCATATGTATACCTATATATAGTTAAATTTATTCAATAATCTAACCATATCCTTTTTTATGCTTATAACAAATAAGGCGCCACACAGGCGCCTTTTATTATTTATTTACTTTGCAAGCTCTTATTATATTCCATAATATATTCAGCTAGCTGATGTTCTGTTTTCAATGGATGGAATTGCGCGCTTTCAATTTCTTTTACCATAATGTGTTTTTGTCGTAGAATCATCTCATTTAAGCTTTGGCTAATATAGAAGTTACCATTAATCAAACGATCTTTACGAATAACATCTTTAGCACAAGCTATAAAATCAGATCCACATTTAAAATAATAAAACGAAATAAGTGCATGTCTACTAATCGGTGTTTTTTCAGAGAATTGAGTTGGCTCACCATCAGCATTAACTTTCACAAACGAATATCTAGGATGTATCGAATTAAAACATACTACACCCGCATCAGCATGATTGTTTCTGAACTCATTAATAATAGCTAGACCAGATGCATCCATGAAATCATCAATAGCCATAATTAATAATTCTTCGTCAGTATCAACATATTCGCTAGCTAATAAAGCCGTACAGATTGCACCCTTTGTCATACCTGTAATCGGTATAATCTTAGCATTAGGTACCAATTGAGAAATTACACTGTCCGTACTATATTGTTTAATTTCTGTTTCTTTCATACAGAAAATAATAGATTCTGGATGTAATGCTTCGGCAGATTCAATTTGTTTTTCTAAAATTGTTTTGCCCTTAACTTCGGTAAGGTATAACGGATAATCTTCCTTATTTTTATCAGAGTTGCCTCCCATTAAAAATAGAATATTCATACTACACCCCCTCAATTTGAGCAATCCGATCCTTAATCGCATCATAATTAACATCATCCACAGTTCGAATTGTCATAAGATGTCCATTACTTGCTAAAGCTGCTTTAATGCCATTATCATTGTCTTCACAAATTAAACATTCATCAGGCTGTAACTGTAGCTGCTTCATCGCTGTTTGATAAATTTCAGGATCTGGTTTTGGCTTTTCTACGTCCTGATTAGAAATAATGAAGTCTAAATATGAATCTAAGCGTGCATATTCCATCATCATCTCAATTGTCATACGGATGGAATTGGAACAAACTGCAATCTTGTATCCTTCAGCTTTCAATTTAGATAATGCAAATTCGTGATTAAAACGTGGACGACAATTTTCATAAATCATGCGTGTCGTATATTTTTGTTTCATCTCATTGATAAAACTATGTAAATCACGTGGCAATCCCTTTTCAATGGTCAATTTTTCTAATTTTTGACGTGTTGAAAGCCCATCATACATTGATAGATGTTCTGCTCTTGTTATTGTATAACCAAATAATCCTAGCGCTTGATTTAAAGCCTCATAATGCCATTCTTTAGCATCAATCAGCACTCCATCCATATCAAATAGAATGGCCTTTATTTTCTTCCCCATAGAAAAACTCCCTTGCCGTTTCCGGATAATCAGTACACAACATTAATGAGTCTGAATCCAAATGCTTGCACTGCTTAATAATACTCCACTGTTCCTTTACATCACGTTTATGTAAATCTGCAGATACGATACATACCGATTTTCCCATCTCTAAATATGTATCGACTAATTTACTATCATACCAATCCGAATTAAAACAATCTAACCATATACCTTCCGCTTGATCTAATAATACTGCTGGTGAAAGTATATCCGATAATCCTGTAAAAACGGTTAGTTCTGTTTTTAATTGCACTACCATATCAGGAATAGACATATCAAAAGTAAAATAATTCGTATGATTATATTGCTTTAACAAACGAAGAATTTCATTAGCCATACCATCTGCTTTTATATTCAAAGCCAATGGTAAGTTACGTCCATCCATGATTTGTAATAGTTCCTCAAATGTTATTTCATTACCTTGAGGCATATCATGTGAAATAACAAGTTTCCCCTGTATATCGCGTATATCAGTCTCTGTGCCATATCCCAAATCAAATGAGCGATGGAATGCTACCTCTTGATTACGTTCTTCCTCAGATTTCCAATAACCACGATGAGATAAAATAATCATTTCATCACCTTCATTTTAATATGTTGAGAAACCGGATGTTGTAAAAAGAATTCTAAATCTTTTGGGATTCCTAATCCATACATACCATTGTACTCCTCGCCAATCCCATAAATGCCAATTTTCTTACCTTCTTTAATCAAATAGTTATAAGCAGGACAAGTATAGAATTCACCATTTACACGAATATCATCCGCAATCATTTGATTAGCTGCACGTACTAAATCACGACCATGCTTAAAGTTAAAGATTCCTACAGTCGCATCTTCGGAAATTACTTTCTTTTCTGCAGTTTCAATAACAAATCCATCTTCATTAGTGCGCACATAAGACCATTTAGGATCATCTGCTTTCATCGTCATAATCATGCCATCTAAATCACGTTCATTCATAGCATCTAAATACTCATTGATATCAATATCAATATATTGATCGCTATTCGCATTCATCAATGGTTCGTCATTATCAAAGAATTTTTGTGCCAACAAAGCTGTACACACTTGTCCCTCAGTAATACCATTGATACCAATTATTTCAACATTTTTAGCATATGATTTCAATTTAGGCACTAAATCATACTGATCTATATGTGCTTGTTGTACCACAAAGATAAAACGATGTTCGCACTTAGGTGTCAAATTATCTACTACCACCTTAATCATAGGAACTCCATGAACTGGAATTAAAGGTTTTGGTAGAGTATATCCTGCATTAGCAAAACGAGAACCTCGTCCAGCCATTGGTAATACAATGTTTAGCATATTTCCCCCTACATTATTCAGAATACGATCTTCCTATACAACAATCGATTTCAAAATTAAACAGATTAATTCGAACTGAGAATATATTAATTAAAATATACCTAAGTAATTGAATTTTTATGTATCTTCTATTAATTCGAATCCTAATTATTTGCTTAATCCACTCTTTAATCTTTAATGGACGAACTAAATTCCATCCGTCGTATTTAATTTCATAAAGATTAATTCCCAAAGAACTTATAAACTCTATAAATTTAGATTCAGGTGCACAATTAATAATAGGTTGATCAGATAAATCCTGAATAATCATATTTGTGTGATTCACAATATCTGATATAACTTGAGGTTTACCAATAAATAGTAAATCAATTGCTCTTAAATATTTAAAACCTGCATTTATAGATGCAGAATTATTTGCGATTGTGAGAAATGCATGTAATAATTCATCATTAGTTAACATAGAGATATAACGTTCTATATCAAATCGACTAGATAACGCAATATCAGGACGTATCATGACTACTAAATCATAATTTACATTATTCTCTACAGCATATTGTTCACAAAGATTATATGATAATTGCATACTATGATACATAGATTTAAGACCAAATAACGATATCTTTTTATCATCAATAGCTATCGTTACATCTCCTAAATCTTCTACAATTTGATTCTCTATAATAATCTTTTTAAACTCGCCATAAATATCTATAATTTCTTGTCTAGATACCTTACCTTTAATAGTTTGATTCTCATGCCAAGTTTTTGTTTGATGATTATAATCTGACCAAGTATGCATAAATAAATCACAATCATAATGTTTCAACAAATTAAATTTAATATAAGGTGCACACCTTTTAAAGGTTCTTAAATGGCCAAAAAAACAAACTGCTATTTTCATAAAATCCCCAATACTATCCGTAGTTCATTAACTCTATTTATTAACCTTAAAATATTCATACGTTTTATATAATCCATCACTTAGATTAAAAGTAGTCTTAAACGAAAAATCTTTTTGGGCTTTTTTATTATCTAGTCTAGAATGTCTGATATCTCCAATTCTTTCAGGCTCATAAGAAACATCTATTTTACTATTACTAATACATTTAAATTCATCAATAATCAAATTAATTGAACTAGCAATATTAGTACTTATGTTATAAACACCTGTAATGTTATTTTCTAAGCCCAAAATATTAGCTTCTACAACATCATCTACATAAATAAAATCCCTTGTCTGGTCACCATCACCATATACAGTTATAGGTAATCCATTAGCAATAGCTTTTGCAAATATACTAATAACGCCACCTTCACCGCCATTACCTTGTCTAGGTCCATATACATTAGAATAACGATAACAAATATAATTTAAACCATGGGCTTCATAATAAATACGAAGATAATGTTCTGTCGTTAATTTAGTTAATCCATAGAAGGAGGTCGGCATACCAATCATAGACTCATCTAATGGCAATGTATCTAAATTCCCATAAATAGCTGCTGATGAAGGCATTAATAGTTTCTTTACACCACATGTAACAGCTGCATCTAATACATTAATTAACCCCATTAAATTTACATCACAATCCAATTTAGGATTATTCATAGACACAGAAACTTCTGTCTGAGCAGCTTCATGAAATATGTATTCTGGTTTAAATTCACATATAGTAGAACTTAAATTTGAATCTCTAATGTCCATTTCGATAAATTGAGCTTTAGAATTAATAAATTTCCTACTCCCACTAGATAGATTATCTATCACTAAAACTGTGTGTCCATCATTAATCAAACGATCGACTAAATGAGAACCTATAAACCCTGCACCACCCGTTACACATATTCTCATACTATCCCCTTTAGTATTAATTTATATTCTCTAACATTTCGACTAATTTTTTTGATAATTCATTATAGTCAAACATTTTTCTTGCATAATTCTGGCTTATTATACATTTACTTAATAAATCATTATCTACCATTGCATTATATAACTCAGCAGATAATTTATCAGAATTTCCATTTTCAACAATTCGACCACAATTACCCCAATTGGTTGTATCTAAAGCAAAATCACTATAGTTAGTAATAATAGGGTATGCCCCAAAGAACATACTTTCTAAAGTTGCAATACATGCCCCTTCTGTCCGACTAGTCATACAAATAATTTTAGCTCGTCTACAATAAGTATAAAGTTGAGTTCTATCTGTAATATTTCCAGTCATTATAATCGAATCTGCTTTTTCTGGGTATCTTTCTTTAAAATTCTTTACAGTTTGTATAAATGCTTCCGTCGATGGACCAATAAACATAAACTTCCATTTTTTTACAATATCATCTGGAAGTAATTTAATAGCATCTAATAATAACTCATTATTTTTTACATACTCACCTAATCGACCAACGGTAATAATAATATTTTCTTTTGGAATAGAATCTATATCACTCACATCTACATTTAATGTTGATACACCATTAGGTAAATACCCTAATCTATTTTTAAATACAGATGTTTTAGAAAGTGCATCATAATAAGACTTTGTCTCTACTGTAAAAAAATCAACATATTGGCTTTTTAATTTTTCGGCATAATTACGAAGCCACATAAATGGCTTATTACCACAAAAATGTTCAAAACCACCTATACCCATATCTAATTTACTGTATACGATAATATCTGGTTTCAATTGTTTACAGTATTTAGAAAGTTTCCAAACTGTGCTGCCATAATTAAAAAACATAATTACATCAAATTCATGTATATGTTCTTTCAAAAATATTTTTGCTAATTCAATTTGTTTTTTATAATCACTAGTTTCACCAATACAAATTGTATTCACATATGATGAAAACTCTTGATTCCAAGTGGTATCACTCTCTCTTGTTTTATAGTATACATAAGTACTTTTCCAAGAAAAGTATTTCGCTAATGTATATAAAAACATACCACAATCTTTATAAGCTACTTCAGGTGCATCAGAAGGACCAAATAAAATATTGCAGATTCTCTTAGTATTATCTTGTTTCTCAATATCCATTCTTCATATCTCCAGAATAAGTATCTACAAATTTTATAGGATCATGAAATAAATGGTAACTTTCACGAATCTTATCATCATCCCATTCCCACCATTTCATAAATAACAATTTTTGAATAATTTCATCTGGAAAACGATATTTTATGATTTTATTAGCTCCTACTACAACTGCATATGGTGGTACGTCTTTAGTAATAATACTGCCTGAACCTATAACTGCACCATCTCCAATAGTTACATTATCTAGAATAATACTTCGTGCACCAATCCATACATCATTACCAATAATCGTAGAATGTACATATGGTTTCATATCAGGATAGTCAATCTCAGAATTCCAAGTAGATACATAATCAATCCGATGACCATTGGGTACAACTAACTGATCTATGGCAATCGAGCAATAGGAACCAATGGATTTGATAATATCATCTCGAACATACCGATACCCCCAAGTATATTTACCTACAGGAATATTTGAATATTTTTCTGTATAATATCTTGCTAAATTATCTTTGTGTCCATATTTTTTTAATGAATATTTATAAATAAAATCAGGACAAGTTCGTGATCCCTTTATAGTATGTATAGCGCTTGCTAATAGAACATCTTTTGTACTAACTTCATATTTTTCTTGTAAGTTCATTATTATTTTCCCGTAACTAATTTATACATTCCTAGTGGTTTCCCCTCATCATAGAATTGTTTTACACATTTCATAACTTCTACTGGTGTTATCTGTTTCATACAAACTGGCTTTTCACACCAACCAGGACCATTAAATAAAAGATCACAACCAGCACATTTTACAGGTGAAGTGATAGCTTTATAAATACGTTGTGGTGCACCACGCCAAACAGGTTGTGACCCATATAAACCTATAACCGGCGTATCAAATGCATTAGCTACATGTACAGGAAAACTACATCCATTGATAACAAGTTCCGCATTTCTTATGATTTCCCCAACTTCTAATAAATTAGTTTTACCTATGAGATTAACAACATTATCTGGTAACTCAAGATTAGTATAGTTCTGTGATTCAGCTCCTATAAGAACTACCAATTTTCCTATTTTATTAAGTTCATTAAATAATGTTATCCAATGCTCCTTAGGCCAGTTTTTGGCATATCCACCTGTTTCTAAACTAGATACAATATAGTCTTTACCTTGTAAAGGTGCCAACAATTCTTTTACATGCTGTTTATCTACATCCCTAGCATCCGGATATACAAAAGTATCCCAATTAGGTAATGTCGTTACATCAATTCCTGTTGCTTCTTTCAAAAAATGTGCATATACAACAGGCTCAAAAGCATGATTCATCCATGATTCTACTTTAAGACAATCTGTGAGCCAAAACTTACGTTTATGTGGTAATCCAACACGTTTTTTTATGCAGGCAAGACCATAAATAATAGAAATATGATATAGCGTATCCATTAAATACACAACATCAGAGCGCCATAATTTTTTAATAAGATGCCATGAGCTTTTCTTTGTTTTATCAAATGTAAGATACTCATCTACAAATGGATAGGCTTCCATTAGTTGCTTAGCATTTTCTTCCCCAACAACAGTCAATTTTGTATCTGGATATAGTAACTTAATTCCCTTTAATAATGGAGACATCATAACCATGTCTCCTAAACCACCAAACCTACTTAATATAATATGCTTATACATATGTATAACCCCATTTAATTACTAACATTCATCCCTAAATATTTATATAAGCTCCTTATATAATTTTAACAATATACTCTGTCCCTATTAATATTCATGCTATCCACACATCATAGTATGAATGGTTTCAAATTCCCCCGAATTTGTTCCTGATATCCATCAAGTAATTCATATCTCTTCCGATATTGGCTACGTTTTTGTGATTTGATTTCTTCAATCGGTTTTCTGTATTCTTCCAACGGTATTTTAAAGAATCGTGGATCTTGTGTAACTGAGCCACCAATGTCTTCCCACAATGGATCGAGTTCAGCTACCTTTGCCTTATGACCGCGTACCATATGTGTATTGGCATAGAAACCTTCGTCAGATACGGCGTACATAGATTGCACTTTACAGTATTTAGCGAGTTCCCGAATCAAGAATACGATAAAGTTTTTTGGCCGATAGCCGAACATTTTTTTTGTAATATGTTTTGCGTTATCGAGGCCATCTTTATACCCTTGGATGGTACCAATCCACAATGTTGGTTCCCCTTCTAAACCTTTGCCGAGGCGGATGTTCGCATGGTATACACCTTGATTGCCTAGTTGTAACAGAATGGTAAATAAACCTTCTTTACGTTGACCGGTTATAAAGTTAAGATGTGCCGTCATGTTTAAATCAGCATCTTCCCAAAGTAGAATGCCTTGTTTTAATCCTTCCGGTTTTAGTTCATCCGGATTATATAGCATTTTGATGGTCTCTGATGTAAATACATCTTCTAAGGCTATAAAGTGATTCTTTACCGCATCAATGCGTTCACGTAATGTTGATTCTTTAAATAAGAAAATACGACTCATCAACTCATAGAGACCTTCTTGTTTATCTAAAATATGTTGATCTGGTGCGTAGCTTTCAAAAAAAGACTTATATTCCATCATCTCTTGCTTGTGGCCTACAGTTCGCAAGAAATGCAAGACTACACGTCGTGTTTCACGCCACGATTTTTTCCCATAAATAGCTCGACCATTAGCCCATTGGTCCTTTATATATTGAAACATACACTCTCCTTAGTTGTTCTATACATTAATAATCGAATCGATCATCCGTTTATGTCCAAAGTCTTCATTGGCTTGTACCAAATCCGCCTCATATATGTCTGGATGTTCAATCATTTTGTTTACGAATTGTTCTAATCCAATACGAATCGTATCTACTGAGGATATATCTAAGCTTTCACCAACATGATAATCGCACAACACCTCAGGATTGATTTCAGGTGATACCAAGGCCGGTTTATAGAACCCAATAGCCGTGTAGAGCATAGCGCTCCAGTGATAGCGATACCGCTCGGCACCGTATGGCATCAAGATAGCGTCTACATCGAGTAGAGCCTTGTCCCAATCGGATCCGATAAGGTTCGCATGGAGGAATGAAAGCCCTGGCACGTCCTTGTATTCGTCAGCGATGGCATCGAATAGCTCGCCGTCCTCAGGTTTTGCTGTCGCCCCTTGTACCAAGAGTTCCACGGGACCCGTAAAAGCAGCTGTTTTGAAAGCATCCAATAACGGGATAATATTCTTTTCTTTGCGGAATTGACCGAAAAAGCCAAGACGAAGTGGCGTATGTGTAGAGAAGGTTGGTGTTTCACCCGTGGATGGGGTAAACACAGGAGGTAAGATAGGACGTACGCGCGGTAGATCACTGCGCAGCATATCGTCGCGCAAGGTAATGACATCTAGGTAAATATTCGGATATCGATTGGCACGTTCCGCTTGTTTTAAGAACCGTACGTTTTCACCCTTGCCAATGCCATGGAAAATAAAGTGAACAGGCACCTTTGCATGTTTTAAAGGCGTATCCAATAGTGCTTTTATATAGCGATACGTGGAGGTAGGAATAATCAAAGCATCACAATGATGTTCCTCTAATTTCTTAGCAGCGGAAGTAAACCATGCACGACGACGTCGTTCGCGTAATATAGATAAGAACGGCTTTTTCCATTTCGATGCACCTGCATAGGTCACTACCTCTCCGCCCTCAAGATAGATAACGTCAACGCCATAATCAACCTTAAAGGTAAAATTCTCCGGCACCATCAATACCGGTTCATGACCTTGGCGTTTTAATTCATTGATGATCATGCGATCAAATTCTACCTCATGACCGGCGGGCATAATGATGCTTTCCAAAATGGCTACGCGCATTGTGGTCCTTCCTTTCTCTACTAACACTCATCTGTTATTTAGAATCTATTATCTAGATCTGTTATAGTTTCCCATTGGATTTCAATAAATAATATAGCTTTACGTACTTAATCATGGTATAGAAATAATGGTTCACGGATAGGATAAATCCTATTTTTCCATCTAAAAAACCCCTATCTAAAATGTACACCTTGAAAAAAGCCCAGCTTGGACGGATAAGAATATCCTTTACAAAGGAACAGGATTTTCCGTTTTCCTTATATTTCTTAGCCGCCAATGTCGTATAATTATTGAATTTATTAAAATACTGATGCCAATTATCGTAAGTATAATGATACATTTTGCCATGTAATTTAGCCTCAGGATAGGTGCTGGATATAGTTTCATGTACAAAGCCTTCTATATTCGTACCCTCTTTTGGCATAAATCGCAACACGTAATCAGGACGCAACACACCATGAGTGGCCTTATTGTGATGGAACACATTGGACCGTTCAATCCAGTATGCTTTTTTCTCATTCTTAGCCAGCACATCTTGTACTTCTCGTTGTAATTCTGGCGAAATGCGTTCATCCGCATCGAGGAAGAAAATCCATTCGGACCGAGCCTCTTCAACGGCAAAACGTCGTTGTTGAGACCAATCGCCATTCATAGCATGATGTACGACGCGGGCCCCCATAGATTCAGCAATCTCTACCGTTTTATCCGTGCTGCCATCGTCGATAAGAAGCACCTCATCAGCAAATTGTGCAGATGCGATACATTCTTTCATATGTTGTTCTTCATTTTTAGCCAAAATAATGACCGTTACTGTTGCCATGTATGTCTCCCCTATTGTACATTAGCATAAAATTTCATCATCCATGCCGATAAGGAGCGCCAGTATTCTGCGTCCTGCGCGTGGTTATCGATTGGGCGGATGTATTCGGATGGTTCCGCCGTGTAGGTTTGGTATTGTCCGTAATCGCCGAGCACATCCCCTACCATGTCGCTTGTGATCCATTGGTATGGCGTTACATGCACATCCGGTTGTTCATCGAATGCGGATGGCACCGCCGCATAATATTCGAACCCTTTTGGCGCGATGGCCTCTATGATGGTTGGCATAATGCTTAGATGCGTGCCGATAGATGCAGGTAGTGATGTTTGTGAAAGCTCTGGATGTTGCATATAAAATACGGTATTTCGAATTTCACGCATCGTATAATCGCGGTGTAAGAAGGATGTATTATTAAATTCACCAAATAGATTGGAATGGTCACCCGTTACGATGAACAAGCTATCCGGGAACTTCGCTTTCATAGCATCTACGAAATCAAAGATGGCCTTATCACAATATTTGTAGGTTGCTAAGCCCTTATTGCCATCCTTGCGATTTAAAATATCATCGCCAACGCCAGGCAAATCGCGGCGTGCATCGAAATCAAGGTACTTATCTTCTAATTTATAGGGACCATGATTAGTCGTAGTATATACAAAATGGAATGTTGGTTCGTCCATAGCTACGATGCATTTTGCCGCCTCTTCGAGGAATACGTGATCGTATACGCCAAGCCATGTTTGCGGTGCTTGAGGACCACAGAATTCGGTAGCATTTTCAATGCGGTCAAAGCCTTGAGCCTTGCCGTATTTCGTAAAGTTACCACTCGATGAGTTACCACCGTACCAGTAAATGGTTTGGTATCCTAATCGTTTTATCTGTGCTGCCAGAGCAGTTGGCAATGTATTGTTCCAAAAAATTTCCTTTTCATTTAATTCCATGCCGCTATCGTAGATACCGCTTATGAGACTTGAAATAGAAGGACGTGACACATTACCGGCTGGCAAGAAATTAGGCACACACGCCGTATGCACATCAGCCGCAAACTCACGCAATCCTGGACAGATATTAAAATTCATATACAACGGATCCATGGACCACTGAGGGATGCTTTCACCAACAATCAAAAAGATATGCTTAGGTTTAGCAATGCGAGCACCCTTCGCTACGCGTTTAAAGGCATGCAATGGATTATCCAAGGTTTGCCAATCACGGCACGGCATAAGATGATTCACATCCTCTACGAGTTCCTCATCCGATTTCATTTGCGCCGCCGTCAACGGCGTTTTGCGAACCAATTTGAGAGCCTCTAAATCGTCAATGGTGGCCTTTGCAAAGAAGATATCCTCCTTAACGATGGTTGGCACCACATCCCATTCCGGTTTATTGCGGTGATTCAAGGTCCCACCATAATGAAGCCAATAGTAAATCACCACATAGATTACCAAATATCCAAAGGCACTAGCGCCAGCTGCGATATTGCTTTCAAAATGAGGATACGGAATGGACGGAATCGCAGACAATAATGTGCTAGCCCCATAGCTAATGGCCGCTACAGGAATGAATCCGGCGAGCACCCACCAACCCTTGTCTTGATTAAAGAAAATATCGATGAGGTTTTTCTTATCCGCATGCTTACCATAGTGCAACATGTAGTTATAGGTATCGTTAAAATGCTTGTAGAACTGCATCTTACCGGCAAAGGCAGCATATATAATGCAGCTCAACACCGTATTTAAAACGATGGCTGCCATCATGTAGTAATCTGGAAAAGCCAAGAACGGCAAGGTTCCAAGCACAAGCAAAATCAATAGCTGATAGGCGTTGATATCCATGCCCCACCAAAATCCAAAGGTAAAGCAAGTACGAACGATATGTCCCTTGCCCTTTAGCGTTTCATATGGATGGTACACGCCGATAAAGATAGCCCTAAAGATAGCACAGAGTATAGGCATCCAGAGGAATAGTTTAATATTTTGTTGGAGGGATAAGAAAAATTGTTCACCCATGATAGTTCCTTTTGTAAGTAAACAAACCCTATATATTCCCTGACAATATCGAGTTCATTTTGTTAATGATATAAATTAAAATATTCCCCTATTGGATACTATCCCCATGTTTTAACCGCCAAGCCGTTAATTCTCGCATGGTTTTCATAGCGTTAGCATATGCTTGCGGCATTTTCTCATCTTCTAAGTATATACCGGTCTTATCCATCCACAAACGGTGATTAAATACGAACGGCCCTTGATTAAATAGACTCGGTACCATAGCTTCATAGGTTTGCCCTGTGCGACCTACGAGTTCAGCTAATGTTGGAATGATTTGAATACTCATGCCAAATGCATCTTGTGAAAGCCATTCTTTTTTGATGCCTTGTCCATAGAAAATAATCGGAATCGTAGAGAACACATTAGCACTTTGTTCACGAGCAAAGGTAAAGCGTTCGCTATGGTCACCGGTGATGACGAATAGAGCTGTTGGATCAACTTGTTCCTCTTTGCTGATAAATTCGCCCATCACATGGTCTGCATACCATATGTGGCCCATTTCATTGATTTGTTTATCCGTATTGGCAATGGAATCTGGCAAGTTCTTACGAACCTTATCCGCATCATAGCCTTCCTTCGCCACATTCACACTATATGGAGGATGATTCGACGTAGTCATGATGACATTGATGATCTTTTCGCCACGATGTTTATCCATGTATGCATTAATAGCCTTGAACATATCTCCATCGGCTACGCCCCAAGCATTTGTTTCGTTGCTCGGTATTTCAGATGCATCGTGGAATTCATCAAAACCTTGTTCTAATGCAAAGTTCTTAACATTTTGCCAAGTACTAAAACCGCCATACCAAAATACGGTCTTATAACCTAGTTTTTTCATAACCGGTCCAATACCGAGGCCATACGGTTCTTGTAACATACCTACGCTATAATTTGGATACATCCCCGTATCCGGCATGCCCGTTAATAAACCAATAATGGCAGGCATCGTACCTGTTCCTTGAGCTAAGGCCATTTGCGTACCCATCGCCTGTGGACTAGCCGCGTACTTACGACCTTGCTCTACAAGATAAGCACCAGGTTCGTTGAATTCAGTAAGGAATGGCCATAAACCATAGGATTCACCGAGAATGATATTAATAGATTGCGGTTGTTGTTGTAATCGCTCTGTTGTTATCGTTTTTGTAAAAGCTTCATCAAATCGTGTACTATTAGGATTACCGCCAATGGATTGTATTTTTTCATGTAACTCAGCAGGCGTTAAATGAATATCCTCTAATTCTGAAGTCCGTTTAGCAATGGATTTTACACGGTATAATGCTTGTGCATCATCCAAAATCGTTTCATTTAACAGATTAGAATTAAGACGCGCTGCGCTTTCCCAGTTAATGGAATTCATGTACCCAAAGGCTCCACCAAAGCGGAAAAATACGAATAGTACACCAAATCCAACAAAACTTAGAACACCAGTGATCCACTTATTACGCTTAGTGCTAGGTGCCCATTCATATGTGTTGGTATTTAGTACTTTCACTAAAAGCCAACTGAAAACAATACTAAGTGCAATGCCACCAATTAAATATGGTATACCATGATATTCATTGATAGCCGTATTGATAATGGCATGAATATCGTCATGTTTGCCATTGATAAGCATCGCATTGTAAGAGGAGTTAAATATGGTATAAAACGGGATACGCCCCATAAAGAGTAATGTAAAGAAGATGGTAACAAATCCATACCAAACCTTGCGTACACCTTGGGCCTTCCATTTCGGCCACACTATAGATGGCAATGTAGCAAATAGCAAACTTACAAGGACAATCGATCCAACGGTCTTCAAACTCAACCGAAAACCAAGCCATAAAGACATTAAAATACTGTCCATTGTAGTCGTATCTAATTGAGATTGAAATATAATTAAAAATACGATTCTAAAAAGCGTAAACAAGATAGAAAAGAACAAAAATGCTTTTAATTCCTGTTGAATGCCTTTTATCCAGTTCAACCAACGATTCATACCATTCCCCAACTTTATATACTATATTTCCTACACTGCGGCCCCTTGCACCGCTTGCATTTTCCACAGCCCTTATCCGTAGTTTTCTGGCCGTGGTCATTTATAAAATCTACGGTTAATCCTTTTTTGTGGACTTTTGAGACTCCTTCTTCAAGGCTTTTTCTAATTTTTTAGCCTTTTTATCCTTCTTAGCATCCTTGTCTTTTTTAGCTTTTTTAGAATCCTTATCCTTCTTGCTCTTTTTGGACTCTTTATCCTTCTTGGACTTCTTAGATTCCTTTACAAGTTCAAATTCTTTCTTAGACTGCTTGTCTTTCTTGTCCTTCTTTTTATCTTTATCTTTCTTTTTCTTATCTTTTTTATCCTTTTTACCTGAAAGCTTCGCCCATTCTTCTTCTACTCGTTTCAGTTGTTTTTTGATAAGCTTGTCAATTTCCTTTTGTTGTTTAGTTTTATCCTTATCGCCCATGGATTGTTTGGAATACAACAAGGAATTTACCATATCATAAGGATCTAAAGATGTATGAATATCTCGGTCTAATAGGCTTTCATCATCAAAATCGTCCTCTTCGTCATCAAAGTCATCATTATTGACGTCATTACGACTAGATGTTGTTTTCTTATTAACTGAATGCTCATTAAAATAAACAGCATCTTGATTATCAATAGGATATTCCTTAGAAAGGTCGATATCTTCGATGTTATGATCTATATCGTGCAACTTAACTTGCTCCATTGCATAGTCCAAATTATCTTGATTGGACGCACCATAGCCCATCGGTTTATCAAAGGAAAGAACATCGCCAAATAAATCGCGTTCCAAGCTTTCATAAGAATTAAGCATACTCATGCGATCCTGAACGGCCTCAATTTGATTCCACAATTCCATCAAATTCGCCGTATATTGCATGCGTTCCTTAACCTCTAAATAGGCTTGGTGAATAACAAACAGTTCTTTTTCATTAAGACCTTCTTCAGCACCGATTTCTTCAATCATTTGCTGAATCTCTTGATCGCGATTATAACGCTCTACTAAGGCACTGCGAATTTCTTCAATAAGACTTGCTGACACGCGTTCCATACGTTCCTCCTTTATGGTATATACTCAGCCCTAATCACTACGATTAATCATTACGAATCAATACATACCATGGTGAATAGAAAAATAAATTTTTATACTCTCTAATCTATTATTATATCAGAAAATATGCGGATTTTCTGCGTATTTTAGTGAAAGTACGTAAAATTTGACTATCCTTTTATATCATGCTATTCTATGAGTAACAAAGGAAATTAGTATGAGGCAATGTTTTCATACGAAAAAATAGCAGGGTGGCAGCCCTGCTATTTTTTTAGATGAATCAATTTACTAAAACACATTCACCCTATATACCAATATTCGTTCTTTTTCATCACGTTCTTGAAATAAATCACCGCATTGTATTGATTCTTCTGCTTCAAGGCGCACGTGGTTATTTAGGAAATTCTCTACTTCTTCGTTAACATAATAGAAGAATAGTAGAATTTCTCTTGGATGATGATATAAAGAATCAAAGATATTACCTAGTACGCGTTTAATGGTATGAAGTGCAAAGGGGTTAAAGAAAAAGCATCGATCTGCATTGTCTGGCAATGCATAGGTAGCTGCATCGCCAAGGACAAAAGATACGCGGTTCTTGGCAGCTGGGCTTTCACCATTTACGATGGCCCGTTCATACAAACGTTCATCGTATTCGATACCAATGGAATGGCACCGCGTCTGATTAGCCATAAATATGCTAACGCGCCCCTTGCCACTGCCGTAATCAATGAGGGTATTTTGTTTCGTAATATAACCGCTATTGGCAAGGCGCTCAAGAACACAGTAATCTGTTGGCTCATACGGATGATGCTCTGCATCCGAACGACTATCATCACGGCCTGCTGTTTTTATTTGTAATATACTTTCCCATTCTTGGTCGGTTGCCATTGATACACTCCCAACTATCGTAAATATTGCGCTATGTTATATTGTTATTTTTTCTATTATACTATCTTACAAAATCTACTACTAATTTCCTACTACATTATATTTATCTATCAATAATAAAGATTACCTATTCAATAAATAAATAAAGATTATCTATCTAATATATGTAATTATAAATTACACGAATTCTAATAAATTGCACTAAATTTAATTTTATTATATATTTTAATAAATATTTTGATAAATACGATAAAATAAGGAGATATGATGAATAAAATCTTATTAATGGCTCTTGTGCTAGGCACACTTTCTACAACAAATATACTAGCTGCAACGGACATGGCTACTACTATTTCTAGTACAAACTCTATCTCTGCTACCTCTGAAATTAAGACTCATCAAACAGAAGCATACGGCATGCAATCTGTAACGGCAGTGCCAAAAATTTATGGTGATGGTGAAAAAATAGCGGCTATCATCATCAAATATCCAGAAGCAATCCAAGAAAGTGCATTAGCGCTCAATACTTTCACAGTAGAAGGCAAAACAATCAACAATATCTATACTAATTCTGTACCTGAACTGAAAGAAAATTACAAATCTACAGCTAAAGGTTTGCACAATGGTGCCCCTCAAATAGATACAACAGTAGGACAAACAAATACGGTCAAAGCTAGTAAAAAAGACAAAAACTCTAAAGCTACAGCAGCTGATCAATACGTTGTAGTGGAATTTGAATATGAAAACTCTACACCATTCGTATTAGCACCACGCCCTAATAAACCTAAAAATAATGGTGCTGTAGGCGTCGATGCACCACTGCGTTCCGATCGTAAATTGCCTGATTTAAACGTTACAGTCACTCAATTTCAACCGGTAGTAACTAAAACAGGTACTATATACGGCCCTTCACAAACGAGCGTAATCAATACATCTACGGCATCTACTATTATGGATGAGTTTAAAACATATATTTACACAGATCCAACTACGGGTAATAGCATTCCTTACAATGTATTTTTACCGAAAAACTATGATGCATCAAAACAATACCCTCTATATTTCTTCATAGCTGACTCCAGTGCCAATATCAATGATAATCGCACGGTACTATTCCAAGGTAATGGTGCTACTGTTTTCGCTAGCCCTGAGGAACAAGCAAAACATGAAGCCATCATCGTTGCCCCTCAATACACTCAAGATTTAGTAGATACACTTGGTATGATGACTACTGATAAAAATGAATGGACTCCAGGTCTTACCTTGGTAGATAGTCTATTACATCATGTCATCGCTACGTATCCAATTGATAAGAACCGAATTTACGGTTCTGGTCAGTCTCAAGGTGGTATGGCAAACATTGCCATTAGCGACAAACATCCTGATTTGTTTACGGCTCAATTCCTCGTAGCATGCCAATGGAATACGGAGGAAATGAAAGTATTAAAGGATAAAAAATTGTGGATACTCGTATCCGAAGGCGATGATAAAGCATATCCTGGCATGAATACAGCTACTAAAAATTGGGCCGAATTAGGCACTAAAATTGCAACCTCTCCTATGTGGGATAGCCATTCTACACCGGAACAATTCGACGCATTGGTGAAAGCTACAGTCGATCAAAAGGCTCCTATTAATTACACGGTATTTAAAGATGGCAACCACATGTACACATGGTCTGTAGCTTATAATATCGAAGGCATTAGAGACTGGTTATTCAGCCAAACTAAGGAAAAATAGACCCTATATAAATGAACCGCCCCCTTAATGTTAGACCAAAAATCTCAACGTTATCAATCATTGTATACATAGATAACATCATTTACAAACGTTAAATAATCATGTAATATAATATATGACAAAGGAAGTCAATGTGTGACACATTTTCACGCAAACGAAAAAGGAGGGGGGCAGCCCTCCTTTTTCTGTACTAGTTACTGACGAAAATATCTATCTAGCCACTTGCAGATGTAGTGACAGGTTACACCTGCTATGATAGACACTATTAAGGAACTCAATATGTCAAACACATTTTCACCCCCTTTCTGTTACCAGTATGGGGCAGTAACACCTATAGTATACAACACTATTTACAAATAGTAGATAATATATAATAATAGTTAAAGGAAATAAGTATTTTGTTAGCATTTTAATGCACGCAAAACAAAAGAGGAGGGTGGCACCCCTCCTCTTTTTGCGCTATTTACCATATATGATTCGAATATGATATACTAAAGAGTAATATTTCAATTTTCTCATGTGCAGAATTGTATCTCATAAAAAGGAGTATTTACTTACATGGACAGTGATCTGACCTTAGATTTTATAATTATTATAATATTAATCATCGCCAATGGCTTATTTTCCATGACAGAGTTAGCCATCGTCAATGCTAAAAAACGCCGTCTCGAAGAGATGGGTGAAGCAGGTAATGAACGGGCTAAAAAAGCCTTTGAATTAGCAGAAAAACCTAATAATATGTTTTCTACCATTCAAATTGGTATTACTCTCGTTGGTATTTTAACAGGCTTGTATTCCGGTGCGACATTTTCCGCTCCATTAGAGGAATTTTTAGTAGCTCATGTTCCAAGTATTGAACCGTATGCTACATCCTTTAGCTCATTTATCATCGTTGCGATTATTACCTATTTATCCCTCGTTATCGGTGAACTTGTGCCAAAACGCTTGGCTTTAAATAGTCCTGAAAGTATCGCAGTAGTGGTAGCAAAACCAATTTACTGGCTATCAGTAGCACTAAAACCAATTGTTAGCTTCCTCGGTATTTCTACGGAATTTTTATTAAAATTACTAGGCGTTACCATAAAAGAAGAGGCTCCTGTTACAGAGTCTGAAATCAACAAAATGCTCACCGAAGGTGTTGCTATGGGTGCTTATGAAGAAGAAGAACCTATCCTCGTAGAAAACATTTTCCATCTAGCCGATATGAACGCAGGCGATGTCATGACACCGCGAACACAGCTAAAATGGATTGATTTAAATTCTTCAGAAGAAGAAATCATGGAAGTGCTTAAAACAGCAAATCAATATCGTATTCCTGTAGGTGAAGACTCTCTCGATGAATTACGAGGTATGATCAATGTAACCGATGTTATGGTCCAATGCTTACAAGGAGAAAAATCCTTACATCATGTGATTCATTCTTGCTTGAAAGAACCATTGCTCGTACCTGAGTCCATTTCTCTTATGAAATTGCTCAATACATTGCGTAACGAAGGTGTTCATGAAACTATCGTTCTCGACGAATACGGTGGCTTTAGCGGCCTCGTTACCTTGCATGACATCATGGAAGAAATCGTTGGCCTCATGCCATCCGGCGAAGAAGAGCGCCAAGAAGAAGAAAACCGCATCGTCGAACGCGAAGACGGCACTTGGCTCGTAGACGGTCTACTCGACGTAGACGAATTTAAAGAATTTTTCCACATCGACAAAGAACTACCACGCGAAGAAGACGACCTCTACAAAACACTGGGCGGCCTCATGAACCTACTATTCGGTAGAATCCCACGGGAAGGCGACAAAACCACCTGGGACGGATACACATTCGAAATCGTGGACATGGATAATACACGGATAGACAAAATTTTGGTTAGTTATGTTGAACCAGTTGTGGAACAAACAGAAGAATAGATTATAAGGCACATGGTGCTACCAAAGCCGACACGCTATCGCGCTAAAGCGGGACCCGAAGTCGTTTTGGTAGCACCATGTGCCTTTTTCACTCTTACTATAGTTCGCACAACTGGTTAAACATAATCTATGAGAGAAACACGCTACGCGGAGCCAGAAGTCGTTTTCAGGAGGGATTCTCTCTTCTTCTATTCTACGTTTGTTGCACAACTTGGTTAAAATAAATCAGAATGTGATCCAGTATCTGATAAGGTTAAAGTTAAAATATCATTTTCAATATAATAAATTAATAACCAATCTGGTTTTATATGACATTCTCTATATCCTTCATAATTTCCAGTTAATGCATGATCTCTATATTTTATATCTAATGTTTGACCTTGTCTCAACATATCAATTACATTATCTAGCAATCTAATATCTAACCCACGTTTTTTCATTAACTTATAGCTTTTTTTAAAAGTAGAAGTAAATTTAACTTTATACACTAATCAGATTCCAAAGCAGCCTTTAACTCATCCATTGTTTCATAGGATGGTACATTAGGATCTCTAGAAATTCTTTTTGCTTCTACCAAAGCTTCTAATGTCTTTTTATTATAATGTGGATCTTCAACTGTAAAAGGTAATCCACCTTTTATCAAACATTGCCGTAAAAATATATTGATTGCACTAGATAAATCTAAACCTAAATGTCTTAATAACTCTAATGATTCTGCTTTTACATTTTCATCAATTCTAATCTGAGTAGGCACAGTTGCCATAATACCACCACCTTTTCTTATACTTAATATAATACAAAAACACTACAATTGCAATACAATGTATTATTTTATATTTAAAACCTAAATTTCTCCCCGAAGGTCCCCTCCTCCTAATATTAGAAAATATATATGTTAATGAATTAGCTAATTCATATCTACAGTAAAAAAGGTGTACCTTGTCCCAAAACGACTTCGGGCTCCGCGAAGCGCAGTAGCGTGTCGGCTTTGGGATAAGGTACACCTTTGTAGTTAATTAACATATATATTTTCTAATATAATTAATATCCTTATAGAATTTTTATCTAATATATAGTATTATTTAATTGTATAAAATATATATTGCATAGTAGTTATTGCTTTTACAATAATCTCTATTACGTGTGTGAAGGAGAGGATTATGAATCGTAGTGTATTAGGTTTGACCACGGCTCTGTTGATGAGTGCACTCATCATCGGCGGTTGTGGGTCGAATCAAGATGATCATGATACGAGTCTCAAGGTACGGACGATTACGATTGGCGAAGAGGCTGGAACAACGAGTGCTGGGTATTCGGGAACCATCAAGAATCGGACGGAAACGAATCTAGCATTCCAGGTGGGCGGCCGCGTGATTAATAAGTTTGTCAGTGTGGGCACTACTGTGCAGGCCGGTCAGGTAATTGCTCAGATTAATGGCGCTGATACGGCGAGTCAGGTGCAAAATGCGCAAGGTGCTGTTACGGCGGCACAATCGGCCTATGATTTAGCTAGTACGAATGCTGAAAGATACCGCGCTTTGTACGCTGAGCAGGCTATCAGCAAATTGCAATTGGATCAGGCTGAAAATCAACTGAATGCGGCGAAAGCTCAGTTGCAACAGGCCCAAGCAGGTCTCAATTTGAGTAACAATCAAAATAGTTATACTACTTTGATTGCTCCAGACAGCGGTATTATTACGGCTCTCAATGTCGAGGTCGGTCAGGTCGTAGCAGCAGGCCAAGCTATTGGTACCTTGGCGGCCGGTCACGAACCTGAGGCGGTCATCGCTTTGCCAGAACAGGAAATGAGCAAAATTCACCCTGGTAGTACGGCAACCATCACATTTTGGGCTTTGCCTGATGTGAAAGTACAAGGTATTGTTCGTGAAATTTCACCGGTTCCAGACCCTGTGGCGCGGACGTATATGGTCAAAATTACCTTGCAAAATCCTCCAAAAGAGGTGCAACTCGGTATGACTATCAATGCCATCCTCAATCAAACGGATACAACGGATATCTCCATACCGTTGACGGCGTTGGTGAAAGACAAACAAGGTAATAACGCAGTCTATGTCATTCGAGACAACAAAGCACATCTCGTTCCTATTCAAACTGGCGAATTTGGTAATAATTCGGTCATTGTTAAAAATGGCCTCGCTAAAGGGGATATCGTCATCACCGCAGGAACCCAACAATTACAAGAAGGAACGGCGGTGCATAAATGAAGAAGTTTAACTTAGCAGATTGGGCGTTACGCCATAAATCCATTATCTACTACTTCATTGCTGTACTCCTCACATTTGGTATATTCTCGTTCACCCACATGGGACGTATGGAAGACCCGGACTTTACGATGCGTACCATGGTTGTGGGCGTCTCATGGCCCGGTGCTTCACCGCAACAAATGTCAGATCAAGTAACGGACAAGCTCGAAGAAAAGCTACGAGATTTGCCAGGTGTAGATTATACGAAGTCTTTCACAGATGGTAGCAAATCTGTCATTTATATCAATCTGAAAGAAGATTTGCCATCGAACAAGATTCGTCCCGCTTGGGAAGAAGCGCGAAATATGATCAATGACGAATGGAAATCTTTGCCATCCGGTGTGCAAGGCCCATCTATCAACGATCGATTTGATGATGTATATGGCACCATTTACGCACTTTCAGGTGACGAATTCTCGTACGAAGAAAAACGACAACAGGCGGAAAATTTAAAACGGCAACTCTTATCTGTTCCGAACGTTAAGAAGATCACTCTCATCGGGGTGCAAGAAAAGTCCTTGGATGTAACGATTAACAAGGACAAGCTCGCATCGTATCAGGTGAGCACGCAACAATTATTGACGGCCCTTAAACAGCAAAGCGCCATGGTGCCGGCTGGCATGGTCAATACGGATACAAATAATGTATATTTACGCATTAACGGCGTCTTTGATAGCGTGGATGCGGTCAAAAATATGCCGATTCGCATCAATAACCAAACAATTCGACTCGGCGATATTGCAGACGTAACGATGACCTATAAGGACCCATCCAGTCCTCAATTCTACTACGAAGGCAAGCCGGCCATTGGCATCGCCATTTCCATGGATGCAGGCGCCAATAATATCGAATTTGGTAAGTCTATCGATACGAAACTGAAAGAGCTAAAAACAACGATTCCTGCAGGCTTAAACCTCGACCAAGTGTCGAATCAGCCGCACATTGTTAAGGAATCCATTGGCGATTTCTCGCAATCTTTATTCGAAGCCATCGCCATCGTATTGCTCGTCAGCTTTGCATCCCTCGGCATTCGCACCGGTATTGTGGTGGCCCTCACCATTCCGGTCGTCGTGTCTACGACATTCGTACTAATGTATGAAAATGGCATTTATTTGCATAAGGTTAGCCTTGGCGCCCTCATTTTGGCACTGGGCCTGCTCGTTGATGATGCCATCATCGTCGTGGAAATGATGAGCGTTAAGCTCGAAGAAGGCTTTAATCACTGGCGCGCCTCTACGTTCGCCTATGAATCAACGGCCTTTCCAATGCTGTCTGGCACTCTCATTACCTGTGCCGGCTTCTTACCTCTTGCCTTGGCGGAGGGCATGGTTGCAGAATTCACGAAATCCCTGTCCATTGTTGTCTTCATGGCCCTCATCCTATCCTGGATTGCATCCGTTCTGGTCAGTCCGGTGCTAGGCTATAAAATCATCGAAAATAAGGCCGAGAAACCCGAGTCGGAATGGACTCGTCGCGATCATATCATGCATCGTTTGAAAACCGTTTTTTATGCTCGTTTTGAAAGCCTCCTTCACTGGGCACTAGGTCATCATAAGGCCGTATTACTCCTAACATTAGGGGCTTTCATCTTGTCCTTGCTTTCATTCCCTCTCATCAAACAGGAATTTTTCCCATCGTCGACACGGAATGAAATCATCATATCCATGCAATTTCCTCAAAGCTCATCCATCGATTATACCCAAAACCAAGCTAAATCATTGGATGCTTTGTTAAAGGATAATGAACATATCGACCATTTCACCACCTATGTAGGCGAAGGGTCACCGCGGTTTGTATTGACCTTAGAACCGGAATTGCCGCGTGCAAATTTCATGCAAACCATCATCGTTACCAAATCCTTAGAGGATCGAGATGCGTTATTCAAGGATTTACAGGATCAACTAAACGATCAATATCCATCTGCGCTCATCAATATGCAATTCGTCCAAATCGGACCGCCGTCCAAATACCCTGTTATGCTCCGCGTATCAGGTCCTGATGCATCTGAGGTTAAAACGATTGCAAACGATGTAAAAGCCAAAATGCAGGAGGATAAAGATTTACATAATATCGCCTTCGATTGGCCGGATACAGATCCAGTTGCTCAAATCCACATCGACCCAGATAAAGCGCGTATGCTAGGCATTAATAGTTATGCCGTATCGCTTCATCTACAAAGTTTATTATCCGGTACAAAATCCGGTGAATACTATGAAGGAAACCAAACCATTCCTGTTACTTTCAGATTAAGCGGCAATGAAAATCACAACTTGGCGGCACTTTCATCATTACCAATCCAAACAGGAAATGGTTCCTATGTACCGCTCAGCCAAATCGCAACGATTTCTATGAGCCAAGAGGAAGGCATTATTTGGCACCGCAACATGATGCCAACCATTAGCATTCATGCTAATGTAGGACCTGGCGTGCTCGGCAATGCTAAGACGAAAGAAATTTACAATAAACTTGCTGAATATCGTCAAGACTTACCAACTGGCTATACTATTGATCTCGATGGTTCTGCTGAAAAGAGCGTCACTGCTGTACAAAAATTGCTCATGCCAATGCCAATCATGCTCTTTGCAATCATGACGATTCTCATGTTCCAATTAAAGAGAATTGCCCTTATGTTTATGGCCCTATTTACAGCTCCGCTTGGACTCATCGGTGTTGTACTGGCCTTAAATATTACGCGTACACCACTTGGATTTATGGCCATACTCGGCATCATTGCCCTCTCCGGCATGATTATTCGTAACTCCATCATCCTGTTGGACCAAATCGAAATTCACCGCGCCGAAGGACAATCTGCCCGCGAAGCCATCATCAACTCCGCTACATTGCGTTTCAGACCAATCATGCTAACCGCCATTGCGGCCATCCTTGGTATGATACCACTCATGGGATCCGTATTCTGGAGCCCACTCGCCATCGCATTCAGCGGCGGTCTACTCGTAGCAACCATACTAACACTCATCGTACTACCAGTTATGTACGCAACATGGTATAAGGTTAAATAAATAATATAAATAGATATCTATTATCAATCTACTAATTGATTGACTACTAATTCTGATAATGTTAATATAACTTTGACAAGGGAAATAAATAAGTTGCAATGTATTCACGCAACAAAGAAAAAACAGCAGGGTGGCAGCCCTGCTGTTTTATATTGCCTTACATACATATCCCTATTTTAAAATAGAACAGGCCTGTTCTATTTTTTAAGAGCACCATACATACCTTTTTTAAATTAGTACACGCCTGTTCTATTTCTAAAAAGCACTATACACACCTTTATTAAATTACTACACGCCTGTTCTATTTCTAAAAAGCACCATACACACCTTTATTAAATTACTACACGCCTGTTCTATTTCTAAAAAGCACCATACACACCTTTATTAAATTACTACACGCCTGTTCTATTTCTAAAAAGCACTATACATACCTTTCTTAAATTAGTACACGCCTGTTCTATTTCTAAAAAGCACTATACATACCTTTCTTAAATTAGTACACGCCTGTTCTATTTCTAAAAAGCACTATACACACCTTTCTTAAATTAGTACACGCCTGTTCTAATTTTTTAAGAGCCCCATCATTGAATACTAAAAGGCAGCAGATTTTTTGATCTGCTGCCTTTTCTCTAATTTAGCCTGTCGTATTTAATAAGAAAAGCTGAACATGACTTCCATGCGACTTTACCTTCACTGTGGATTTCATTTCATGAAATCTTACGTTCAGGACTAAGTAATGGGTAGGCCTTCTCTCCTTAGTTCGATTGTATTTAATAGAAAATAGATGGGGCCACTTGTTTCATGACTTTGGCCCTGCGGAGCCCGAAGGGCGTAGTCAGACCCGGCCGGTGGAGCAGAGAAGTCATGCTCAGCTTTTTCCACTTATTAAATTACAACGGCCGTCCCATTACATGTCACCATAAGCATGCCATTTTGTGCCCCTACGGTGCTGTATTGGAATGATACGCCAATAACGGCGTTAGCGCCGATTTTGCTAGCTCGTTTTGCCATTTCATCGATTGCTGCTTGGCGTGCACTCATTAAGGAATCTTCATAGCTTCCGCTGCGGCCACCAACGATGTCACGAATACCAGACATGAAATCTTTTACAAAGTTACGGCCTTCTACGACCTCACCAAATACGATACCTTTGTACTCTTGTACAGGTTTGTTTTCAATATGCATAGTTGTGGTAATAATCATAATTGTATCCTCTCTAATTAACTACAATATATATTGATTCATTATAGCAAGGCTTTTATAGAAAAACAATCTCATAATGATAGCTTTCATATAAAAACAATAACCTAATACTGCATGTACAAAAAAAGACCTATTCACTACTTTCATAATGAATAGGTCTAATTGTATTGCGTTTTTATTTGTCAAAATCGCGGTCTAGATTTACTTCTTTCAACGGAACGAGTTTAGTTTTGTTGATGTATTTGTAACCTAGGTAAACAGCGAAGAAGATAGGCAATCCGATATACGCAACGGATACGCCGTACCAGTCGATGGTATCGCCTGTGAAAGCGGAGTAGTTTTGGCCACAGATGATGATAACGCATAGGATGAACGCCAAGATTGGACCAACTGGGAACAACCACGCCTTGTAAGGCAATTCTTTAAGGTCTCTGCCTTGTGCAATGAACGCACGGCGGAAGCGATAATGGGAAATGGCAATACCTACCCAAGCGATGAAACCGCAAAGGCCGGAGATGTTAACAATCCATGTATACGCTGTACCTTCACCGATAAAGCTTGTAAGGAATGCAAACAAGCCAATGGCTGTAGTCAATACCAATGCAGGAACTGGAACGCCGCGTTTATTGAGTTTTGCAAAGATTTGTGGTGCTTGACCTTCCTTAGCGAGTGCGTAAAGCATACGCGTAGAGGAATAGAGGCCAGAGTTACCAGCACTCAATACGGCAGTTAAGATGATAGCATTGATAAAGCTAGCTGCAAACGCGAATCCAAAACGGTCAAATACGAGTGTAAATGGAGAAATGGATACGTTTTCTACACTGGAATTCAATAGATTTGGATCAGTGTAAGGAATGAGGAAACCGATAACTATGAAAGCCCCAATATAGAACAATAGGATGCGCCAGAAGATGGAGTTAATCGCTTTGGGCACGTTCTTTTCAGGGTCTTCTGCTTCCCCAGCGGCTACGCCGATAAGCTCAGTACCTTGGAAGGAGAAACCAGCCACCATGAAGATAGCAAGGATGGATTCCCAACCGCCTACGAATGGTGCTTCCCCTACTGTCCAATTCTCGAATCCAGGGGATGTACCGCCGATACCAAAGATGAGCATAAAGCCACAGAATAGGAATACGAAAACGGTAATAACCTTGATGGACGAGAACACGTACTCGCTTTCACCAAAGGAACGAGTGGACAAATAATTAAGCCCAAATAGAATTAATAGGAACAATGCGGACCAAACGATGGCCGGTATGTCAGGGAACCAATATTTCATGATGAGCGCCCCTGCCAATACTTCGGCAGCCAATGTAATAGCCCAGTTAAACCAGTAGTTCCAACCTAAGGCAAAGCCAAAGGCAGGGTCTACATAGCGTTTTGCATAGGTTCCGAAAGAACCTGGAATCGGCAAGTACGTCGCCATTTCCCCAAGGGATGTCATGAGGAAATATACCATGATGCCGATGAGGCCATAGGCCACAAGAGCACCACCAGGACCAGCCGTACTTACGACTTCACCACCGGCTACGAATAAGCCCGTACCGATGGCACCACCCAAGGCGATCATATTCATATGACGCGCTTTGAGGGATCGTTTTAAATGTTTTTGAGTATTAGAAGTATATTCTACGTTAGTATTCTGATTATCTGCCATGGGTCACCTCTTACAAATCTAGATTGCGCACATATTTTGCGTTATCTTCAATAAATTTACGTCGAGGTTCAACCTTGTCGCCCATGAGCACCGTAAAGATTTTATCAGCTTCGATAGAATCCTCTAAGCTAACTTGTAAAATCGTACGATTTTCAGGGTTCATTGTTGTTTCCCATAATTGTTCAGGATTCATTTCACCTAAACCTTTGTAACGTTGGATTGTGATACCATCACGGCCTACTTCATCAAGCTTAGCTGTAAGTTCTGCATCAGAGTACACATACCAATGAGATTTGCCTTTTTTGATTTGGTATAAAGGCGGTTGTGCGATGTAGATATGGCCTTCTTCTACTAATGGTTTCATATAGCGGTAGAAGAATGTGAGAAGCAATGTACGGATGTGAGCGCCGTCAACGTCCGCATCTGTCATGATGATAATCTTGTTATAACGGGATTTTGTAATATCGAATTCGTCGCCAATGCCTGTACCGAATGCAGTAATCATGGAACGAATTTCGTTATTCGCTAAAATCTTATCAAGACGCGCTTTTTCTACGTTAAGGATCTTACCACGCAATGGCAAAATCGCTTGGTAACGACGATCGCGACCTTGTTTTGCAGAACCGCCCGCAGAATCACCTTCGACTAAATAAATTTCTGTCATAGATGTATCTTTTTCGGAGCAATCTGCCAATTTACCAGGAAGGCTAGATACTTCCAACGCATTTTTACGGCGTGTTAAGTCGCGGGCCTTACGAGCAGCCTCGCGAGCACGACTTGCCATCGTTGCTTTTTCGATGATTTTCTTCGCATCTTGTGGATGTTCTTCAAAGAATGTTTTAAGACCTTCAGATACGATAACATCGGTAATACCTTTAACTTCGCTATTGCCAAGTTTCGTTTTAGTTTGACCTTCGAACTGAGGTTCTAATACTTTCACAGACACAACCGCTGTCAAACCTTCACGTACATCCTCGCCGGAAAGATTGCTTTCATTTTCCTTGATTAAACCGGATTTACGGCCATAATCATTGAGGGTACGCGTCAAGGCAGCACGGAAACCGGATAAATGGGTACCGCCGTCAACAGTGTTGATGTTGTTTACGAAGGACAACAAGTTTTCGCTGTAACTATCATTGTATTGCAACGCCACGTCTACCACAACGTCATCCTTTGTATTTTCGATGTCTATAACAGTTGGGTTAACAACTTCCTTGTTTTCGTTCAAGAATGTAATGAAAGAACTTAAACCACCTTCGTAATGGAAGCTTTCAATGCGAGGTTCCTCTTGGCGCAAATCACTCAATGTGATGCGAAGGCCCTTGTTAAGGAATGCCAACTCTTGTAAACGAATTTTCAATGTATCGAAATTGAACACCGTCGTTTCAAAAATTTCAGAATCAGGTTTGAAAATAACAGTCGTACCAGTACCTTCCGCCTTGCCGATTTCGTGCAATTCAGATGTTTTATGACCACGGGAAAAATCGATTTCTTGAATAATGCCATTTTGAGATACTTGAACCTTAGTCCATTCACTCAACGCATTGACTACGGAAATACCTACGCCGTGAAGGCCGCCGGACACCTTATAGCCGCCACCGCCGAATTTACCGCCAGCATGCAATTTTGTTAAAACTAACTCTACCGCAGACATGCCGGACTCATGCATTCCTGTTGGAATACCACGACCATCATCGACAACGGTAATACTATTATCTTCATTAATGGATACTTCGATATGCGTCGCATACCCTGCGAGCGCTTCGTCCACTGAATTGTCTACTACTTCATAAACGAGGTGATGCAAACCGCGAATGGACGTACTACCAATGTACATCCCTGGGCGTTTACGGACCGCGTCTAGACCCTCAAGAACTTGTATATTCTGAGCGCCATAATTTTCTTCAGCCATTAAACAAACTCCTCCTAACGACATAAACCGCAATATGCTAATACACAACACATCTGCGGTGCTAAATTATCTCTTTATTATACTATAGATTGCTTATATCGTGAAAGCCCTATAATTTGCTACTTAAAAGCATATAAAACTCATCAATCCGTTTTTTAAGCGTTTTAAGTGATATACCAGATGCATACACACCATCATCTGTTACAATATACGTCTTTACCTTATCCTCGGGCACAATGTATATAACCTCTGCGTCATAATGAGAAATGCCCGTCCTATGATGCTTACCAGACTCCGCATGAATCATCGTAAGAATTGAATTCATAGGGATACTAAAATTATCGCCAATATGAAGATACATATTTCTCCTTATCCTTTTGAGGTGGATGGGGAGTGCTTTCTCGCTCCACCGGCCGGGTCTGTCTACGCCCTACGGGCTCCGCAGGGCCAAAGTCGCTGCGAAAGTACTCCCTATCCACCTCATACATCCTAATGCTATTCCAATATCCCCCTAAGCATATTTAGCTCTTTAATTTTTTCTTCACTTAGAAATTTTGATCTATATTTATTACACAAATTGATAACGTGTTGGTCTGTCAGTTCTTCAAGCCGTTTATGGGTGATGAGCATGGTGGCCATGTACATATGGTTTCGGCTCGTAGACCCATGGTAGACCTTATCTAAATAAAAATAAATCAATTCTCGCATAGCTATGGAAAAGTCTTTAAAGGTGCATTTGATGTATTGTTGAGCTTCGCTATATTTTATGTATGGACGTCGTCTGATTTGTGTTTTTATATCATTAATATGATTGCGATGCATTTCATATTCGCAGGACACACAATATTTTGTTTGCCTGCTCATCAACGTATGACAGCGCTCGCATCGATGATAGCCGTGTTCTAGCAAATAGATTTCCTTTTTGCGGCTGCTAATGAGCACCTTTCGAAACGGTTCTTTTAATGTATCTTCTGCTAAGCTTTCAACCATAGCATCAATAGATTTCATATCATCATTGGACAAGACGATTTTCGACATGTCGATATAGCCATCGATGTCGGGCATGTCTATTTTCAAAATTTCAGTATTCACCGTTTCTTTCACATAGCTCTGCCGATGCATGATGAGGCCCATTTCAGTGATGATATCACTTTTGTAATAGTCATTAATGGCCTTGAGGATGCGTTTTTGGTTCATCTTAACCTCTTGCATCCACTGCGAATTATCCGCGCTGAGCACAATTTTCGGAGGTTTGATGTCGATAATGCGCGTATGACCAGCATAAATGGGGCCCACCACATCACGCCAATGATGAATGAGTGTATTCAGTTTAAATTGTTCCAGTAAACCTAATTCATGTAGGCCACCAGGTAAGCACATTTCAAGGCTTTCCATAATGGATGTGCCCCTCCTGACATTGAATAAATTGAACACCTTGCATGTTTTCAAAATCATGTATATCCGTCGTGGTAATGACGGTTTGAATGCGTTTATGAATGAACTGCAACAAATTGTTCCGTCTCGCCTCGTCGAGCTCGCTCAACACATCGTCTAAGAGCAATACGGGATATTCGCCTACTTCGGATTTAATGAATTCTAATTCGCTCAGTTTTAGTGAAAGCACAGCCGTCCGCTGTTGCCCTTGGGATCCAAATTTTTTTAAATCGATAGCATCTGAAAAGAATCGTAAATCATCGCGATGAGGACCTACGCTTGTGGTCATGCGATGACGATCTTGAGGCAATGCCTCTTGCAGTAAATCGTAAAAGGCCTCCTTCGTGTACACCATATGACCCTCTTCCCCATATGGTTGTTCATAGCCTATGGTGAGATTCTCTAGGCCTCCCGTCAATTTACGATTCATCAAATCGATGAGCAAATTGATTTTCTTTAGACTTTCCATCCGTTTTTTGACGATGAAAGCCGCCATATCCGCTAGTTGTACATCCCATTCAGCAAGAGGAATATTCTGTTTACCGCGATATTCCTTCAGTAATGTATTGCGTTGCTGCAATAATCGATTATATTGCAACAATTGATGATAATAAGTAGCGCTCGTTTGAGATATTTCCATATCTAGAAATCTACGCCGCCCCGAAGGGCTGCCCTTAATAAGCTGTAAATCTTCTGGGCAGAATATGACCGTGTTTAAGGTACCAATCAATTCCTTTTGAGAAATCTTAGTATCATTTAAGCGGATATCCTTAGGACCTTGACGAAATAGCTTAATATTAACCTTTTGTGGCGTCTCCTTTTTCTCAAAGTTCACCACAATGCCCGCTTCATCAGCGTTAAATAAAAGCATATCCGACGTATCGTTTGTACGGTGGCTTTTACCAATGGTACCGACGTAAATGGCCTCTAAAATATTGGTTTTACCAGCTCCATTGGTGCCGTACAAGACGATGATTTCAGGCTGCAAATCTATGGTTAAATCCTTATAGTTGCGAAACTGGAACAATTGCAGTGAGTTAATTCTCACCGATTATGCCTCCTCTTTGGTAACGATGAATTCCACATCGAGGCCTTCTACACCAATAACATCGCCAACGCGACATTTTTTGCGTTTTTCTGTAACCATATTGCCATTTAATGTAAGCACTTGATCATCGATAAGGCCTTTTACTTGGCCCCCTGTTTCGATGACGCCTTCCAATTTAAGCAATTGATCAATTTGAATGTACTCCGTATGGATTGGTACAGGTTGTTGTTTCATAACGTCCTCCTATGGTGGACAAAGTACAGAATATACCAAGTATATAGTCATGACTAAAACGCATTGTTATATACTTGGTATTATGAATTTTTATGCATATAAACATACATTAATTTATATATAGTACATACTGAATTCTCAATACAAAAACGAATCGTAGAATGAGCTTTCACAAAAATGAGAATACATCATCATATGTGACGATTAAGAATTCGTACGAACAGGTGTTACTACATAGGTATAGTTCGGATTATTATCTTGGCGAATGACAACAGGACCATTTTGTTTTAAATACATATGGATGTTGTCGCCTGTGCTGTGACGCAAGATATCGGAGATGTAACGACCATTGAAGGAAATCGTGAACGGCGTACCCTTGAATTCCACAGGAATTTCTTCCTTCGCCATACCAATTTCAGCATTTTGGCTGGACAACGTCACTTGTTCTTCGGACCAGTCATAGCGAATTACGTTATAACTCATATCCTTTGCCAACAAGGATACACGATCAACAGCGCCGGCAAAGTCCTTGCGGTCTACAACGGCACTGGAGTCGAATTGAGCAGGAATTACCTTTTCGTATTCTGGGTATGTGCCTTCGATCAAACGAGAAATAATGTAGATGGATTCGAACATGAACACGATTTGTGTGCGGTTCCAAATGATTTTAATAATAGAAGGATTATCTGTTGGCAATAAACGAGATACTTCTGCCAAAGCCTTTGTTGGAATGATAACGCGCATAGGGGATGTAGCAGGTTCATCGATGGTTACCTTTTTAACAGCCATGCGATGTGTATCCGTAGCAACCATAGTTACTTCTTTGTCATTTGCATCTTTGATTTCTAATAAAGCACCGGCAAATACAGGGCGATCATCGTCGCTTGCAGCCGCATAGTTCGTAAGGTCGATGAGTTCTTTCATCGCTTGGCTATCGATATTGACATAGTCTTGATCGTGAATTTGTTCTACCAAGGAGAAATCGTCTGGATGCAAGGTTACTAAATTAAATTCAGAAGAACCGGATGTAATTTTTAGCGTATTGCCATCCTCTGGTTTGCTCAATTGAATCGTTTCGCCTGGTAATTTGCGGATTAACTCTTGGAAATAACGAGAAGCAACCACTAATGTACCTGGTTCTAAGATATCGGCGTCGATTGTTAATTTAATGCCCAATTCAAAATCGTTGCCTTGTAGTTCCACTTGATTGTTTTTTGTTGTTATATAAATGGAACCTGGTAGATTTGAACTTGTTTTATTTTGTGATACCTTTTGTAGAACGTTAATGGCTTTTTGGAGATTGGCCTTAGGGAATTTGATGTTCATAACGTAAATACTCTCCTTGTTTGTAATATTCGTTGTGCGATTTTCGTTGGTCCTCTATAGATAATCAACGATAGATCGGTTTTCTGATATGTTTTTGATTTGTTTGTTAGTTTAGTAGTATTTGTAGTAGGCGCTGTGAATGTGTGTACATGTGAAAGTTTTCTAGATTTCATGCGTTTCCACAGTTGTGGATAAGTATGTGTATACCTTGTTTTAGGTTATCCACATAATCACAGAAAATATTAAATTCCTCAATATCCACAGATTTATACACAACATATCCACAGAGTTATCCACACCCGTTTTAGTTGAGTGATGACAGTTTAGATTTGATGTCTAGGATAATTTGTTTTGTTTCCGGATTCTTGTCGATTTCTTTGCTAATCTTATCGTACGCATGCAAAATCGTCGTATGATCTCTGGAAAAAGCCGCTGCGATTTGTGGGTAGCTTTCATTAATCACATCGCGGCACAAATACATGGCAATTTGTCGTGGAAATGCGAACTGAGCCTTCCGTTTCTTGCCTAACAAATCTTGTTTCTTAATATTAAAATAGGTACTAATAAAGTCTTGAATGGACTCGATGTCGATAAGTGTTACCCGTTCCGTCGTGATGATATCGGATAATGTTTTCTTCGTGTACTCCAAATCGATGCTGCTGGTCCGTTGTTCTAAGGATGCAGTACCGATGAGTTTATTGAAAGCCCCTTGTAGTACGCGAATGTTTTCATCGAATTGCAACGCCACGTAGTTGATGGCATCATTGTCGATAACGAGATTACGATTCTTGTTGTTTTCCTTTTCAACGAGGGCTTTCAAAATGGCGATACGCGTTTCTAAATCTGGATTTTCCATGGTCGCCACATAGCCAGCTTGGAATCTAGAACGTAAGCGTTCTTCAAACTGATCCATGTCGTTTGGCATGGTATCGCTGGTGAGGACGATTTGCTTATTATTGTCCAATAATTCATTGAAGGTGTTGAAAAACTCTGTTTTCGTTCCCTCTTTATTTTCCAAGAACTGAATATCGTCGATGAGCAATACGTCGATGTTGCGGAATGTATTGCGGAACAACTCGCCTTGCCGCTTGCGTATGGATTCGATGAATAAATTCATGAACTTTTCGCTCGTTGTGCACATCACCTTGAGATTAGGATATCTTTCAACGATGGCATTGCCGATGGCGTGCATCAAATGCGTTTTACCGAGGCCCGATGGACCGTAGATAAAAAGCGGATTATAATCACCACCAGGATGCTCCGACACATTTTGGGCTGCTCCAAACGGAATGCGGTTCGCATTGCCTGTAATGTAATTATCAAATCGATACCCACTGTTGAGCTGAGATGATGACAAATCGATAGGAATATCCGTAGATTGCAACGTTTGCACCATTTGTGGCTGCTCTACAGGAAACATCGGTTCATCTGGAATTAACTCGTCCACCTCTTTACGCTGGATATACACAGGATCTGCGTACACCGGTGTGTAAAATTCCTCTTGATATGGAACCTCCTGCTTTGCAGGTTTTGAGGATTTTTTATCGATGTTGTCCGTGTCACTTACCACCGTATTTTCTATAGTGTTCGTACTAGTATTTTCTGCAGTATTCTCTGTGAAAGTATCTGCTACATGCGGTGCTGTTGGAACATCATCCTTTTGTGGAAACAGATCCAATAAAACCATATTTAATTCTTTGCCTGTCACTTGCTTGATGGCATCTGTTAACAACTTACTTACCGTTTGCTGAGATTCGATGACACTTTTTATAAAACTCTGCATAACCCCAATGTGTATAGAATTATTATCTATACTCATCGGTATGAGAGAAGTACTCAAACTTGAATAAATCGCAGGCGGCAGTGTTTGTTTTGCTACTTGTAATATACGTTCCCATATATCATTAATATCAGCTGCTTGCATTTTGTTCCTCTTGTGTATAACTTTTAATAAAAATGTGTATAACTTTCGTTATTATGTGCATAACTTATTCTAAAACTGTGGAAAAACCACAAACACCTGTGAATAACCTGTGCACAACTTGTGAATAAGAGAAAATAAAATTCCCTTCCAACCTTATAAATACTGAGTTTATACTATTCACAGGTTAAAAGAGAAAAAATGTGGATAACTTTTCTAAACTATCCGAAAAAAACTTATAAAAATATATATTTTTTACCAATTTCAATTATGATTGTACCAAAAATGAGGAAGATTGTCATTCAATCTGTGGATAACTTTTATGGAATTTGTTTATTTTAGCATTTTGAGTGAAATCCGGTTTGGTGGTCACTTTTTAGCTCCACCGGCCGGGTCTGTCTCCGGCCTACGGCCTTCGCAGGGCCAAAGTCGCTAAAAAGTAATGGCCTAAACTCACTACTTCAGCATATTAGAAACTAAAAATAAACAAATTTTATATGGGAATGGGGAACACCGGCCGGGTCTGTCTCCGCACTACGGGCTCCGCAGGGCCAAAGTCGCTGCGAGAGTACCCTATTAACCTTCTCAATATTTATTAAGTGCTGAGTAAAGAAATTATAAATTGGCGGAAAGGGAAAAGAGTCTGACTCCGGCCTACGGCCTCCGCAGGGACATAAGTAGGGTGTTCCGGAAAATAGAACAGGCGTGTACTAATTCGAAATAGGTATGTGTATAGGGTGTTCCGAAAAATAGAACAGGCGTGTATTAATTCAAAATAGGTATGTATATAGGATGTTCCGGAAAATAGAACAGGTGTGTACTAATTCAAAATAGGTATGTGTATAGGGTGTTCTGAAAAATAGAACAGGCGTGTACTAATTCAAAATAGGTATGTGTATAGGGTATTCCGAAAAATAGAACAGGCGTGTACTAATTCAAAAAAGGTATGTGTATAGGATGTTCCAAAAAATAGAACAGGCCTGTTCTATTTCAAAAGAGGTGTATGTGTGTTGCTCTAAAATAGTAGATTCTGTCTTCCCCGCTAAGGGAGGGTGCGCGCAATCTGTTTCAATAAAAAACAGGAGTTGATCTATAAGGTTCAGATAAAAAAGATATGGTGTCTTGATAAGATGTGAATGGTGTAATTTGTTTGGCTAATTTATGAATATTGTTTAATGATGGATGCCTAATATTTTTGCAGCGACTTTGGCCCTGCGGAGGCCGTAGGCCGGAGTCAGACCCGGCCGGTGGAGCGAGAAAATATTAGGCAGCCATCATTACTTAAATGTAGTAATATTATTGGCAAACAAATTACATTTGTAGATTTTAATCGAAACACCATATCTTTTTTATATAAATATATATAGAAAACCCTGTTTTTTATTGACAGATTTGCGTTTTCCCTCTATAATTACCCTGTTATGGTATAAGTAAAACAAATATATAACGAGGAGGTGTTTTACTAATGAAACGTACATATCAACCAAATACTCTTTGGAGAAAACGTACCCATGGTTTCCGTGAACGCATGAAAACTATCGGTGGCCGTCTCGTATTAAAAAGAAGACGTGCTAAAGGCAGAAAACGCTTATCTGCATAATATAATGGCTCAGCAAGAGCTTTCAGAAAACTTGGCGCTCTTGCCAAGTTTTTCTATTCTATAGGACTCGGACGATACAATGGATTACCGCTTAGATAAAACGAGACGTATTATAAACAATAATGAATATCGCCTTGTGTATAAGCATGGTAAGTACGAGGTAGGACGCCTATGTGTGTTATATCGTATGCCTGTAGCGAAGCAAAAGACTCGCATCGGATTTGTGACGGGTAAAAAGGTGGGTTGTGCGGTTGAACGCAATCGAGCACGTCGCCTTATGAAAGAGGTATATCGCCTCAATCAGCATCAAATTCGCGAAGGGTATCATATTGTTATCGTTGGACGTGGCCCTCTGAAGGACGCAACCTATGAACGAGCGGAAAAGGAAATACTGTACTTATTGCGTAAAAGCAAGCTCTTAGTATAATCCTATATAGGACCACAAGCATGGACAGCGCTATGCTTTGGTCCTATTCGCCTATTATGAGGTATATGGATTTGGTGGAAATGTCTTAGATACATACGCTAATCCAATCATGGTGAATTCTATGAAAGATACATGTATAACTTTATTAAATCTTATAAAACGAGGGGTTACCTTTGTTTTATGGCTCGTTATTCGCTTCTATCAGATTGCCATTTCCCCTCTCAAACCGGGATGTTGCCGATATTATCCCACTTGTTCCGCATATACTCTGCAGGCCATTGAAAAATATGGGCCTTTGAAAGGTAGCTGGCTTGGGCTAAAACGTATTTTGCGTTGTCATCCATTCCACAAGGGCGGGTATGATCCCGTTCCTTAATTTGGTATTGGTGAAAGATAAGACTAGTACAACTTTCACAATTGACATTAGTTTGAGTGAGCACAGTTTTGGAAATACCTGAGCATCTGTATGGATGAAATTTAGACCATACCATAACGATATATGGATGCGCGAAGGAACTCAATTTAGACCTGCACTCGAAGGAGAAACAATGGAAATTTTTAACTATTTAGTTGAATTTATGCGCACACTTGTGACATATGCTTTCAACTTCACTGACATGGTCGGCTTCCCAAGCTATGGGGTGGCTATTATCATCATTACTGTCATTATTAAAGCGATTTTAGCGCCGTTGACAGTAAAACAAATTAAATCTATGAAAGCAATGCAAGAGTTACAACCTCGCATGAAAGAGCTTCAAGAAAAATACAAAAACGACCCTCAACGGTTACAAGCTGAGATGGGCGCTATGTACAAAGAAATGGGCGTAAACCCATTGGCTGGCTGCTTGCCTTTATTGGTGCAAATGCCGTTCTTGATTGCTATTTTCTATGCATTGCAAGGATATCCTTACAATCCTGAATTCGAACATTTTTTATGGCTTCCTAGCCTTGGCGAAGCAGATCCATACTACATTTTGCCAGTATTGAGTGCTTTGTCCACATGGCTTATGTCCCGACAAACTGGTATGGGTGCTAGTGGTGCCGCTGCACAACAACAAAAGATTATGCAAATCTTTATGCCATTGTTCATCGGTTACATTTCCTTGAACTTCCCATCTGGTCTTGTTATTTACTGGATTGTATCCAATGTGTTCCAATTGGTGCAACAACATTTCATTTACAAAGGCTTAGAAGCTAATAAATAGGAGGCACTATGGAATTTATCGATGTATCTGCTAAAACGATTGAAGATGCCATCGCTAAAGGGGTTGCAGAACTTTCTATAGATGGCCGTGAATTGGTAGAAACAAAGGTTATTGAACAACCTTCTAATGGTTTTTTAGGTATTGGACGTAAACCAGCTGTGGTTCGTTTGTTCTATACAATGGTAGCAGCTGCGGCTACGGAAGAAGAAAAAGAAGTCATCGCTGAGACTTCTGATGCTGTATCGGATGTGCCTGTTGCGACTGATGAACGCGATGTGGCTGAATCTGTTGATGATTCACCGGTATCTGTGAAAGCTAAACAAGAGCTTTCAAAAGAAACACAACAAATCATCGCTGAAAAAGGTAAGGAATTCCTTGAAAAGATGTTTGCTCAAATGGGCCTTATCGTGATGATTGAAAAGATGTTTACCAGTGATAAAATCACGTTCCAAGTACATGGTGAAGACCTTGGTATCTTGATTGGTAAACACGGTCAAACCCTTGATGCTATCCAATATTTAACGAATTTGGTGGCTCACAAAGAGGTGTCTGGCCATTGTCACATCGTGGTGGATGTGGAAAATTACCGTGCTCGTCGTGAAGAAACGTTGATCAATCTTGCAAAACGCCTTGCAGCTAAGGTAAAACGTAACCGTCAAAAGGTTTCCTTAGAACCTATGAATGCATTTGAACGCAAAATCATTCATACGGCGTTGCATGATGATAAACACATCGTCACAGAATCCGCTGGTGATGAACCATTCCGTCACATTGTGATTTCATATAAGAAATAATGATAGTAATGCCTGTATTCCGAGAACCTCCACCGGCCGGGTCTGACTCCGGCCTACGACCTTCGCAGGGCCAAAGTCGGTTTCGGAATACTGGCATCACTTTTCTAATTTCTAATATAGGTACGGTGGAGGTTTTGGAACACCATCGTTATCGCAATCAATAAGTTATGGTGAAAGCTAACTTAAGGTAATCTTCGCATGGGTAAGATTGGTTTAGTTTAACTTTCACAGGCGAAGAAATTAAAGAGATTCGAAGTACGGAGATTTTTATGTATATAGATGATACAATAGCGGCCATTGCGACGCCGCCCGGCATTGGCGGGGTTGGTATTATTCGGGTCAGCGGCAAGGATAGTTTTCCTATTGTAAATAGCCTGTTCAAGAGCGCTGGCACGGTTCCTTTGATGGACCGCCAAAACAGAACGATTCAATACGGGACTATTGTGGATCCAGCGACGAACAAGACCATCGATGAGGTTCTTGTGTTATTAATGAAAGGCCCTCATTCTTACACCGCAGAAGACGTGGTAGAAATTCAATGTCATGGCGGTATTGTACCGGTTCGACAAATCTTGAAATTACTCGTCAATCACGATGTACGCATGGCAGAGGCCGGCGAATTTACGAAGCGTGCCTTTATGAACGGACGTATCGACCTCACCCAAGCGGAGGCGATCATTGATATTATTGAAGCAAAAACAGAGGACTCCCTCTCTCTCGCTGTATCGCAGCTGGACGGCACAGTTTCGTCCTTTGTAAAAGATGTGCGTGAACAGCTCATCGCCATGATTGCTCATTTAGAGGTAACCATCGATTATCCTGAGGAGGATATCGAGGATGTAACGAGCCAAGAGGTTCGTGAGCAGCTAGAGCCTATTTTGAAAGCCATGGATGATTTGTTATCCACAGCGAATACGGGACGCCTTATTCGCGACGGTATTACGACGGTTATTGTAGGCCGCCCAAATGCAGGTAAATCGAGCCTTATGAACGCTCTCTTGCGCGAAAACCGCGCTATTGTAACGGATATTCCGGGGACGACGCGGGATAGTATTGAAGAATATATGACCGTAGAAGGCATTTCTTTGCGCCTCATTGATACGGCAGGTATTCGAGACACACAAGATACGGTAGAAGCCCTCGGCGTGGAGCGTGCTCGCGATTATATCAACAAAGCAGATATCGTGCTCTGCGTTATCGACGGGTCTACCCCATTGACCTCTGAAGAAATCGAAATTTTGACCTCTGTGAGCGGTTTGAATACCATCGTACTCCTTAATAAGTCCGACGTGGCACAAGTCGTTACAGACGAAAATATTGAAGAACACGGTAATTTTACAGCTATCGAACGCATTAGTGCCAAAGACGGCGAAGGCTCTGCGGTTCTCTCCAAATGGGTGCAAGAACTCGTTTACGGTGGTCGCGTAAAACAAGACAACAGCACCATGATCAGTAACGTGCGCCACATCAGCCTTATGGAACAAGCAAAGGCGCAAGTCGAAGAAGCCCTCTCCTCCATCGACATGGGTATGCCAGTAGACTTTGTAGCTACCGATTTGCGCAGCGCCTGGGAACTACTAGGCGACATCACAGGCGATACCATCCGTGAAAGTATGATCGACGAACTATTCAGTAGATTTTGTTTAGGGAAATAATGGCAAATGAGGACTTTGGCCTCGTGATTTTAGTAAAATAAACTTTCAAAATAAGTAATAAATATAAGGAATTCAATAGATATGTACACAGTAGATAATTATGATGTCATTGTCATCGGTGGCGGTCATGCTGGTTGTGAGGCGGCCCTCGCCTGCGCCCGCATGGGTCATCGCACGTTGATGGCGACCATCAGTTTGGATAATATTGCACTTATGCCGTGCAACCCTGCCGTTGGCGGTCCTGGTAAAAGCCATCTTGTGTATGAGCTCGATGCGTTGGGCGGTCAAATGGGTATCAATGCGGATGCTACGGCTATTCAAATGCGTATGCTCAACATGGGTAAAGGCCCTGCCGTGCATTCCTTGCGCTGCCAATCGGATAAAATTAAATACCAACATTTGATGAAACATATCTTGGAAAATACGGATAATCTCAATGTTAAGCAAATCATGGTTACGGAGCTCAAGGTTGAGGATGGCAAGGTAACGGGCATCGTTACTGAGCTTGGCGAATTCTATGGCGCTAAGGCTGTCATTCTTTGTACAGGGACCTATTTGAAAGGCAAAATCCTCATCGGTGATATCGACTATGTGGGTGGCCCAAATGGGCAACGGGTAGCGGAACAATTTTCTCAATCCCTACTAGATAATGGCGTTGAATTGATGCGCTTTAAGACTGGCACGCCAGCCCGCGTAGATAAACGGACGCTTAATATTGAAAATATGGCCGTTCAAGAAGGCGATGCACATCATCATGCCTTTTCCTTTATGGACGAATGGATCAATCGCAACGAAGATGTGTGCTGGTTGACGTATACGAATAAGGAAACGCATGAGATTATTAAAAGCAATATTCATCGTGCTCCTATGTACAGCGGTAAAATTGAAGGTGTTGGCCCGCGCTACTGTCCTTCCATCGAAGATAAGGTGGTGCGCTTTGCCGATAAAGAACGCCATCAATTATTCGTAGAACCAGAAGGAACGGGCACAAATGAAATGTATGTACAAGGCATGAGTACATCCCTTCCTATGGACGTACAATACGCATTCCTTCGCACCATTCCTGGTCTTGAAAACGTCGAAATCATGCGTCCTGCCTATGCTATTGAATACGATTGCTTGAACCCAACACAATTGACGCCAGCCCTTCAAGTAAAACATATTGAAGGCCTCTACTCTGCAGGTCAAGCCAATGGTACATCTGGCTATGAAGAAGCGGCTGCACAAGGCCTCATGGCTGGTATTAATGCTGCTTTATGGCTTGAAGGTAAGGAACCTTTCATCCTTGCTCGCTCCGAAGCATACATTGGCGTTCTTATCGATGATCTCGTAACAAAAGGTACCAACGAACCATACCGCATGATGACGAGCCGCAGTGAATACCGTCTATTGCTTCGTCAAGACAATGCGGACATGCGCCTTACCGAAAAAGGTCGTGAAATCGGCCTTGTGAAAGACGATCGTTGGGCTAAATTTACAGCTAAAAAAGCGGCCATCGAAGAAGGCATGGAATTGTTGCGCAACACACCTGTCAATCCGTCCAAGGAAATGCAAGCCTTGCTTGAAAGCTTGGGCACAGCCCCTATCAAAACAGGCATCCACGCATATGATTTGGTAAAACGTAACGAACTCTCCTATGCTACCGTAGCTGATGCATTCGATTTGAAACGCTTTACACCTGACGTAGAAGAAGCTATGGATATTGCCATTACCTACGAAGGTTACATCAAAAAGCAAATGGAACAAGTTGAGAAGGTTCGCAAACTGGAAGAAAAAATACTTCCAAAAGAATGGGATTATACAGAAATTAAAGGTATTTCTCTTGAAGCGCAACAAAAGCTCAACAAAATTCGCCCTCACTCCATCGGCCAAGCCAGCCGTATCTCTGGCGTATCCCCAGCGGATGTGTCTGTATTGTTGATTCAACTAGAACAATATAATAGAAGTAAATAATTGCGATAAGTAATTACATAATAGAAAAAGCTAGCTAATCGTTTGATTAACTAGCTTTTTTCTGTTATAAGGTTTCCCGTTCCTGATGCTCATCGACTTCGCGACCTTGACTCATATAATCTGGAGTAAATAAGGATAGCCCAAGTTTAAATAAGAACCACATACATTTTTGTTTCATGGGTATCACTTCCTATTGATTGTAGTGTATCCATAAATGATACCATTAGCAAGCTTTATTTTTTATAAATGTAAAAGTGAGTATATACGTAAAAGTTTGTATATTCATATGAATATTTATAAAATATATATTATTCTACCAGTAAAATATGTACACTATAGAAGTATATTAAGTGTACATTCAGAATAGACAAAATAATCTGTATGTGAAGAAAAATTCATAGTGATAAATTAAAGATAAACAGTAAAATTTAAAAGGTAGAAATAAGATATATAAATTTGGAAAAGGATGTGTTAGAAGGTTAACAAAATAGGTTTACAATTATGAGGCGGTTTAGATGATATAAGATTTTTATGCGTACCTCCTCTTTTTGCACTTTTATCTATATAATAAATGAGAATATGTTGAGAATATGGTATAATAGATACAAATATGACTCTTATATTTCGCTTGTATGCTTTTTTTTGAGTGATTTGTATATAATTTATCATAGAAGCACATAAATGGGTCTTACAGCGCGAATAAATGAATTTTATCCTGAATTACATACATATAGTTAGGAGCACCGATGAAAGAAAAATATGATGTGCCTATCGCTAGTGAATCTGAGTTTGTAGAATATATGCTTTCACAAATGGCAGCATTTGGATTGCCATGCACACAGCAGCAAGCAAAAGATTTCTACGTGTATTATGCACGCATGATTGAAACAAATAAATATCTCAATCTGACGGGTATTACGGATATGAAGGAAGTCGTGGTTAAGCACATGATTGATTCCCTATCTTGTTATGATCCGACAATTATCAAATCTGGATCCTCCATTATCGATGTCGGAACCGGTGCTGGTTTCCCTGGCATTCCATTGGCTATCTATGATAGAACCTTGCACGTGACCTTGTTTGACTCCCTCAAGAAACGCCTTACCTTTCTTGAGTCCGTTATCGACGAATTGCAATTGACGAACTGTAAGACCTTGCATGGACGCGCTGAGGATTTGAGTCATCAGGACTATCGTGAAAGCTTTGATATTGCCACAAGCCGTGCCGTTGCAAGATTACCAATCCTATTAGAATGGACCGTGCCCTACGTTAAACAAGGCGGCTATGTTATCGCATTAAAAGGTGCCATCTACGAAGAAGAAGTCGGCGAATCTGATAAAGCCCTTAGCACATTAAAAGCATCCATTGAAGATATAAGAACCGTGACCTTACCGACACTAGATGATAAACGAGCTATCGTGTACATCAAGAAAACAGGAAAAACACCGAAACAATACCCACGTAAACCAAAAGAAATAAAGGATAAACCGTTATAAAAAATAGACCATCCCAAAAAACGATACGCTACTGCGCTTCGCGGAGCCCGAAATCGTTTTTGGAATGGTCTATTTTTTTACAGTATAAAGAAACAGGGAACAAATCTATTTTGATTTGCTCCCTGTTCTATTAAGATTTGCATATTATTGATCACGTTTTTGCTTAATTATAGAATAAAGAAGCTCCCAATAGCCTCCTAAAAATGACTTCGGGTCCCGCTTTAGCGCGATAGCGTGTCATTTTTGGGAGGCTGTTGGGAGCACTTTTGCTGTTATTTAAGATTTACACGTGATCAATAATATGCAAAGTCGTATCTATATCATTAAGCGGCATGATATGTACGCCTGCAGCGATTTTATTGATTTGTTCCAGTGTTTCGATGGCGATTTCTGTACCCGCTTCTTTTCCGCCTTTTTCTACGCGGTCTAGAATGTCTTGGGTAAGGTTGATTCCAGGTACTTTTTCATGAAGGTATGTTGCCATTTTAAAGCTTTTAAGAGGAATCAAACCAAGCATGATAGGTACATTGAATTCAGACATTTTGTCGATATAGCGTTTAGCTTGTTCTAAATCATAGATTGGTTGTGTTTGCACGAAATGAGCACCATTTTTGATTTTAGCAGCTAGTTTTTGACGTTCGATTTCTAAATCAGGTGCACCAGGATTGCCTGTAGCGCCAATGTAGAAGTTCGTAGGTTCATCGAGGTCGTTACCTGCTAAATCTTTACCGCTGTTCAATGTTTTAGCAATATTTAGTAAGCCCATGCAGTCCACTTCAAATACGGATTGTGCGAATGGATGGTCGCCATGGTCTGGCTTATCGCCTGTCAGTGTCAAAATGTTATTAACACCGAGTGCTGCAGCACCGAGCAGTTCGGATTGTAAGCCTATGATGTTGCGGTCACGGCATGTGAGGTGGAAAATCGTTTCGATGCCTTCATTATGTTGCAATAAATAGGACAAGGAAATAGGGCTCATGCGCATTTTAGACATAGGGCTATCCGCAATGTTTATGGCGTCAACCTTGCCTTTTAGGCGCGCTGCTTGTTCAAAAACCTTTTGGGCAGAACTGCTTTTAGGTGGGTCCAATTCAACGGTGATGGTGAACTGGCCATTTTGGTGTTTCTCACGTAATGTCATCATATACCTCTTATCTATTCTATGTATGGTGAAAGCCTCATATGCGTTATGTGAGCATTATTTTAGACTTTCACCATGAGTATTACCTATATTATATGCCTAGATTAGCCATTATTTCAAAGTTTCAAAGAAATCGTTCGCGTGGTTTACAGCCGCGATGCCGTCCTTGGCGTAAATATCTGCGCCCGCTTGGTCAGCGTAATCTTGGGATACTACGGCGCCACCAACCATGACCTTCGTTTTAAGGCCGGCTGCACGAATCGCAGCGATAGTATTGTCGATTTGAGGCATTGTGGTCGTCATCAAGGAACAAATGCCTACGAGGGCCGCCTTGTTGTCCTTAATGGCTTGTACGATGACCTCAGGGTCAACATCCTTGCCTAGATCGACGATTTTATAACCATTGTTTTCGAGCAATGCAGCTACGATATTCTTGCCTAAATCGTGAATATCGCCCTTAACAGTGGCTACAACAACGGTTCCTTTATCTAAACTGTCGCTGGCCGGAATGATTTCTTTGATAGTGTTGAAAGCAGCTTGCATCGTTTCCGCAGCGAGCATAACTTGTGGCAAGAATAATTTACCAGAACCGAATTTATCGCCTACTACGTTCATGGCTTCTGAAAGCCCTTTTTTTGTAATATCCAATGGGTCCATGCCGTCAGCTAATGCTTTTTTTACAAGATCAACAATGGCTTCCTTTTCGCCTTGTTCTACACAAGCGCGGATATTAGCTAATGGGTCGTTGCTATCAAAGGATGCTTTATCTGGACCTTTTGGCGCCGCATTGCCTGGTGCTGTAGTTTCGTCTTCGTAACCATATTCTTTTATAAATTCTGCAGAACCTGGGTCCCAACCAAGTAATGTAGTGCTTGATACAAATGCTTTTTTAGCTGCGTAGTTAAGCGGATTCATGATTGGTGTAGTCAAACCAGATGCAAGGGCCATTGTTAGGAATTGACCGTTTAGATATGGGCGTTGTGGCATGCCGAAGGAAATATTGGATAAACCCATAACAGTTGGGAAACCAAATTTTTCTTTATATAAACGCAATGTGCTAAGCGTTTGTTGTGCACTATCTTCGCCGCTGGCAAGTGTTAATACCAATGGGTCAAGCAAGAGGTCGTGCGGTTGTAAACCATAGCTATATGCGCGATTTACGATGCTTTCAGCTAAAGCAACGCGATCTTCAGCCTTTTCAGGCAAATCGCCGCTGCAGATTGGCAAGCAAAGTAATGCGGCACCATAGCGTTTAGCCAATGGCATAACGTGTGTGATGGACTCTTCTTCTCCATTTACAGAGTTGATAAGTGCACGGCCAGGATAGTTTTTAAGGGCTACCTCCATGGCTTTAGGATCCAATGTATCGATGGACAATGGCGTTTCTACAAGCATGGACAATTCAAAGATGGCTTTTTCCATCAAAGGTGTTTGATCCATACCGGCTACACCCATATTCACATCGAGGATATCTGCACCTGCTTCTACTTGGTCTAAGGCGTCGCGTTTTACACGAATGAAAGAACCGTCGCGTAGCTTTTGAGCGAGTACCTTACGGCCTGTTGGGTTAATGCGTTCACCGATAATCAACGGTTTAACATTATGACCTAATTCAAGCAATTTTGTACGACTTGTAATCACCGTTTTAGGTTCAATATGAGCACGTTCCTTAGGCGTATGTGCTTTCACAGCGTCAGAAATTGATTGAATATGCGCTGGTGTTGTACCACAGCAGCCACCTACATAACTTGCACCTGCATCAACAATTGGAATCATCAATGGGCCCATGTCTTCTGCTGAAAGCGGAAATACCGTTTGTTTGTTAATGAGTTGTGGCATACCTGCGTTTGGTTGGCAGCTGATTGGTAAATTAGTAACACTAGCGATTTTTTCAATAAGCGGTGTGATTTGTTCAGGTCCAAGAGAACAGTTAATACCGATGATATCGGCCCCCATTGCCTCTACGATAGTTGTGGCAACCTCTGGAGGTGTACCAGTGATGGTACGACCGTCTTCACTGAAAGAAAATTGACAGATAATTTGTACATCTTCTTTAGTCTTACCTGCTGCTTCACGAGCATCCAAAGATGCTAATAGAGCGGCACGCATTTCTTGTACGTCAATAATCGTTTCGATAATGATGAAATCAACGCCGCCTTCAATCAAAGCCTCTGCTTGTTCTCTATATGTATCGTAAATAGAATCAAAGCTCATATTGCCCAAAGGTTGTAAAAAACGTCCTGTAGGGCCCATAGAACCGGCTACACGAGCGGATGGCTTGAACTCTGAAATTGCTTCTTTGGCAACCTTTACAGCTGCTATATTTATTTCTTTTACACGATCTTGTAAATCGTAATCTTCTAATTTAAGGCCGCATGCGCCAAATGTATTAGTAGTAATTACATCACTACCATGTTGTAAATATTGTGCGTGGATATTTTTTACCACTTCTGGTCGTTCCACGTTAAATAATTCTGGGCAATAGCCCTCTTCTAGGCCTGCTGCTTGGAGCATTGTACCCATAGCGCCGTCAAAAATGTACATGTGAATCATCCTTTATATATTGAAATGTAGGTCACCAAGGACATTCGCCCTCCACCGCCTTAACGGTCGTCGGCCAAGGGCCTCGACCTAGCAAAGTCGGGCTCAGAACCTTGGTGACCTACATTTCGATTACTAATACTATAAATAGATTGTTTCACGTGAAACATTTTTGATTGCACATGGGTACAATGGTACAGATGTACAAGGTAATGTTTCACGTGAAACATCGTGTGTTAAAATTTTATTCTGTTGGTTGTGCTTTCATAGCTATACCAGATGTTTCGGCTGCTGTTTTGCTTGTTTCTGGTTTTGTAGCTGCTGCTTTTTCTGGAATTTTTCTTGATTGGCAATCTTTTTGTGAGCAAGAGCTACAACCGCGTTTTGTTGTCAAGCATTGATCTCCTGGCATTAAACCGATAATAGCTGTTACGGATTTTCTTGGAAATAATAAGAAGTTTTCTGTAACTTGTAGTCCGATTTGTTCTGTTTTGATGATTTTACCAAGCTGTGGTTGAATTTCTAAAGGCCAGTTGCCATAGCCTGGGCTGAAACGCCATGTAGGTGCATAACCTTGTTTCTTAGCAATGTTATTGATTACCTCGTTAACTTGATCAGCTACTTGTTCAACTGCAGTTGTTGCAGCTGCATCTAGTAAGAGACCTACTGTGTAGTTGCCTTGTTTGAATAGCTGTTCGCTACGTCTTTCAACGTCTTCGCCGACCGTAACACCTAGCACATACACCTTTGTAGATTTTTCAAGGTGTTTTTCAATGATGGATCCTTCAATTTTGAGTGGCGGATTACTTAAAATAACTTTATTTTCCGCATCGTAATCATATTCTTGGTAGACACCTTTTGGCGTCGCTAATAATTGGATTTCTTTACAAGCTTCGTCAACGAATTTTTCTGGAAAATCTTCGGCATGACGAAGTCCTGCATAACGCTTTACTTCATCCTTGTTGATGACGGGAAGCATTCCGTTATAAATGGGCATGTGAAACGCCTCCTTTAAAAATAAAATAGATTGTATGGTTAAAATGTTAAACCTATTAAAATACTGTCTTTTATAAGTATAAATATATCTATATATACTGTAAAGGCTATAGCTTCATATAATTTATTGAGGTGCGTCCATAGAAAAAAGTTATATGTAATTATTTTATACCTAATGGTGTAAATCTATTTAGTAATGATACATAATCAAATAAATTTATAAGCTGATATATCCTGTTGGTGAACATATGTTTTTAGAATGTTTCACGTGAAACATTTTTATTTTGTTTTTAGATTTTATTTGAAAAATGATGGTCATATCTATAAAGTTCTATTTCTTTTGCGTGCCCTATGTTATAATGAAATGAAATATTTTTGAACGTAAAGTTGAGGTGAATTTTGTGGGCAAAGTAATAGCGATTACTAATCAAAAAGGCGGTGTAGGCAAGACTACAACATCTGTTAATCTCAGTGCTTGTTTAGCTGATGCAGGCAAAAAGGTGTTATTAATAGATTTGGATCCGCAGGGTAATGCTAGTTCTGGATTAGGCATTGAAAAAGATGATTTGGAATTATGTGTTCACGATGTGTTGATAGATGGCGAAGACATTGCTAATGTTATTCAACCTACAATGCTTAAAAAGCTTTTTGTAGCGCCTGCAACGATTCAATTGGCTGGTGCTGAGGTAGAATTAGTAGGGATTGTTTCACGTGAAACAATTTTGAAAAAAGCCATTGCTTCTGTACGCGATGAGTATGATTTTATCATCATTGATTGCCCGCCATCTCTTGGTTTGCTAACTTTGAATGCTTTCACAGCTGCTGACAGTGTTTTGATTCCAATTCAAACTGAATTTTATGCCTTGGAAGGTGTTAGTCAACTTGTTAAGACGATTACAATCGTGCAACAAACATCTAATAAAGACCTTGTAATTGAGGGTGTGTTACTCACTATGTTTGATGGACGTACTAATTTGTCTGTCCAAGTGGCAGATGAGGTAAAATCGTTCTTTGGTACTAAGGTGTATAAGACAATTATTCCTCGAAATGTTCGCCTCAGTGAAGCACCAAGTTATGGGGAACCGATTATTGTGTATGATCCGAAATCAAAGGGTGCGGCTGTTTACACTAAATTAGCTAAAGAGGTTATTCGAGATTCTATGAAAACGAAATAATTGGTATAGAATAGACTAAATAAATATGATTATGTAATGTAAGCACAAACTGTATATTGGTTTGTGCTGCATTTTATATATGCGGTGTGAAAGTACTAATAGATTGGGGTTAATTATGGCGATGAAACAGAAAAAGGAACGAAAAACATTAGCAGCAATGATGGGAGAACAGTCCATAGAGACGGCTTTACCTGAACGTGAAGTTCACGAGTTGCCTATAGGGGATGTAATTCCTAATGAGGATCAACCACGTAAGAATTTTGATGAACAAAGTTTAGCTACTTTGGCTGAGTCCATTAAGAATCTAGGTATCTTTCAACCAATCGTCGTTCGCAAGCAAAAGGATAAATACCAAATCGTAGCCGGTGAGCGTCGCTATCGTGCGGCATTGATGGTGGGCCTAGAAACAGTACCTGTAGTTGTAAAAAATTATAATACAGAGGAAATGACAGAAGTCGCTTTGGTAGAAAATCTCCAACGTGAAGGTTTGGATCCTATTGAAGAAGCTTTGGCGTATCAAGGTTTGATGAATACGTATAAGCAAACTCAGGAGATGATTTCTGCACGCCTTGGACGTAGCCGTTCATATATTGCCAATATGATGCGCCTTTTGAAATTAGCTGCATCTGTTCAAAAAGATTTAATTGAAGGCGATTTAACTGTTGGTCAAGCTCGCCCTTTGTTGGCTCTACGTAGTGCAGCGCAACAAGTAGAAGCCGCAGAGCGCATTAAAGAGGGCGAGTTAAGTGCTCGTCAAGCAGAACAGCTCGTAAAAGCAATGATGTCTAAAAAGTCTAAGTCTAAAGACACTACAGAGCCACATGATACAGCTGAGGTTCGCGCATTGGTAGATCGTTTAAAATTGAGCCTAGGTTCTCCAGTATCTATTAAATTTAGAGCTGGTAAGAAGGTACAAGGTAAAATTGAAATTGCCTTTAGCTCTGAAACTGAATTAGAACGTCTTATTGCGTATATGGATGCTCAGGAGAGCACAGAACATGAAGAAACAATGGAGTTTCGCGTATAATGGAACAAACACCAAAGGCGAATCGCATACACATCGGCTTTTTTGGACGTTGTAATGCGGGTAAGTCGACCTTAATTAATATGCTAACGGATCAACCAGTATCCCTCGTGTCTGAGGTGGCAGGCACTACGACCGATCCTGTTAGCAAATCTATGGAAATATTGCCTCTAGGCCCTGTAGTTATTACCGATACGGCGGGTATTGACGATACATCGGAACTGGGCGCTCTTCGCATTGAAAAATCCGAAGAAATTATCAAAAAAATCAATCTCGCTGTCTATGTGTTGCGTAATGATGAAGCGCCCACTGCTGATGATATGATGTGGCTTAATAAGTTAAAACAAAACAATGTGCCTATCGCATTATTCATCAATGAAATTAACACTTTTGATAGTAAAAGCACTCATGATAACGATAGCAATGGTAATGATACTAATCCAAATTATGTAGATGCGTATCCCGATTTGTCCGCTATTGCCACTGTCGTAGGCTCTACGGATTTTACATCGAATCGGGATCGTCTTACATTGCTCGATTTGCTAGGAGGGTTAACACCGCTTGATGTAGAAGGCGAGCAATCTCTATTACAAGGGTTAGTTGATCCAGGGGATACTATCATTTTGGTATGTCCTATTGATTCGGCGGCGCCAAAGGGTCGTCTAATCTTGCCACAGGTTCAGACAATTCGTGAGATTTTGGACCATAAAGGCCTTGCCTTGGTATGCCAAACAGAAGAGCTACCGACCATGCTCGGTAAGCTTTCACAAAAACCAAAACTCGTCATTACCGATTCGCAAGCCTTTGAAGCGGTGAATGCGTTGACGCCTGCGGATATCCCATTAACATCATTTTCCATCTTAATGGCTCGGTTCAAGGGAAAATTGCAGGATTTAGTAACGGGGGTGAAAGCCCTTAATAACTTGAAACCTGGTGCGCGTGTGCTCATCAGTGAGGGCTGCACACATCGTCGCCAATGCGATGATATTGGAACCGTTAAAATTCCGATGTGGCTCAAAAAGAAGGGGCATACGGATTTACAGCTTGAATTTACCAGCGGTGGCGCGTTCCCTAAGGATGTGAGCGGTTATGATCTTATCATCCATTGCGGGGCTTGTATGTTGACGCGTCGCGAGGTGTTACGGCGCATTGATTGTGCCGTTGTGCAAGGTACGCCTATTGTGAATTATGGTGTACTTATTGCGTCATTACATGGTATACTAGAACGTGCTATTAGTCCGTTTGTGGACGAATTAGATAGAAAGGGTTTTGAATGTTAGAATCTATACAACCCTATATCGGTGTATTAGGATGCGCATTAGCTGTTATTTTATTGGTATATTGCATTATCCTACACATTAGATTAGGGAGCTTAACGAAGAAGTTCAATTTCTTCATGCAAGGTGAAAATGGGACTAGCCTAGAACGTAAACTTTCAGTAGAAATCACTGAAATTCGCGAGGCCGCAAAGGGATTGCAGGATATGATTGAGGAACAAACTCAAATTCGCAATATTCAAGGCAACACATTGCAAAAAATCGGCTTTAAGAAGTATAATGCATTTGATAACATCGGCAACGATTTATCCTTTGCCCTTACATTGCTTGATGGCAATAATAATGGGGTTTGCATTTCCAGTATCTATGGCCGAAATGACTCTCGTATTTTCAGTAAACCAATTGTGAAAGGTAAAAGTCTCGTTAATCTTTCACAAGAGGAATTAGAAAGTTTAAATGAAGCGCTTGGGGAACGTACGAATGAGGAAGCGTTAGCAAGCGTTATCCATTCTCAATAGGCAAATCGCTTCATTGTGTTCATATAGAGCGCACATACATGATGAGTTGAGGAATGATTAAAAGTAAGGAAGGCATTTTGAAAGTACCAAGTATTTTGAGTTCTGTAGTGTCTCAGAATGGTGATAATTGCACCATTACATTGAGTCATAAACAAGCGAAGATTATAGCCGTAGTGGCCGTAATCTTATTTGTAGCAGCACTTGTTTTATCCATTTGGGGCATTGCACGACAAGCAGAAATCGTTCAATTGCGTCAACAAACACAATTGCAAACAGAACAACTAAAACTGTTACAACAAAAAACAGAAGTGTTGGATAAGAAAATCCAAAACTTAAATCAAATTAGTGAAGAAAATAAACAAATGTTAAAGGGTGCTGAGTCCGGCACACCATCTCAAGGTGGTAGCGATGGCTCTGACCCAAAGCAGGAAGCCGCTAGCGATGAGACTAGTCCCACGCTAAGTGCGGCGCAACTTTCAGCAAGACTATCTAAATTAGATAAGGATGCACAAAAATTATTGGTTAGCTTCTACACGATGCGAAACATTTTGCGCGATGGTGGGGCTCAAGACATCGCTGCATTGCAACAATTGAATTACACCACAGGTTCTGGTGGATATACGAATAGTACAACGCCAAGCATCTGGCCAAGTAAGGGTGTTATTACATCCCCTTATGGCACTCGTGTCGATCCTGTGACCGGTGCTGCTAGCGCATTCCACGAAGGTGTTGATATCGCTGACGATTACGGCACACCTATCGTTGCTACTGCAGCGGGTACCGTAACATTTGCAGGCTACACCGAAGGCGGTTATGGTAACCTCGTAGAAATCGATCACGGCAACGGATTTGTGACTCGCTATGGCCACAATAGCGCCGTTCTCGTTACACCGGGCATGACCGTAAAACAAGGCCAAGTCATCGCCCTTATGGGCAGCACTGGTAAAAGTACTGGCGCACACGTACACTACGAAGTACGGATTAATGGGTCCGCGGTAGATCCCATGGTATTTTTGCCAATTAGTAATTAAATACGCTATAAGACGGGATACCCCCTGTTCGAAAGCCGACACGCTACTGCGCTTACGCGGAGCCCGAAGTCGTTTTCGAACAGGGGGTATCCCTTTTGGCGTATTACTAATTACTAAACTGGCGGGAGTGGGGAAGCTACTGCGCTTACGCGGAGCCCGAAATCATTTTCCGGAGGGGTCTATCTTTTTTCTATCTAAATTTAGTTGACTAATTGGCATAAAATATCATTGTACAATTTAGGATAAAGAAGTGTACGAGATTGGCTTATATATGCCTTATAAAAAATTAGAACAGGAGTGTTCTAATTCTGAGCACCTAATATATGTGCCCTAAAAAATAGAACAGGCGTGTTCTAATTCTGAGTACCTAATATATGTGCCCTAAAAAATAGAACAGGCGTGTACTAATTCTGGGGACCTAGTATATGTGTTTTAAAAATAGAACAGGCGTGTACTAATTCTGAGGACCTAGTATATGTGTCTTAAAGGGGCTGTAACAAAACAGCCCCTTAAATTTAAAAAGTTATTAGTTGATTATATGAAATCAACTAATAACTTTTTTGTATTTCTA
>OASU01000042.1_pt1 | contig 126408 bp, 131 predicted proteins | sample 1475801 | NCBI WGS metagenome assembly OASU01 (sample SAMEA2579919, study PRJEB22360) | human gut metagenome | biome: human gut; feature: human-associated habitat; material: faeces | place: Denmark | collected 2008/2010 | reverse complement strand
AGGTGATGAGCATGTGGCGCTACCGGATAACACGGTTGCTGTCACGGAAATACCCGGAGCTGGTGATACCGGATGCGCTGGCAGCAGAAGGAAGCGGCAGACGGGAATGGAATCGCTTCCTGGACAGTCATTACCGGCGTGGCTGGAATGTCAACGTATCCAGGGTGATGGATAACGCCACACACGTGGCGGTGTACTTCGGCTCTTACCTGAAAAAGCCACCGGTGCCGATGAGCCGTCTGGAGCACTATGCTGGCCAGGATGAAATTGGTCTGCGTTACAACAGTCACCGGACAAAACGGGAAGAATACCTGGTGATGAGTGGTGATGAGTTTATGGAAAGGTTCTCCTGGCATGTGGCGGATAAGGGGTTCCGTATGGTGAGGTACTACGGTTTCCTGAGTCCGGTGAAGCGCCGGTTACTGGAAGATGTTGTGTACGTCATAACGGAGACGGTGAGAAAGACGGCGATGCAAATCACCTGGAGAGGGATGTATCAGAGGTTACTGAAGATTGACCCGCTGAAGTGCGTGCTGTGCGGAAGTCAGATGCGGTTTACGGGGCTGAAGCGGGGCTACCGTCTGGCAGAGCTGGTCCTGATGCATGAGCCGCTGGCCCGGATGCGGTGGTGCGGCTGAGAGCCGCAGAGGGGAAGTTGCGTCCATTTTGAGGGAAACGGAGCAAAAAACCGCCATTCATACCCTGAATCAATCAGAGCCATCCAGTTTAATCGTCGGTTCCGTTCATATGGAGCAAAAGTGGTGTTGAAGAAACATCCGTTTTGTGGTGTTTTTTTAACCTTTTGGGGGTTTTAATTCCTATCGATGAACTGGACAGAATTACCTGAATGTCTAACGACGCGGGAATGAAACAAATTTTGAGGCTGACCGAAACAAAAAGGCCAGCCCCGGAGGACTGGTTGTTCAGTACAGGGCAATTACAGGTTTCTTGATGCCGCAGGCGTGAGCGTAGCGGGTCAGAGTGTCGATGCTGGCTTTAGTTATGTTGTTTTCCAGACGGGAAATAACCGGAGGTGTAACCCCCATGCGTTCAGCAACCTGCGCTTTTGTCAGGTTGCCATGCTTACGCCATTGTGAAAGCAACGCCCTGAGCTTCTCCTTGCGTTCTTCTTCCTGCCATGCAGCATGATATTCCTCGTCCTTCATCCACTCGTTATGCAGTTCTTTATGGCTTACCAGTTTCATTAAGTACCTCCGCTAACCGCTTTCTGGCGAGATCGATTTCTTTTGCTGGCGTTTTCTGAGACTTCTTGATGAAAACCCGGAGCATGATGATGGTATTGCCTTTGTGGTATACCCAGATGCCTCTGGCTATATCCGTCCCCATCGTGCGAATCTCAAAAATTCCATCGCCCAGGGGCTTTGTGTCCGGTTCCCGCAGTAATCGGGCGTCATACTCCAGTTTGCCGATGAGACGGTCAAACTTTACCCTGATTTTAACGGGTAATGCAGTGGCCTCTTCCTTGGCTTCCGGGTGATAAACGACGCTAAACATGTGACCTCCCATTCCAATTAATATTAACCTATAGGTTAATTACAGCCAAGATAAAATTAATCTGTAAGCTAATATGGATGGTAGTTGTCGCGGCTACCTGGTTACTACCCTTTCTGCATGAGGTTTCGTTTCACTGAGGGCAGAGATTATGCCGCGTCAGCGGCATGGAAGGCGGCACGCTGTGGTTACATATGATACCGGAGTAAAACCGCCGAAGCCCGGCGTAAGCCGGTACTGATTGATAGATTTCGCCTATCCCATTCCCACCCTGCTAAGCCATACCCGCTTTCAGCCATGAGAGAGCTTCTGTGCGCGGTCGGAGTGGTCCCGACGAGGGTTTACCCGAAGTCGGGGCGTATCTCCGCGTTAGCGGGCCGTGAGGGCCGCTTACGAGCGTGTATTCAGTACGTCCAGCCAGAAGACTGACAGCGATGATTTATAGTTACAACATTCATAATTAAAAGCGATGTTGTTCCCGCCCTTTGGGCGGGGGCGGCCTCGCTTTTCAGTTATGAGGGAGGGGCTTTGTGGTTTCAGTTCTGCGCGGGACCGGGGTTTTCCTGGTGGTTGTATTTGAGTGTTGTAACTAAAATGGCTCCGGTCGGGGCCCGCCGCTTGAGGTGGGAGGTGCATATCTGTCTGTCCACAGGACAGGCAGTGAACAGGTTTTCTTTTTAAATGAATGTAGTTAAGTAGTTTAAAGGAGATATAAACAGGTATTTAAAAGATACATTGCACCCTGTAAGGCTGGCGGATGGCGCTTTATGACATGAACGGTTGTAACCTTATGGGGAAGTCCCTTGCAGTTAAATGTGGATAAGAAAAATTCCTCGTCTGTGAGGCGTGTTTTGTATCAAAAACAGGAGGGACCGGATGCACCTGAAGGTGGATGATTAGGTTGTTTTTTGTATGCAGTGCTGTTTTTTTGTTCGCCGACAGGCTTCAGGCGTGCAGATGCCTCCGGTGCGGGCCGGATTATTCAGAGGAGGTCACTTTCAGGGGGAAGCTGTGGCCAGCCGGCTGTAATTACGGTTACGTGACAGAATCATGCGCTCTTTCACACGACGCTCCACTTCGCGTTTTACCGCCTCACGATTGACAGTGAAGCGCCCTTCCGAGATTTCACGCGTCAGCTGCCGTTTCACCAGGGTGACGATATCCTGACGTTCCCTGTTCGCATCACGACGCGCACGGGCACGTTTTATTCCACGGGACTTAAGCTCTGTCTGGTAACTGCGGAAACGCTCACGCACAAAACGCCAGGCTTTCGCTATCAGCTCATCCATACCCAGGGTATCCAGTCCCTGCTTTTTGCGCTGTCTGTTTTCCCATTCAACACGGCTGCGGCGCGCAGCAACCACTGCATCCTCAGACACATCAAGGGCGGCAAATAGCGCCGGTGTGAACGTGATATCGGTCGGAATGTAGCACCCGATAAGCGGATCATATTCCGTCTGGTAGGTAATCAGTCCCAGCTCTGCAAGGAACGTCAAGGCTCGGGTGGCCCGGGTGATGGAGAGTTTTCCGGCAGCAGACTCCGTCGCCAGTCCGCACTCAATGGCCAGCGTAGTGATGGAGCACTGGACGCGGTTGGCCAGCGGGTCATAGTGAAAACACAGCCCCTGCAGCAGCGCATCAATAGCCCGGCGACGCAGTACCGGTGGCATGCGCCGACGCAGTCCCTTCGAACGGGCATGTGCCACATGAATGGCGAAATCAAAACGGGAGGTGAAGCCCACCGCCTTTTCCATCAGTTTTTCGCAGAACTTCAGCGTTCCGGCACCTTCACGGGGTGTGAACACCGGATTCGGATTCTTTACCTGGCGGTAATACGTTTGTTGAAGATCAGTCACACCATCCTGCACTTACAATGCACAGAAGGAGTGAGCACAGAAAGAAGTCTTGAACTTTTCCGGGCATATAACTATACTCCCCGCATAGCTGAATTGTTGGCTATGCGGTTTTATGGGGCCCCGGTAATCTTCTTCGTCGCCAAACATAGAAAGATTATCGGGGTTTTCGCTTTTCTGGCTCCTGTAAATCCACATCAGAACCAGTTCCCTGCCACCTTACGGCGTGGCCAGCCACAAAATTCCTTAAACGATCAGCAATCTATCACGCACACCAGAAACAGGCAAGAATGTGATGTCGCTACATTTTAGTTAGCTAAAAGCACTCTTCTGCTTTATCAGTTCGGCAATCATCTCAGCCTGGGTAACGCCCTCAGCTTCACACATTTCCTGCAATTGCGCTTTTAACGCAGCAGGAATGAACACTCTGAGTTCTTTATGTGTGGCTCGTTTTCTTGCCAAGGATGCTTGTTGACGTTCTGCGAGCGTCAGAGGATTGCCTTTTCTGTATGCTCGCTTTGTACCTGATGAGGAAGTCACTGCATTTTCTGTCTGCGACATCTCGCCTCCTCAATACTTAAACATGGATCGTTTCGCAGAGGATACTACAGTTTTTTGAAATCAGCGACTTGAGAATTGTGGCAAAGATCTGTGTTGGCGCACAAATCAACTGTGATTACTGTTGTTTAATGTGATTTTTGTTGCGGAATGGCTGAAAAACAGGAAATGCCTTACCTGTGTGCCGGCCCCGGGCGGGACCGGCGGTTTCTGGCATTTCAGGTGTCTGCTCCTGAAATACCTCACACTTCCGGAAAGCGGGGACTTCCGTCCCCGCTAGGCAGCTTACTTCCGTGCTTCGTAGGCCAGAGTTACCTGCACCACTGTATTTCCCCTGTGAATATTCAGTTCACATAACCGTTCCCTGAATATCAGTGAAAAACACAACACCGTGGCGCACACGGCGAGCAACCCGATAAGGGCATATTTCGTCATAAACTTTGACCTCTCAGCAAAGAAGAGGCTACAATCAGTAGTGTTAAGGTACTTCATGCAGACCTCACGAGTTAATGGATTAACGAGTGGGGTCTTCGCATTTCTGGTACCTGCGTCTTGCCTGAACCTGAAAGGCTCAGACACCTGCCGCGATAATACCACATTCCCTGTTGCTGACTATTACCTCCATTTACCTGTGTTTGTTACAGAAACGCCGGGAGCGAGGAAAACTTGCTTTTTCCCGTTTCCGAGGGGAGGGGCAACTGAGCAACGCGAAGGCGTCAGCTATGATGTTCCGGTGACTGCTGATCGGCCCCTGTTGTATTCAGCCATTCTCCGGTCATCTGCAGCAGTTTTCTGGCATCGTGGCTTCTGAGCAACGGAATACCAGCCGCCTCAGAACCTCTTCCAGAAGAATATCCCGACGCCTGCGTTCTGCTCGTAAATGGCTAGCATCATCCAACTCTACTGCTGCACGGGATCTGTGTTGTACTGCTCATATACCCAGGCAACCCCGGCCCGAACCATAAACTGATTAACATTCACTCTTTCAGGTGCATAACCTGCCCGAGAATACGACCATAACGCTCTCTCTGAAAATATGTGACGGTAACCGTTTTTCCTGCAACCAGTGATTTCATCGTGTCTGTCGACCACCGGCCATAATCCTGTTTCTTTTCCGGTGCATCAATATTTACCAGCCTGATCCGCACCGCCTTCCGTGAGTCCATTACCTCGATGGTATCACCGTCCAGTACACGAACAACCCGTCCATGAATATCTGCAGACAATACCGGCCATAAAAAGATAAATAATACCAGTGGAATATATTTCCTCATGTTATTCGCCATATCAAACAAATGGCACCTGTATTTCAGCCCCCCTCAATATCGAGTACACATTGAATAAAACCTTATTTTGTGAAATTAATCACAAAATATAAAATCGCGACTTAATACGGAAAAAACTCTGTGCTACTCAGAACTGGTCGGTCATACTGCCCGACCGGATATTAAAAAAGCAAATCTCATAAACTCCTTTCAGCCTTCTGACCCCTGGAGTAATGAAGGCTGCTTTTTTCGTTACACCCTTCCCCGGCAGCGCCGGTAGCAGTGTTCAGCCCTTTTTCGGGCAAACTGCTGCCAGTCTGTCCGGGGCGCAACACAGGTAGCCCGTCGCCATGCTTCTGCCGCTTCCATCCAGCGTCCACTGACCTCCAGAATAACGGCCCGGCTTCCGGCACGCTGCCAGCGCCAGACCTGACCGTTCCGTGAACTGTTTCTGAATCCATTCATTTTTCTGCCCCTCCCTTTTAGTCGTCAGTATTATTGTGGTAAATAATTCAGTGGACTGGCTTCCTTTCGGGTACGGAAGTTATTTCCTTTTAAGCCTTATTTCCCTGCCTCCTCTCTCTGATGGAGGCTTTTTTTTATTTCTCATCAAGCACGGCCTGAAGTTCTGCCTTTATCCGGTTCTGGCGACGGATTTTATCCAGACGCTCTGCCGCATACGCTTCCTCCTCCTGAGAAATATGCTCCGTCACATACCCTTCCGTGTCATACCGGCAGGCACCGGCTTTCATGGCACACAGATAGCTTTCTGAACGGGTGATGGCCTTCAGCGCCCTGCGCAGTTTTTTATGCGAGAGCGGGATATTCTGCTGCGCCACGTCTTCCAGTAACACGTCCCGGATACCGCAGGCCAGAAGCCGGGGGGTGTCACCGTCAAATAATCCCGGCCACCAGGGCTTCAGGGTGTTCACGGCTTCATCCAGTGTGGGCAGGTTCAGATAAATGGACAGCGCCTGTCTAGCCTGCGCTTTTTTTGCCGCCAGCTCTGCCTCCCGAGCCGCTTTCTCCGCCAGCTTCTGCTTTTTCACCTTCCATTTTGGTGGCGTGGTGACATTGATGATGGTTTTCCGGCTGCGGACAGGCGCTGTTCCCTCTGTCTTTCGCTTCAGTGTCAGTACCGGTCGCTTCTGCTCTGTCATGCTATGTTCTGCCTCTGACGAATCATCCTCTTGCGGCCAAAGATACCACACCCGTCACAGCGCCAGAACGCCCAGCACAGCCAGATGACAGGCATAGAACGTCGGGAAAAAATCCCCGGGCCAGAAACGGGGTAATGATTTTCCTGCACACGACACCAGACCAACGGTCAGCACCGTCATCACAAGGCCGGCCACCGCCGCTGCATCACTGGTGGCAAGGTTAAGCGCCGGAATAACAGCCAGCAAGCAGGCGACCAGCGCCAGACGTTCCATTCTGTCTTCCGCCCGGTACAGCCTGTGGCTGACTGCCAGCATCAGCAGCCCGGCAATGCCGTAACTGGTGCCGGAGAAAGGTAACCACATTGCCAGAAGCAACATGGTCTCTGCGGAACGCCACCAGGTGCGCGTTTCACACCATGTCAGCACCTGTGCCGCAACTGCAAAGGCAAACAGGATATTCCCCTCATACCAGGGAAAACCGGCCAGATAATATGCGAACTGGGCAATCACCGCCCATCCCCACAGCCGGTTAATGGCCTCCTGCCGGATATGCGTATGACGGGACAGATTCAGCCCCCACACCAGGGCAAACAGCGGAAAGGCCCCACGCCCGACCAGAAACATCCACGACTGGTCCAGATGCAGAATGCGGTTTGCATGGTCCAGAACCATCAGCACCAGTGCCACCGTTTTGATGATATCCCGCTGTCCGGGTGACCAGACCAGCAACGACTGCAACCAAGTATCGGTCCGGACAGCCAGTGAATCATTACGTGTTGTGTTCGTGTTATCCGTTGTCATCAGCGTTTATCTTCCTGTATCAGTCTCCGCCCAGGGTTTTCTCTTTCTGCAGGTCACGAACCATATCCCGCTCCATCTGCTGCAGTCGCTCCTGCAGCAGATTTTCCCGGGCGACCTCCCGGACCGCTTCCCGCACCCGTTGTGGTTCACGCAGTACACTCTCCGGCAGCGCGGCTTCCCGTTCAGATATGGCAGACCGGTCACGCTCCAGCCCGGCAATATCCCTGACAGCCTGCTCTGTTTTGCCGTCCGGCAGGTCAGGTTTGTTCTCTGCCATTTTACGGACAATTTCATCCGCACGGCGTTCCGTTTCACGGCGGATGGCCTCTTCAGCCTGCCGCTGTGCCAGTACCTCTGCCGTGACCGGTTCGCCATTTCCGGCTCCCGGCTGAACGCTGTTGTCCGGGATATCCCCCCACACGCGACCACCGGTGATGGTACCGGGATTCCACGGACGACCTTCACCGGCGATTCTTACCACCACACCGCTGTCAGGATTATCACGGGCAATCCTGACACCATCCTGCATATTATCAGCCAGCAGGCTCTCTCCGTTACGGCTGCCCTGCAGGGCCACGAACTGCGCATCCCCGCTGCCTTTCACCCGGCCTTCACCACTGAAGCCCCGCAGCCCGTTTCCGTCATCCGTGGTCAGCGGGTTCAGCCAGATACCAGCTGACTTGCCGTTACGGTCAAAAGCCGGCAGTGCCACATACGGCTGCGGATATTTGCGCCCGGGTGCAATAAACCGTGCAGGACTGTCTCCCCCGGCCAGCCCTGCCTGACGGAGAACGGCACGGCCGGCCGCCACGTCCCGCAGCTCCCGCGCCGTACTGAACAGCCGCTCTGCATTCATGACCTCCCGGTCCGATTTCGGCTCAAGCACATCGTGGGCAGTTCCTTTCTGTACGGCATTGTTAATGGCATCCGTCCAGCCCTGACGGTTATCGGTATACACCTGCACATGCTGCTTCATACGCGACAGGGCCACGTAGGCTGACTCAAAGCCGGCCATCTGTTTCCGGTTACCTTCCGTGCCTTCAAGCGCAATGGCAAAGGTTTCACTTGCCCCCTGCGCACCGTGGGCGGTGATGGCATAGGCCAGGTCAATATGTTGCTCTGCCCGCTCCTGACCGGGGCGAATCACCCGGGTCTGCTGTCCGTCCGACAGCGTGACACTGTCACCGGAAACCGCTGTCACCGTCCAGACGCTGTTGGCCACATAACCGCGCTCCCGGTCACTCTTCGTGAAGCGCATCCGGTCACCGGTTCCCACCCGGATGGTGTCCGGAGTGTACAGTGTGACGCCTTCAGCCACCGCCTCCCGGGGCGAAATCAGCCGCGTGTTACCTTCCGCATCCTGCAGGGTTATCAGCCCGTCATCCTTGCTGATACCGGCAATCCGGTGATACACATTATCCACCAGGGCAAGTGCGTCCCGATGTGTCTCCCAGGTGGAGAGACGACGCAACTCCCCGTCGCGTATATTCGCTGTGTTCAGGACAGGCACCATGACCTGCTCCTGCCCCAGCTCACCGGCCTTTTCCCGTGCATCATGAATCATGCTGTTCAGCACGCGCCGGTCCTCATTCAGGTGCGTGACAATAAGCGTCTGCTCCCGTGCTTTCGGTGTCCTGCCGGTATAGTCGCGGACAATGGCTTCATACAGTGTCATGGGGACATCCGGGAAAGCCTCGCCTTTCAGCATCGACTTCTGCTGCGCTTCTGCCAGTTTCGCTTCCTGGCTGTGACTGAACTCCGTCACGGAGTGCTCCGGTGCCCATGCGCCCTCCTGACGTGGCACCTGAGACGGTTTCACACTCTCAAGCCCGGACAGTGCCCTTTCCACATCCCGGTTAATCAGGCTGTATACCGCCTCCCGCAGTTCCGGCGTCTGACGCACAATCTCCTTCATGATGGCCACATCGGCAGCACTGCGCGTCTGCTGGAGACGGAAAGGCTGACCGGGCGCGATGGCCTGCAGCTGGTCCGTGTCGCCGCTGGCCACAGCACGACCGCCACCGGCCGCAATCAGGGCGTATGCCCGTGCCATGTCGGTATTGCCCACCATTGAGCTCTCATCAAGCAGGAACAGCGTGTTGCTGAAATCCGGCGTTTCTCCGCTGCGCTGCTGCAGCTGCGTGTCATGCAGAAAAGACGCCAGTGTCTGCGCATCCACGCCGGCACTGCGCATCTCCCCGACCGCACGGTGCGTGGGCCCCAGCCCAACGACACGGGGACGCTCTCTCTCCGGCAGCATGTTCACGGCTGACATCACCGCCCGGAACTGTGTGGTCTTACCCACACCGGCATAGCCCTGCACCACCGTGAAACGGTCGGACGTTTCCAGTATCATGCGGGTGGCGGCACGCTGTCCTGATGTCAGTTTCTCCATGAGTTCGCCAGGTACTCTCTCCATCAGCGGCGTGACCGCCTCCTTACCTTCGAGAATATGGCGAAGAATGCTCTTTTCTGCCTCATACGACGCACGGGAAACCAGCAGGTCTGTGCCATAGCCTTTTGCCACATCCACATGCAGTAAATCACCGCGTTTTATCTGCGTATTGATTTCCCGTCCCAGGTCAACAAAACTGGTTCCTTCTGCAGCAAACGACTTCGCCTCTGTCAGCAGGTCCACCATGCTGAAGGCCAGGTTTTTACTTTCCACCACAGAAAGGGCCAGATGAATGGCCTGCTGTGCCGGCGTGTGAAGTCCGGCTTTCTGCAGACTGATAGCGGTTTCCAGCAATGTCTCACCGGCACGCGCCTTTATCTGCTCAGAAACCACCGTAAAGGAGGGATGGCGGGCAAGTTTTTCCGCAGTACGGGTTTCATCCAGTGAGGAATACAGCCGGACATCACGACCACTGCGGGCCAGACCGTTCAGGGTGGCATTGTCCATTGCCATCTGTGTGACGGAGGCAAAAACCGTCGCACTGTCGCTGACGGAATGCCCTGGCGTTTCCACCCAGCCGTTCTCCAGCTTCAGTGCCATGAATGGTGAATCGCTCACAGGCAGGGAGGCCGGTTCAGCCCGCCCCGGCACAACAACCGTCATCGCATCTTCACTGACGGATGCCACCTGCAGGCGGTCACCGCCGGAGACGCGGAGTCCGGGAATTTTCCCTGTCACCCTCAGTCGCTCGCCGTCTGCCACCGGCATTTTTTCCGGCCGGAACAGCGACCAGCTGCTGTCCAGGGAGGAAATACGCACCACCTGCGTTTCACCCTGCGCATCCCGCAGGGTCAGGCTGTTACTCTGCGCCGTCACCCGGTCGATAACATAGCGGTCATGACTGCGTGTCTCCGGGTTCCACTGCTCCATCACCATCCCCGGACGGTACATATCCCGCAGATAACGGCTCCGGCTGTCCAGCCAGACCGGCGACAGGACGGTCATGGTTACCTCCGGGCGTCCGAGCACGCCCTGTGTTTTCAGCTCACTGCGAATGGCCTGTGTCAGTATGGCCTGTTCCCGTACCCCGCTGACCTGTGCCACGCTCTCTTCTCCGGCTTTCACGCTGGCCGCAAAATCTCCTGCCAGCCGGGCATAGCGGACATTACGGTCCGGTTCACTGATGATGGTGGCCGGCCGCTGTTCTCCCCCCTGCCAGCGATATGTGTTCACCCCGGCATCTTTCATGGCCATCAGTGCACTGCCTGTACCGGTTCGCTGCCCGCTGTCGGTTATCAGGACCTGTACGTTATGACGTGCAGCACCGTCCAGCAGGGTTAACGTCTCTTTCAGGGAGAGTTTTTCGCCCTGGTCAACGATAACAGTATTGCCCGGCGTGAAGGCCATGCCCTCCTGCAGCTGACGACGTCCGGTTATCAGCTCACCGGACAGCCGTTCATCCTGCTTCAGGTTCATCTGCGAGCGACGGTCAGCGGCGATAATCTGCACCTCCCGCCCCTGCTCCCGGGCCATCATGACCAGCTCCGCCACCCGCTCACGCTGCCCGGCTGCACCGCCCTGCCCGGACACAATAGCCAGCGACGGGCGATCCTGTGCCAAAACACTGACCGCATCGCTGTAACCGGCCGTCCGGGGGACACTTTTCTCCGGATGTACGGTCACCCGGTTCTGTTTCATGATGTCACGACTGAGTGCCCGGACTGACAGCTCATCGAGCACATGAATCCCGGACGTGAACAGCCCCTTCTCACGATCGAGGGGGATGAGCTGCTCACGGCTGATGGCCTCATCGATACCGGCGCGTGCCCGTTCAATCACACCATTTTCCGGCGGCAGTATGCCGACCGTTCTGGCCAGCACGTCCGTGTACGTAAACTGCACTTTGCGTTCACTTAATCCGGCAATCGCCTGTGTCACCGCCTGCTGCACATCCGGCCCGTCCGGTGAAGCAGGCCCGGGCGCCTGTGTGCGGGTCTCCGCCCGTTGATCCGCCACGTCACGATACGCCCGGATGTCGAACCCGGTTTCCTTCAGCGTCTGCATCCATTCAGCCATTCTGACTTCAGGATCGACGTGCTGTTTGGATTTTCGCGTATCCAGTGCCGCCACATCCCGGGATTTCAACGAGGCGTCCTCCCCGACGGCCTCCCGGATAGTCTGCGAGCGTCCGGAAAAGGCCTCCACCGGTACGCCCGGCATTTCCCACATACCGTGCTTACCGACCACTTCAGTTTCATAGCCCAGCGCCTCAACCTGCTCTTTCAGTTTTTCCCGGTAGAGCCTGCCAAAGGCAATCTGATTAGCGTACACATTCTCAATGACCCCCGTTTTCCCCACTTTGTCACTGCTCAGTGTCTTCCATTCGCCGTTATGCTGCGTGACATTAGCCACCACCGCATGCGTGTGTAACTGTGGTTCCTGATCGCGACTGGTGTCGTGGTTAAACAGTGCCATCACCAGATTACCGGTCAGCACCGTTTCTGACTGTCCGTCCGTCATCACCCGTGTGGAGGCCAGCGCCTCCACCTGACGGACAGCAAAATCCACGGCCTGGTTATGTGCTTCAATAAGACGTTTGTCCCCCCCGAGCATGGCCATCATGGAGACACTTTTGGGAGCGGAAAAGGTCAGGTCGTAGCCGGGACGATGCCTGTTACGGCCATCCTGCATGCGGCTTAAATCCGCCCCGTCTGGCAATCTGCCCTCCAGAAGGCGGGTAAAGACATCCTTATCGACACTGCCCTGCAGCCCCAGTTGTTCAGCCCCCTGGCCGGCCCAGCGTTCTCCCATGCTGCCCAGCACATAGTAATTATCCTTGTCGGTATAATAGTTCCCGGCACTTCCGGCCGATCTGACCTGCGCAATACTCATCATAAACGTATATCCCTTTGACATATCCCGGCATCAATCCCACAATGGATATACACAAGACATATCCACATAAGGAGGCAAATAATGGAAACCACCGTATTTCTCAGCAACCGCAGCCAGGCGGTCAGACTGCCAAAAGCGGTTGCATTGCCGGAAAACGTAAAACGCGTTGAAGTGATTGCTGTCGGACGAACCCGAATCATTACGCCTGCCGGAGAGACATGGGACGAATGGTTCGACGGAAACAGTGTCAGCGCTGATTTTATGGATAACAGGGAACAGCCTGGTATGCAGGAAAGGGAGTCATTCTGATGCTGAAATTTATGCTCGATACCAACATCTGCATTTTTACGATAAAGAACAAACCCGCCAGTGTCAGGGAACGTTTTAACCTGAACCAGGGGAGAATGTGCATCAGTTCGGTCACTCTGATGGAGCTGATATATGGTGCAGAAAAAAGCCAGATGCCTGAACGTAATCTCGCTGTGATCGAGGGATTTGTTTCCCGCATTGACGTTCTGGATTACGACGCTGCTGCTGCCACACACACCGGCCAGATAAGAGCAGAACTTGCCCGTCAGGGACGCCCTGTCGGGCCATTTGATCAAATGATCGCAGGTCATGCCCGCAGTCGGGGACTGATTATTGTGACTAATAACACCCGGGAATTTGAACGTGTGGGCGGCCTGAGAATTGAAGACTGGAGTTGACCTGTTCATCAGAAATCATCTCCCGGCTCAACATCCTCCCCGCGCTCCCGGTGCACATTAATGTTCACCTCTTCACGACGCTGCATCTGCTGCTGGATGTCCGGATGATTTTCCTGTTTCCATGCCTCATAAGCGGCCATATCCACCACTTCACCGGATTCACTGATCCCGGGTGGCAGTTGCTGTTCCATCTCTTCTTCCGGTTTCATTTTCAGCTCCTGCTCGATCCCCCCTGCCGGAACATTCACACCTGAATCTGACTTCTTATCGTTGATGGCAGGAGACACCGGCTGTTGCGGCTGTTCAGCCTGAGTCACGTCTTCTCCGGAAACAACCTCCGGGACATCCGGTTCGAAGAGGCTGGCCATCTGACGACCTTCTGCTTCCCTTGCGGCAAGTACGGCACTCAGACGGTTCTCCATTTCCGGGTTGATGTCACGCGGAATAAACTCCGGAGCGACCTTCGGTCGTGTCTGATATTTCAGAGAGAGTTTTACTGCCGGATACGGTCCGGGCAGGGTGACATAACAGGTCAGATCCGGCAGAGACTGAATGTCGGAATAACTGACCAGCGTCTGGCGCTCCATATCCTTACCGGTCGATACTCCGTCACGTACCGGATCAGCACCGTAGGAATACTGCTCGCTGGCTTTCAGGTGCTCTTTCTCACCAATTTCACCGGCAGCGAACTCTGCAATCTTATGGCTGGGAGAACGGAAAAAGGCACGGGTGTTCATGACGTCAAACAGCGTGGCAGCCGCTTTCTCACCGTAGATATCTTCCAGCTGGGCATAGGACTGGATACCAAACACATAACAGCCACCGAACTTACGGGCTTCCGGCAGGATCTCCACCAGGTCCGGCAGTTTGTGTAACGTGGGTAACTCGTCACAGAAAAACCACACACGACGGTTACGGTTTTCTCCCATTGCCAGCAGACCACGAATGGCAATGGACAGCCACATGGAGATCACAGGCTTCAGGGAGGCATGGGTGTCGGCGTTCGACGAAATAAACAGCCAGCCGTTTTTCTGATCTTCCCGGACACCACGCATCCAGTCACGGATGGTAAAAGACTCACCGTTATGCTCAATCCCCTGCAGGTAACGGATGGCTTTCACGTAGTTGGTCAGCACAGCACGGATGGAAATCGCCGTTTTCTCAATTTTCTCTTCCACCAGGTTGGCCGCCGGTGAATTACGCAGGAAGGTACGCAGTTTTTCGATTTTGATGGAAAGCAGTGTGTCCACCAGTTTGCTGTAGCTGCGGTTGGGGTCATTTCGCATCAGGTACGCCGCTTCCGCAAAAATGGTACGTCCTGAACCCTGCCAGAACGGGTCCTCTTTTGTGCCCATCGGGATCAGCGTGTTCGCGGTATTATCAAAATCCGGCTGTGTCAGGCACTCCTTCCACAAATCCCAGGCGGCACAGCGGGCATCCAGCGGATTCAGGATTTTATCGATGGAGGGATCATAGTAACTTTTAACAAATTCCCCTGAACGGTCATAAATCACCACCATATCTCCACGCTGACGGGCGTAGTTGGCCAGACGACGGATAACTTCCGACTTACCGGCCCCGACCGTGCCGTGCAGACAGAAGTTCTGGATTTCGGAATCCCGGATAATCGGCAGGTCGCCAATCCGGATATCGGAGTCCTTGCCGTCTTTTTTCAGCATCCGGGCAACGTCTTTCGGATTGTCTGTCAGCTGACGACCACCTGTGACTTCATTTTCGCTCTGTTGTTTACCCTGACGCCCCAGAATCCAGGAGACAACAAAGAAGGTAATCAGGCAAATAACCAGTGCCACAACTGTGGCCAGAACGAATGCGGACCATAACTGCTCTCCGCACCAGATCATATATTTATCATGCAGTACCTGAGCAGCGTTCATCCGGAAGGTTTTGCCGTAATACTGGATCTCATAGACTGGCTGGGACCTGATTAAATCCCGCATGCCTTCCAGCGTGGTGCACCACCAGTAAATACAGCCATTCACAAACGTCTGCCAGCTTATTTTTACCCATAAAACCAGACCAACGAGTATCCAGAAAAAAATAAACAGGCAGTAAAGCATGATATTGGCGATCTGGCTGAACATGCGGATACGCATGGACGCAATCTGACCGCCCTGGGTCATATCCTTTGCGTTAAAACTCATGATGATATTCCGAAGAAAGAAAGTCAGTCGGACTGATTATTAATGATGAAAAGATTAATAACCGTTAAATTCCGGCTTCGCCGGCAACACTTCACGGTCGCACAAAGAATTTGCACAACCGCTCAGTGTTTTCATATTTATTTCGGAAACGCCGGGGAGAAATAAAATTTATTTTTTTCTTTCCGGGGTTGGACAACGAGCAAAGCGAGGCGTCAGTCAGGAGGCCGGTCAGACCAGCCTCCGGAAGATAATCAGAGAATATTTGCGATTGATTTGGCCAGCTGGTCTTCGAGAACAGGCTTCGCCTCTTCAAATTTCAGGTTAACCTTGTTCGCATTTGAGACCACACGGGTCTGGTATTTATGCTGGTTACCTGTTTCAGTACTGGTCTGAATTTTCGCACCTGATGTGCCCTGACGCAGGGCGGCAACATTATCCGTTGTCACCGTTGCCTTAGTACGCTCTGCAATCTGCACATCCGTGATCATGGTATAGTTCACATCTTCCACCATCGCATCTGCAGCCATACCCACCAGACCGGCAGCAAGGCCCACACCGAGTGTGGCACCGGCAGAATTGGAATTATATCCGGTGATACCGGCACCTAACGCTGCACCAACTGCTGCGCCTTCATAACCACGGTTCAGCCATCCCTGAGACTCCCGCAGATCCATCTTATCGGCCTTCAGCACATTCGCCTGAATCCAGTAGTAGGCTTTATCCGGAGAAGTCACCACCTGATACCCTTTTGCTTTCACAGCATTAGCAATTTTGCCCTGCAGCCCACTCATGTCTTTATCAGACGTGTTTTTGATCTGCAGAAATACCGTGCGTTCGCTGGCGGGTTCAAGCCAGATGGTCTCACTCATCTGAGTCTTCACCTCAAGGTTACGCTTCTTGATTGCTGTGCTCATCGCACCACACCCTGAAAGGGCCAGAGTGGAACTGACCAGTGTAACCATCATCAATTTTTTTGTTTTCATCAAATTACCTTTTTTACAAACTACAGTTTTCTTATTGCCTGTCATAATAGTCTTGCCAACGAGTCCCAAAAGTATTTCCCGCTGAATCAAAGCCTCCATGCATAGGATATCCGGTTGAAGGGTTATAGTAGATCGTTGGGGTCTGTTCAATGCCCCCGAAGTCTAACTTTTCACTCCCATCATATTGGTCTTTGAGTTGATTTTGCCCCCATTTTTTTATGCTTATGCAACCACTAACTCGCCTTAATTCGTATAGTGTACCAATGATAAAAACCATCAGGCTTAATAACGGAGAGAGTAAGGAAGATACTGGCATCGTTATATACCAAACGCCTTTACTAAACTTAAACTCATCCGACACATCCCGTTTTTTTCGTATTTGAGAGAACAACCAGATAAACAGTCCCTGCCATAGCACTATGAAGAACAGCATAAAAACTGTTTCGGCATTCCCCCAATCAGCCAGATAACAGGCGATAAACTGTATCACCGTTACCAGAGCAATATGGGCTAAACATCTCATTATCATCTCCCAAACACAGTATTATTGCTTATACTTATCCTGATACTCCTTTGCCCTTTTCATCAGTTCCTGTGGACTGTCAGCCCCGGGCATTCTTTCCTGAGCCGACTTTTCTTCATTATATTTATTATTCTGAGATAATGCCTCTGTTTTATGGTGATTCTGCAGTTCAGAATACTGTCCTCTTACAATATTTTCCTCGCCACGTATGCTGTTCTGAGTATCACCTATATTCCCTTTATATTCTGTGACCATATTATCAACCTGATGTTTTACATCATTACGGATATTACTGTCCTGCGTTCTTTGCTCAATAATGGCCTGATGTCCCTGATGGTCAGCAATAATATCCTGACTGCCTCCACCCGAAGGTACGCTCTCCATTCCTTTACCAATATCGCCACGGGATTCCCGCCAGGCATTATCAACACCAGGCTGTATCTGTTCCTGCACAAAAGACCAGGCCATTGCCCGACGGCGTTCTGCAATCTCCGGCGAACTGGTATTTGTCAGAATAGCTTCGGCATCCTGCGGTGCGTGTTTCATCACATACTGTGCAAACTGTTGCGACAAATCTTCGCTCATCTGCCCACTCATGCTTTCAGTACGGGATGCCATTTCAGCATATTCATGGCTGCGGGTCATATTCGTCGTGTACTGGTCGTAACTCTGTTTCGCTGAATTCAGGGCTGCAGACAGTTGATCCACCCGGGAATCAGCATTATTGTCAGTATGGCTGCCGGATTCACTGACTTTGCGACTGGTAAAGTAATCGCTGGCCTCTTTAAAGTCCTTACTGGCTTTAGCGTCAATATCATGACGAGCATCATAGCTGGCCCGTGAACCACTGCTGGCCTGATGCGCATCATCATCACTCCAGTCAATGCCAGCCCGACCACCACCTCTAACGCCTAATCCTCCACCAACACCAAGAATTTTAGGTTTAACCCCCCATTCAGCATGAGCATCTCCATACATCCCGGCAGAAGCTCTCGTACTTCTGGATGCCAGTTCCTGAGTCGCCTGCTCATTACTGATATTATGCGCCTTCGCATAGCTTTCCACTGCACTGCGCATACGGCTGGCCATCATGGAGTCCTGTGCACTCATCGTACTGTCAACGCCACCGGTGACAGAATCACTGCTCCCCCGGTTAGAACCAAACTGACTGAGCGTGTTCCAGGCACTGGCAATACTGCTGCTGAACCCATGCAGGGCACTTTCTGCTCTGTTCGATGCTTCCCGGGCCATTTCCTGTTGTGCCGCCGCAATCTGACGCGTTGTATTGATGCCGACCGGTAACCGGGACATCGCCCCGCTCGCATCCATCACCATATTACCGTCACGGGTCTGTGTGGCAGTTGCGCCACTGCCGGTCTGGTACATCATCTGACCAAACGACGTGGTGCTGTTGGTGCTCCAGCTGAAGCCGTTCACGTTCTCCGTCTGCATGTTGCCGTAGGAGTAATTACCGTCAACCACACTGCCTGCTGCACTGGCGGTCGGGCTGATAGCAGAGGAAGCGAAATGGCTGTACACACTGGAAAATCCTGCCCCGAGCCCCCTGACCATCATCCAGGATAATGGCGGGATCATCATGGAAAGATACCCGGCAGTGGAAGCCAGATCGGAGTATTTCAGCTGTATCTGTGAAATTTCCGAGAGCACCACCGGTGCACCATTCTGCTTCGCATAAAATGTCATGGCGCTGTTCAGAATGGCGTACAACATTGGCCATGACTGCAACCACATCAGGGCAAACACATAGCCTTTCAGGACGGACAGCGTCAGTTTGTTGAAGACAGCCGCCAGTACCAGGAGCGGGAAAATACCGATGGCGATCCCCGTCAGGATGGTCTGCGTCATGGGCAGTGTCCGCATCGCCACATGACCGATGGAGACATGTGCCAGACGTTGCTTCTCCATCGATGATGTGGTGGCCAGATTCACCAGGCTGGCCGAATCACCATTACGTGCGGCATAACTGGTGATCCCCTCCTTCAGCGCATTGATGGTGACATTCTGGCGGATGATCTGGCTGGCTGATTTACTTGAGCCATAGAAGTAACTGTAACTGTCGCCAATCAGCGTACTGAACAACAGGTTCGGATCAGGGCGTCCACCAAATAGCTGCTGGGCATAATAATGCCAGGTTTTTCCGCCACTCTGTGTGTCCAGATTCAGCTTGTCTTTCAGCGAAACCGACGCGTCCTTACAGGTTACGAAATTATTATTGCTGTCATAAACGCCCCGCAGCGGGCTGGGGCGGGAAAAAATCAGCGTGTAGGGATCAGCGGAGGCCATCAGTTCCTCCAGCGTGTATTTGTGGTTCAGGTAAATATCCCCCATCACGCAGTTCTGCACATAATCCTGGAAAAGATTGGCGATTTCCGGATTACGGGACAAAAAGTCGGTGCTTTTTGATACCAGTTCTGCGCCAAACAGCATCCCCGTTTTGCTGTAGGTGACACTGTCCGGTTGCGTGAAGATCATCTCGTAACTGGCCACCATTGCATGCCCGATACGGGTCGTCAGTGAAAGTGGCATCGCCAGTCCGACCGGCACATTATCCACCCGGTGAATTTTGACCAGGTCACTGTTATCAATAATCTGCACCGATGTGCGGACATTAACCAGCAGGCTGATAAGCACAAACACGGCCACCCAGCCCAGCAAATCCATCACGTTGTGCCGCTGTACCCACATTACGGCCACCGCTAGAACAGACAATGTGAGCGCAATTTTTTCAATGGAATCCCACGTCCGGGTCCCCATAAAGGCGGCAATGGCATTCAGGTTATTCCGCAACCACTCACCACCGGCAATCACATAAACTTCATTCACAGTGTGCTCCCTCCGAAGTGATAGTTGTTCTGGTAACGACTGAGCATGCGGGCGGAAAGCTGCTGACGCATGTAGCTCATCTGACGATCGACAACCAGCAGCGCATCCTGCTGTACCTGCACCTGTGACTGAAACGCCGCAATCTGCCGGGTGGCATCATTCATGTTGTCGTTAATATGCTCGATAACCGCTTCGTCATAATTTCCCGTGGCCACCATCGCCCGGGCCTGCTGTATCAGCTCCTGAATGTACTGCAGCAGGATGTCGTAACCGATATAGTCCGTCAGCTGGTAAATCATGCTGTTGGAAACGCCGAGCATCTGCGGGTCAACCAGATATTTGAAGACGGGGATGGTGGTACTGGAAATAAAACCTTTTTCCTTGTCATCCAGAGGCGTGTCACTGACCGCTTTGTTCTGAATGCTGGCCAGAAGTTTAGTAATCTGAGACTTCAGTGCATTATCCCGGCTGATGGTCACCGGTGTGTCAGCCACCACTTTCAGGCATTTATCAGAATCGTTGCAGTGATAAATTTTTGCTGTGCCGCCTTCCATCATGGCTCGGATAATTGAGCGGTCAGAGGTTCTGGCTGACAGCGGTGTGATTTCGCCGTTGGGACCAAACACCAGTGAGCCGGTCAGCGTCATCACAAACTCTTTCAGCTCTTTGTTGCCGTCAAACATTCTGTTTTTGGAAAGCGCATTCCACATGATGTTAATGTTTTTGGTCACCCGCTCCTTATCCTTGTCGCTGGCTTTATCCCTGACGCTGTCAGATTTACCGCCAACGGTACATCCCTGCCGGGAAGCCGCCCAGTCAGCAAAAATATTGCTCTCACCGGCAATGTCCTGACAGACTTTCTGCTGGGACACCTGCGTCCGGGGGAAAAGCCCGCCGATAATCCCCTGTGCCGCCTGACAGGAACTGAGGTTCATACTGTTAATGTCGCTTGCCATTTTCTGCACGAAGTCTTTTGCGGTTTTTATTTCCGGCACCGTTGTCTGCAGGGCAAGGTCAAAAAAGTAACCGGCAGCATTACTCATAATCTGCTTAACAAAACGCTGCAGCTGCTCGCCATTAATAAAACTGAACGAACCGAGATAAGCGTCGATGCCGCCACATCCGGCATTGATATCCGGCAGCGTCATGGAAATCAGCTGAACATTTTTGACCTGAGTACGGGCATACAGGGAGCCGCCGTAAGCATAGCCGGCAGCCTGCCCCTGCCAGACGCCCGGCTGTGTGGTATTGGAGGCGAAGCCCAGCTTGTTAAAGAACTGATTCATGTCGCTGTTCACATCCGCTGACGCTGCAGGCGTCAGCGTCAGTAAGGCGGCACAAAGAATAAAAAGAGGCTTAATGCGAAACATTATTGCTGCCCTCCCTTAATGTGTTCTCCCGGCGCATACGGCGTTTCAGCAGGAGTATCATGATATTTCTGCCTGATAATGCACATAAAGGCAGCAGATAACCCGCAACAAAAAAAACCGGATGCCAGCGCCCATAACGTACACGGAATGGCATACATCAGGATGTTCCACATATAACGTAAGTTATTTAACTCAGGGTCAGCTTTCCACGAATCAATACAGGTATCAAAAATAATATTCATAACTGTCCATAAAACAATTCCGGCAGTCAGGAATACCAGAGATAATCCAGCATACCTGTCAGTAATTCTGGAAATGTATTTATAATCTCGTTCTGTACTTCTGATTTTGAGTTCAGGATTATTTTTATTTTCTCTCATTATAAGTTCCCTCTGATATTTTCGATGATTCATTCAGACCAGTCATGCGGCTGTAATATATTTCAGACACCGAAATCCATCCCACAATTGCCCCCACAAAAAACACAACAGAAACAGAAAAGGTAAGACTCAGCGAAACGACAATTTCTACAGGGCTGGCGGGATAAAAAAGCCCCTGACGGATAAAGGGGATATTCAGGCTGACGATTATTCCCGTCACGATGCCGGATATTCCGGCAATGAGTAACACCACCTGCTTATTTCGCACCTTTTTTTCCTCCGTACATCTGCAGAACGGTATCCATCCGCGCCATAAAACCGGCGGCATCCGTTGCCCCCTGTAAAAGCGGTAATGCCTCAAGCGTGTTGACGTTGACCAGGAAGGTGGTCGGTGTGGCCACCGGGATATTAGGGAAGAAGGTCTGCATCACCTCCGGTGGCACCGGCAATGCCTCCGGAAAGGCGGTATCCCCCTGACCATCCAGGGTGTAGGGAAAAACGGAAAAGCCGTACTGCTGTGCCAGCTGTTTCAGTACCGGGTCAAACTGGTGACAGTAAGGGCAATGCCCCTGCATAAACAGCACCACCTTCCAGTCGGCCAGGTTAACCTGCCTGCCGTTGCTGAGGCGGAACCAGCGGGGAGCCGGCTTTTCTGTCCTGGCTGATGTGTCTGCTGCCGGTTGTGCAGGCTGCGCGGCCATGCCCTGCGGATTCCAGAGTCGTTCAATTTCATCCCGGGTGGAGGCCTGCACACCTGTGACCATCATCAACAAAATGACCGGCAGTAATTTAGTGAGAGACATGTCCGCCCTCCTGCTGCTCTGCCATCATGGCCTGTTGCCTGGCTTCCAGTGCCTCACGCTCTTCCCGGCTGACACGGGCAATCCATGCATCCAGCACCTGGTATGCGCCGAACAGCACAAGGATGGCCGCAATCAGCTCCGCCAGAAAAAAAGCCATCCAGGGTTTGCTGTAAACAAGACGGGCGACGATATGAAACCAGACACCCAGGGAAAATACCCACATTCCCGTAATATCAAGCCGGGGTAAAGAGAATCTGCGTTTACTTATCATGTTAAACTCCGGTTATTATTTACATGAGAGTATTCATGTCTGTAATATTCGCGTTTGTGTGATATTAATCAGAGGTACAAATGGAAAAGCGATCTTTTAAAGAAAAACTGGAAATAATCAGAAACATAATAAGAGAGTCGTTACTGGGAAATGCGGCAATTATTGCGCTGATATATGCAGCATCACATTCATTACCGGTCAATGACTTCCCTGACTATCTTGTAATAAGTTTATTAAGTATCGCAGCAGGCATCGTTGTATTATGGTTATTTTCAATTATCTATATTTATTTTTGTGAGCTATTCAGAAGCCACTGGATTGCGGTATGGTTTATCATATGGTCTTCAGTAATCAACCTCATTATTTTGTATGGTTTTTATGACCGTTTTATATGACTTAGCCTGTCATAAGCCCCCTTATAAAAAACCACATCACTCCGGACCATACCGATGACAACACAATACAGATAAATATTCTTCTGAACCTGTCGAAGCTCGTAACGTCCGGTAATGCGGCCGCAACTATTGAAACAACCAGTGCTGCGCCCTGACTCATAATTGCACCACACAGAAACCAGAGACTGGCGGTAAGCACATATAAACACGCGATATTAATAACAAGGAAAACCAGTGAGCTCAGGAGAAACATTTTCCTGTCATTACGCTCAGAAAAGAAATAACCGGCAATAATGACAAATATTAACAGAACAACACCTGTAAACATTTTCAAATAATCTTCACTCATAAATCAAATCCGCGATTAAAAATTGGGTTTAAAATCTTCAGAAACGTTCAGGAACTGTTTTGCCAGGTCGTCCTGCGAAATAAAGCCGTATGATAACGGGCGAACACTGCCCTGTTTCGGGTCAACCAGCATCATGGCCGGGAAATATTTCACGCCGAGGCGCTGCGCCTGCCCCTGGTCAGTCCGGGAATCCGGCAACAGCGGATTAATCACGCCATCCACGGAAACGGGAATAACACTCAGACCATACGTATCCCGGAAGCCATTAATGACCTGCGCCAGTTGCCCGTCGATGGGGTCCTGCCCCCGGTAAAAAAACATGATGCCGTAGTGTTCAGCCAGTTTCGCAATGGCCTGTCGCTGCTGCGCCTGGTCTGCTGCCAGCTGGTTCCGTACCGTGCCGTTGTAATGGCTGTACTGCAGGTTATAGTCCAGTTCAGGATGTGCCAGCATGGCCTTTCTGGCGCTCATGGTGAAAAGCCCGGCCTGCTGAGTCCAGTAATTTTGCAGCCGGAAATATTTCACAAAATTATCCACGCCGGGATACAGAATGGCTTCGTACAGCGCCCGCTTTGTTGCCGTCTGCAGTGCGGCCAGTTTCTGCATAATATCCGGTTCCTGACGGGGGGCTGCAGGTACAGGTTTATTTTCTTTTTCCTTCGGATTTATTTTCTCGTTATACCACTGCCAGCCTGCATCTTTTCCTGACGCCGGAAAAATAAAGCAGCAGAGTAACAGTGGCAGTAATGCTTTATTCATCTTCATTCCTTTCATCACTTTTTCTTTCATCAGGTTTCTGCAGGTCAGTCAGGGCAGAAAAACAAAAATACAGAATAAACAGGAGCACACCGGAGTAAAGGATAACGAAAGCAGCGGCAAGCATCCCGTCTGCCGTGGTTTCTTTTACCGTATCCCACGACCAGATAATTACCGGAGAAATGACAATCGCTGTAATCAAAAGCCGGATAAGAAAATCAATAAAACGGTTCGACGTGAATATGACTTTCATCATTTCCCCCGGTTATTTTCCCATACCTTACTGTCCTGCCTGTTTCAGCTGGTCAGCAATCTGCTCTTTCACTTTCTGCGTCAGAACGCCACTGTCCGGGATTTTCTGGTTATTCATCAGGTCTTCGTAGAAGTTAGTGAAATCCAGTCTGTTGAACTGAATTTTCTGCAGCTCATCAACCGTAATCCCCCGACAGTCAGGATGCTTCGCACTACCAAAACTGATACGCAACTGACCGTTGCGCCCCTGCTGCTGGACTATCTGCGCCAGCTTCGAATCAAACTGACAGTAGCTGCGTTTTTTCTCCAGACAGACACCCAGCACTTTCTTCGAACAGAACTCCCCGACGCTGACGGTCAGTTTGTTTTATTTTGCTTTAGCCAGGGCCTTTTCATCACTGCTGCATTTGGCCAGCCCGATATCCTGTCCCCAGCCGCTGTCCTTACAGCAGTTGCTGTATCCGGCTGCAGCCTTCTTACAAAATTTCGCCTGACCGGTGAAAGCACGGACATCCACCCCGTTCAGCGCCGCAACATCCTTACCTGCTGCGGCCAGTGCCGCCAGCTGAGAAACGGCTTCGGCAAAATCATTACTCTGCCCGCTCTGAGCCTTATCGCATTCGCCATCGAGACAGAATACGTCTCCCCCACAGACCATCACTTTCCCGGATGTTTTTGACTCACAGGAGTACGTGGCATATTCATGCAGACAGGCACCTTCTTCGGAGTAAAAGGCACACTGGTGTGACACCAGGGTACAGGCAGGATTGTCGGTGTAGGTCTGACAGGTTCCCTTGTCTGCTGACTGCGTGACATACGTGTCCCGGTATGCCCAGCAGCTCTGGTACATGCTGTATGACTGACCGTCTTTCACCAGCGTCCTGTTCCCGCCAGCCTCCGTACATTCTGTTTTTGTCAGTTTCCCCAGCTCCTTGCTGAACGGGCAGCTTTCAGACCAGACAACATACGGGGTGTACGAGGCTTTTTTTACCCTGACAACCAGACGCAGCTTCATTGCCGTATGACGTTTGAATTTTGTATTCCCGACCCGGACGGGGTGAGATGACGTAAAAGCCACACCGGCAGTCAGTGTTTTCTGTACTGGTGTAAATGAGGCATCTGCTGAGTATTTGGCATTCCAGCTCAGTGGGGTTCCCAGTACTGTAATTGTCATAGGTACACTCTTCTGCAAGTAAGTACGACTCCAGCTGTAATGCGCATCGACAATTTCACCGGTAACGGGAGAGGTAATGGAGACAACATACTGACCATTCACTTCACGTGCAGGTAGCTGACTCATTTCATACTCCAGCGTCCGGGTTTCCCATGTGGTACTCCCCTGCAGCTCCATACGGGCAGTTCGTGTGCAGTACTGCTCCACCTGTAAATCCCGCTCACAGGTGTAATTCGTGTATTCACTCCTGCTAATCTCCTGCGCACTGCACTGCTGCCCGGTGTTTCCCACAATGCTGTCAGCCCGGTTCACCACATCCCTGCCGGTCTGGATAAACGGTGCATCCGGTGAAAGAATGTCTTTCGGCTTGTTCATGAATGACTCTGTAATGGTTTTTCCGGTTTCACCGGTCGCCCATTCCGTGGTGCCGTCATTTTTCAGGCCGCCATCCCCGCCGGCAGTCACGCCACCGTAATATTTTGTCTCGTCCGGATTCGCGTTATAGCCGGGGATACTCTCCTGTGGCTTAAAGCCCTGAATACTGCTGCTTCCCTGCCCTTTGATCTGGTGAGCAAAATCAGAGCCGGCCCGGTAATCACTGTTGCTGTCAGCCTGTGCCATGCCGGCAACCAGAGCCAGTATCAGAGGTAAAATACGTTTCATTTCCCGGAATCTCCTTTCCCTGCCAGTAAATCATGAGCCACCTGCCGGCAGTCACCCGTGGCGGCCACTTTCTCCAGCGCCTGGCCGACCCGCAGGTTTCCCCGGATGATGTCGTATCCCTGACTGCAGAACACCACCAGTGCCGGTACAGTGCGAATGCCGTACTGTGAAAACAGCGTCGGGTCGATCTGAACACCATCAGTCGCGCCGTCTTTCACCAGGGACAACACAGCTTCAGCGGTGGTCTTCAGGTCATTGTTCACCATGCCCCGCAGTGTGGCCGGAATACCGTAGTGCCGGGTTTCGCCCAGCATTCGTTTCAGCCCCTCTTCGGGAATGGAAAACGACACAAAATACAGAGCACCCTGCCGGGGTTTCCCGTCCTGCGAAGCCTGCTGTTTACGAACCAGCTCATCCAGAAAATGGTTATCTGAACGCTGAAGGGGGTTTTCCAGCACCTGTTTCTCCGCCCAGGCTTTCAGCTGATGGTCAGGTTTTTCACGCAGTTGTCTGCTTAAATTTTCCTGCTGTTTCAGGAACTGGCGGTTTTCAGGAGTGTTCACGTTTTCTGACGCCATAACCGCCCCGTTCAGCATCATCAGCAGTGCTGCCAGAGATTTCATACTCAGCTTCATCATTCACCTCACAGGAAGACACAGTTACGTTTACGCCACATCAGGTAGCCGAAGTTTTTCTTTGTATTGGGCGGATTTTTCCCGGTTTCCCAGCGGGTCACACTGCGCCCGAACGGGTGGCACTGTCCGCTGTCCGGGTACATATTCACCATCTGGTAACGCCAGCGTTCTTTGGGCAGGATTGGGGACGGATATTCATTACAGACGGCGTTATTTTTCCCGATGGTTTCCATAATCATGCCCTGACGGTGCAGCTTGAACGCCATGCGTTCACTGACCAGCAGGGAGGACTGCAACGGACTGGACTCATTACTCACCCAGCCATTGAACGGGTACATACTTCCCTGCGAACCGGCACACCAGAACAGAGCATCGATGGGCATGTTAAAGGCGCTGGCAATGGCATCTGCAGCACAGGCCCCCTGTGCTATCGGATTGGCAAAGATGACGGCTTCCGGATTGAGAATGGTGGTCAGGCTGCTGTCCGTCCAGGTGGGGTCGATTTCAGAAAGATAAGCGATATCCAGGTCACCACCTTCCAGACAGCCCAGCGATGTGATGATGTTAAGCCAGTACGTCAGCGGGTATTTGTACCAGTGAACGTGATAGAACGCCCCGTTCACCTGCTTCTCATCTTTTTTCGCCGTTCCCTGTGCCGTTTTACCAAAAGCCGGCAGGCTGAAGCCCAGGTTCACCATACATCCCGGTGACCGGGTGACGTCCGTCAGCGCCATCGGCTCCCAGTAACCAATGGCCAGTCCGATACGCCTGAACAGCGGCGGCGGTGCCGGACAAATCTGAATGGGCATCGACGGGTTCGCCGTGTCGGGGACCTTACCCTGACTGACTTTGATACTGCCCAGCGAGAGCGGGAAAATACAGCTCCAGCAGATATCCGTGATCGGGTTTACAAAACGCCCCTCACAGGCAGAATCCGCAGACGCTGCAGGGACATGACCGGCGAGAAGGAATAATATCAGCAGCCACAGGCTTCGCTTCATTTTCTGCCCTCCTCTGCCGGAATAAATTCCACCTTCAGGAAGCGATCGCCGGGAACGGCGCTCACCCGTGCCGGTACCTGATCGATGCCGAGGCGCTGGCAGAGCACACCGTTCTGGTCAAAGTAAACACGGCTGTCCAGCGCTTTCTGCATCTCCGGGATACTGCCCTGCACCAGGATAATTTTGCTCTCCAGTGTGGGCGGCGTCTGGCGTTTCATCCAGGCCACCTGCGCCGGATCATCGCCATTGATGAAATACAGCGTCTGGTTAAAAGGAACATACTGCAGCGGATTCATCACTTCACCCTGACGGGCAAACACCCGCCCTTCGTTATCCCGGATATCCGCAGCCAGTCTGACGGACGGGTCAAACAACCGGCTGCCGTATTTCTCCGTGCGTCCGATACCGGGCACGGCAGGGGGCCGCAGACTGTTGCGGATCACCCGCTCCTTAAAGGCATCCATTTTCCGGCCCATCTCACCGGACTGCTCCAGTACCGTCAGGCGCTGCATGATCACCGTCAGCATGTCCGGCTCCTTTACCGGCCACAGATCGCCCCAGGTGCCAAGATCGGCGGCGGCCACACTCTGCCCCCATACCAGCAGGGCAATCAGCCCCCGGCATCTCATGGTTCCGCCCTCATTCGCCGGGCAATATCCTGCTGGATTTCCCGGGTGATATCCGGTGCCCCCTGTACCACAGCAGGCGACACCAGAATGACCGCGTGGTGTTTCTGCTGCCACGCCTGCAGGCTGGCTTCCAGTGCCGTGTTAAAACGCGCTGAAAGGGCTTTTGACTGTACTTCTGACAGTTGTTTCTGACTGGCGCTGTCAAAAAACGCATCCACGGTCTGTTTCATGTTGAAGGCGGCAGTCACCGGTGCGTTCAGTCTGACAATGCCGTAACTGATGGCTGCGTTCAGTAACACCATTGCCAGGCATCCCGGCACCGTCCACCACCAGTGGCTGCATCGGGGGGCTGTAACGTCAGTCGTTTTTTGCGTTGTGGTCATGCAACACTCCTGTATTTCTCATGTTCTTCCAGCCAGGCTTCCAGCGAAGCCATCTCCGGCCCTGACTTCTTCCACGCCAGCTGCCACACCGCCTCATGAATACTCAGCCCCTCTTTACGTTTCTGCTGCACAAACTCAAAATCCGGGCCGTCAGAGCTGTACATGGCGCGGCTTAACGGGTCCACAAACAGACGATGCCAGGAGGAATGGTTTTCCACCTGCAGCAGGAAGGAGCTGAACCACTGGTCTCTGGCCGCACCAAACTTACCAATCATGTCGCGCTGCAGTGGCTGGAACTGGTCCGGATACAGCTGGTTGTATTTCGCGAACTCCTTCGCACTCTGTTTGAGGATAATTTTGTAGGAGGAGTTACCCCATGCCGCGCGGGCAGCACTGGAGGCCTTATCAGAGTCAAAGTCGACGATGTTCTGTGTGATGGTGATATAGGCACCGGTATGACGGCGGGCCGTACGGTAGCCTTTCTCAATAAATTCACCGACCTTGTGATTTTTGAAGTCCAGCAGACGCCAGCCTTCATCAATAACGTTCAGTTTCTTGAGGTTACGCGGTGTGCGGTACATCCTGTTCTCGATGTAGATAATCAGGGAGAACATCACCGCAACCAGCAGTGACGGACGGTCTTCCAGTCCGCCCAGCTCCAGCACCACCATTTTTGCGTCATCCCGCAGGGACGGCTCATCAGAGTTAAAATACTGGCCGTAAGTGCCGTTGGCAGTGTACTGGTCAAGCAGCACAATCATTTCGTCCAGACGGCTGCGGATAGTCGGTGACTCGGCATACTGCTCGCTGTCACTGGCGTTTTTCAGGAAATCCACCACGTCATCAATACGTGCTCTGTTCTCTTTGGCCAGCCAGGAGGCTCTGACCGCCTGCAACAGCAGACCTTCATGCACTTCATCCAGGTTACCGTTGGGGCTGGCCATCACTGACAACTGGTCACGGACACGCTCCGCTGACTGGTCAATATCGGTGATGTTCGCAAACGGGTTAAAACGCAGGGTTTCACCGTCCAGATACACCCCGCCCATGTTCTCACACAGGGACTTGTATCCATCCCCCATGTCGAACACCACGGCAAAGCCTCCGGAGTCCAGCACGCTGCGGATAAGTGGCTGTATCAGCCCGGTTTTACCGGCCCCGGAGGTGCCAGCAGACCTGCCGGTGTCAGGGGGTTATCCGCCACTAACGGCATCAGGTTGGCAACATTAAAGCTCTCTGCGCGCTGAACCACTCCGGCCTCTTTCAGCTGTTTAAACAGCCCTTTCCCGGCCATAAAGGGCAGGCAGGTCAGGAAATTGCGCATGTGGTTAAAGCGCGGTGAAATCAGCTCAAAACCGTTTTTACGAAAGCTGTTCAGGATGTCCTGCTCCACTTCCAGCGCCGTTTCATTATTGTCCTTGCAGAATGCTGTGATGTTGAGGAAGTAGGACACCACGGAGGACTGACCGGAGCCCAGCCGCTGACGCAGCTCCCCCCACTCCTTCGCCTCTTTCTCCACGGACGGAAACCATTTGGCATAGGAGGTCTTCGACTTTTTCTCCAGGTCCATGTACTTCAGGTTGGCTTCGCTGTGGGTTTTCACCTGGTCTTCCACCACCAGAGTCAGCGTCAGGATGAACGGACAGGAGATGGACAGTTCCGGGTTCAGCAGGTTGCTGTAGTTGTCGGCCACGTTCCACAGGAAGGCGATTTCCGGGTTACGGGCCAGATGGAAATTCAGGATGCGGGCCGTGCTGTTCCTGCCGTTCTCACGCAGGCCCAGCGTCAGGTAATCAGCCCGGACTTTCAGATCAAAACTGTCCTCCACACACTGATAATTCAGATCAGAATACGGGTCCAGCTGACGTCTTTTCGGGTACAGGGAGTCCGGGTTATGGTTAATCATCTCCCCGACAATATCGATAAAGGCCTGTGCATCCACCGTCTGTGTGGTGATACTGGCCCCCTGTAACGACGCCCGGATGATTTTCACCAGGTTTTCCATTTCCAGAATGTCGGCCCGGCTTTTTTTCTTCGAAGGAGAACAGTACGAGATAAACACCCGGTAATGGCGCAGGGTCAGGGGCAGATTCATCCCCTCCGGCAGCGGAAACTGTGTCGCTGCCGCTTTCATATAATAGGCCCGGGTAATGGCGTTAAACCGTTCAGCCTGTTCACCTGACCAGGAGAACTCACGCAGCCCGTATTCAATCCTGTCACCAACCAGCTGACTGGACATCAGATGGATACACAACGGAATACCGCGCGGCAGTTTGGTGCGCAGCATGTGATCGAGGGCCTCCACAATGGACTCATTCGCCCCATTGATGGGGATGGCTTCCAGCATAAAGCCCATCGTGGTGTCATTCATGAACAGACCGGATTCCTGGTTGTAATCACGGTACGGCAGCAGACGGCTGAACTGCGGGAAGCTCATTTCGCCCAGAACTTCATTGGCCTTTGCGGATTCGTCAGGCAGTTTCAGTGCTGTGACGAGGGAGTTAACCGCCTGAGTGACGGCCTCAAGTGGGTTATTCACATGAATTCCTTAGTTGAAAAATAAAGCGAGAAATGCGGTAGCCATGAAGGGAAGACCTGTAATTAACGCGCCATTTCCCGGCGCATATACAAAGATTTCTGTTTTCTGAATATCCACTCATGTTCATCCGGAATTAAATCACTATGTTCTGCGACTGACTTATGCATAATGTTTTCTCTGTCTTTCCTGATACGCCTGACATTCAACGCACAACGTCACACCGGGAAATATTTTCCGCCGGGCTTCCGGAATAGGATTTCCGCATGCTTCACAGAGATAAACAGGAATACCATGAGCATTTATTTTCTGGCGTATCCGGTTTATTCCTGTCATGGTCAGTTGTTCTGTCACTGAATATGCTTCATCGGCTTCATCACTCACGGAATATTCCTCCCGACATGTTCTGACACGCTACCGCCCATCCCTTTTCACGCACAGGGCACTCGTTTTACAGGCAGATTTTGAATACAGAAAGCCCGCCGGCATTGCCGGCTGATATACAACTTCAGGGCCAGTTAATTAATACGTGGTTTTCCCCACGCAGACGGTTTAATAACAAAAAACACGCTGGATGGCTGATGATAAACATCCTGGTTATCAATATAAGGCGCTATCCATAATGCTGCCGTCTGCTCACCCGTTCTTAGCGGACGAGGAGGTGTTACCGGTGTAACTGAACTGACCGGAACAACCGTTTTCACTTCCCGGGCAGCGGTAAACAGCGGGCGAGGTGCCAGCAGTTTCTGCTCCGGATGTGCTGTCACCGCAGGTCTGCTGCCGGACGGAGTGGTCGCGGTGACGGTCTGCACCGGCATTGTCCGGAAGTTCCCTTCAGCCAGGCGCGGCAGTGATGCCGCAACCGGCTTTGCTTCTGAGGACTGCTCCAGTTTTTTGGCCTTCTCATTGGCCTGCTCCATCGTCATACAGGTATCGGATGTGGTGGCGTTACACTCAAATTCCGTACTGGTTCCGGCACAGCCGGAAAGTAATAAGGTCCCCAGCAGAGGAATAAAGAAAGAAATCTGTTTCATTGTCCCTCACCTTTCTCATCGCAGTTCACAAAATCCTTCTTCAAATCCCTGACCGTACAGGTTTTTACAATGTCAGGATTTTCAAAAACCGTACTCCGTGATGATTTATAAACATATGCCACAATGCGTTTCCCACCCGCATCAGGTTCTGGTGCACTGACTTCACATAACGGAGGTGTTATTCCGGACTCATACAGCACCGGATAATTTATTTTTTTGACGCTGCCATCAGAAACCAGCTTATTCATCGAAGGGCTCCTTATATTTCTGAATAATTCTGTCGATTAGTTCTTTCACCGGAACAGATTTTCCGCCACCGGATTGTCCGGCAACCACAATATGCCCCGGAGAAGAAAATAAACTCATCGACATACCCTTCTTCATCACACCGACAGCAGCCATATTAAAATTGTCCGGCAATGACTCAGAACCGAATTTCTCCAGTGCAGGAAGTACGATTCTTGTGGCGCAGTTACTGAGAACAGCATGAATAAAATCATCTGACACGGTTTTACCCGGCACAGAGAGGGCTGTAATAACATTAATATTACGCATGTTCATTTTTATCTCCGTTGTTTCTGTTTGTTCTGTCATCAGGAAGATAAACAGGGCATTTCCTGATTTTTCCCGGCAGGGAAGCGTCTTCCGTATAAACTTCCTTCAGATGTTCATCTGCGGTTACCACCCGGATACATTTCATTTTTCCGGGTCGCACCGGATATTTCCCGGTGATCGCTGCCAGCGAGACATACATCAGTGCCAGTGTTGCCCATAATGCGGTGACCAGTTGCATCAGTGACCGGTCAGTCTCCCTGACATAATCTGCAGCATCAGCCGCGCGGTAATGGCAGATATCCTGTATTTCTGATCTGCCTGAAGAATCAGAGGAAGAAAACCAGCATTCACTGACCGGGAACTGTCCGGCAGGTGCTGTTTGTCTTACGAAGTTAATCTCCTTAACCAGTAATTTCCCCGGCGTGGTGTTGTCCTTCCATAAAACAAACAGAGCCATCAGGGCCATTGTGGCCAGTGGCAGAATGACGGTGTACTTCAGACACCAGAACAGTCCTCGCAGAACCCGGGCGACAACATACCGGGCGGCATGGCACGCCTGACGGGACGACATATTATTTGCCATCGTTGCCCCCTCCCTGGCTGCCGGACATAAACTGCTGCGGATTCAGGTTGCCCAGCTGCTTCAGCATCTGGTCAGTATTAAAGCCGTTAAGATGACTTTCAGCCGATGGCGGAACAGGAACCGGACTTTCCGGATTGTCTTCTTCCGCTCTGCTCTGCGTGCGTTCCAGCGCCATCTCTTCCACGGTTTTCAGCTGGAAGCCGTCCTGGAACACCACGGTCACTTCGTTGCCCGCACCAATCGGTATCACCGGGTGATACTGTTCGGCACGTTTGATGTAGTAGTCACTGAGCGTCTGTGCGGCTTTCGATGCGCCGCCACCGATACCCATTTTCAGGACATCACCAGCCCCGTAAGCGGCTGTGGCACCCAGCCCGACAGCCGGCTGGGAGGCGCGCTCCATTCCCTGACCGATACCGTCAACAAATCCCGCGCCCCATGCCCAGCCGAGGATTTTGCCGTTACGCATCACCACTTCGCCCTTGATACCGTTTTTACCCCGGAAGCTGACATGCCCCTTAATCGGCATATCAATAGTTTTGCCGTCCTTCAGGCAACTGATATTGCGGGTGCGTACAATGGCACGCTCACTGGACACATCCCCCCAGGCTTCCAGACCCACAAAACATCCCGTTGCGTCATACGTCTTGCTGTTCGGCATTTCCACCAGACCGGTGATACGCAGCTGCATCGGCACCGTGGATTCATTACCGGTGACAGAGGCATTGGCATCCGCCCCTTCAATCAGCATGGCTTTCGCAAAACTTCCTGACGGAATGTACGGCAGTGATGGTCCCTGTTTTCCCTCATTACGGGTAAACACCTTACGCTGTATCCGGTTAGGCACCGGCACAGACTGGTACGTCACCTGTGGTGGTGGCGTGACACCATTCCCGGGATAAAACGCCGTCGGCGGTGGAACAGCAACGCTGCCCTGCGGCGGGAAGGATACGGGGGTATTTCCTGGCTGTGGTTCGCCTTCCGGGCCGGGCGGTGAGGCAGGCATCTGCGGTACAGGCTCACCGGTCGCCGTGACGGGATTAGCACCCAGGGCTTTTACCTGCTCTGCCAGGGCGGCATTGTCCTGTCCCAACTTTTCAATACGACGCTGGTCATCACCGCGCTGTTTGTTCAGAACATCCAGCTCACGACGGATTTCCTCATACTGCTTCTGCATCTGCGCTGCCGTCACCTGCATCTCGGTGGTGGCATGCTGACGCACCTTGTCATCAAAGGTCGTATCCACCACACCGGTCATATCCGGCACAGGCTCCTGTTCAGCCACGGTTTCACCGTTACCGGACATGTCCACATCAGACAGATACAGTGCCCCACCAATCGCGGAGGCTGTACCGACAACCACAATCCCCAGCCACAGGTACTGCTTGCGTTTCACAATGGTATTGATACTGGCCATCAGTTGCCCTCCCCGTCACGGATGACATACACATCCATGCGCGCACCTGCCAGTAACTGGCTGGCAGGCTGGCTGAACATCACGGCACGGGTTCCCGGCTGCCAGAAGTCACTTTCCCGGATATTCAGGGCAGACAGCGTTTTATTTTCCACGGCAAAGCGGACCATCTTCAGGTGATTCCCCGTCCATACGGCATCTGCCACTGAAGACAGCCCCGCCGGGGCCTGCAGGGTTTCCTTTGTCACTGGGACCTGATACCAGCCTGCGGGTAATTTTCCGCCACGGACGGCCTGGCTGATGGTCACAAGCAGGGATTCGTAAGGCGTGGACGTTTCCCACGCACCGGCTTCTTCTCCGGTTCCGCGCAGGTCACTGACCAGCTGAATGGTACGCCCCGCGCCTTCACGGGGAACGGCCTGAATGGAAAGATTCAGACCACGTTCTGTTTCCAGAATGAACGTAAAGGGCTTTTTGTTGACGGTGGCAACCACCACACCGCCGGAGGCGGTCTGCTCATTATTGGTCAGGGCACCATCCAGACTGTTCACGGCGATAATCCGGTCACCGGGAACGGTAAACAGATTCGGGCTGGTATTGCTGATGGCAATACTGGCCTGACCACCGTTCACCATTGGCACCACGGTGGGGGCCAGCGTACCGTTTGCGGCCATCACGCTGCAGGAAAAAAACAGGCTGCCGAATATTATTGCCGTATTATTTTTTCTCATCGTCTGTTTCCCCGAAATTATCCAGCCAGGTCACCCCGTTTTCCCGCTTCAGAATAAGGATGTAATGTTTGATATCAGTGAAAGGTTTTGAATCACCAATCCAGGTTTTAAGCACACCTCGAATTTCCACACGGCCATACTGAGGCCAGACACGAACACTGGTCTGGAAAAAGGCTGAGTTCACGTTATCGTTTTTAATACGCTTCGCTTCTTCAGCCAGAATAACTTTCATCTGGTTCTGTGCGCCCGGGCGGATATATTGCAGAAGCGCCTGATGTGAGGCATCGACGGTTTCTGATGAAACATTCAGACGGAGGGCAATAAATGACAGCGCCATCTGCTGTAAATAAGAGGCGTCGGCACTGTTCTGTGACACGGCAAAGGGGGCATTAAATGCCATTGGCGTCACGGCAGTGCGTTGCTCATTCTGAAGACGGTAGTTATTCACCCCCTGAATGACGTTAACAGAGAGGCTGAGAACAATAAGCACTGACATAAATATAAAGGCGATGGCCATTACACGACTGGTACTTAAACGGGCACCGTGTTCCATATAACAATCCTGGTATCAGTTCTATTTAATCCACTGCCGGAAACACGAATCGGGAACATTATGAAAAATACCGCGCAGCAGGGCTGTTGGCATATACCAGTAAATCAGGTCACGTAACCAGGAACTGCCCCGCCCTTTTTTCAGTTTTTTAATCCCGAAATAAACCAGAACCGCTGCACCAATACCGAACAGATATTTCGATGTTGTGATCCCCCAGCCAATACAGATTGCTGCGGGGATCAGTTCATCCAGTGGCAGGCCAAACCAGCGGCTCTGGTTGGTCAGTGTTTCCGGGAAACGATATCTCTTAAGTTTATTCTCGTCTCCCGACATCGTTTTATTTCCTGTCAGAGGCCAACGACGGCCATACCCACAGCAATAAATACAGAGATGATGGCAAAACCGGCCAGGAACTTGACGTTTTTGGTCATCATGTACATGACAGCACCGACCAGAACTTCAGCCAGAACAACCCATTTAACAACACTGGAGTCCTTACCGAAGGTCGCCTTAACCGTGGTGTTACCGCTTGCCATCAGGTCCTGACCACTGCTGCCAGCGGCCATCGCCAGCTGCGGGAAGAACATCATCAGAACAGCAGCCGGGATCACTGCGCGAGCCAGGCGAAGCATATTCAGACGAGTGAATTTGGAAAAAAACGATTTCTTTTTGACGGGCGCAGAAGCACCCTGAACACTTAAAACGGCGTCCATATGATTCCTCTGTTTAATATTGATAGATAAAAACTAAAGTTCTTTAAATGTTGACTCGCTCTCTTCGGTAACCTCCCTGAATATTTCTTCGTTATAGAAATCAGGAAACCGTTTCAGATGATCTCTGAGACGGATCTGGACTTCTATCGTTTTACTTCTTCCACTACGATCTTTGGCCTTAATAAGTCGGTTATTTGTATCTTCATCGAGATACACCGAGACCGTTCTGCTTATACCGCCTCTCGCGTTACGCCTCCTCACTAAATTCACCTCTGTTTCCCGACTAATAAAATTATGATTGCACAGAAATCGGCGAAAAAAAACACGCCAAAATTGGCGTGCCTTATTTAACATTTATTTAACACCATAAAATTCACGAATTATACTTAATAGCGAATCTATTTCTCCTTTATAGATACATGACACTCTGAATAAATCAAAGTGTTCAAAAAACTCTTTTATTTTCCGTTTAACTGGTTTAATTCGATCCTCAGATGCTCTGTCTGTAATACCCAATTCTCTGGCAATTGTTGCGTGACCAACACCCAGCATATAAAAAGAGAAAACAACCAATGTTCCTGGAGAAAGATCATTCCATATCGTTAATTGACCAGAAGTATTTGTATTACTTACACTCTGATTTAACGCAAAAAATGGATAATCAGGAAACGGATTAATTTGCCATAAAACAACAGATTCGTCATTATAAAAAGAAACATTCTCCATCCTTATCTGATAGATTTCGCCATGAAAATTAAAACGACGACAAAATGCAGAGCCATGTCCAAGAGCCTGGCATTCCAGTTCAAGTGATGAAAGAAAAATTTCAACCTGCAGACGTATATAACTCTCTCCGGATAAAGGTTTATCTTCTCTGGAAAAGAGTTCAATAAAAGCCCCATTGGCATAAAGGATTTTCCGGTTTTTGTTACGGACACAAACCGGAACGGGAGAATTTCTGTAGATATTCTGAACGTTAAGGATGTATTTATTTACAGATTGACTGTTAAGTGGCCTTTCTCTACGATCCAGCGCACACATAGGAACCTCCACTAAGGATTCTATGGACAGTCGATGCAGGGAGTTACAGCTCCCTGCATCGGCGATTTTCAGTTTCAATTTTTAACGTGGCATTAACCACGTAATTAATATACTAATTATCTGACGTATTGTCATCTTTTTGAATCATAAAAACTCCTATATTTGAACCAACTCAAACTTCATTTTCATTTATTCATCATCATTTTTTGGGAAAAACCGGTCCATCTCAACAGACACTTTCTCTCTGATATCGTCAACCATACTGGCATATTCAAACTTCGGGTTTCCGGATACATGAGGACTGAGAGATTCAATACCTAAAATCTTTGCCACCGTTGACTGTGTTTTTACAACACATTCAAGAAGAAGTTTATTAAACTCTGTCTGGTTAAATGCAGACTCTTTACGCTCCATCTGAGCGTCATATACACGGAGCCCTAATTCAAGAAGCATTGAAGCAGTTCCTGAAAGGCTTATATCTTTATCTCTTGCTCCCTCCTGACGACGCTTTTCAACAATCATGTTAATTTTTTCATGAACCTCATTACTGATATACAGATTTACTCTGGCCATAAGACAGTACCTTTTAGATTCTGAAATAAGAGTTTTATTTCATCTACTCATAGTATGGTCTGAAAAAAGAAGAGAACCCCTAGCAGCGCCCCTAGGGGCATACTATAAAAAAACGCACGGCGCTGCTAGGGGCGGCCCTAATATATCCAAATGTTTTTCATGAAAATTGTCAGCACTGACCCTAACAAGGGTCGTCATAGGGTCGCTATAGGGTCGCTATAGGGTCGTCAACGACCCTATTTAATAATGTAAAATAAATTAAAATACATTATCTAGAACATAAATTAATGATTTAAAAAACAAATCAGCAAAAACTTGTTTTTGCGTGGGGTGTGGTGCTTTTGGTGGTGAGAACCACCAACCTGTTGAGCCTTTTTGTGGAGTGGGTTAAATTATTTACGGATAAAGTCACCAGAGGTGGAAAAATGAAAAAATGGATGTTAGCCATCTGCCTGATGTTTATAAATGAGATCTGCCATGCCACTGATTGCTTTGATCTTGCAGGCCGGGATTACAAAATAGATCCTGATTTACTGAGAGCAATATCATGGAAAGAATCCCGTTACCGGGTTAATGCCATCGGTATTAATCCGGTAACGGGATATGGCAGCGGACTGATGCAGGTAGATTCCCAGCATTTTAACGAACTGGCCCGCTATGGAATTAAGCCGGAACATCTGACAACAGATCCCTGCATGAACATTTATACCGGTGCTTATTATCTGGCAATAGCCTTTAAAAAATGGGGCGTCTCCTGGGAGGCCGTTGGTGCATACAATGCTGGATTCAGGAAGACCGAACGCCAGAACCAGAGACGTCTTGCCTACGCATCAGATGTTTACCGGATTTATACCGGGATAAAAAGCAGTAAAGGTATCCGGATTCCGGCCACGAAGAAATCACTTCCGGAAATTAACAGCGTGCAGAACAATTAATCTTACAGGCATTGTCAGATACCGGTTATGCCGCAAAAGCGGCATGGAAGGCCACACACAAAAATATCATATGAGTGACAATACTGACTGGCCGAAGCCCCGCGAAGCAGTAACCCATCTTATATATACCCGGTAACTGCGCAGCCTCCTGCCAGACCATTTTCGCGGGCACAATATTTACAGACAACCGAAAAGCCAGTTGATGAAATTGAGGTATATCAGACGACACAGCGATGCCGAAGAATGATAATATAAGTAAAGCCCCGAAATTTTTTCGGGGCTTTACTTATATTATCATGACTTCCACTTTCTGAACTGTTCGGCAATCACCCACAACGCCTTGTTGATTCTTATATCACCATCAATACCTGTAATGGCTCTTGTCCTGGTATTTTTCCCGGAGGCACTTCGCCCCGATAATCCACCTTTTATCATATTCTCCTGAACCCGCTGCCAGGTTGTCCAGAGATCGTTCTGTTTATCCTCCCAACGACGGGGAGTAATTATTTGTTCAGGCGTCACTGGCGTTTTATTTTCATCTTCATACCTGACCATCAGTGCAGCTCTGCCAAATAAATGTTGCTCGTCACTGTTAAGATGAATTTCTTTCATCGCCTCCATATTATCAGTGACCTTATCAAAGACACCGAGCACTTCATACGCGCCCTCTATAACCTGCCCGACAATATCACCTTTATGTGGAACGCGGATTTCGCCAAAATTATTTCCGCACACCAGGCCATTTGTGCAGACAAAACGAAAAATTCCGGGGATCATCTGATAACTGGATGAACCATCATGTGAATTAAGCAGGATAATTTCAGGAACTTCCTGCCCGTTAATATGCCCTTCCCTGCGAAGACGTAACATATGTTTACTGTATTCGCGACGTCCCAAATCACGAACCCGACTCTGACAGGCAAAGAATGGCTGGAAACCTTCATCACGTAACTTATTGATGATATTGATTGTTGGAATATACGTATAACGTTCACTCCGGGACTCATGTTTATCACCGGAAAATACCGAAGGCACGAACTGCATTAATTCATCATCCGTTAAAGGACGTTCACGGCGGATGGAATTATACCGACCAAAACGGGAAGCTAATCGCATAACAGCTACTCCTTTATGAAAGAATAAATTTAATAAAAAATTTTTCCGCTTAATATCATCCCCCCTGGTCACCATTAACAAGATTGCAACAATCAGGAGGGATATTCATCACATCCGGTCAGCAGATCGCCCGGATATCGAGGCCGGCACGCTTAATCTGACGCAGGAACTGTTTGAAGTGATCGGCTTCCGCAATGTTGATATGGCGGAACTGCGTATCCACACCCCGGCTGAGCGCGTAGCTATAGCTGAAGGCCATCTTTTCCGGGTGGCTTTTGCGATATTTTTTCAGCTCAGTCAGGCTGCTGAATTCCAGGACGTCCCACTCTTCCCCGGTGTTTTTTTTCTTCCCGGCAACAAGAAGCGTGTACGACGCGGTGTTAACGTGGATATTTCGGGTACTCATCCTGCTTTCTCCTCTCTCCGGTTTTCAGCCCCCATCATCTTTTGAGTTTCGGGAGCCGCGGTTTTGACGTTTTGCGGGGACCTGCCTTTTGTTCCCTCCGGTATTCACCATCACCTTTTTGAGAACCTTCGCCGCAAGGGGCATCACTGCCACGGCCGGAAACGACTGTCCGGGGGCAGACCGTAAAACTTTTTGCCTGCTTCTGGGCAAAAAGTTTTGCGGGATGTGCATTTCACCCCTGGACTGGCGGAGACGGTTGTGGCTGTCTTTGCCCCCGGCGACAGGGGCTTAAACAGGTGAATGGCACCGGACACAACAACGGGCAGGCACCCGCCGCAACGACGTGAAGCGCGGTTTGCGAAACGGCGTTGCCCCTTACATCCCGGCGGCCTTTTGCCGGGATGCCGGGAGCGCAGGCCACGGCGCGACAGAGGCGGCGCGACCGGAACGGTCGCTGCAAGCCCGGGGTTTCGCGTCAGGGATGGAAGCCCGCCAGGGCGGAGACAGCTTCGCTGGCTCCGTTCACGACAGCCGCCCCGCCAGGGGGACGCCCGGAAAAGACACTGCCAGGAGAACAACAAAACAGACAGGAATCAGGGCAGCAGTAATCAGAGTCAGAACAGGAGGAAAAAGAGAATAATCAAAGGGAAGGTGATGTGATTTCTGACAGGTCATAAACAGAGAAGGCGGGGGAAAAGAACGGGCGCCGCAGGCGCACGTTCATCCCCGTTCCCAGAGGGAAACGGCCTTCCTGGCAGTCTGGTTGTTCATGCCCGTACAATGCCAGCAAGGAGAAAGGGGCCACCGGCGAACCAGCAGCCCCTTTATAAAGGCGCTTCAGTGCAGTCAGACCAGCATCAGCCCTGAAAAGGCGGGCCTGCGCCCGCCTCCAGGTTGCTACTTACCGGATTCGTAAGCCATGAAAGCCGCCACCTCCCTGTATCCGTCTCTGTAACGAATCTCGCACAGCGATTTTCGTGTCAGATAAGTGAATATCAACAGTGTGAGACACACGATCAACACACACCAGACAAGAGAGCTGCGTGGTAGTTTCATGGCCTTCTTCTCCTTGCGCAAAGCGCAGTAAGAGGCTATCCTGATGTTGTCTAAGCATGCAGGGGCCTCGTGGGTTAATGAAAAATTAACTACGGGGCTTTTGTCCTTCTGCCACACAACACGGCAACAAACCACCTTCACGTCATGAGGCAGAAAGCCTCAAGCGCCGGGCACATCATAGCCCATATCCCTGCACGCTGACCACACTCACTTTTCCTGAAAATAACCCGCTCATTCAGGCTGTTTACGGGTAATCTGTGTGATTGTTGCCGCATCACGCTGCCTCCCGGAGTTTGTTCGGCACCATCCACCGCTCCATCTCACGGACAGCGTGACCGGCCTCTCTTGCTGCAAGACTGGCTTCCGCAATAACCTGCCAGAACGGCATATCCTGCCACTGCCAGCGTTCCATTCCGGCCAGTGACGGAAAACGCTCGCCCCACTGCCAGAACAGGGTTTCCAGGTCATGCTCTGCCACACGGTCACTCCAGCGTGCATGCCAGCTTCCGACTGTTTCCGGCGAATGGAATGCCAGTTCGATTTCAGCCTGAGCGACCAGCGCCTGGTACGCACGGGCTTTCTGCTCTGCCTCCCGTGCCTGCTGGCGGCTGTACTTCTGCATGACCAGCGCGGATTTATGGCGACTGCGCTCCCTGACACGAAACCGCACCGACGGAAACAACCGCTCTGCTGCATCACCGGGAAGGGGAAGGAGGCAGACCTCGCCCTGTGTTTCAATCAGCACATCGATGGCATACAGCCACTGAAGACGGTTGCCGTGCAGTTCTTCTGCGGTCAGGGACGGCATGAAAAATCGCAGGTCAGACAGCGATATCCTGCGGCTTCCGTTCAGACAGCGGAAAAACGCCCCCGCATACGGATATTCCGCCAGCGTGTTACCCTGATGGCGGCGTTTTTCTGTCTCCGCCACCGCCCGCCATGCGGCCTGTTGCTCTGTGCTGAGGGGAACCAGTGCCTGTGAACGTACGCTCATACCTGACCTCCTTCCGCCATCAGGATATGGATGATGTCGTTAACGCTGTACCCCTGCGTATCCAGTGACGCCGCCAGTGCCAGTGAATGGCTGACGGCTTCCGATGCAAACCGCCGCTGTACCTGAACCACCGCAAACGGCTCACCACCGGCATTCACCAGAACCAGCACCCAGACCTGAGAGACATCGCCCGGTGAACATAACGCCAGGTGAAAACGTTCGTGGGCAGGCGTGAAACGGACCTGGACGGGGAAAAAGCCGCCAAACTCGCTGCCGTACTCGCCGTTCATCGTCCAGTTATCCGGCGCATCCAGCTCCCGCATCACGGCGTGAGTCAGCTCACGGCGTTCATCACTTCCGGCAGCCCGGATATCTTCATATTCCTGTGCGTTCATGGTCTGTAATACATTCAGGGTCAGTTCAGTTTTCATCACGGTATCTCCCTTGCTGCCGCCCCGTCTCCGGCGGGGCGGTGTGGTTGTTCATCAGGCGGCATCAGCCAGGTTATCGGTACGTTCAGTGGCATCCGTCTGTGGGCGTGGTGCACACATCCAGCCAGGCACCCAGCGGTTGTCTTTCATGTGGAACTCTGCATGTTCAGCCGCATCGCCTTTCTTCATCTTCTCCGCGTCCCGTGCAGCACCGGACAGTCCGGCCTCATTCAGGGCTGCGATAATCTGCGGCTTTTTCAGGTGTCCGAAGAAGTTTGCTTTTGTCGGCTGCCACCAGTCGCGCATGTGGAATCCGATAGCGGTTTCCAGCGGGTCAAGCGGACTGCGTGACGTGTGACCACACTCGCGGGTCTGAACGCCGTGGATGCTGCACGCAGTGCAGAAACTGAGCAGGGATAACAGCACCTCCTGGCTGAGTGACAGGAACGTCGTCATGTCCCGTGACCATCCCTCCGGCAACAGGGCGACCAAACGTGCTTTTTCTGCCATCAGCGCCATGAATGCGGCACCTTCCTTCCCTGACGGCGCATCGCTGGTCAGCGAATAATGTTTACATTCCAGGCTGATTTGTGCTGGTTTACTGTACGCCCCGCTGCCAAACACATTCAGGCAGAGCGTCCATGTCAGCAGTGCCAGAGATTTGTCCGGCTGTTGCATCAGCGCTGCCTGGACTGCCAGCGTGCGCTCTGAGGACATTTTCGTCAGTAGTGGCAGACTGATTTCCTCCACTGACGCTTTTTCCAGCACCTGTTCCGTGCGGTCAGCGTCGTCAGTCACGTCATCTTCACTGCGCAACTGCACACCACGCTGGACACACACATTACCGTAACGCCAGGACACCACCACGCCACTTCCGGCACGCATCTCCGGCGTCCACGCCCTGACCTTCGCCATGCAGTCAATCAGCTTCATTTCTGCTGCCAGCAGGTCAGATTCCTCACACTGGTTTTCCAGCGCGTCGTAACGCATCATCAGTTCGTTCAGGCGTTCTTCTTCTGCCTCCGTCAGCACCGCTTCCGGCTCCGGCAGGTTGCGGTATGCCCGGGAATCTTCACGGCACTCACCGACAGGCTCCATGCGTCCGGCGCACCATTCCCAGCCTTCGGCTTCCCGAAGGTGTTCAGCGACAGCCTGGAGTTTTTCCAGCAGGGCGGCATCGAGCGCCACGCAGTCCACATAGCCACCCTCGTCATCGCTGAACAAATCAGTACGCAGTTCGTCAGGTGAGAAAGCATCAGCCCCCACGAAGCGGAATTTAGTGTTGTCCTTCACCGCCACTTCACTTTCCGTAATCAGATTGCGGATAACCCGCACATCCGGTTTACCGCCCCATCCTGACTGGCAGGCCGCTTCAAACACCTGCACCTGACGCGCGGTGTCGTTCTCCAGCGCCAGCGCCTGACAGTGCTCGGTGGTAATGCGGTCTTCTGCCAGCGCATCGAGGATGACAGGCGCAAGGTCTGCCAGTTTCAGCATTCGCTGAACGTGGCGGGGCGAATAACCCAGCAAATCACCGATTTGTGCAGGTGTTTTGCCTTCCTGCGCCATTGCACGGAATCCGGCAATCTGTTCGGCAGGGTGCATATCCCGACGATGACCGTTCTCGGTCATCGATGCGGCAGTCGCCAGCTCCTGCGGAATGACCTTCACACGGACAGGCCAGTCAACCTGAATGATGTCACGCTCTGCCAGCATGTTGAGTGCTGCCAGTCGGCGACCACCTGCGGCGACACCGTAACGGTCACCTGGCAGGGCATGAACAACCAGATTCTGTAACAGGCCGACACCTTTAATGGAGTCCGCCAGTTCGCTGACGGACTCCGCAGAATACGGCACCGTGCGCACATTCAGCGGAGACTTAATCAGCGAGGCCAGCGGCACGCTCACTTCCTCCGTCTGCGCCAGCAGGGCCGACAGGACTGTTTCCTGCGTTTTTGCAGGTTTACGGCTGGATTTACGCTCCGTTTTTGCCTTAGACTCTGTAACTGACATAGTTAGTACCTCCCAAAACGGTAATAATGATTGTCTGCCGGACGCGTTCCCGTCCGGCACCTCTCTTACTTAAGAATCCCGAAATCACGGATGACATGGTTCATCCAGTACCCGGCGCCGTCCTCAAAATTCCAGGTACGCCAGACCATTGCACCGTTATTACGGACAACCAGGCGAAACTGTTCGCCGTGGTCATCCTCGATAAAGACGTTCCGGTACTGTGCGGCAACGGCTTCGGCATGTTTGCGGGTAAAAGGACCGTCAGGCAGTCCCTGAAGTATTCTGAAATATTCGCTCATCCTCATCTCTCCGGTGATGCCCCGCACAGGACGGGGCGGTTGTCACAGTCAGTCGTTCAGAACGGGATATCGTCTGAAAACCCGTAATCGTCACCCTCCGGCGGTTGCGGCTGAGGCTCCGGCTGCGCGGCCTTACGTCCACGGCCTTTCGTTTTTGCGCCACCTTTTTTCGTACCGGCCTCCGCCTGTGGTTCCGGCTGAGGCTGACCGCTGAACTGTTGCCCCTCTTCCGGCTGAGTCTGAGCACCTGCGGCACGTACCAGCATCTGCATGGTGCCCGTGGCCTTAACAAGAATTTCGGTGACGTAACGGGTGATACCGTTATCCTCCCAGCTACGGGTGCGAAGCTGACCTTCGATGTAGACCTGCGCGCCCTTGCGCAGATATTCACCTGCCACTTCCGCGAGCTTGCCGAACAGCACCACGCGATGCCATTCTGTCTGCTCCCGCATCTCCCCCGTCTGTTTGTCACGCCAGCTTTCTGACGTGGCCACCTGCAGGTTTGCCACTGCGCCCCCGTTGGGGGTGTAACGGACTTCCGGATCTTTTCCCAGGCGTCCTACGAGAATGACCTTGTTAATGCCACGAACTGCCATGATGTGTCTCCTTCTGTTGATGTTTTCAGCCCCCATCATCTTTTGAGTTTCAGGAGCCGCGGTTTGACGTTTTGCGGGGACCTGCCTTTTGTTCCCTCCGGTATTCACCATCACCTTTTTGAGAACCTTCGCCGCAAGGGGCATCACTGCCACGGCCGGAAACGACTGTCCGGGGGCAGACCGTAAAACTTTTTGCCTGCTTCTGGGCAAAAAGTTTTGCGGGATGTGCATTTCACCCCTGGACTGGCGGAGACGGTTGTGGCTGTCTTTGCCCCCGGCGACAGGGGCTTAAACAGGTGAATGGCACCGGACACAACAACGGGCAGGCACCCGCCGCAACGACGTGAAGCGCGGTTTGCGAAACGGCGTTGCCCCTTACATCCCGGCGGCCTTTTGCCGGGATGCCGGGAGCGCAGGCCACGGCGCGACAGAGGCGGCGCGACCGGAACGGTCGCTGCAAGCCAGGGTTTCGCGTCAGGGATAGAAGCCCGCCAGGGCGGAGACAGCTCCGCTGGCTCCGTTCACGACAGCCCGCCCCGCCAGGGGGACGCCCGGAAAAGCCATAAACAGGAGAGGAACGGAAAGAAGAGGAAGAGGAAAAAGAAAAAGAAGAAGAAAAAGAAGAAGAAGAAGAAGAAGAAGAACAATAACAAGCACGGTAACCACAGAAAAATAACATCAGAAAAAAACATTCCGGACACATCACAAACAGGAAGGGTAACGGGCGACGCGTCAGCGTGGCCCGCTTCCCTTCCGGCAGGCGTCAGCCTGCCAGGGGTTTTCGCGCGGGCTGACAGGCGGCCTCCACCGCCTGCCCTGTATCACCTGTTTCTGCTGCCCTGAAGGATGTACTGACCGCCGAGGAATACAGCCTGCTGATTCGCCACAAAATCGCAGATTTCATCAACAATCTGCGCCGTGGTGAGCGGTTTCTGCCCCATTTCACGACGTCGTGCATTAATCACAGCTTTGTAATTACGCAGAATTTCGCGGGTTTCCGTGCTGATATTCATTACCCGTTCTCCCCGTCCAGCGCCTGACGCATCACCCGCATAATCTCACGTTCTTCCCTGACAAATGCGTCACCGTCGCCCCCGTTCTCGCTCCCGACAGCATGGAGGCGATAAATTTCACTACCAGCCATCACCATCACTTTTTCCAGCAGCACCGCAGGGACTGTTACAAGACGGTTTACGCGCTTTTCCTCCATCAGTTCATTGACAATATCGGAAACAACTCTGTCACATGCGCCATATACAAAAGCATCGTCCAGCCGCTGCATGACGGTTTCCAGCTCATCGTCTGTCAGACTCCAGTCCTGGGCTATGTGACGCACATCCCCACGGGTCAGCACCACGGCAAAAACGCATTCACTGTCCGGCACGTCTGTATCCAGTACATCGCGAATGATTTCTTTAACAGTACAGTACATGTTCTCGTCTCCTTTACAGGGGCGGCATTGCCGCCCCGTCCGTTAATCAGTCCAGTGCCGCGTAAATCGCGTTGCATTCAGGGTGAAATTCGATGTGACGCCACAACTGCGCATCACGCATCCGGTAAAGCTGAGTCAGCCCCGCATCACCGCTGTCGTGGTACAGCCACAACTGACGGTTAATCACAAGGGAAGTCAGAATGACACCTGCGGCATCAGCACTCACAGTACGGTCAAACCAGTTTGCACCGTTCACCATGTGGAAACGGTCGCCATCCGGCATCATGTAACCGCCACCGTCCGGCAGGCGGATGAAGTGCCAGAATCCGCCTTCATATTCCGGCATCATTTTTTTCGCCAGCGCGTATACAGACGCTTCGGCATACAGAAAATCCTGGCCAAACAGGTAAGGCAGAAAAGACAGACGGTCGCACTCTTCAACGTTCAGAGTGACAGATTTCGCATATTGCATGATGTTTTCCTCCGTTGTTCACATATTCCGCGACACCGGGCGGTGCCGTGCCTCCATAAAAGCCGGGCGATAAGGCGGGGATGCAGGGGCGCAAGGGAAGCCGCAGCCTGACGCACACGGCTGACGGGAGTTGGAGGGTGAGACCGCGAAATCTGAGCGGGTGAACGACCGGAAAATCACGGCAGACGGGAAGAAAGGACCGGGTGACCGCAGCGGCAAAGCGTACCCTTGCATCCCTGCCAGCCCGGCTAAGATGGAGGCACGGCACAGCCCGCACACGACGCTGAGGCCACATAACTGAAAAACCACAAGGCCATGTCCTGCATGGCCGGGTAAAGCGGAGCCGGCGGCGACTTCCTTTGTGCTCTGTCCGGGGACCGGCAGGAAAAAGGCGGGGATTTACCCCGCCAACGTCATCATTTCCGGATTTTTGCCAGGGCATCCGCCATGCTGCGGATTTCGGCCCGGGCTTCCCGGACCACCTCCCGCAGAACACCACGGTCAAACCAGCGGCGGGGCGGTTCATCCGGTATACGCAGCACATCGCAGGCCAGCCCACTGGACAGGATATGCTCAATACAATCGCTGACCAGGTACATTTCCACCGACGAAAAACGTGCTCCCCGGTTCACGATGGCATCGAGCACCACGGGCAGGTTTTCGTCATCTTCATCGAGCCAGCAGGGGTGATCGCTTTCCTTCACAACCAGACGAAAGCGGCGCGTCTGGCGGGTCAGCAACGTCTGACCGGTGGTGGTCAGCGCCGCCCGGATACGCCGCGCATCGTCTGCCACCTGGTAACAGATGCTTCGTATTGCATCGCGCACCGCCGCAAGTACAGCCCTGATTTCGTCTTCTGCCAGCCACTCACCGGCATACGGGAAAGACACCTGCGTTCCGTCTGCCGGAAGTACCGGCAGCGACTGCCACTGACTGCCGGACAGAACAAGTTCCGCCCCGGTTCCGGTCAGTTTCTGAATGGCAGAGGCCAGGTGCGGCGGCAGTACGCCGCCGTGGCGGTTAACGAGTAACGTCGCCAGCCGGGGCGCGTCCAGCCGCACGTAAATGCTGATCCAGCCCGGATACTTCGGGTTACGCTGGTCGACATCCGTCTCTTCCGGCCAGCCCTGCGCCAGCAGCAGGTTACGGGCGTGACGACAAATCAGTGCGTTCAGCGTTGTGTTTTCGTTCATGATTAATCGTTCTCCCTGTATCGCCGCCCGCAGGCGGCGATAACATCAGTCGTTTTCGCGTGTGTTGTTTTTCAGCAGGATGCGGGCCTGATTAACCACCGCCTGACGGCGGGTAACGCATTCCGGGACGGCGAGGCCGTAATCACGGGCGGCCCATTCACGTTTCCACAGTGCCTGTTCGGCGGTCTGAATCAGGGACGCCAGCAGTTCAGCCGGGACGGTCACCTGGCGGTTTTCGCTCACGTTGCTGATAATCTCCATCGCCGCGGCAGAAGAAATACCGGACTCAATTCGCTGGTCTTCCGGGATGTCCTCCAGGCGCGCCAGGACGGTCCTGATTTCAGGATCGGACAGGGAAATATCCATTCCGTCAGCGAGGGCCTGAATCTCTTCCGGGGACCAGATAACCAGCATCAGCGGTGTATATCCCGGATACTTTGCTGCCAGCTCCCGGCATAACGTTTCGCATGTTCCGTACATTCTCGTCTCCTTCTCAATCTTTAAAGCACGCATCCAGTTCCAGAATTTCGGTATACGCCTCCATGAACAGGCGATTGGCGCGATACAGCGTCTGGCGTGCCAGGCGTTCAACAAGCACATCGGAATCAAAGCGACAGCGATGCTCCATATCGTTCAGCCTGGCCCGAAGGTCACACATGGTGTTGGCCACCTCCGCCACGTCGGCGCGAAGTTTTTTATGTCCGGCATAGTTCATTTACGCAGCCTCCGGCATAAACCAGTCATCATTTGCGGCCCCCTGCTGCATGGCCCGCTGTACGGCAGCCAGACGTTGCTGTCCGGCACGGTGATACTGTTCAAGCAGCTCGATACCGATATACCGGCGTCCGGACTGAAGGGCGGCCACACAGGTTGAGCCGCTGCCTGCAAACGGGTCCAGCACAATCGCGTTCGGGTGTGTGAAGCTCTCAATCAGTGGTTGCAGGCTGGTAACAGGCTTTTCCGTCGGGTGATGACGATTGCCTGAATATTTCCAGCCCAGCACGTCGGGCAATGGCTTCTGAGGCAGCGCCGGACGCCCTTTTGCCAGGATGTAAGCGCATTCGTGGCGATAGCCCACATATGCGGCCTTCGATGTGTAGGTTTTGGTAAACACCAGGTGGCCAACCACGCTGAATCCCGCATTTTTCCAGGCGGCCATAAAGCGATCGACGCGGTTCCAGCCATAGAAGCTCACCATCAGCGCATCTTTTTTCAGCACGCGGTACATTTCATTACAGGCCGGTTGCAGCCATTCATCGGTTTTATCGCCGGCGATGGTACGCCCCTGACGGTCACGGAAACCGACGAGATATGGCGGGTCGGTGAGGATGAAATCGACAGCATTGCCCGGAAACGTGGCCATAACACGCACGCAGTCACCCTGGATAAAACGGGACATAACAGCACTCCTTCTCTTACAGAGGGCACCGGGAGGGCGCCCCTGTGGCGCCCGTTCCCCGCGGCCTGTGGGCTGTTCACCGCGTCCGGTAACGGGTCAGGCCGACCGTGGAATATCGCAGCCGTCGTCTTTTTGACGGCGAGAATATGCCGCGAAAGCGGCTTGAAGGGCGTTCATCAGAAAAGGGCGACGGGCTGGCGTACACTGTCACCGATGCCAGCCGGGAGCGGTAAAAGCGCCCGTCCCGTGCCCGGCCGGACGCGGGACACTGACCACAGGCAGCGTTCCTGCCGCGCCGCGTCAGCCGGCGCAGTAAAAAGAGGAGCCCGGCGACATCCTTTACCGGAAAAGAAACGGGCGGTTGCCCGCCAGTCTCCGTCATACTTCATCCACCGTAATGCGCCACCTTGTCGACTATCCACTCCGGCGCGGTGACTTCCGGCAGCTCATCATCATCTGTCGGGGAAGACCATTCCAGTTCCCCCCACAGCACATCAACAAGCTCTCCACGCTCATATCGCTGCCAGCCACAGAAATTGCAGCCCTGCTCGGCGTACCAGTGCTCCAGCGTGCAACTGAAACGGCGGCTTAATACTGCAATAACGTCGCTTTCCGGCTGACACCACGGCGTGTCGAAATCAACCTGAATGAAGTTGTCTCCCTGACTGCTGATATTCACCTCATACCCACAAGGCCACTTCACGCCATACTGTTCCGTATACCAGTGATATGCAGAAGGAACACCGTTCAGAACACCACCGTTAAAGCCATTCACTTCAACATCCAGGCGAGTGGACAGAACCGTCAGCAGGTCAAACGGCATGGTTTTTCCGGCAGGACGTTGTCACACAGACGGTTCCACCACACCGATACATCCTCGTTACTCCAGATGTCGCACCAGTCACCTCTTTTTGGGGTGAAAAGAGCGGTAATGCTTTCCCTGGCATCATCCGGTAATTCTTCCCAGCGACGCCGGCCAGTACCGCTCTGCAGCCAGAGTTCATGCAGCATCAGGCAGTTTTGCTCATCAAGAAGTACACCGTCCTGCAGGTGTGTCAGCCAGCGGGTGAACGCGATATTCTCCGGCGATACAACGCCACGCCCGGCAGCCGTCAGTCCGGGGCATGGTTCAAACCGCACATCTTCAGTGGTCTGCAGAAGTCCGGCACTTCCGGCCAGAAACAGCTGAATACCTTCATTTGTGGCGCGGCGATAAAGCGGTGTGACTGCACCGCTGGCCAGTCGTTTAATCTCAGCGATCTGTGCCGGTTCACCAGAAAAATACATACGATTCGAGCACCAGTTTGGCATGGGAATTCTCCTCTCACATGCGGCCTCCATCAGGCCGTGCCGCACCTGTAACCGGGCGACCGCATACGAATGCAGGTGCGGCCCCGAAGCCGCAGCGCGTGGAGGAGGAACGACGAAACGTGACCGGGTGAGGAGGCCGGCGACAGCGACACACTTGCATCGGATGCAGCCCGGTTAACGTGCCGGCACGGCCTGGGTAACCAGGTATTTTGTCCACATAACCGTGCGCAAAATGTTGTGGATAAGCAGGACACAGCAGCAATCCACAGCAGACATACAACCACACACCGAGGTTACTCCGTTCTACAGGTTACGACGACATGTCAATACTTGCCCTTGACAGGCATTGATGGAATCGTAGTCTCACGCTGATAGTCTGATCGACAATACAAGTGGGACCGTGGTCCCAGACCGATAATCAGACCGACAACACGAGTGGGATCGTGGTCCCAGACTAATAATCAGACCGACGATACGAGTGGGACCGTGGTCCCAGACTAATAATCAGACCGACGATACGAGTGGGACCGTGGTCCCAGACTAATAATCAGACCGACGATACGAGTGGGACCGTGGTCCCAGACTAATAATCAGACCGACGATACGAGTGGGACCGTGGTCCCAGACTAATAATCAGACCGACGATACGAGTGGGACCGTGGTCCCAGTCTGATTATCAGACCGACGATACGAGTGGGACCGTGGTCCCAGACTAATAATCAGACCGACGATACGAGTGGGACCGTGGTCCCAGTCTGATTATCAGACCGACGATACAAGTGGAACAGTGGGCCCAGAGAGAATATTCAGGCCAGTTATGCTTTCTGGCCTGTAACAAAGGACATTAAGTAAAGACAGATAAACGTAGACTAAAACGTGGTCGCATCAGGGTGCTGGCTTTTCAAGTTCCTTAAGAATGGCCTCAATTTTCTCTATACACTCAGTTGGAACACGAGACCTGTCCAGGTTAAGCACCATTTTATCGCCCTTATACAATACTGTCGCTCCAGGAGCAAACTGATGTCGTGAGCTTAAACTAGTTCTTGATGCAGATGACGTTTTAAGCACAGAAGTTAAAAGAGTGATAACTTCTTCAGCTTCAAATATCACCCCAGCTTTTTTCTGCTCATGAAGGTTAGATGCCTGCTGCTTAAGTAATTCCTCTTTATCTGTAAAGGCTTTTTGAAGTGCATCACCTGACCGGGCAGATAGTTCACCGGGGTGAGAAAAAAGAGCAACAACTGATTTAGGCAATTTGGCTGTGTTGATACAGCGGGTAATAATCTTACGTGAAATATTTTCCGCATCAGCCAGCGCAGAAATATTTCCAGCAAATTCATTCTGCAATCGGCTTGCATAACGCTGACCACGTTCATAAGCACTTGTTGGGCGATAATCGTTACCCAATCTGGATAATGCAGCCATCTGCTCATCATCCAGCTCGCCAACCAGAACACGATAATCACTTTCGGTAAGTGCAGCAGCTTTACGACGGCGACTCCCATCGGCAATTTCTATGACACCAGATACTCTTCGACCGAACGCCGGTGTCTGTTGACCAGTCAGTAGAAAAGAAGGGATGAGATCATCCAGTGCGTCCTCAGTAAGCAGCTCCTGGTCACGTTCATTACCTGACCATACCCGAGAGGTCTTCTCAACACTATCACCCCGGAGCACTTCAAGAGTAAACTTCACATCCCGACCACATACAGGCAAAGTAATGGCATTACCGCGAGCCATTACTCCTACGCGCGCAATTAACGAATCCACCATCGGGGCAGCTGGTGTCGATAACGAAGTATCTTCAACCGGTTGAGTATTGAGCGTATGTTTTGGAATAACAGGCGCACGCTTCATTATCTAATCTCCCAGCGTGGTTTAATCAGACGATCGAAAATTTCATTGCAGACAGGTTCCCAAATAGAAAGAGCATTTCTCCAGGCACCAGTTGAAGAGCGTTGATCAATGGCCTGTTCAAAAACAGTTCTCATCCGGATCTGACCTTTACCAACTTCATCCGTTTCACGTACAACATTTTTTAGAACCATGCTTCCCCAGGCATCCCGAATTTGCTCCTCCATCCACGGGGACTGAGAGCCATTACTATTGCTGTATTTGGTAAGCAAAATACGTACATCAGGCTCGAACCCTTTAAGATCAACGTTCTTGAGCAGATCACGAAGCATATCGAAAAACTGCAGTGCGGAGGTGTAGTCAAACAACTCAGCAGGCGTGGGAACAATCAGCACATCAGCAGCACATACGACATTAATCGTGCCGATACCCAGGTTAGGCGCGCTGTCAATAACTATGACATCATAGTCATGAGCAACAGTTTCAATGGCCAGTCGGAGCATCAGGTGTGGATCGGTGGGCAGTTTACCTTCATCAAATTTGCCCATTAACTCAGTTTCAATACGGTGCAGAGCCAGACAGGAAGGAATAATGTCAAGCCCCGGCCAGCAAGTGGGCTTTATTGCATAAGTGACATCGTCCTTTTCCCCAAGATAGAAAGGCAGGAGAGTGTCTTCTGCATGAATATGAAGATCTGGTACCCATCCGTGATACATTGAGGCTGTTCCCTGGGGGTCGTTACCTTCCACGAGCAAAACACGTAGCCCCTTCAGAGCCAGATCCTGAGCAAGATGAACAGAAACTGAGGTTTTGTAAACGCCACCTTTATGGGCAGCAACCCCGATCACCGGTGGAAATACGTCTTCAGCACGTCGCAATCGCGTACCAAACACATCACGCATATGATTAATTTGTTCAATTGTATAACCAACACGTTGCTCAACCCGTCCTCGAATTTCCATATCCGGGTGCGGTAGTCGCCCTGCTTTCTCGGCATCTCTGATAGCCTGAGAAGAAACCCCAACTAAATCCGCTGCTTCACCTATTCTCCAGCGCCGGGTTATTTTCCTCGCTTCCGGGCTGTCATCATTAAACTGTGCAATGGCGATAGCCTTCGTCATTTCATGACCAGCGTTTATGCACTGGTTAAGTGTTTCCATGAGTTTCATTCTGAACATCCTTTAATCATTGCTTTGCACTTTTTTATTAAATCTTGCAATTTACTGCAAAGCAACAACAAAATCGCAAAGTCATCAAAAAACCGCAAAGTTGTTTAAAATAAGAGCAACACTACAAAAGGAGATAAGAAGAGCACATACCTCAGTCACTTATTATCACTAGCGCTCGCCGCAGCCGTGTAACCGAGCATAGCGAGCGAACTGGCGAGGAAGCAAAGAAGAACTGTTCTGTCAGATAGCTCTTACGCTCAGCGCAAGAAGAAATATCCACCGTGGGAAAAACTCCAGGTAGAGGTACACACGCGGATAGCCAATTCAGAGTAATAAACTGTGATAATCAACCCTCATCAATGATGACGAACTAACCCCCGATATCAGGTCACATGACGAAGGGAAAGAGAAGGAAATCAACTGTGACAAACTGCCCTCAAATTTGGCTTCCTTAAAAATTACAGTTCAAAAAGTATGAGAAAATCCATGCAGGCTGAAGGAAACAGCAAAACTGTGACAAATTACCCTCAGTAGGTCAGAACAAATGTGACGAACCACCCTCAAATCTGTGACAGATAACCCTCAGACTATCCTGTCGTCATGGAAGTGATATCGCGGAAGGAAAATACGATATGAGTCGTCTGGCGGCCTTTCTTTTTCTCAATGTATGAGAGGCGCATTGGAGTTCTGCTGTTGATCTCATTAACACAGACCTGCAGGAAGCGGCGGCGGAAGTCAGGCATACGCTGGTAACTTTGAGGCAGCTGGTAACGCTCTATGATCCAGTCGATTTTCAGAGAGACGATGCCTGAGCCATCCGGCTTACGATACTGACACAGGGATTCGTATAAACGCATGGCATACGGATTGGTGATTTCTTTTGTTTCACTAAGCCGAAACTGCGTAAACCGGTTCTGTAACCCGATAAAGAAGGGAATGAGATATGGGTTGATATGTACACTGTAAAGCCCTCTGGATGGACTGTGCGCACGTTTGATAAACCAGGGAAAAGATTCATAGCCTTTTTCATCGCCGGCATCCTCTTCAGGGCGATAAAAAACCACTTCCTTCCCCGCGAAACTCTTCAATGCCTGCCGTATATCCTTACTGGCTTCCGCAGAGGTCAATCCGAATATTTCAGCATATTTAGCAACATGGATCTCGCAGATACCGTCATGTTCCTGTAGGGTGCCATCAGATTTTCTGATCTGGTCAACGAACAGATACAGCATACGTTTTTGATCCCGGGAGAGACTATATGCCGCCTCAGTGAGGTCGTTTGACTGGACGATTCGCGGGCTATTTTTACGTTTCTTGTGATTGATAACCGCTGTTTCCGCCATGACAGATCCATGTGAAGTGTGACAAGTTTTTAGATTGTCACACTAAATAAAAAAGAGTCAATAAGCAGGGATAACTTTGTGAAAAAACAGCTTCTTCTGAGGGCAATTTGTCACAGGGTTAAGGGCAATTTGTCACAACACCTTCTCTAGAACCAGCATGGATAAAGGCCTACAAGGCGCTCTAAAAAAGAAGATCTAAAAACTATAAAAAAAATAATTATAAAAATATCCCCGTGGATAAGTGGATAACCCCAAGGGAAGTTTTTTCAGGCATCGTGTGTAAGCAGAATATATAAGTGCTGTTCCCTGGTGCTTCCTCGCTCACTCGAGGGCTTCGCCCTGTCGCTCGACTGCGGCGAGCACTACTGGCTGTAAAAGGACAGACCAAACATCATGGTTCTGTGTTCATTAGGTTGTTCTGTCCATTGCTGACATAATCCGCTCCACTTCAACGTAACACCGCACGAAGATTTCTATTGTTCCTGAAGGCATATTCAAATCGTTTTCGTTACCGCTTGCAGGCATCATGACAGAACACTACTTCCTATAAACGCTACACAGGCTCCTGAGATTAATAATGCGGATCTCTACGATAATGGGAGATTTTCCCGACTGTCTCGTTCGCTTCTCAGTGGATAACAGCCAGCTTCTCTGTTTAACAGACAAAAACAGCATATCCACTCAGTTCCACATTTCCATATAAAGGCCAAGGCATTTATTCTCAGGATAATTGTTTCAGCATCGCAAACTGCACCCGGTGCCGGGCAGCCACATCCAGCGCAAAAACCTTCGTGTAGACTTCCGTTGAACTGATGGACTTATGTCCCATCAGGCTTTGCAGAACTTTCAGCGGTATACCGGCATACAGCATGTGCATCGCATAGGAATGGCGGAACGTATGTGGTGTGACCGGAACAGAGAACGTCACACCGTCAGCAGCAGCGGCGGCAACCGCCTCCCCAATCCAGGTCCTGACCGTTCTGTCCGTCACTTCCCAGATCCGCGCTTTCTCTGTCCTTCCTGTGCGACGGTTACGCCGCTCCATGGGTATTTTCAGTGTTGCCACCATCGTCTGCAGCTGGCTGACGTACCAGGAGTCAGAGAGCGGAACCAGCCGGTGAGTCTGCTGACCGGCGGGCATTCTCCCCGCCGTCCTGGCAGCTTTTTCGGTCCGTTGTTTCAGGGTCGCAAGCTGCACAAACGGATACGGAGGCGCAAGCGAAAAATCCCCCCGCGTCAGCGCCAGTGCTTCATTAATGCGTGCTCCGGTGTTCCACAGTGTGGCCAGCAGCATCTTGCGGTGCAGATCCGGGACGTAATGGAGCAGGGCACTCACTTCCGGAGCCAGCAGATATTTTGGCAGTTCATCATGGACCATCGACATCTGGCGAAGTGCCAGAGCTGCCGGATAATCAATGGCAACAGGCAGCGATGCAGGCTGACCGGCAGAATACACTGCCGGTACCATGACTGCAGACTGGCTGTGTATAACGGAGCCTGACATTTATATTCCCCAGAACATCAGGTTAATGGCGTTTTTGATGTCATTTTCGCGGTGGCTGAGATCAGCCACTTCTTCCCCGATAACGGAGACCGGCACACTGGCCATATCGGTGGTCATCATGCGCCAGCTTTCATCCCCGATATGCACCACCGGGTAAAGTTCACGGGAGACTTTATCTGACAGCAGACGTGCACTGGCCAGGGGGATCACCATCCGTCGCCCGGGCGTGTCAATAATATCACTCTGTACATCCACAAACAGACGATAACGGCTCTCTCTTTTATAGGTGTAAACCTTAAACTGCATTTCACCAGTCCCTGTTCTCGTCAGCAAAAGAGCCGTTCATTTCAATAAACCGGGCGACCTCAGCCATCCCTTCCTGATTTTCCGCTTTCCAGCGTTCGGCACGCAGACGACGGGCTTCATTCTGCATGGTTGTGCTTACCAGACCGGAGATATTGACATCATATGCCTTGAGCAACTGATAGCTGTCGCTGTCAACTGTCACTGTAATACGCTGCTTCATAGCACACCTCTTTTTGACATACTTAGGGTATACATATCAGTATATATTCTTATGCCGCAAAAATCAGCGCGCAAATACGCATACTGTTATCTGGCTTTTAGTAAGCCTTGTGTATTTTACCTTTCGTTATGTTAACCAATAAAAATTAAAATCTGACTTATAAAAACAAAGCGTAATTACTGCATTCCCGTTTCGTATGGATCCGACTTTATTTAAATAAACGACTTTCCGGAAGTGTACCACGCTGAGAAAATCATCATATCGCTGTTTTCCGCCCCTGCGCGGCGCATCACAGTCCAGAGATACAACACAACATATAGTGCCATGGGCAACTGTACGAGGCACTACATACTGTGCTGACGGGATGTAACGCTGTGCGGAGGGAGAGGAAGATCCGTAACTGATATTTTTCGGATCCCGGTGAAAAAAAAGAGAAACATGCAGATACCATGCATATCCATATGTTTGGCATCTGCATATGACAGGCATACGCATATCTCACACATCTGCATATTTATAACATATACATATGTATCACATCTGCATATACTAAACATATATAAAAGCCGTCTTGCCAGGAGGAAGACATGAGAACCGTATCTATTTTCAAAAATGGCAATAACCGCGCGATCCGTCTGCCCCGCGATCTGGATTTTGAGGGGGTGAGTGAGCTGGAGATTGTACGGGAAGGGGACAGAATCATTCTGCGTCCCCTCCGCCCGAGCTGGAGCTCATTCCTGGAGCTAGAAAAGGCCGATCCGGGCTTTATGACGGAACGCGAGGACGTTGTCTGCGACGAAGGACGATTTAACCTGTGAACAAGATCTATATGCTCGACACGAACATCTGCTCGTTCATCATGCGCGAGCAGCCTGAAGCAGTGCTTAAGAATCTGGAGCAGGCGGTGCTGCGCGGTCACCGTATCGTGGTCTCGGCCATCACCTACTCCGAGATGCGCTTCGGCGCCACCGGTCCAAAGGCATCGCCACGCCACGTGCAGCTGGTTGACGCGTTCTGCGCCCGTCTCGATGCCATCCTGCCCTGGGATCGCGCTGCGGTGGATGCAACCACGGAGGTTAAGGTGGCGCTGCGCCTCGCCGGCACGCCGATCGGTCCGAACGACACGGCGATCGCCGGGCACGCCATCGCCACCGGGGCAATACTGGTGACGAATAATGTGAGAGAGTTTGAGCGGGTGCCTGGACTGGTACTGGAAGACTGGGCAGGATAAAGGAGTAAGGCCGCCCCCGACGGACTTACCACTATTTTGCGATGTCAGTCGTATTCATTTTCAGCGTTAAAAAAGGGCTCTATACGAATACGTGTATCAGCGTGAGTAAGTTTCGGCGGCCTGATAAATCCACTATTTCCCAGCTGGACAGCCAGTTGCCACATGGCATCACTACGGGGAATGCTACGATAATTCCTCTCTGTGAGGAAAGCGGCATAATCCTGATGCCCGAACGTCATGAGCACCTGTCTGATGAACTTGTGTGACCCACCGTCATTTTTAAGACATTGCATCAGCAGTGCCTGCTTCTGCCGGTCATCGGTTATTTTGGTGGAGAACCTTATCAGGGCTTGCTGGCTGAGAAGTGGTGCCTCAGAGAGCAGGGCTTCATCTTTTTCCCAGAGCCAGTTCAGGATACTGATACAGACTTCATCTGCAATCTTATCGCCATTCAGAATTAAACGAGTAATCCCCAGGTCAAACTGGTCATCAGCAAATAAAACAAGCTCGTAATTATCACTCAATAATACAGGACGGGCACAAATAAGTGCATAAAGTAGTGATGTCAGTTTGTCACCTTCTTCGTACAGTGCCTGATAAAGTTGTTCAAACACAGTACTGGTTGGTGCCAGCCATTTTTGCTTGATTAGTACCGCAGCATTATTCAGTGGTAAGTTTTCTGGCACATTAATAAGAGTTATCCTAAATGCCATGGTTATCGCTATTAACGCTTCTTTACTGATATGAGGTGATGTAACAGCCTTAATAAGTAATTGCGAGAACTGAACATCAGTCAAAGGCAACGAGTCATTTGGCAATAAAGAATAATTAATATTAAGCCACTCACAAAAAGTATCACCAGCAATTGACGCATCTTCACTCAGTAGAGAAATAACATTATTCCAGCAAGGGGTAATATGATTATGATGAGCCAGAAGTGAATACAGGTTTTGATCATAAGAAATTTCTGTTGTTTCGGTATTCTCTTTGTTCAGGATAACTGATACGTCTTCCAGTACGAAGCTCATACTTTCTGTCATGTACTTTGCATCATCCCAGTCAACGAATGTCGAATTAAGAAAATCAGGAATGAGATCATTTTCTTCAGAGTGTATAAAAACATCACGAATGAATGATGATATGTTTTCATAAACATATTTTTCAAGGTTCGGAATACGAAGCGATTTTATTAAAGCAACAGGCTTCTTACGGAAGATATCACTGTTATTCTCTGACTCATGAGAAAGTGAGAAACAAATGTTTTGCAGGTTTAACGTGGAATAGGTCCACAATTTTTTCTGTACCACCAAATGCAATGTTTCCTGCCCAGAGTCACTCCGGGCCAAAGGAATGTTAGTCAGGCGACAACCTGAATTCCGCAGGTTTTCACAGAAAAACTGCGCACAATTCTCCGGTAAGGACGTTACGAGATTAAATTGCAAATCGATGAGTCTCTGCAGTTCTTCCCGAGTTATCTGAGAGACGGCTTCCCAAGAAAGTATCGGTAAGGACAGTAATACCGGGAGAAGATTTTGTTCAGCTACGGTATCATTCAGGCGCCCAATCTGGTGGATCATAGTGGATAAATGACCATCCCCGTCGACCATTAATCTGATATATTCCCGCTGCGCAGCAGGTTCCCATAGGGGGAAGATCTCATTGGCCAGTCTTACCATCCGCCGTTCGGCTCCGACCTCTGCCTGCATCCTCATGATAGTCTTCAGAGAGTTCGTATCATTGCGCATGAGGTACCAGAGAATCTGAGGATGCCATGCATTGTCATGCATCAGTATGCCCAGTCCATGCAATTTTGCTACTGTGTTAGCAATATTGCTGAGGGGCATTTTTGCCGTTTCATCAGGTAATCTTCCTGACGTCACAGCCCTGATAAAGTTATTGTCTTCCGTGCTCAGACTACCTGGCATAAAGACTGAGCGGTAGGCCATATAGTCAGTGGAAAGATAACCATGAGATAGAAGGAAATAAATAAAATCAATATTTGCGGCATTATCAGTAATGGATTCTCCGTCATGTTGTTCAGGCGTTGAACAACATGCAATATATCTTTCGAAACCTGATCTCCCCATTTTATTGATGAAAAAAGCAAGATCATACGAGGATGCATTCTGAATCTCGCACCTGTTTTTTTTAATATTTTCCTCCAATCGAGAAACATCATTATTTAGTTTCTTTTGAATAATCGCTATTCTTTCCTGATATTCCTCCTTCATAACCTGAGCTGTTTTTTTATCGATTGTTGTTATAGTAATGTTATATCCACTAGGTTTAATGCTGATTATTTGGTTGCTCAGCAAAGAAAGAAATGAATTTTCATTTTGGATTACATCATCAAAATCATATTGCCCTCCTGTACTTGTCATAATATGTAATCGGGGTGCTGTTTTTTCACTGATATATGGCCGCAAAATTTCACTTCTTAACTCATGTTCAGTGACCACTTCTTCATTATGTAGTTTAGATAGTTCAGTTAGACACGTTTCAATTTTGTTTTTTAGATTATTGCAATAATCCTCTCTTAATTTACCTGATGTATATTCAGATACAATGCTATAAAGCATTCCTTTTTTCTGATCTATCCTGTGATAGTCTTCAGCATAAAGGTTTTTATAGGTGATCAGTGAAATAAGACGCTTTAAATCTCCTCCATTATTCACAATATTCCGGTAAAGACGAAATTCATTCGCAATGTTATGCATAACCCGCATATCAGGAATAAAAAGAGCCAGTCTGGCAAGGCAGTCTTTGAATCCTTCCTGCCTGAGTTCATCAAGTGTAAATTTACTTAGAAAATGCTCAGAAGCATTCTCACTGTCCATTACTGGGATTACTGGTATGACGAAATCGAAAAATTTTGTCCGTGATTCTGGTGTTATGAAAAGATTATCCCTGACAGCGTAGATAAATCGGACAGGATTGTCTGTGGGGAGGCAGTTATTGATAAGCTGATTTATTTCCCGGAGTTTGATAAAAATGGCTCCGTCATTATGACGGTCAAGATCCTCAAATATGACTACATTGTATTGTGTCTGTTCGAAAAAGTAGACGATTTCATCAATGTACACATTGAGAAGAGAAGGGGCCGCAGGGCGTGTTGTAATGGCACCTTTCAGTATGTCAACTTTATCAATACTTACACGCCGATCAAATACCCCTGTACGGTGCAATTTCTTCAGTGCAAAGAATAAAGCAGTAAAAAGAAATATCCCGGCGCTACCAAACCTAGCGAGTACAGGCAACTCCAGCAGAAACTGACTCAGTTCTGGCGACAGGGAGAGCTTTTCCCGGATGTAATCCGGGAAAAGAAAAAGCAGACCAGTTGCCGTCGAAGCCAGTATGAATAACAGACTGGCCGTCATCATGGCTATCTGACACGCACTTACGTCAGAAATGCGCTCCAGACGGGAATAGGGTAACACACTTTTTTTCTCTTTATAGAGCAGTTGTTGCAGGATGCTGTACTCGATTGTTTTCTCTTCGGCTTTTCCCGCTTTTTTTTCGTTATCATCATAGTCGGGCTTACCCTCAACTGACAGCGAATCTCCGGGGTATGCCCGCTGCATTTCAAAGTCAGCCAGTGATACGGTCATCACCCGAAAGTCATTATCCTCCGCCCTTTCCCATGTCAGTAATACCGAACTTTTACCGGCCCCGTACGGCCCTGTTACTGCAATATTTCTGATATCCGGGCGAGAACAGGCAAAATTCAAAGCTTCGATATAGCTTTGTGCTTTTTCATCTGTAATGACTGAGGGAGTCAGTGGTTCATAGGAGGTGTTAATCTGTTCTTCCTGAGCTTTGTTAGCACTCAGTACTGGCATCAGTGCTTCAGTTCGGGATGGTCTTCTCATGTTGATCTTCCAACATTGTTGATTTAACAGGCATTATAACTTCTGAAAACCAAAAAGATAATAAAGGCAAAGGGATACAAGAATTGGCTTATCAAATACTCGGAGATGGTGGGCTCCGACTTCACCAGAAACCGGATCTGCGCGGCGGAAAACCAGCAACTAATATGATAATCAAGCAAAACACATGAAATCATATCAGATATGATATTTATCATTAATCACATAATCATATCTGATATAATGTTTACAGGAGCAGAAATAAATGATTCAAGATATGATTTATTTCTTAACAGGACATTATCAGATGGAGTGTGCAGGATGGATGAAGAAAGGGTGTTTTCACTCAGCTATGAACAACTGACCCGGTTTGCGGAACGACGCATCCGGGAATGCAATCTGGACAGCCAGGGCGCAATTTATCTCTGCGAGTCAGCCAAAGCCGGAGCAGTGCTGATCTTCTGGCATGAACTGGCCATAAATGGCTATGCCTCAATGAATGCCATAAAGAGACAGGAGCTCATTGACGCCGACTTTCAGCGCCTCAGAAAGCTCATCTGGCCGGAGGATGACAGGTAATGACCCAGAGCCGCCGACCGTCGCCACTGCAGCGGAGAGTGCTGATTGTGCTGGCTGCCCTTGATGAAAAACGGCCGGGACCCGTACTGACGCGGGACATAGAACGGATGCTGGAGCGAAGCGGGGAAGCCCCGGTCTACGGGCCAAACCTGCGCGCCTCCTGCCGTCGTCTGGAGGATGCCGGCTGGCTGCGTACCCTGCACGCTCCGAACCTGCAGCTGGCAGTGGAGCTGACGGACGCCGGCCGGGCCGTGGCACAGCCTCTGCTGCTGGCAGAACAGGACCGCCTCCGGGCAGAACAGCGCGCGGCAGAAGTCGTCGTACTGCCGCTGGTCCCGGCATCAGGTCTGCCCGCAGACGGCACTTCTGCCACTGATCTGGCGGTGGAGCTGAACGGCATGACGTATCAGGCCTGCCGTGGGGATTTTGTGGTGCGTCTCGACGGCAGCACCTGTCTCCAGTTATGGAATAAAGAAGGCAGGGTGGTACGCCGGGAGGGCGATCCGCTGGACGTGGCGCAGTGGCTGCAGGCCTGTCATGACGCAGGAATGGAGATTCGTGTGCAGGTTAATGAAAGTACTGTCCCGCAAGGGGACCCGGAGCAAAGCGGCACAAATGACTGACAGCCCCCGGAAAATTACCTGATCACATCAACTGACAATTGATGTGACGTGAAGAGTCAACTTACAAACGGGTAAATAAGGAGGAGCCTGGCTGCTGGAAAGAAAACAGCCCAGACAACACAGTGTAAAAGAGTGCATTTGATTTTCCTGACAAGTGATAAAAAGCTGGCCCTGTAATGGCCAGAGGATTTACCGGATATTTTTTTACCAACCGGTCATTTTTAAAATGAAAAGTTCCAAAAAGGCGAAGAGTTTTTTCTGACACGACATCCATAGTAAACCCTGTTATTTTTGTATAAAAATCTCATTGAGAATAACAAAAGTATTTACAGGCATTCTTTTATGTATACGTTTTACTATATCCGCGTATCGACTTTCCACAGGCATTTCAGAAATGGTTATTTTTTTCTGTGAACACCAGAGTTCGTGTCCCCCATACCTGCCGTTTGGTAAAAAAGTGGGGAGCTGGAAATCCAGTCTGCGTTCCGGAAATGAACGATGCCTCTTGATTATCAAATTTGGTGACCGCCTTGACGGTCACTTTTAAGAAAAAGCATTTACACAGAATGGTAAACACAGACTCACTATTAAATATATTTTTTAAACCATTGTGTCTGCACAGCGGCTACACGTTCAAAAAATGCGCCCTCATAAATATCATAATGGCATGCGTCAGCTTCCTCATATAATTCTTTAGTACCAGAAGCAACAGCATCATATAATGCTCTTCCCTGTTCCGGTGGATTAACACTATCCTGGCCAGCAATAACAACCAATACTGGACACTGGACTCTGGCTGCGCTCTCGGCCGGTTTATATTGCAACGTTTCCATGACAGTAAGGAAAGGTATTTTTATATCCATTTCGGGATGCTGAGCTTTGACTTTCTCGAAGAATACCTTCGACTCATCATCATTTAGTACCCGTGTAACCCCCACAAACATCTCCTTCCCTGTGTTTTTCTTTTTCTCTGCCATTTTATTCAGTGTGGACAGAAAAGAAGCTCTCTCCAATTCATTCATCTCTCCGGTAATCAGAGCATCACCATCAGCAAAAGCCAGCTGGCTGACAATACATTTCACTCTTTGATCTTGCGCAGCTGCACTGAACACATGACAACCACCCAGCGATGTTCCCCATAACCCGATACGCTGATTATCAATACATGCCTGCTTTTCTGCCCAATTGATAACTGAAATAATATCTTCGATCTGCATTGCTGGAACCAGACGGCCCCGTTCTCCTTCACTCTCACCGAATCCACGATAATCAAAAGTAATCGTTGCGAACCCTGCTTCTGTGAAAGCATTCGCAAAGCAAGGGAGCAGAACATTCCGGATACCGCAAAATCCATGGCATAAGATAATCAAAGGATGTTTCATATTTCCTTCAGGAACACGAAATGTCAGAGCAATACCTTCAGAAAGTTTGTGATCCGTAATTTTCATAAATATCCTGTGTTATGTTGTTTATTAATCATCAGAATCAGCGCCAGCATCATACCAGTCACAATACCAGAATGCCCAGCGCAATCAGATGACAGGTGTAGAATGCCGGGAAAAAATCCCCGGGCTAAGAAAGGTAAGCTGCCACCAGAACCGTATTGATATTTACTGAGCGGTCAGTTCAACTTCCCAGGGTAACAGATCACGTACCCGGTTTGCCGGCCAATCCTGGATATGCTCAATGACGTAACGCAGCCATTTTTTCAGCTCCGTATTGTTAAGACGGCATGTGCCGATCAGCGGGTACAGCACCGCCGCTTGTGCGCTACCACTGTTGGTATGAGCACACCGGCAGCAGGCCGGACAGCATTCCCCTTCCGGTTGGATGATCCGGATTTCACAGAAACCGGATCTGCGCGGCAGAAAAGACGCAAATAATATGATAATTAAGCAACACACATAAAATCATACTAGATATGATATTTGTCATAATACATAAATTCATACCTGATATAATATTTACTAAAGTAGAGATAAATTATTCGATGTATGATTTTACATATTAATGTACATAATCAAACGGAGCATGCAGGATGGATGAAAAAGTATACTTTCGCCTCAGCTATGAAACGATGACCGGCGATACGGAAGACTTCATTAACGCATGTCTTGAACGGGCAAACCGTGCGGACTGCAACGATACCGATGCGGAGATTGCCCGCGCACGCAGCGCCATTGAACTCTGGTACTGTCTGGCACTCGCGGGGCGTGCCCCAGACGACGTCGCCGACAGGGACCATCTGCGGTTCACCGAAATGCTCCTGCTCGCCCCGACAGCAGAACAACGCGCATGTCAGCTGTAACCTTCCGTGGGCCGTCGCCGCTGCAACGACGGGTGCTGATTGTGCTGGCTGCCCTTGATGAAAAACGGCCTAGACCCGTGCTGACTCGGGACATAGAACGGGTGCTGGAGCGAAGCGGGGAAGCCCCGGTCTACGGACCAAACCTGCGCGCCTCCTGCCGGCGCATGGAAGCATCAGGCTGGCTTCGCACCCTGCGCGCCCCGAATCTGCAGCTGGCTGTCGAGCTGACGGACGCCGGCCGGGCCGTGGCACAGCCTCTGCTGCTGGCAGAACAGGACCGCCTCCGGGCAGAACAGCGCGCGGCAGAAGTCGTCGTACTGCCGCTGGTCCCGGCATCAGGTCTGCCCGCAGACGGCACTTCTGCCACTGATCTGGCGGTGGAGCTGAACGGCATGACGTATCAGGCCTGCCGTGGGGATTTTGTGGTACGTCTCGACGGCAGTACCTGTCTGCAGTTATGGAACAGAGAAGGCTGGGTGGTACGCCGGGAGGGCGATCCGCTGGAAGTGGCGCAGTGGCTGCAGGCCTGTCATGATGCCGGAATAAAAGTTCGTGTACAGGTTAATGAAAGCGTCACCCTGTAAAAACATGCCAGCATGTCAACGCCACGATCTTTGACCGTCTTATATCACTGGCGCTGACAGAGTTATCCGGCATGGTGTCAATCAGTTCACCATGTTTCCATCGGAGCAGGCTACCACCGGTGATAACCAGACTTTGCCTGTAGTTTGTATACACAATCCCTGGCATTGAAACACACATATGAAGTGTACTTCGGATATGACCGTGCGCTCAGGAAGTACGGCAGATTCCGTCAAAAATTACCTGTGAAGACAGACTTCAGAAAAAACAGTGCTCGCCGCAGACCGGTGACCGGGCGAAGCCCGCGAACCGGCGAGGAAGCGCAATGGTTCTGTAGTTACAGTGAGCAGGTACGCCCTGAAGCCTTCATAATCGGTAGTGTATGCTGTTTTTCTGGAATGATTTATCCACATATCCAGAGGCCCGATCCAGTAAACAGATCCATGAATGATCAACAAAGGATCCACTAAAGATCCCCATATCGCTGTAAACCTTGTCATTAATGGTCCGGGAGCACGATCACATAAGCTGTGGCATGTTACTGATAAACTGTAACAAGTTAATGATAAGCTGTATTAAGTAATACATATACTGCAGTAAGTTAATGACATAAACTATGGTCAGTACGCCAGACTCAGCTGTAAAATACAGGCTGCAGATTTTTCTTCAGTCAGTTAGCGGGGTTCTGACATCCGATTTTCTGTTTATTCTTTTACTGTCCACAGGCAGGAGGCTTTCTGGAAAACGAAAATTCAGATATCAAAAAACTGTTCGGCGAGGTGGATAAGTCGTCCGGTGAGCTGGTGACACTGACACCAAACAATAACAACACCGTACAACCTGTGGCGCTGATGCGTCTGGGCGTTTTTGTACCGACCCTTAAATCACTGAAGAACAGTAAAAAAAATACACTGTCACGTACTGATGCCACGGAAGAGCTGACACGTCTTTCCCTGGCCCGTGCTGAGGGTTTCGATAAGGTTGAGATCACCGGTCCCCGGCTGGATATGGATAACGATTTCAAGACCTGGGTGGGGATCATTCATTCCTTTGCCCGCCATAACGTGACTGGTGACAAAGTTGAACTGCCTTTTGTCGAGTTTGCAAAACTGTGTGGTATACCTTCAAGCCAGTCATCACGCAGGCTGCGTGAGCGCATCAGCCCTTCCCTGAAACGCATTGCCGGTACCGTGATCTCCTTTTCCCGCACCGATGAGAAGCACACCCGGGAATACATCACCCATCTGGTACAGTCAGCCTACTACGATACTGAGCGGGATATTGTTCAGTTACAGGCTGATCCCCGCCTGTTTGAACTGTACCAGTTTGACAGAAAAGTCCTTCTCCAGCTTAAGGCGATTAATGCCCTGAAGCGACGGGAGTCCGCCCAGGCACTCTACACCTTTATAGAGAGCCTGCCCCGGGATCCGGCACCGATATCGCTGGCGCGGCTGCGTGCACGCCTCAATCTGAAGTCTCCTGTATTTTCCCAGAACCAGACGGTCAGACGGGCAATGGAGCAGTTGCGCGAGATTGGATATCTTGATTACACGGAGATCCAGCGGGGGCGGACAAAATTCTTCTGTATTCACTACCGGCGTCCCCGGTTAAAAGCGCCGAATGATGAGAGTAAGGAAAATCCGTTGCCACCTTCACCTGCGGAAAAAGTCAGTCCGGAGATGGCGGAGAAACTTGCCCTGCTTGAAAAACTGGGCATCACACTGGATGACCTGGAAAAACTCTTCAAATCCCGCTGAACATAAACTGTAGTCAGTGAAGAGTGCTCCTTTACTGACTACAGCTTATATTATCAGGTGCAGTGAGTGGTCTGCTCACTGCAGTTTATATTCAGTTTCCTGCAGTGCTGCCTGTGGCTGAGCTGCCATCTGCCTGTCCCTTACGTGAGTCACCCCGTAACCTGATGCTGAGGCATTGCTCCCTTCATAAAACATGGTTTACTCACTACAGCTTATCTACCTGCTCCAGCTTATGTTATGTCTGTTCTGCTGACCACTGCTTATATAAGGAAGTGCCGTTACTTCAGGGGAGGCAGTGTACGCAGGATCTCCGCAGCATCCCGACCGTCACCTGTGAAAGGCACTGCCAGCGTGGCAGCCATATCCAGTGCAAACACTCTGGTATAAACCTCCATCGAACGTGGATCCCTGTGACCAGCCAGTGCCTGGATGACTTTCCGGGGCTGGCGGTGATAGAGCATGTGCATGATATAGCTGTGCCGGAAGGTGTGTGGTGTGACCGGAATCGAAAAGTGTACTCCGTCAGCTTCGGCCCGTCTGACAGCCTGCTTCAGCCAGTTGCGCATGGTTTCGTCGGTCACGGCCCATAATGGTTCACGACGACGGGGCCGGGTGGTGATCATCCAGCTTTCCATCTGCCTGACATAGCTTATATCTGTCAGCGGAACCAGGCGCACTTCATCTTTTGGCGGGCGTCCGCGTCGCGCACGCACTTTTTCGGACAGGATCCGCACAAACGGTCTTACTCCATCCAGGTCAAATGATTCCGGTGTCAGCATCCGGGCTTCGCCAATACGCATTCCGGTATTCCAGAGGGTGGCGAACAGCATATGGTGACGCTGATCCGGCATATAGAAAAGAAGGGCACTCACTTCCGGGGCCAGCAGGTAGGCCGGTGTGGCCCCTGTGGAAGTGGCCATTCTTCTCAGGGAGAGCGCTGTTGCAAAATCCACCCCCGGCGCAATGGGTAACAGGGAGACGCGTTCTGGTGAATTCTGCAGGGGAATGACATTGTTCATGAGTTATTTTTCACGTAGCACACGCACTGTTTATGGATACAGGTATTCTGACCTGAACGCCCGGATCCTTCCACGACAATAAATCGCAGCGCGCGGATCCTTTTGTTTGCTTATCACGCATTATTGCGGGTAAAACCAAATACGTAAAGGTACGTTTTGCAGCAGGGATCCCGTATTAAGCCAGTCGTGGCGCGGGTTGAGGGCTGGTTTGCCGTTTTTGGGAGAATTGGGGTAATGCCAGGATGAATGGGATCGGAGAAAACAGAGAAAGGGAACAGAAAGGGAGAAGGTGCACCACGTGTATTCTGGCCCGGGACGTCACCGTCCCCCTGACAGTTTGACTTTACACAGGAAGGTTGCAGACTCAGCATAATGACTGATTTATATGCAATCCTGCCCATGATTAATATAAATCATAATAATGATTATGCAGAAAATCACTTTCGATAAGATTTATATAATTACTACATTTCCATATAACATTTTCCGCATAAAATAAGAAAACATATGTAACTAAAATGTATCAAGGCTGAGATATGATATTAGTGCCTTATTCATTGCCTGATATCCTCTTTCCGTAACCTGCATGTACATGAATCTTACTCATGATTGCGACTCTCTTATTTATCCTAAGTCCTGTCCCCTCTGAACTGGCATTTCCTGCGCTCAACTGATATCAAAAGAGGGTTAGCAGATCCCGACATCAAAACACTGATGTTATTTAATGTCGGGAGTAATATTTTATTTAATATCAGTTAGTGTCTCCGGTACCACTTCCCTGACACGTTATATCTTCAGATTTCCCCGGAAACAGGAGGTGACGAACAACAGCCTCATCCACACATAAATTAGAGCCAGCTAGTGCCAGCGTATGCCCGTCACCGTTAATAGTCAGTAACGGAGCTGAAAATTTATCTGCCATTTTACGGGCATTTATCCAGGGAGTTGTCGGATCATATTTGTGTGCCACAAACAGTAAACCGGATGGTAAAACAGTATTCTTCAGGCGTGTCTGTTGCAGATCGCGATGAATTGGCCATAATTCACAAAATTCAGGTAAATCGGACTGTTCCCTCTCAAAATTAACGGCCGGAAATGCGTCAGCAAGGGCTTTTTTTCGCGATTTTCGTTGTTCCTGTGATAATTGTTCATCACTCTGATCAACACATAATATTACACCCAGAGCATCACTGACTTTTTCCGATGCTATGGAAGAATTAAGTGCAGTTTCAATTTCATTGCTGACAATACCCTGAGAGAACTGACGTACGGCTGTTGCAAGTGTTGGCCATGATGAGCGCCATAACAGAAGCTCTGTCGTTAATGATATGAGATCATCTGAAGATATACTTTCCCCCCTGCTGTCTGTTAAAGGAGAATTATGTAATTTTAATAAAAGCTGATGGAACTGATGTATTGCCTGATTCCTGTCTGAAGAAAGTGGACAACTTTTTGTCCTGGCACACCATGCAGCAAAACGATCAAACGTTTCCTGATAACTGTGGGCCTGCCTGAGTTTCCATGAAAAATTATCATTTAAATCATCAATATCAACGACACCGTCAAAAACTATAGATCTGATACTGGATGGAAAGCGTTCGGCATATAAGGCTGCAATCTGTGTACCGTATGAATATGCTACAGCTGTCAGTTGTTTATCTCCCAGAGCTTGTCTGATGCGTTCAATATCATATACAGCCTCATGAGATCCAATATGGCGAATGACTTCAGCTCCTGTATTATGGATACAGGCATTAATTTTCTGTAAAATTAGTTGCTTTTCACTTACATTCACCAATCTTTCTTGATTGGGTTGCTGGCAGTTTATGGCAGGAAAGGACTGACCGACACCTCGTGGATCAAAACCGATAATGTCCCATGATTCCCGAAGATTGGTGACCGGCCAGTCAAAACTGATATAAGGATTAATTCCGGGTAATCCAGGTCCGCCACTTATTATAATAATACTCCCTTTACGTTTACTTTTTGCCGGCAACTTTGTCATCGCCAGTCTGACAAGTGGTATATTTTCATCTGACACATCCTCACCTGTGTCGGTATATTTTAGCGGTACAGATAGATATCCGCATAACAACTCAGGTGAAGAGCTTTCTGTACCAAACCAGTCACTGTATGGGCTGGTCATACAGGATTGCCACTCGATCTGTCTGGCAGACACAGTTCCGCAAAGAAAAACAGAAAAGATAAAGAATACTAAAGTCCTTCTTAAAGGCTTCATTATCACACGCATTGCATCTCCTGCATTGGTAAATTATTACCCTGACCAACAGACAGAATCCCCGGCGGTATAATTCTCACCGGGGATGATGACAGTTAAAGTTGTTAAAACGTGTACTTCAGGCCGGCCGTCGTAATGAAGTTGTAATTTTCAATTCCAGCCCCGTTATTATTATGCTCCGAAGTATTATCACTACGGTCGTAAAGAGATGTATCCCCTTTTTTATTTGTGAGACGACTCCATACACCCTCGATGTACACTTTTGCCTCTGGGGTAATATAGTAACCGGCATTAACTGCAACAGAATAGTAATTCTGGTTTATTACTTTGCTTCGGAATGTAGTTTGTCTTACATAATGCTCATCATTATCAGATCCCCTGACCCACCCGCTGTATTTAAATGCACCACCAAACTCAAAATTATCGTAACGGTAGTTTCCTGTCAGACCGACATAAGGAATTTTAAAATGTTGTTTATAACCAATCACTTTTATTTTATCAGGTAACGCTCCCGTTTCATTCCGGAAACCACCATTCTCACTGTAAATATAAGTTCCTCCTGTAGCATTAAAACTGTAACGGCTTTCCTGATAACCTGCCATAATAGCAAGGCGATAATCAGATTCTTTTAAAAACCAGCCTTTAACGTTCAAATCAAATTCGTTGGCATAATTAAGACGTGTATCAGGATGCCTGCTTTCATCTGTCCATGTTCCGGGAGTCCCGGAATCCATCCAGTCCTGATCAACCATATCCCCCCCCCGACTATTGAGAGTGGTCCAGCCAGCTGCACCAACAGATAACCATGGATTCAGCTCCCAGTTAACGGCGCCTTTAAGAATGGCGGCGTTACTGTATTTCCAGTCCAGTTGGCTGACTTTACGTCCACCTTCTTCAGGCTCATAAACCCGTTCTTTTGTTTTGCCACTCAGTGTACCTAAATTAATCTCTGTACTTATTTTCTCCGGGCCGAAGAAATCAGAAGCAGAAGCTTCCTGAGAACTGAATACCACAGGTGCTGCAAGCATAATTGCCAGAAGCTTAGTTTGCATAACAATGACTCCCTTCTGTCACTTCTACATATGTATATGATTCTTTTGATGTACACCGGTAAGTCAATTATCAGTACTTAATTTGTTTAGCTTTTGTTTAACCTAATAGTTTGTTTTTGTGAGGTATATCAAAAAGATATGAATGCGCTGTTAGTTATAGTGCAATTGTAACATTCATTGTCCTCATATTATCTAAAAACAGCTTGGCATTATCTGTTTATTTTCAGCAATCACTGATTCTCAATATTGACTAAATAATTATTTTAAGGAGTTAATAGAATGAAAATGATATTGTATGCTATCCTCCTGTATTTCCGCCAGAAAATCATTTAGCTACCGAGAGCCATCATAACCCGCTATGAAAATGGAGTAAAATGTGGTGTCATCTGACGCTGTGAATGGAAATATTATATACTTATCTCTGGCTTAATATGCCAGGCATATTAAAACTCAATATAAAAAGATATCATCCATCCTTCAGGATGGATATCGCGACTTTCCCGAGCAGACCAGAAAATAATATTCATCTTAATGACTTATAAAATAAGTGTGACTGGATTATTATTTTTAACATTATTTTCTCTTAATAAATTAAAAATGGATTCTCACATTATTATATACTGAATACGTTGTCTGTGAGATAAACAATTCAGGTGATGTCACCTGCAGCAGCATTGCTTCATAAGAGTTCTTCGGCACCAGAAATACCCCTATATTGGTATGCGCATATAGCGCTTAAAATTGCCTGAGGATATATTTGACATTAACCTGAAAAACTGATTACAGAGTCAATCTTAATGCTGGAAGATTCGATCTCATGCTCAGAAACCCATTTAACACCCTTTATTATCAATTAATTAGGCAGTAGCACATTACATTTCCTCTGCTAAAAGGAGAACATTTATCTTTGCAGCGCAGTTAGCTTATTACGCAGCAAGTGCACAATAAGCTAACGAGACTGTGGATTATTGTTCAATAATGCACAGAATTTAGACATTAGCACACATGCGTCCAGGCAGTTTTAGTGGTGTGTCCATTATGGGTATAAGAATAAGATATCCTTTCAGGAACTGTTTTAAAACAAAAGTGCGTATGTATTTCAGTAATGGTAATTTTTATGTGACAGGAGGCTTAACCGAGCGCTCTTATCTCAAGAGAAAAATCGGCGCTAACGGGTAATATACTCCTGCCATTGAGTAATATTTAGTTTAAATGATTTATATCTGCATATCAGTATGTTGCTGAATTGAAAGTGATTTTTGATGCTCAAGAGAAATCTCGGAGTCTTTTACGATACCTTACTGAGATGATTGTAATTATCAATGTGATTCAATGCACAAATTGTCAGAAATGCAGCAAATAGCCATAAACATCCTATAATAAATCATTATTAATTTTAATGATAAAGATATGTCCAAATTGATAAACACATATTTTATTACTCCGCCAGAGAAACCGACTCAGTCCGGACCTGAGGGTATCCGATATGATTTTAATGATGGTGCGCGTGTACTGCTCCCTGAGGGGAAATGGCATGTTCGTCTGATGGATGCTGATTCGGGGAACATTCTTTTTAGCTGCGATGCAGATAATGGCTGGGTAAGGAGCTGTAAAAAATACTTCATTCGTTTTCGTATTCAGGTATTCCATAGGGGAAACGACACGCCCTTAATGGATGAAACGTTGAATTTAAAAAATCAGCCTGTGCTGATTTCGTTTCCTACCGGTACATTAGGTGATTTACTCGGATGGTTTCCTTATGCTGAAAGGTTTCAGACGCTGCATAAGTGTCAACTGGAATGCACTATGGCACAGGAGATTATTGAACTACTGGCACCGCAATATCCGCAGATTCAATTTTCTACTCCAGATAATCCTCATACGATTACGCCATATGCAACTTATCGTGTAGGACTGTATTTTGGTGGCGATACAACTAACCAGCCAATTGATTTTCGCCAGGTCGGTTTTCATCGTTCCGCTGGATACATTCTGGGAGTGGATCCCCGAGAATCACCAGTCCGACTTAATCTTTCAGCTCCCAGAAGCATTAATGAGCCTTATGTATGTATCGCGACACAATCCACTTGTCAGGCGAAATACTGGAACAATGGCACTGGCTGGAGTGAGGTTGTAGCCCATCTCAAATCGCTGGGGTATCGGGTACTGTGTATTGATCTGCATGCTCATTATGGTCAGGGCTTTGTCTGGAACCATATTCCGTGGGGAGCAGAAGACTTTACAGGGAAAATACCTCTGCAGGAACGGGTGAATCTGTTACATCATGCCAGTTTCTTTATTGGTTTATCCAGCGGGCTCTCCTGGCTGGCATGGGCAACTCATATCCCGGTTGTACTAATAAGTGGTTTTACGCTTCCTGTCAGTGAATTTTATACCCCATGGAGAATATTTAGTTCCCATGGATGTTACGGATGCTGGGATGATACTTCACTGAATTTTGATCATAAAGATTTTCTGTGGTGTCCGAGACATAAAAACACCCCCAGACAATTTGAATGTACACGCCTAATTACGGGTAAGCAGGTAAACGGCGTCATCGACAAACTTCATGCCTCTCTGGCAGAACAAAGTAGTATTGGTATGAATGATTCAAGGTGGAGTAATGAATAAAATCTATAATATTGTATGGAATGAATCTTCTGGTATGTGGGTGGTGACTTCTGAGCTAACCCGCAAAGGTGGACAACGGCATCGAAAAATAAAGAAAACAATGTTAGCCGGGCTAATTGCGGGGCTTATATTGCCGACCATGCCTACTATGGCACAAATGTATAATGATCAAACTCTGGAAGCTGATGATCCTACTATGGAGTTATCAGCCGGCGATACGGCAAACAATACCATCATTAATGGCGGAGCACAGATAATTTTTAATGGCGGTACAGCCTCAACGACGCTCATCAATGAAGGTTACCAAGAAGTTTCAAGTGGTGGCAGTGCCATAGATACTACCATTGAGGGGGGGATGCAGACTGTTTTTGATGGTGGAATAGTCAGTGGCACGATCATTAATGGTGGGGAACAATACATTTCCAGTGGGGGAAGTGCTATTAACACTATTCTTGATGGCTACCAGACAGTTTTCAATGGTGGTAACGCTACAAATACAACTATTAATGGCGGGTTCCAGGAGGTTTCCAGTGGTGGCAGTGCTACCAGCACCACCATTAATGGCGGATTCCAGACTCTCTACGATAGCGGTATTGCCAGCGGTACTATTATTAGTAGTGGTTTCCAGCTCATTTCCAGTGGCGGCAGTGCCACTGACACCACTATTAAAGGGGGGATTCAGGAAGTTGGTGAGGGGGGAAGTGCAAGTGTTACCACTATAAATGATGGTTTTCAGTTCATCAGTAGTGGAGGAAGTGCCACAAGTACCACTATCAATAGCGGCTGGCAGGAAATATCCAGTGGTGGCTCTGCAACTGAGACGGTCATTAACGGAGGTATCCAGACGATTTACGATGGAGGCTCAGCTTCGGAGATCACAATCAACAGTGGCTATCAGGTCATCTCTAGCGGAGGCAGTGTAACCACCACGACCATTTATAGTGATGGAGAGCAAAGTATTACCAATGCCGGCCTTGCTACCGGGACCATCATTAGTGGCGGGGAACAGAAAGTTTCTAGTGGCGGCAGTGCCGTAGTCACTACTATTGAGGGGGGGCTACAGACTGTTCTCAATGGTGGAAGTGTCTCAGATACACTCATCAGCGGAGGAGAGCAGCGAGTTTCCAACGGTGGTAGTGCTGTAGGCACCACCATTGAAGGGGGGCTGCAAACTGTTCTCAATGGCGGAAGTGTTAATGGTACGATCATAAATGGCGGGGAGCAGCACATTTCCAGTGGGGGAAGTGCGGTTAACACCACTCTTGATGGCTACCAGACAGTTTTCAATGGTGGTAACGCTACAAATACAACTATTAATGGCGGGTTCCAGGAGGTTTCCAGTGGTGGCAGTGCTACCAGCACCACCATTAATGGCGGGTTCCAGGAGGTTTCCAGTGGTGGCAGTGCTACCAGCACCACCATTAATGGCGGGTTCCAGGAGGTTTCCAGTGGTGGCAGTGCTACCAGCACCACCATTAATGGCGGGTTCCAGACTCTCTACGATAGCAGTATTGCCAGCGGCACTATTATTAATGGTGGTTTTCAGATCATTTCCAGTGGCGGCATTTCCACTGATACCACTATAAACACTTCTGGCATCCAGTCCATCAGCAGTGGCGGAAGTGCTACAGCTACCACTATTAATAGTGGTGGTTGGCAGGAAATATCCAGTGGTGGCTCTGCAACTGAGACGACCATTAATGGAGGCATTCAGTGGATTTACGATGGCGGCTCAGCTTCAGAGAGTTCCATCAACAGTGGTTACCAGGTTATCTCCAGCGGAGGCAGTGTAACTTCTACCACAATTTACCATGGTGGGAAGCAGAGTATTAACAATGCAGGACTTGCGACCGGAACAATCATTAGTGGAGGGGAGCAGCGAGTTTCCAGTGGTGGCAGTGCCATAAACACCACCATTAACGGGGGACTGCAGACGGTTTTCGGTGGCGGAAATGTCTCAGGGACTCTCATTAATAACGGGGAGCAGCAAGTTTCCAGCGATGGCAGTGCCGTGGACACCACCATTGAGGGGGGACTGCAGACAGTTTTCGGTGGCGGAAGTGTCTCCGGGACTCTCATTAATAACGGGGAGCAGCGAGTCTCCAGTGGTGGCAGTGCCATAAACACCACCATTAACGGGGGACTGCAGACGGTTTTCGGTGGAGGAAATGTCTCAGGAACTCTCATTAATAACGGGGAGCAGCGAGTCTCCAGTGGTGGCAGTGCCATAAACACCACCATTAACGGGGGACTGCAGACGGTTTTCGGTGGCGGAAATGTCTCAGGGACTCTCATTAATAACGGGGAGCAGCAAGTTTCCAGCGATGGCAGTGCCGTGGACACCACCATTGAGGGGGGACTGCAGACAGTTTTCGGTGGCGGAAGTGTCTCCGGGACTCTCATTAATAACGGGGAGCAGCGAGTCTCCAGTGGTGGCAGTGCTATTGACACAACCATTAACAATGGAGGGACAATGAGTATTGCCGCAGGTGGTAGTGGAACGGGAATAATTCAAAACAATGGTGGCGCTATCAGAGCGAACACATCGGCCATCCTGAGTGGAACGAACGTAAATGGTAGCTTCAGCATTACTAATGGTAGCGCCAGAAATATGTTGTTAGAAAATGGTGGACTCCTGATGGTTCTGCAAGGCCATCAGGCTATAGATACCCAGGTATCTAAAGGTGGTGAATTACAGGTTGAGAGCGGTTCTGAGCTATTGGGTACAACCTTGATTAAAGACGATGGCAAACTGTCTGGCAACCAGATAACCAATAATGGGGTTCTGCATTTTCTCGACAATAGTTCAGCAAACTATAGCGGCACACTGGATGGTACCGGTAGTCTGAATCTGGATGGGGGAAAATTAACTCTCAGTGGTAATTTTTCTCAGGATAGCGGTATTTTTATCCAAAATCATGGAACAATGATAATGGATAATCTACGGGCTATGGCAAATGTGACAATCGAGCCTGATGCAACTCTGCGCTTAGAGAATGGTAGCCTCCTGGCTGGACGCATTACTGGGGATGGGAAGAAAGGTGGAAATCTGATAGTGGCTGACTCTGTCTGGAAATTATCCGGAGACTCTACTATTAACTCATTAGACATGAGTAATGGAACCGTGGATTTTCATTCAATACAGTCCCCTACGTTTAAAACAAAACTTGAGGGAGTAACGTTAAATATCGGACAGTTATCAGGAAATGGCACCTTCTTGATGAATACTGATATTGCATCATATACTGGTGATAAATTAAACATCACAGGGGATGCAAACGGTAATTTTGTTTTGAATATCAAAAATACCGGTCAGGAGCCTGTATCCCCGGGTAACCCATTACCAGTGGTTTATACCGGTGGAGGAGATGCTGTATTTACAGTAAACGGAGGAAAAGTGGATGCAGGAGTTTGGGAATATTATCTGAGTAAAGATAATACTAACTGGTATCTAAAATCTGATACTACGCAACCAGGTAATCCGGAACCGGGTATACCCAATCCTCCAGTACGGCACACCACAAAGTCGACTGATGCTGTACTGAATATGGCAAGCGCACCGACATATATCTTTAACAGTGAATTACAAGGGCTGCGATTCCGTACCAGTGAAAAATCAGAAAACTCACGTACTTCTGGGGGAGTATGGGGGCACTATATAGGATCAGATAAACACATCAGCAGCCAAGGAGCGGGTTACTCCCTGACCCAATACGGAATAGTGACGGGCGGAGATAAGCGTTTTGACCTAAGCGATGGGGTGTTGTCATTAGGGGCATTTGTTTCCTTCTCTGATAACAATATCAGGCATAATCGAGGAGGGAAAAGTTCTATTGATAGTAAAAGTGTTGGCTTGTACATGACGTATGATACTCACGGATACTATATAGATGGTGTACTCAAATTCAACCGTTTCAAAAATGAGTTGCGTACCCATATGAGTGATGGAACTATGGTTTCGGGAGATTATCATCAAAATGGTTTCGGTGGTAGCCTGGAGGTGGGCAAGTATTTTTCTCTGAATGAGAATACCTGGTTACTTCCTTATGTCCGAACAACAGCTCTTGCTGTGAATGATGACAATATCAGTCTATCTAATGGAATGAAGGCTGAAATAAACACAACGCATTCTTTCCAGGGTGAGGTTGGTGTTAATTTAGGGATGGACCTTGATGTTGGTAAAACAAAAATAAGGCCCTACCTGACCGCAGGAGTCAGTCATGAATTTTCAAATCATAATAAGGTTAAAATCAATAAAGCCTATGATTTTACTAACGACATATCCGGGACAACCGGAAAGTACGGTTTGGGTATGGATGTTCAGCTAACATCAAATGCCAGTATATGGGGAGAGGCTAATTATTTAAAAGGTAACAATGTAGAGTCACCGGTAACAGGGACTGTTGGCTTCAAGATAAACTTTTAACGCCTGATGTGCATCAGATGCCCGACCATATCGGTTGGGCATCTGAATTACTAATTATTAGAACAGACTATAAGTATATACAAGAGCAAGAAAATGTTGCTCCACAAATCGTTGTGGTAATTCTTGTGTGCATCCCGGGATTTCCTTGATGAGTAGAACCTCATTGGCTAAGTCTGAATATGATCACCTTCAACTTCAGTAAAGCACTTACAGAAGGTTTAGGGAGCACAGGTTCAAAACAGTTACAAATCACCGTCAGATAACTGGCGTTTACGAAAAATACGAGTAAATTAATAAGATGATTTTTTATGATGAAAAAAATATTTCTATTGGAGAATTAATCGACCACATTTCCAGACTTCAGAACGACGTAAATACTCTAATGATCGCATTTTCATATCTCGCATTTTCTCTATCCAGAGAACAAATGCTACCAACACTGGCATCAATCCATTTCGAGTCACTTAATGTCAAATGGTCGCCAGAACAACAAAAATCTTTTAAATTTCTTGCATCATTACTGGAAGAACAGTATGGCGGTAACATTGCTATGCCAGAAGTGCGAAAGGAACAATAATTTTATTGCCTACACTGAAGATTTTTTTGCTTTAAATAGCATACGCAAATATTTTTTCAGAAATAATACTGTAAAATTACGCCTCAAAAAAACAATATCGTACCCAAATACCCTCAACATTAATTTAATATTGAGGGTAATACACAAAAGGTAAGCATATAAATAGCCCCGTTTATAACGGGTTCATCACGCGTGGTATCTGGGCGGTAATGGTAAGCCGTTCTGCTCAGGTTCAAACTCTGGCAGGCCTGACGGATGCTGAGCCCGAATGTCGTTATCAGATGAGTAACCAACTCACGCTTACAGGCTTGTTTTAAAGCTTTTTCGATAACATCCTTCAGCACTCGGTTCTCCAGGCTCAGGTCAGCAAACATCTTTAACAATTCGTCCGGCTTCAATCGACTTAATCACAGCGATGATCTGATACTCAGTAAAACGGGCTGTACTCATAGCGATCTCCTTCGTTGGCAGATTGATTATGCCGGATGATTTCTAAATATGAATGGCACGATTATGCGGGATACTTGCAGTTATCCGTCCCGGTAATACGGGGCCATACCCGAGATGGTGTGCCATTTCTGCATTGAAAGCGGCTTCAATGCTGAGTTTTTTCAGCAGCTGATCAAACTGACTGAGGTGTGCAGAGAAATAAAAAATAAAATGGAGTTCGGTTTTTATTGACCACTACAAGGAAAATTCATTCAGGATTTATTCAGCACCAAGAACTTCAGCTTTTGGACTAATCAGCCCACTGAAAACGTGGGCTCTTTACAAACATTAATAATGATGGGTGTTATTTTTTTTGCTAAAATAACCATTTTTAGAATATACATTCAATATTTATATTTTATGTTTTGTTGCATATTGGTAAGTAATACTCAAAGCGATAACTATCGTCTTTATCCTTATGAATTATTTCAAGATCATATACATTTTTCTTTTGCAACCCATAAAAAGGGAGCGAGTTCATATAAACATTATTGATATAATGAATGTAGTTTTTTATGCTGCCAGTATACTCAAACTTGGCATATGTTCCGGCTGTAAGCACTCCTGTTGTGTGATTATGCCTTTCTTTCTCAAACCAGAAAATAAGTTTAATTCTCACTTTTTTTCTTGCAGAGGCATTAACATCATGAGATATGGCTATATATGATTCTTTATTTTCTGTAAAATATTTTTTTACATAATTCCATTTTTTATCTGAATTTTCTCCCCAAAAAGGAATATCCTCTTCATAAGACATCGGCATTCCTTTAAATTTATTTTCATCAAGATAACAAAGTTTCGGTTTGGGTATGACAATTGATGGTTCTTTTGGACCGGTAAGATTTTTAAAGGTCCATAGATTACTGTTTCTATATTGTAAAGGCGTAAAACCTGTGTTTTTTTTAAACTCTCTTGTAAATGTTTGTTGAGAATCATAACAGAGTTTGCCTGCAATACTGGCCAATGATAATGATGTCAATCGTAATAATACCGCAGCCCTTGAAACTCTTCTGAGTTGTATATACCTCCCTATGGGTACTCCCATGTGAGACTTAAACAGAGATTGCAAATATCTCCTACTGTAACCAGAAAAACAGACTATCGATTCAATATCGATACTTTTAACCTCAATATTGTCTTCGATGTATTCGAGAATTGCTTTTATTGTCAATTGCTTAATTGTGCTGTGCGTCATCATTAACCTCATTTAGACGCATAAAGTCTAATGTGGTTACTATACGTTCGCATTAGCTTATTGTGCGCAAGCAGCACACAGTGCACAATAAGCCAACAAAATCGCGTTTTTTGTATGGCTTCATAAATCAGGTATTCATAACAATTAAATTAAAAGAGGTGACAGAAAAAAGGCAACATAAACTTAACACTAAGTTTCGTTGGAAAAGTGTATTTTTTGATATGAAGGTGGTGCAAGTGCGTTAAATGAGTTCTGTTTCCTTCCTCCCACTCATGGTCAGGAGGGGTGATCTTACCCACGTAATATGGACCGCCCTAAGCGAGGTTCTGGTTTTCAAATTGTTAAGGACTAAGGCGCCACATCCACTGTGCCGTCGCCAGCGATTGTAAACACTAAACACTGTTGCCCATATTGTTTCCCAGCTAATAAAGAGTTCTCCGTGGATACATTCCACTTTCAGTGAATGAAAGAAGATTTCCTCGCAGGCATGATCGAAACAGCAGTCTTTTGCGATCATACTGCCACGCAGATTATGCCGCTTCAGCAATGCCTGATAATCTGCAGAGCAGTACTGGCCTCCGAATGATATCGTTCTGTGGTCTCTTACGCCGCTACAGCTCCATCTGCAGGGCATCGCAGGCTATTTGCGCTGTCATGCGTGGTGACATTGACCAGCCAATAGCGGCACGTGACCCCAGGTCAATGACCACTGCCAGATACTGCCAGCCTTCATCACGTACGTAAGTACGTGATGTCTCCCGACCACTTCTGGTTCGGGCCAACAGCGTAAAAATCCTGCTCAAGCAGATTTTCTGACACAGGCAGGCTGTGTGCGCGGTGACTGACCAGGCTGAACTTCCGGGAAGCTTTGCCCTCAGTCCCTAACGGCGCAGGCTTAGTGCACCGTAACGCGGTTTTGACAGGGTAAAAACAGCGTGGACAACGCTGTTGCAGTACTGACGGAACTGCTGACGTGTGCTTTTATCCTTGCCCGCCGCCGATACCACATATACCCGCCGCTGCGGGCACGCGGCACATTGCCTGTATGCTGAACTCAGCCTGATGTTTTTCAATAAAGACATACTTCATTTCTGGCGTTTCGCGAAGTATGTCGCTGCCTTTTGGAGTATGGCCAGCTCTTCATCCTGTTCCGGCAGCTCACGTTCAGAGGAAGTCTGCTGATTTTTCTGTTTACTGCGCCAGTTGTAGAGCTGTGATTCATACAAGCTGAGTCCACGGCCTGCGGCAGCAACACCGATGCGTTCCGCAAGCTTTAGTGCTTCACTGCGAAATTCAGGCGAATGCTGTTTACGGTTTTTTTACTGGTTGATACTGTTTTTGTCATGTGAGTCACCTCTGACTAAGATCAGGGTACATCATAGAAATCAGTGCACAATAAGCAAACTCAACGTGTGTGGATGTGGCAATATATTTAACGCGATATCACGATTTACTTACGGTATCATCATCCCTTATTTGCCTGAATTGGATTTTCAGTTTTGCACTGGCCATTGAAGTACTAATCAGTACTTTCGCTAACAGGATGTAGCGTGGCCAGCAATTTTATATGCAGATTGATGGGGTACTAGCTGTCGTTTGGGTATATCAAATGCGTGCGTAAATACCTTATTCTAATATCTTATTAATTTTAACTTTTGTATATCCTGTAACAGGATTTCCCCTCTTCGTTGATTGATGCATCTTGGTGTCAGCAATGTCTTCATAGTCCACATGAGGACATCCCCATGAAAAAGCATTTTTCCGGCAAACAGAGTATCAGTATAGCCGGAGGAGCGTGAGCTCTGTAGCAAGCGCATCCATGTCCGATGCACTCTTTTATACCTGGTGTAAGAAGTATAGTGGTATGGAGATACCCGAGGTCAAGCCCCTGAAGTCGCTTGAGGAAGAGGGCGCAGACTCCAGGTGTTGCTTACCCAAGCTATCCCGATAAGGACGCGCTTCAGGTGACTCCAGGGCTAAAGTACTGATGGCAGACCCGAAGCGAGGCACCGTTTTATATGTGATACGACTGCTCTGACGCAACGTCTTGCTGCAGGCTGACTTGTCCCTGTCGATCTGCGCGATGAGACTCAGAGTCCTGCTCAATACGTATTCTGATACGTATTGAGCAGGACACATCATTGATGCTGTCACTAAAGCGCAGACGTTTTGGCAACCGCCACATCTGGTAGTACTGCACCGTGAAGGGGCTCATGCTAATCGCAAGCACGTTTACCATCTTTATCATCTGAGCTGCCAGGGCGTGAAATGCAGATGACGTCGTAAAGGGCTGGTCAAGAACGCTTGCCGTAACTCTGTCCGGAGGTTCAAAACCTGACCAAGTCGATGGATTTTGCCATGGACACGCTGGTTACTGGTCGCAGAATCAAATGCCTGACCTGCGTGGACGACATTTACGAAGGAGTGTTTAACAATAACCACAGTATTCGGGATTTCAGGTGTTCAGGTCACGCGTATTCTGGACTGCATTGCACTGTTTCAAGGCTATCCGGTGACGATAAGACCTGAACAGAATCCAGTCGGACAAACTAACGTAGAACATATTTCCTGAGCGCTTTAACGGGCTATTTCGCGATGAATGTCTGAATGAGCACAGATTCAGGGATGTCGTTTGCTAAGGAAAGTCATTATGGCTGGCGACAGAATTATAACGAGTATCATCCACATTCAGTACTGAATTATCAGATGCCATCAAAGTTTGCAGCATGGTGGTGGAATGGCGACATTACTAACAGATAGCTGCATCTAATCCTGGGGGGCTGGTCATCTGGTGGCAGACTTATGCACAATTAGCAAACAACACAAATGTACATTGATTTAATCTTCTTTACGAAAGTTCATGGCATTCATCCCCGATGCCAACTTGGCTATACCGACGCTTGCATTTTATTTTAATGCTGGTTGCGCAAGCACGTGCTCCAAAGAGAAAATCATGAGCACGTTCATAAAATGGATGTGTGAAACCAGCTTTTTTTTATGTTTTACAAACCTTGAGAGTGGATTGCCGGGAAGGCAAGGATAATGCTGATTGACATATAAATAATATGTTCATTTTTAATATGTTGTGCGGGTATCGTATAATGGTAATTACCTCAGTTTTTTTCTGACTGATGATGTGGGTTCGATTCCCACCACCCGCTAAAGAAAAGCAGTTGGACGTGTTTTTGGGCACTGACACAAATTGTGTGGGATATTTTCATTACCCTATATCATCCTGTTCTGTGATAACTTATATTTGTTAACTACAGTTCCAGTGCTTATTTTTTTATCAATATGAGGATAGTGCATTGCTGGAGGGTGTAGCAATTTCCTGGAGGTGCCAGTGATGCACTATCTCAATGTTGTTAATATAACGAAAAGAGATGTTCCTCAGTGCGAGGGTGGTTTGTAGAATTGTTTGGCGGGAAAACCACAGAATATCTGTAACCAATCAGATATTCTTCGGGAGGCACCCGACATCTCAGATTATCAATACCTGTAATCTCATGCAGTTAACCGCCGTCTCGGCGGTTTTTTTTATCTTCTATAGTAGAGGAATCTTATGCGCAGAATGACGATTTTGGTATTATTCCTGCTTGTTGTACTGACTTGGGGGACCACATGGCTGGCTATGCGAATAGCCGCTGAAACTATCCCCCCAGTTTTTGCAACCGGGATGAGGTTTATGTTTGCTGCACCATTCTTAATCAGTATTGCATGGTTAAGAAAAATACCAATTTTATTTCCACCCGGACAACGCTTATTCCAGCTTGTAATTTGTATTTTTTATTTTTCCATTCCTTTCTCATTAATGATTTATGGTGAAACCTATGTCAGTTCCGGACTCGCATCCCTTATATTTGCGAATATGCCTGTAGCTGTTTTGATAGCTTCATCTTTGTTTTTGAAGGAAAAAACGAACTCAATGCAAATTATGGGTTTAACTATCGCAATAGTTGCACTGGCGGGCATCCTTCTTGAGGAATCGAAAACAAGTGCAGAGAGTCACTGGCAGGGGATTATTGCTCTTGTTTCTGCGGTAATCATTCATGCCATAATATATACTCAATGTAAGAAAAGAAGTTGTACTGTCTCTGTGGTAACGTTTAATGCGCTCCCGTGCTTTCTGGCAGGATTGATACTTTCTGCGACAGGATGGTTCTTCGAAAGACCCGAGGTATCGACCTTCTCTGTGTACTCAATATTAGCCACCTTGTATCTCGGTGCTTTTGCCGGAGTTTTTGGGATATTGTGCTACTTTGCCCTTCAGCAAAAGGCCAGTGCCTTTCAGGCTTCTCTTGTTTTCCTTATTTTTCCATTGATTGCGGTAAGCCTTGAAAGCTGTATATATGGATATGGAATTTCAACTCAATCAATGCTGTTTATTATACCGCTAGTTATAGGGCTATTTCTGACTCTGTTCTTACGTCGAGTGCCTGTAACCAACGGACATAGAGATAGTTCATCACAAAAAGCTAATGAAATTGCTGAACATGCGGAGAATTCCTGAAAACTTGAAGAAAAGACTTTTCGTTTTCAGTTGTTAATGTAGGCCATTACACTTAACGGATGGAAGGGGCTTCCCCTGAATATGCACCAGGTTAACTCTTGTGCAATTATGAGGGTAAGCATAGTCCGGATGGATTCGTTATGACTATTGCTACTATCGTGTCGATCTAGCTAAAAATATGCTTACTGTTCACGGTATTGACCAGGATGGTAAACGGCTTTTTGGTAAACGGCTTTGGTTAACACCAGAATATCACGAATTGGGCTTCCTGAGCTGATTGCTGGTTTGCAGCCCTGTGTTATCGGGATGGAGGCATGTTCCGAAGCTCACAACCAGGCAAGGTTATTTCGGCAAGCCCTGTTGAGTTCTATCTCCCCCTGATTTGAGTGTCAATTTTTGTGATATTCATCAGGTGTGTATTACCGTGAAGGAGATCGGTGAGTAACGGCGTTTTTCAAGGTAGTTGTCGCCTTTTGTAATAAAATTACGTTATGCAGCCTCTTTTTCTGGATTCAGGTAGACTTCTGATATGTAGTCCCAGTTACGTAGATGCTTTCTCCAACGTTCAGGATGCTGTTCGCGTGCCAGCTGGTATACTGCTTTTCTGGCTGCCAGTATTTTCATGTCATTACCTTGATGACGCTCGGCTGGCGTGACATATTTGATCCCGCTGTGCTTATGTTCAAAGTTGTACCAGTTTACAAAACGGTTTACCCATACTCTGGCATCATCAATAGTGCGAAAACCGTTCTCAGGCCACCAGGGACAATATTTGAGAGTCCGGAACAAAGATTCTGAGTAAGGGTTATCATTGCTGACTCTTGGCCGGGAATAAGAACTTAGCACTCCAAGCGCATACATTTTCGCCAACAACGTATAACTGGGCATGGGACCACCGTTATCAGAATGGAGTACCAGATTGTTGGATGAACATTTTTCATTCCATACTGCACGCAGGAGTAGTAATAATTCTCTATATCCGAACTGCCCCCTAAAAGGAGTTGCTCCCACACTGCCTGTGCGCTGGTTGCCTGTATCGGTAACGCACATGATTTTAAAAATGGACGGCAACTGGCAGCCGGGCTGGGACTGACACCATAACAATACAGCAGCGGCGGAAAGTCGAAGCTCGGCAGGATAACAAAAGCCGGTCATTCGTATCTGCGAACGCTTCTGGTACAGGGGGCTCGTTCAGTACTGACTGGTGCTGAGAAAAGGACTGACTCATTCAGTCGTTGGGACTGTTCACTGGTCGAGCGCAGAGGATACTGGCGCGCAGTTGTGGCCATCGCCGCCAAAAATGCAAGGCTGTACTGAGCATCATTGCATTACGGTGATGATTTCAGACTGTATTCAGCCAGCTAAAGCACGCAGCAACAGTATGACCATTTGACCTGCAACTCGTTGATGATAAAGGGTTATACCCCGTGAGGAATATCTGCAAAACGTACAGGATATACATATCCGCTTAGCGAACAAGAACCTCACGAGCGTCTTTCATCAGGGGCCGAATCGATGACGATTCATTATGACCGTTTATAGTACCGCAGTCTTTTCCCTTTATTTTTAATGAGGACGCCTGGTTTTTCAAATTCCTATACGTCAAGCAGGCAAAAACATAAAAACTGGCGTTGACATGCCGGGGAAGCCCTTATAGTACGTTTTCGTACGGTTGGGCTTCAGACCCCGTAAACTCCAGGCAGCAGCCGTGGTTAAGATAATGTTGAACGGCAACCGCCTCCCAAATCCTGGTCTGGCAGGTAGTAGGTGTTGGCTCCGCGCTTGCCGTTGGTGGTTGTTCTGGTAACGGTGATTTGCCCTGTCTGTTCCAGTATCTGAATTGCCCGCTTAACACTCTGTCGACTAATACCGGAGAGGCTTACCAGTTCAGTGATTGAGATTTGATTTTGTCCGGCAGCAATGACGCTGGCGATTACACGTAGGATTGAATTTGTCGTTTTCAATGTCAGCGCCCCTTATCTCTGCTAGGCCATGTTTTTTCTTGCGGCTGTCTGGATGTCGTCCGAAGGTCATCGAATTGTAGTTCAAAGAAAAAGATATCGAGCAACGCGCGTTCTTTTTCTCCTTAAGATTTTAATTCTTATTAACATCTTAAGGATGTCGCTCAGGCCAGACGTGATGCGGCTCTCAGGGTATTATATGGGGGAAATTTCCCTATATAATTTTTGACGCCAATAAATAAAAATAGCTGCATATTAGCGCTCCTAATGCTGCAAGATTGCTCAATTATTCATCACGCCATTTAACTAGACCGCAGTATCGCTTGTTTTTTCAATTTCCTATACATGCCCCCCTTTCATTCAATAAAGGACAATTGCAGGTTTTATGATGCCGCACGCATGGGTATAACGAGTCAGAGTATCGATATTCGCCTAGTAATCTGCGTGTTGTCTGGTTTTATGCAGAGTATATAACCTTTTTCAGACACAGCCACCAACATATGCCGCGCCAGCGGCATGGTGCAAAATGGCATCTGAATCGATCGCAGTTTGGCATTCGAATCGATCATGATTTGGCATCCATCTCCGATCACAGTTTGGCATCACAATCGATCACGATTTGGCATACTTCCGATCATTGATTGGAATTCGCCAGTCACTCCGGGAATTAACTCTTTTCACCACAGTCTCCATTGCCGTGTTTAAACCAGTGGAGACGTTAATGTCCAAAAAGAGAAAATCCAGGAGCACTATGGAAACTTGTTTTAAGATCCTTCAGCTCAAGTTCGATAAGAAGCTGACTAACCGTTGTATCGGACTGACGTTACACATCAGCGCCTCAACCGTTTTTGAGGTTCTTGCCCGCTTCAAAGCCTCTTCTCTGTCATGGCCATTACCTGCTGATATATCCCATGACACGCTGGAGAAACTCATTTTCCCGCCCAAAGACACCTCTGCGTCAGAGCTTGTTATGCCTGACATGCTGTACTTCGATACGGAAATGAGAAAACCTGGCGTGACGCGCCAACTGTTGTGGATGGAATACAAGGCACAGGCGGGTGACAAAGCGATGGGATACTCACACTTCTGCCGTTGCTACCGGAAGTGGAAAAAAACGCGACGCCTCTCCATGCGACAGGAGCATCGTGCTGGCGAAAAGCTCTTTATCGACTTCTGTGGTCCTACTGTTCCTGTTATTAATCCGGACACCGGAGAGATACGCCGCGTGGCAATCTTCGTGGCTGTAATGGGGGCGTCCAACTATACCTATGTTGAAGCGTGCGAAGGTCAGGACATGATGTCATGGTTAAATGCCCACAGCCGTTGCCTGACCTTCCTGGGCGGCGTACCGAAGCTGCTCATCCCCGATAACCTCAGAAGCGCAGTGAAAAAAGCCGATCGCTATGAGCCTGTCATCAACGACAGTTATCAGGCGCTGAGCACTATGGCACGGTTATTATCCCGGCCCGCCCGCGCAAACCTAAAGATAAACCAAAAGCAGAAAACGGCGTCCTCATCGTCGAGCGATGGCTTCTTGCCCGCATCCGTAATGAAACCTTCCACACGCTCAGGGCGCTGAATGCACGCCTTCGGGAGTTGCTGACGGACATGAATAACCGACCAATGAAGGGATACGGTAATCAAACCCGCGCAGAACGCTTCCGCATGCTGGATGCACCAGCACTCTCTCCGCTGCCTCTGGAGCCTTATGAATACACGGAATACAAAGCCGTGAAGGTTGGCCCTGACTACCACGTTGAATATGCCCGTCACTGGTACTCCGTTCCACACGAACTGGTCGGTCAGCGTCTGTCACTGAAGGTGGGGCAGTCGGTGGTACAGCTCTGGCACAAGGGGCAGTGTGTGGCGCAACATCCGCGCAGCACACATGAATATAAACACACAACCAATCCGCTTCACATGCCATAACGCCACCGGCGGCATGGGACATGGACACCGGAACGCCTTATCGAGCAGGGAAACCGTACAGGTCCGTCCACAGGCCGGGTGGTTGAATCCATGCTGAAAGCCAAACCCCATCCGGAGCTGGCTTACCGTGCAGTCCTGGGTCTGCTGGCACTTCAGAAAAAATACGGCCCGGAACGGCTGGAAAAGGCCTGTTACGTTGCCCTGCACTATAACGCCCCGGACAGACGCTTTATCGACAATCTGCTGCGTCATCATCGGGATAACGTTGAGCTTCCGTTATCCCGCCAGGGCGAACAACATCCGGCATATGCTTCAGAGCATGAAAACCTGCGTGGTCCTGGCTACTACCACTGACAGAAGGAACAACCGTATGAGTGATAATCTGTTAAACAAACTGACCCAACTGAAACTCCCGGCGATGGCCGGGAGCCTGATACGGCAACGGGAAACGCCTCAGACTTACGACGAACTGTCGTTCGAGGAAAGGCTGACACTGCTGGTTGATGACGAGCTTCTGAGCAGAGAAAACAGTCGTGTGGCACGGTTGAGAAAAAATGCCTGCCTGAAATATCAGGCAACACCGGAAGGGCTGCGTTATCCGGCCTCAAGAGGTCTGCGGGCTGAACAGATGAGGGAACTGCTGAACGGCCACTACATAATCCACAGGAAAAACCTACTGATAACCGGTCCGACAGGATGCGGTAAGAGCTGGATAGCCAATGCGCTGGGCGAACAGGCATGTCGACAGAAATACAGCGTCCGGTACTGTAGAACCGGGCGATTACTGGAACAGTTGGCTCAGGGACGTGTTGATGGCAGTTGGCTGAAATATCTGAAACAGTTGCAAAAAATACAGGTTCTAATCCTGGACGATCTGGGGCTGGAACAGTTAAGTAACGCCCAGTGTAATGACCTTCTGGAGATCACAGAGGATCGTTACGGACAAAGCAGCACGATAGTGGTAAGCCAGTTCCCGGTAGATAAATGGCATGGTCTGATGGAGAACCCAACAACAGCAGATGCCATCCTGGACAGACTGGTACATAACTCACACAGAGTGGTCCTTCAGGGAGAGTCCCTGAGGAAAAATCCCCCGACAGTGGAAAGCAGCGAAAAAACGAGTTAAAAAGCGGTAGAAAAAGTTAAGTTCCCGGTTGATCGAATGGATGCGAATCGCTGATCGAACTGAGCCTGTTTAAGATTCTGTGTAAATGCCTTTTCTCAGAAGTGACCCTCCAGGCGGTCACCGAACTCGATAATAAAGCGGCTCATTGCCATTCGCCAGTCCTTCAACGGCATCGTCCATTTCTGGGACGCAGACTGGATTGCCAGCCACACCACTTTTTTCACCGAGTCGTCTGTCGGGAACACTTTACGCTTTTTGATCGCATGGCGGATCACGCTGTTTAGCGACTCGATGGCATTCGTCGTATAGATCACTTTGCGGATGTCCGCTGGATAAACGAAGAACGTGGCAAGATTCGGCCAGTTAGCCTGCCAGCTTCGGCTTATCTGAGGATAGCGACTGTCCCAGGCCGCAGCGAACGCTTCCAGGGCCTGCTGACCTGCCTCTTCCGTGGGAGCCTGATAAATCGCTTTCAGGTCGCGAGTGACGGCTTTGTAGTCCTTCCATGACACGAAGCGCAGGCTGTTGCGCACCATATGCACGATGCATAACTGGATGCGGGCCTTCGGATATACTGTGTTGATGGCATCCGGGAAGCCTTTCAGGCCATCCACACAGGCGATGAGGATATCGTTCAGACCGCGGTTTTTCAGTTCAGTCAGCACATTGAGCCAGAACTTCGCCCCTTCATTTTCGGCCAGCCACATACCCAGCAGTTCTTTCTGACCTTCGATATTGATGCCCAGTGCCAGGAACACCGATTTGTTGATGACGCGACTGTCCTGCCGAACTTTCAGGACGATACAGTCAAGATAAACAATGGGGTAAACAGCATCCAGTGGTCTGTTTTGCCATTCTACAACCTGCTCCATCACGGCATCGGTGACCTTTGATATCAGTGCCGGTGAAACATCTGCGTCATACAGTTCTTTGAACGCAGTAGCTATCTCACGGGTGGTCATCCCTTTGGCATACAACGAGAGGATCTGGTTATCCATCCCGGTAATACGGGTCTGATTTTTCTTTACCAGTTGTGGTTCGAAGGTACCGTCACGATCGCGCGGAGTACGCAGTTCCAGTGGACCGTCGCCTGTGATAACGGTCTTTGTGGAATAACCGTTGCGGGAGTTAGCTCCTGGTCTGGACTGATTTTTCTCATACCCAAGATGGTGTGTCATTTCTGCATTGAGAGCGGCTTCAACGCTGAGCTTTTTCAGCAGCCGATCAAACTGACTGAGGTCTTCAGGGGTTTTGAGGTTTTTGGCCAGTTCGTTAGCCAGAGCCTGTAACTGTTTTTCGTCCATAAATTAACCTTCATTTGATGCTGGATTGAACATATCAAAATCAGGCAATTACACAAATCTATGTACAGGCTTCTTTAGTATTTCTTTTTCCATCTCAGGGCGCTTTATCTGCGCTTTAAGCTGCTGAATTTCGCGTTGTTCAGGAGTAATAGCATTACCAGCGGGCTCAATACCCTGAAGTTTCTGCTTATACAACCGTATCCATTTACGCAAATGGTCAGGGGTGAGCTCAAGTACCAGCGCGACTTCTCTGACATCACGCTGGTATTTAACCACCTGTTCGATAGCTTCAAGCCTGAACTCCGGGGAAAAGGTACGTTGAGCCCGACGGGGTTTGAGCATGCATCAACTCATTTTCACTGTTTTAACATTAACAGGATTTCGAGGAGTCCTGAATTACCGATCCACTACACAGCCAAGCAGCTGGTTCACTCGAGTCCACGAAAGCGGTTCAGCAGAACTTTGGCGCGTGGCGGCGGGGATGGAAGCCGATGCTGCGGCTATATGTGAGGCAATCAGCAGTCGCTGGAGTAATGGTGTTGTCGAAGGTCATGTAAATCGCCTGAAGATGCTGAAACGCCAGATGTATGGCCGAGTCGGATTTGAACTACTTAGGCAGAGGGTCATGAGTCCACTGGCATGAAAATCTCTACCCAGGTTGCGGAAGAGCCACTTTTCATCCGTTGTTGACATCCGGAGGTAATTGCAATATCTCCGTGAACTTCCACATCTGATTAGCGTTAGTGTTAGACATATATTCAAGCCTGTCTCTTATTTTAAGATACATCCACAGTCAGGTATTTCAAGGGGCCTGCAGTGCCTCTACTACCGACTAGTATTATTTAAATGATACTGGTTGTCTGGAGATTCAGGGGGCCAGTCTAGCCAGTCTAAAAGTATACTGAGTAAAATCATAAAACCGACTGGACTGGTTAACAGGTCTGATTTGTTTCGATCAGTTTTCGTTAAAATTCTCCATGTTATAAATTTAATAACTTGAAAATTATTACTGCGCTAATTGACTATGTTTTTGTTGGTTTTTGTTATTATTTCCTGGTGTTTTATGTTGAATTTAGTGATAAATTTCAGGATAAATTGTTTTTATAATATCTTTTGGTGTGATGCGCTAACCTGCTTCACTAAAGCAATAGATATGTCCGCCATATTGAACATTTACAGATCATTATTCTATAATGTTCAGAATTAAGGTCGTCTCTGGTTGGATTGATCTGTTACACAGGATTCTGGTCCCGGTTGATACTGGTAATTTCCGGAAGGGCGGTAGCATGCTTATTGATGAGACATTGTTGAAGTCGGATGAAATTAAATCATGGCTACAACATTTTTGTGCGTATTACATAATTGTGACTCATATTTTATAGTATACTTGCACATCCTCCAATGCAGTCGCCTTCTTTTGCGTGCTGGGAACGTAGTGTATAAGATAAACACTCTGAATCATTATCTGACGTCAGAAGAAGGGCATTGACTGGTATGACCTGATTAATCCAAACCTTTATCTGATAGGGACAGATAAAGAAGAGAGGTTCACATGACAACTCACATGTCATCATTCGGCAAGAAACCATTATTGACGCCTGATTGGTTCTGGGCAAGGAAGCTATATATATGAGTAACTATACTCTTAGGTGTATGATAAAGAAAAAAATATCTGTTCTTTAGAATATGCATATTGAAGAGAATGCAATATGCATGGTTTATATAGATCACGCATAAAAAACAAGCATATGTAAGCATTTTTGTTTGCTTTTTTAAGCCTGCTACCGCAATGAATGCGAATATACGTTATGAAACTAAATGCAAGAAACATATTTAAAAGCTTAAGGCTTATTATCGTTCTCTCACAGACTCTGTTTTACTTATTTAAGAATATAATTTAATTTATAGTGAGCTTATTATGAACAATCCATTAGAGGTTCTTGGGCATGTATCTTGGCTCTGGGCCAGTTCCCCACTACACAGAAACTGGCCAGTCTCTTTGTTTGCAATAAATGTATTACCTGCAATACGGGCTAACCAATATGCTTTATTAACCCAGGATAATTACCCTGTTGCATATTGTAGTTGGGCTAATTTAAGTTTAGAAAATGAAATTAAATATCTTAATGATGTTACCTCATTAGTCGCAGAAGACTGGACTTCAGGTGATCGTAAATGGTTCATTGACTGGATTGCTCCTTTCGGGGATAACGGTGCCCTGTACAAATATATGCGAAAAAAAATTCCCTGATGAACTATTCAGAGCCATCAGGGTGGATCCCAAAACTCATGTTGGTAAAGTATCAGAATTTCATGGAGGTAAAATTGATAAACAGTTAGCGAATAAAATTTTTAAACAATATCACCACGAGTTAATAACTGAAGTAAAAAACAAGTCAGATTTCAATTTTTCATTAACAGGTTAAGAGGTAATTAAATGCCAACAATAACCACTACATAAATTAAAAGCACACTGCAGTCTGCAAAGCAATCCGCTGCAAATAAATTGCATTCAGCAGGACAAAGCACGAAAGATGCATTAAAAAAAGCAGCAGAGCAAACCCGCAATGCGGGAAACAGACTCATTTTACTTATCCCTAAAGATTATAAAGGACAGGGTTCAAGCCTTAATGACCTTGTCAGGACGGCAGATGAACTGGGAATTGAAGTCCAGTATGATGAAAAGAATGGCACGGCGATTACTAAACAGGTATTCGGCACAGCAGAGAAACTCATTGGCCTCACCGAACGGGGAGTGACTATCTTTGCACCACAATTAGACAAATTACTGCAAAAGTATCAAAAAGCGGGTAATAAATTAGGCGGCAGTGCTGAAAATATAGGTGATAACTTAGGAAAGACAGGCAGTGTACTGTCAACGTTTCAAAATTTTCTGGGTACTGCACTTTCCTCAATGAAAATAGACGAACTGATAAAGAAACAAAAATCTGGTAGCAATGTCAGTTCTTCTGAACTGGCAAAAGCGAGTATTGAGCTAATCAACCAACTCGTGGACACAGCTGCCAGCCTTAATAATAATGTTAACTCATTTTCTCAACAACTCAATAAGCTGGGAAGTGTATTATCCAATACAAAGCACCTGAACGGTGTTGGTAATAAGTTACAGAATTTACCTAACCTTGATAATATTGGTGCAGGTCAGCGAAATGCAACGCAAGCTTGCCACATGGGCGGTCAAGATCCATCCAGACGGATTTCACAACTGCTGCGTCTGATAACACAATCAGAAGGGCTGGCTGAAGCGGCGCGGCTCACGTTTTCGTCAAAGGGAGCACACTCTCCCTGTGTTGAGGGTGTGAACACAGCAAAGCTACAGGCCGGACGGTCTGCTGAGCTGCAAAGGCTCAGCGAAGAACTTATCTTTGGTCACTACCAGCCTATGCCAGCCAGATGGGGTTATATCCCGAAAAGCAACGGCAAATTGCGACCACTGGGTATCCCAGCGATGCGGTATTGTTCAGCGGGCCATGCTGATGGTGATGGAGCCGATATGGAAGAGTGATGTTCATACGCTCTCGTATGGCTTCCGGTCTGAACGCAGAGTCCATAACGCGATCTGCACGGTGAAATTACAGCTCACCGACTGCGGGGAAACACGGGGGCGCTGGATTATTGAAGGTGACCTGTCCAGCTACTTCGGCACATTACATCACCGGCTGCTGATGAAAGCGCTCCGCCGCAGGAGCAGTGACGCACGCTTTATGAGCTTACAGTGGAAAACCATCAAGGCCGTGCATGTTGATGTCGGTCTCTTCCGGGAGACCTGTGAAGGTGTGCTACAGGGCTGTGTGATCTCGCCGTTGCTGTCGAACATCATGCTGAATGAGCTCGACCAGTATCTGAATAAGCGCTATCTGAGTGGAAAAGCCAGAAAGGAGCGCTGGTACAGGAATCACAGTATCCAGCGAGGCCGAAGTACTGCTGTCAAAGAAAACTGGCAATGGAAACCTGCCGTTGCTTATTGTCGCTATGTCGATGACTTCGTGCTTATCGTCAAGGGTACCAAAGCACAGGCGAAAGCCATCAGGGAAGAATGCTGGGGGGCTCGAAGACAGCCTGAAGCCCAGGCTGAACATGGACAAGACCAGAATCACCCATGTAAACGACGGCTTTGTTATCAGGTAATTACAGTGAAAGCAAAATCGATATGGTTGATATATTCAACCAGAAACTGAAAGGCTGGGCTGCGTTCTATCAGTTCGTTGATTTTAAGGCCAAAGTATTCAGTTATATCGACCGAGTGGTATTCTGGAAGCAGGCTCACTGGCTGGCCCGAAAATATCGTAAAGGTATTGCCTACATGATGAGGTGGTGGTGTAAATCACCGAAATCGGGTCAGAGTAAAACGTGAGTTTTATTTGGCAAAACCAACCACGGCAAGCTCAGTGGCGAAATCCTGTACCTGTTGGTGGGCAAGGCAAGAAGCGGTTCCGCTGGCGTCTGCCAGAAGGTAACCCTTACCTGAGGACGGAAACCAGAAACACATATATATCGCGTTACTCTGAAGTGGCAATGGCGTTCGCCAGCGTTTAAACGGAGAGCCGGATGCGCTGAAAGGTGCCCGTCTGGTTCGGGGAGGAGAGGCAGGGAATTAGTCCGACTACGTTCTGCCTCTTACTCTACTACGTACGGATAAAGGCTGGCTGTATCTGGCAGTGATCATTGACCTGTGGTCACGTGTCGTTATTGGCTGGTCAATGTTGCCACGCATGACGGTGCAACTGGCCTGCGATGCCTTGCAGATGGTGCTGTGGCGGTGTAGGAGATCATGGAACGTTATCGTTCACACGGACCGTGGAGGCCAGTATTGCTCATTAGATTATCAGACTTTGCTGAAGCGGCATAATCTAATGAGCAGTATGAGCGCAAAGGGCTGCTGTTACGATAATGCCTGCGTGGAAAGCCTCTTTCATTCGCTGAACGTGGAATGTATCCACGGAGAACACTTTATTAGCCGGGAAACAATGCGAGCAACAGTGTTTAATTATATCGAATGTGATTACAATCGTTGGCGACGGCACAGTTGGTGTGGCGGTCTTAGTTCTGAACAATTTGATAACCAGAACCTCGCTTAGGGCGGTGTCCATATTACGTGTGTAAGATCACAATGCGTATAATAAATGCTCCCTTAAAAATTGCTTTAGCTTAATGATTAGATATGGTAGCAAGGTGTAGTAAAATATTGAGTTTGACTGAGGATTTAGTGATATTATGAACGTTCAATGGCAACAAAAATATCTTCTTGAGTACAATGAGTTGGTATCAAATTTCCCTTCGCCAGAAAGAGTAGTTAGCGATTACATTAGGCGTTGTTTCAAAACAGACTTACCTTGGTTTAGTCAAGTGGATCCTGATAACACTTATTTTATACGATTTTCTCAAAGTCGGAGTAATAGTAGATCTTACACCGGATGGGATCATCTTGGAAAATATAAAACAGGAGTACTGACACTCACTCAAGCCGCACTTATTAATATTGGCTATCATTTTGATGTCTTTGATGATGCAAATGCAAGTGCGGGAATCTATAAAACAAGCAGTGCAGATATGTTTAACGAAAAAAATGAAGAGAAAATGCTTCCTTCAGAATACCTTTATTTTTTGAAAGGGTGTGATTTTTCAGGTATTTATGGTCGATTTCTGTCAGATTATTGGTCGAAATACTATGATAAATTTAAGTTATTACTAAAAAATTATTATATTTCCTCAGCTTTATATCTTTATAAAAACGGAGAAATTGATGAATATGAATATAATTTCTCTATTAGCGCATTGAATCGTAGAGATAATATATCATTATTCTTCTTTGATATCTATGGGTATTACTCCTCTGATATGTTTGTGGCCAAGAACAATGAACGGGTAATGCTTTTTATTCCTGGCGCAAAAAAACCTTTTTTATTCGAAAAAAATATTGCTGATTTACGAATTAGTCTTAAAAATCTAATTAAAGAGAACGACAATAAACAGTTACTATCCCAGCATTTTTCGTTATATAGTCGTCAAGATGGAATTACTTATGCGGGTGTAAATTCAGTGCTCAATGCAATAGAAAATGATGGCGTTTTTAATGAATCTTACTTTCTGTACTCCAATAAAAGGATTAATAATAAAGATGTTTTCGATGCCGTAGCATTTTCTGTCAAGAAACGTAGTTTTAGTGATGGTGATATCGTTATAAAATCAAACAGTGAGGCTCAACGAGATTATGCACTGACCATACTTCAGACTATTTTATCAATGACTCCTATATTTGATGTCGCAATTCCGGAGGTGTCTGTTACGCTTGGACTGGGGATTATTGCTTCCAGTATGGGGATCAGTTTTGATCAGTTAATTAATGGTGATACTTATGAAGAACGTCGTTCTGCTATCCCTGGTTTAGCCACAAATGCAGCATTGCTTGGGTTATCTTTTGCAATTCCGTTTTTGATTAGTAAGGCGGGCACAAACCAGAAGATACTTAGTAGATATACAAAGCATGAGATCAGGACTCTGAATGAAACAAATATCGATATGTTTTTGGAGGAATATGGAATTAATAAAAATAGTATATCAGAAACTAAAGTATTAGAAGTTGAGCTTAAAGGTTCTGGGCAGCATGTCAATATTGTAAAGCTTAGTGATGAAGATAATAAAATCGTCGCTGTAAAAGGGAATTCTCTGAGCGGCATCTACTATGAAGTTGACATTGAAACAGGATATGAAATTTCATCCAGAAGAATTTATCGTACCGAATACAATGATAAAATTTTCTGGACTCGAGGTGGTGGGCTTAAGGGGGGGCAATCGTTCGATTTTGAAAGTCTCAAACTCCCTATATTTTTCAAAGATGAACCATATTCTGCAGTACCGGGGTCTTCGTTATCATTTATTAATGATGATAGCTCTCTTTTATATCCTAATTCGACCCCAAAACTACCGCAACCAACGCCAGAAATGGAGATTGTTAATTACGTTAAAAGAGCTGGAAACTTTGGGGAGAGACTTGTAACCTTGATGCGAGGAACAACTGAAGAAGAAGCGTGGAATATTGCCCGTTATCATACGGCAGGAGGAAGCACCGAAGAATTGCATGAGATTTTGTTGGGGCAAGGCCCACAGTCGAGTTTAGGTTTTACTGAATATACTTCAAATATTAACAGTGCAGATGCGGCAAGCAGACGACATTTTCTTGTAGTCATAAAAGTGCAAGTGAAATATATAAACAATAATAACGTTTCGCATGTTAATCACTGGGCAATTCCTGATGAGGCTCCAGTAGAAGTACTGGCTGTGGTTGACAGGAGATTTAATTTCCCTGAGCCATCAACTCCACCTAATATATCAATTATACACAAGTTGTTATCTCTGAGATATTTTAAAGAAAATATCGAAAGTACATCAAGGCTTAACTTACAGAAATTAAATCGTGGTAATATTGATATATTTAAAGGGAGGGGGAGTATTTCATCAACACGTCAGCGTGCGATTTATCCGTATTTTGAATCTGCTAATGCTGATGAGCAACAACCTGTCTTTTTCTACATCAAAAAAAACCGGTTTGATGACTTTGGCTATGATCAATATTTCTATAATAGTACAGTGGGGTTGAATGGTATTCCCACATTGAACACCTATACTGGAGAAATTCTATCAGACGCATCCTCGCTCGGCTCAACTTATTGGAAGAAGTATAATCTCACTAATGAAACAAGCATCATTCGTGTATCAAATTCTGCTCGAGGGGCAAATGGTATAAAAATAGCACTTGAAGAAGTGCAGGAAGGTAAACCGGTAATCATTACAAGCGGAAATTTGAGCGGTTGTACAACAATTGTTGCTCGAAAAGGAGGATACCTTTATAAGGTACATACAGGTACAACAATACCTTTAGCTGGTTTTACAAGTACAACAGGGGTAAAAAAAGCTGTAGAAGTTTTTGAATTACTTACAAATAATCCAATGCCGCGCGTAGAGGGAGTAATGAATAATGATTTTTTGGTAAATTATCTGGCGGAAAGTTTTGATGAGTCTTTAATAACGTACTCATCATCTGAACAAAAAATAGGTAGTAAGATTACTATTTCTCGCGACAATGTTTCTACTTTTCCTTACTTTCTTGATAACATACCAGAAAAAGGCTTTGGTACATCGGTGACTATATTGGTAAGAGTAGATGGTAATGTTATCGTAAAATCCTTATCTGAGAGTTATTCTTTAAATGTAGAAAACTCCAATATATCAGTATTGCATGTTTTTTCAAAAGATTTTTGATTCGGAAAATTATTGTCTATTGTGACTTTTACCCTCTTGTGCTGTTTTGTTAGCGCCAGAGGGTAGAAAAGGTCTGCATTTTATATATTTGGCTCCCCATCCAATAAAGACAAACGAATGGGCCAAAAGGTGAGTTGGCGCGAAAAATTCAGGTACAACATAAAAAGTTGATGGAGGAGCAGGTTGTTACATTGTTACCTCAATTTTTCAGTAATGTTCTGAGTAACTAGTAATCATTCAGTTCAGCATGTGGGGCAGCATCATCGTGGATGAGACAATGGCGGCGCAGACCGGTTGATCCATTGAGGATATATGTTCGAACTGAAAGGAGAAAGCTAGGATACCAGCTCCAGCATGACTGAGGCGAAGTTGAGGTGGAGGTTACCGGGCTCTGGTGCAAAGTTAACTTTGCGGTTTATACGCTGAGGTTCTCCCGCCGCTTCCATGTCTTCGCCGCACCAAAACAGGATGCTGGGCACACCTAAGAATCTCTGGTTCGCACCTTCCGCTACTTCGGTGTCAGTGTGAAAATAGGGCTGGTTGATAACCCGAAGGCAGTTGTGTTGAAGAATAACAACGGGAAAGTCGTGTTTAACACAGGATTCCTGTTGCTGGCCGACTACTGTGACTTCCTGCCACGGGGCTACCGTTCGCGGCAGGGCCAGAATCAGAGGTAAGGTCGAGCAGATGATGAAATATATCTCACAGAGAGTTTTTTTGTCCCGTACTGCAGGCTCGACAGCTTCACTCATGTCAATCAACAACTGGAACAATGCATAGCCGATGTGGCTGACAACGGGAGCTTCACCAGTTCAAATAAACGTCGGAACAGCGCTTTGAGCTGGAGCAGGAACATCTGCAGCCGTTACCGGATACGGATGTCGATACCAGTTACTTTGACATCCGCCATGTGTCTAGGGACAGCTATATCGAGTAACGACTCAACCTGCCCGTAAGCGGAACAGCAATTCCCAGACGGCATGCCTGATAACGGGCAGCAGCAAAATGATGTGAACTACCTTCATTCAGCCAATACCGCTTTCGCTGAGTCCACGGATATTCAGCAAATCGTATTCGGTGGAGTATCAACTCCCAGTACCGCATATTTTCTCTGAGATGTTCTTCAAGAGCCGAACTGGGAAGTACTGGCGATGCCAAAAAAGTGAATTGTCAACTTCTGAATCGTGGGGGCCCCTTTGGGGTTCCGATTCAGTGGTTGACAGCAATACGTCGTCACATTGTCCACTGGGTTCTGAAGCGTATGCCCGGCGGGTTTATCACAACGGGAGGACGAGGCAACGGATATCACCGTGTTCAACCAGGGCTTTGGCCTGCTGACCGGAGGCATGGTGGGTATGCAGAATATGACTGGCTAAACGCCGTCACGTTGCGCTCAGACGCTGAAAAAATAAAATCAGTACCGCTGCCAGCGCGCAATGCTGTCCCCGTCTCGTCCTCCCGCTTCATGTGGAATAACTAGCTAGAAAAGCAATGATAAAAACTGAGTCACTCACACGTAATTTACTCAGTCACAACAACATCATTAACCAATCATTATCAAGTTCACATAAATAAGAACTGACAATTGACCTGTAGCTCATCATTTGTAAATATATATTTATATCAATAACTTTTGCACTTACTGTAAGTTTGTACATTGCAAAAGCAACTAAATAACGAACAATAGAATTAAATAAAAGCACAGCACTTATCATTTTCATTTTTAAAATAAAAGCATTTTAGTTGCATGTTTTTATTTTGCTTTATAAGTTAATACACAATCTCAAATGTAACCGCAGAAAAATATATTTAAAACATTCACTATAAAACGTCCAGTTAAAACCAAACAGCTAAGACACCAGTTCAGAGGAGATTCACTAATGTAATTATTTTATTTTTTGATTTTTACTATCTTTAATATAAACAGGACGGTAATAATGACTAATAAATGCACATCTATTTTGATAGTAGGCATTCTTATTCCAATTCTATTAAATGGTTGTTCGTCAAGAAAAAATAGAGCTCATCTTGACCCCAAAGTTTTCCCTCCTCAAGTAGAGGGAGGTCCAACAATTCCTTCTCCAGATGAGCCTGGACTTCCATTACCCGGGGCTGGACCAGCACTTCCCACAAATGCACCAATCCCTATCCCGGTACCAGGTACAGCACCCGCAGTATCTTTGATGAACATGGATGGCTCAGTTCTAACAATGTGGAGCCGCGGAGCTGGTTCATCATTATGGGCTTATTATATCAGCGACTCCAATTCATTTGGAGAACTACGCAATTGGCAGATTATGCCCGGAACCAGACCAAATACGATACAGTTCCGCAATGTAGACGTTGGTACTTGTATGACAAGCTTCCCGGGGTTTAAAGGAGGTGTGCAACTATCTACTGCACCTTGCCAGTTTGGACCAGATCGCTTCGACTTCCAGCCGATGGTAACACGCAATGGTAATTACCAGTTAAAATCGTTGTCTACAGGTTTATGCATCAGAGCTAATTTTTTAGAAAGAACACCATCATCTCCGTACGCAACAACATTAACAATGGAGCGTTGCCCATCAAGTGGAGAGAGAAACTTCGAATTTATGTGGTCCATAAGCGAACCATTAAGGCCAGCTCTAGCCACTATTGTTAAGCCAGAAATACGCCCATTTCCACCACTACCAATAGAACCAGATAGGCATTCAGCAGGAGGCGAACAATGAAAAAATATATTATATCTCTGATAGTATTTTTATCGTTTTACGCTCAGGCGGATTTAACTGATTTTCGCGTTGCGACCTGGAACCTTCAGGGCGCATCCGCCACTACTGAAAGTAAATGGAATATAAATGTCCGACAATTAATTTCTGGTGAAAATGCCGTAGATATTTTAGCTGTGCAGGAGGCAGGTTCTCCGCCATCAACGGCTGTAGATACAGGTAGAGTTATTCCTTCCCCAGGCATTCCTGTCCGGGAGCTTATCTGGAACTTGTCTACAAATAGCAGACCACAGCAAGTATATATATATTTTTCTGCTGTTGATGCCTTTGGTGGAAGGGTCAATCTTGCTCTGGTTAGCAATCGGCAGGCCGATGAAGTGTTTGTTCTTCGCCCGGTAAGGCAAGGTGGGCGGCCATTGCTTGGCATACGGATTGGCAATGATGCATTTTTCACTGCACATGCGATAGCTACGCGAAACAATGACGCTCCCGCTCTTGTTGAAGAAGTCTATAGCTTCTTTCGTGACAGCCGAGACCCAGTCCACCAGGCCATTAACTGGATGATTCTTGGTGATTTTAATCGCGAACCTGATGATTTAGAGGTGAACCTTACAGTTCCTGTAAGAAATGCATCAGAAATTATTTTCCCTGCTGCACCGACACAAACGAGTCAACGAACATTAGATTATGCAGTAGCAGGAAACGCTGTGGCCTTTAGACCATTTCCGCTACGAGCAGGAATTGTATACGGAGCCAGAAGGACTCAGATGTCTTCAGACCATTACCCTGTTGGCGTTTCCAGACGATAAAAGAGGCTATCATAATGAAGAGATTAATAATTATTGTAACTATGTTGCTAATAGCCGGATGCTCCTCATCACAGGAAGCAGTCAATAATCAGATAGATGAGTTAGGAAAAGAAAATAACTCTCTATTCACATTCCGCAATCTCCAAAGTGGCCTGATGCTCCATAACAGACTAGATCTGCATGGCAGAGAAATCACTGGATGGGAAGTTGTACCAGTAAAAACACCAGCTGAAGCTCTTGTTACCGATCAAAGCGGGTGGATAATGATTCGAACCCCAAATACAGACCAATGTTTAGGGACTCCTGATGGAAAAAATCTGCTAAAAATGACGTGTAATCCGACAGATAAGAAAACTCTGTTTTCTCTCATACCGTCAACAACAGGAGCAGTACAGTTCAAAAGTGTTCTGTCTGGATTATGTTTCTTGGATAGTAAAAATAGCGGATTAAGTTTTGAAACGGGAAAATGCATTACTGACCTCAAACAACCATTTAAAGTAGTCCCACAGAGCCATTTGTGGATGTTGAATCCATTAAATACAGAATCTCCTGTTATTTAATCCCCGCATATGCCCGGTATTTCTCCGGGCATATAACAATATATGACTATATTTTCATGGAAGGAGATCACCCAATAACGATTCGGTGATTTCCTTCCATGAAAATACGCAACTAGGTAAGGAAATCGCTGTTAAAACAGAAGAACAGCTGTCAGTTATTGTTCTACACCGAACCCACTGACAACTGGTGAAGTTCAGAACCGCGTAGATTAATGCCCTGCACTGTACGTTGTTGGAGTCCGGTGAAACCATCCACAAAGGTCGGGCAGCGATGGAGCGGGCAACGGGCCAAACCTGCTGCCGTCGCTTGGAGGATGCCGGCTGGCTTCGAACCCTGCGTGCGCCAGATCTGCGGCTGACCGTGGAGCTGACAGAGGCCTGACGGGCCGTGGCACAGCCTCCGCTGCAGGCTGAACAGGAACGCCTCCGTACAGAACAGCGCGCGGCGGAAGTCGTCGTTCTGCCGCAGGTCCCGGTATCAGGGTAAGCGTCAATACGGTGCTCCGTTGACGCTTACCATGGAACGTAGTTTTCACCGATAAATAAGTGTCAATACGGGTAAGCGTACAGCGAGGGCCGTATTGACGGGGATGTGTTATTCAGCTGGCAGTGCTATGCGCCACGGAAGCAGTTCGCTGACCCGGTTGACCGGCCAGTCTGCTATGACGCCAAGCACATGGCGAAGGTAGCTTTCTGGATCCACGTCATTCAGTTTGCACGTCCCGATCAGGCTGTACAGTAGCGCTCCCCGCTCACCACCATGGTCAGAGCCGAAGAACAGGAAGTTTTTACGACCCAGACTGACCGCCCGCAGGGCATTTTCAGCGATGTTGTTGTCGATTTCCACCCAGCCATCGTTCGCATAGTACGTCAGTGCCGGCCACTGGTTAAGTGCGTACGCGAACGCCTTCGCCAACTCTGAGTGTCGCGACAGGGTCTTCATCTTTTCACGCAACCAGCTTTCCAGGGATTTCAACAGCGGTTTCGTTTTTCGCTGACGTTCAGCAAGCCGCTGCTCTGCCGGCATTCCCCTTATATCCGCCTCTATGGCGTACAACTGACCGATCTGCTCCAGGGCTTCTTCCGTCAGTGCTGACGGGATGCGGACGTGCACATCGTGGATCTTTCGGCGGGCATGAGCCCAGCAGGCAGCTTCCGTTATCCCACCATTGCGATACAGCTCGTTGAACCCGGCGTACGCATCCGCTTGCAGCACACCGCTGAAGCAAGCAAGATGAGTCTGCGGATGGATGCCTTTTCTGTCCGGGCTGTAAGCGAACCACACTGCAGGTGCCAACGCTGACCCGGCATTGCGGTCATCACGAACATACGCCCACAACCGCCCGGTCTTCGTCTTCTTATTACCCGGCAGCAGTACCTGGACCGGGGTATCATCGGCATGGAGTTTGCCGTCAGTCATGACATCGCCATGAAGCGCCTCTTCCAGCGGAGACAGCAGCCGGCAGCATGCATCCACCCAGCCCGACAGCAGTGAACGCCTCAGCTCCACACCTTGCCGGCCGTATATTTCTGACTGGCGATACAGCGGGGTGTGCTCTGCATACTTCGAGGTCAGCACGCGGGCCAGCAGCCCCGGTCCGGCGATACCCCGCTCGATGGGCCGCGAAGGTGCAGGTGCCTGCACGATGGCATCGCACTGAGTACAGGCATGTTTTTCCCGTACCGTCCGGATAACCCGGAAGGCGCTACGCATCAACTCCAGCTGTTCGGCGGTATCCTCGCCCAGATAGCTCAGTGAACCGCCGCAGTTCGGGCAGCACGGCGCCGCAGGCAACAGTCGCTTTTCGTCACGGGGTAGTGATTCAGGGAACGGCTTACGGGTGCGGGTCTGACGCAACGGACGCTGTACTGCCGGGTCATACACCCTACCGGTCAGCGTATCGCTCTCTTTCTGAAGCCGGTTCAGATCGGCTTCCATTTGTGCGATACGGCGGGAGACTTTTTCGGAACGACTGCCGAAGTTCATCCGGCGGAGTTTATCCAGCTGCGCCTGCAGATGGTCTATTTCGCGCTCCCGGTTGCTCAGCTTTTCCTGCAGGGCGTGGATCAGCGCTTCCTGTTCGGCCAGGCGCTGTTTCAGCAGGAAGATGTCGTCAGAAGAGATGTCGTTCATAAGCCCGTATTTTACCGGGCTTATTCTGTGACAACCAGGATAAAGAGATTTACAGCATGGTCAGGGAGGTCAGCAGCCGCTTAGGCTGTCGCCAGTCGATACCTTCCAGCAGCATCGCCAGCTGCGCCTGCGTAAGGAACACTTTGCCATCACGGGCTGACGGCCAGGCGAAGCGCCCACGCTCCAGCCGTTTGGTCAGGAGGCACAGTCCGTCACCGGTGGACCACAGCAGTTTAACCTGACTGCCGCTGCGGCCCCGGAAAATGAAAACATGGCCGGACATGGGATCGTCTTTCAGCGCCGTTTGTACTTTCGCAGCCAGGCCGTTGAAGCCATTTCTCATATCGGTGATACCGGCAACCAGCCAAATTTTGGTCCCGAAAGTAACGGGAGCATCGCTTCAGTTCCTGTATCAGCAGAGTCAGGAGCTTTTCGCTGACATTGCCATTGAAGCGGAGCGTCCCGTGCCGGAACGTTACCTCACAGCTGATACTGAGGGTTTCCGGGTCCTCTGCGAGCGATTCTGGCTGTTCGGCAGCTGCATCGAGAGTCACAGGAAGTAGCTGGGGGCTCTCTGAAGAAGGTAATAGCAGCTTTCCCTCGCGCCATTGTTGTCGCCATTTGAACAACAGATTGGCGTTAATGCCATTTTCAAGAGCAAGTTTTGAGATGGATATCCCGGGTTCACAGGAGGCAGCAACGAGCTGCTGTTTAAATTCGGGAGGATAATTAGGGCAGCCTTTTCGCCTGCCGGGAGTCACATTTTTCTGCATATCTGATACTTTGGTTCCCACTACTTATTTGGTGGACACCACTTTGTCTAATTCGTCAGATTCTGACCAGACGGTTCAGGCTGTACGCTTACAATCATTTTCAATCGGAGCACCGGCCGACGCACGTCGCTTTGGTTTTGTCCAGAAGAGCGACTGTCATCCGGAACGTCGGCTCATGGCACACCTTTCTGCTCAGGGAATGCAGGCTAACCAGCAGATATTCTTTTTATCCGACGGCGCGGATAATCTGAGGGAACTGCAGTTCGGTATGTACCCTGAGTCAATTCATGTGCTTGACTGGTTTCATATTACGATGAGGCTGACGGTGTTAATGCAGTATGCAAAGGGACTGCAGGCATCAGATCCAGCGACGGGCTGTAAGGTGTTATCGCTTCAGGAAAGCAGTAAACGATACCTCTGGAACGGTAATGTTGCCACTGCTCTGGATCGTATTGACGATTGCGTTATGTACTGTGATGACCCTGAACTCAACTATGCAAACCTGAAAGCCCTGCAAAAACAGCTGGATGAGATGTATACCTACATCCGTAATAATCAGATGATGATCCCAAACTACGGAGAAATGCGCCGGGATGGTGAGCCGGTTTCAACAGCGTTTGTGGAGTCAACAATCAACGAAGTGATCGCCCGACGAACGGCCAAAAAGCAGCAGATGCAGTGGAGTAGAAAGGGGCGCATTATTTGTTACAGACCAGAACTGCAGTCCTGAATAACGAACTACAGGACAAATTCGCCAGTTGGTATCCCGGTTGTACGATAGACGCTCAGAGTAGAGGAGCCTTATCTGCGATGGCAGCATAGCTACTGCCCCAGGTTTTTTCATGCTCTCCTATCAGTGGTCATCATGCGCCAACTTTCATCCCCGACATGCCCCACCAGGTAAAGTTCACGGGAGACTTTATCTGACAGCTGACGTGCACTGGCCAAGGGGATCACCATCCGTCGCCCGGGCGTGTCAATAATGTCACTCTGGACATCCACAAACAGACGATAACGGCTCTCTCTTTTATAGGCGTAAACCTTAAACTGCATTTCACCAGTCCCTGTTCTCATCGGCAAAGGAGCAGTTCATTTCAATAAACCGGGCGACCTCAGCCATCCCTTCCTGATTTTCCGTTTTCCACACGGCCCCCTACTGGTAAATCTGTTTTTTATTGCATGATTATTAATGCCACAACATTAATAACCATTGGTAATATTTGCTTTATATTTATTCTTTATGAACAATTTTTTGACTCATTTCATGTTTTTTTGTTTTAGCAGAAAAAGCCATAAAATCTATGCCACCAGACAATAGCGACCTTTCATATCGCGAAATAGCATACGCCTCAGAATTAAAGCCTGTTTATTTTGTGTTTGAGTGTACTTTACACTGCTTGTGGTGCGTGATGTGGTGAAAATGATCGTTATTTATTGTCTTTTCAATATAAAAATCTGTGGTAGTATTTAAGTAAAAGAATTGGATTCTTTCATGCGAAGAGAAGGAATGTTTATTGGGGAAAGAATAAAATGCCTTTATATAAAAGACATAAAGAGGAATTAACTCCTGATCAGGCGAATGAAGTTGACTCTGGTTATTTGTGGAAATATTCCTTGTTTATAGTGATAAAGTGATTCAGGGTCTCAGTTTTTTTGTTCGGGGTTTTACCCGCAAAGAGTCATGTGAAAGATGTAATGTTTCTTTAGGCTATTTCTCAACTACTCCAGAGCGAATTAGGCGTGTCAGCAAGCCTGTGTCTCGGTTGGTGCATTATATGTAATATGCGATAATAAGGCAGTCGCCGACTGAAAATAATTAATATTAAACCACTTGATAACAAGTGGTTTAATGCCAGCATATCTGAATGCTGGAGGTCATGTTGTTTTCAATAACATTGGTGAAATGAATGGAGTTTTATAATGCATATGATTAAAACAATCATGGTCGCTGCGCTTGCAGTGTCTCAAGTTTCTTTTGGTGCTAATGCTGCAAACCAAGGGGGGGGGGCGGTTACATTTACGGGGAATATTGTTGATGCTCCGTGCAGTATTGCTCCTGAATCTGCCAACCAGACTGTCGATATGGGGGTTATTTCTAACGCAGCGGTTCGTAATGGCACTACACAAGTGAAGAATTTCAACATTCGTCTGGAAGGGTGTGATTTACAGAAATACAACGCTGATGGTACTCCCGTTACTGACGGCACATGGTCAGGTGTTAAAGTGATGTTTACAGGGGGGGGGACAAATAATAACCAGTATCTCGGAGTCGCTGACAATGTTGGTATTGAGCTGACTCAGGGTGGTAAGGTTCTGACCATCGGCACCCCTGCTGACAAGGTGTTACTGCAGGGCGGAAATCAGACGCTGTCTTTTGGAGCGCAGGTGAAGGCTGTGGATGCAAAGAAGGCCATTCCTCTCAAAAACTTTAATACTGTTGCCAACTTTGCGGTGGCGTACGAGTAATTCATTTCAACGGGGGCAAGGTGAATGCTGCCCCCGTTACCGGAGAATTCAGATGTGTCTGCCTAAATATTTATTATTTGCGCTGTTATGGGGGTGTACATATCCGGCATTTTCCTCCAGTCAGCCCCCGGTTACCGGAAATATTGGAAGAGCGTCGTTCAGCGGGGAAATTGTTTCTTCGGCCTGTGTTCTGGCTATGGAAGATGCATACCAGGAAATTAACCTGGGCGATATACCTGTACGGGATTTACAGGACAGTTTCACCGGTCCTGAAAAGAGATTCCGTCTGCGATTGCGGGATTGTGACCTGGAAAAACCTGAAGATGGTGCAGTCCGGGTTGGTCATGTCCGGGTGACTTTTGATGGTCTGCAGGGCGAAACCCCGGATAAATTTTCGGTTGCCGGTCAGGCGGAAGGTATCAATCTGCAGATACTGGATAATCAGGGCTATCCGGCCCGTGTCAGTAAAGTTATGCCACCATTATTGCTGAACGGAAATGAAGAGGGGCTGGATTATACCCTGCGGGTTGTCCGTAATGGTCAGCCGTTAAAGGCGGGGGATTATTATGCCGCATTACGTTTTAAGGTGGATTACGAATAACAGGGTGAACAGAAATAACAACCGGAAGCTTCCTGGTATTTAATTAACTATTCCGACAGAGGAATGGAAATTAAATCCTGTATGCGGGAGGGGGATGCTTTGTCTTTATTTCCGGGAGCAGCCTGTATTAAAGGTTTAAAGGTGGTGTCTGATAATGAAAAATAATACATCTTTTGCTGTTAACGCCATTACATATGCGCTGCTGCTTTCTCTGGCTGGCGCACCGGCTTATGCCGTCGACTTTAATACAGATGTTCTGGATGCAGCAGACAGACAGAATATAGACTTTTCCCGTTTCTCTCAGGCCGGGTATATTCTTCCGGGTCAGTACCAGATGGAAATTATGGTGAATGACCAGGGGATTTCACCGTCGGCATTTCCGGTGACGTTTCTGGAGCCGCCGGTTTCCGGTCAGGACGGAAAGAAGCCGTTACCACAGGCCTGTCTGACGCCGGAGATGGTCAGCCGGATGGGGCTGACGGCGGCTTCTCAGGAGAAGGTCACATACTGGAATAACGGGCAGTGTGCGGATCTCAGCCAGTTGCCGGGGGTGGAGATACGCCCGAATCCGGCAGAAGGGATGCTGTACATCAATATGCCGCAGGCCTGGCTGGAGTATTCCGACGCCTCCTGGCTGCCGCCGTCCCGCTGGGATAACGGTATTCCGGGGCTGTTGTTTGACTACAACATCAACGGGACGGTGAACAAGCCGCACAAGGAAAAGCAGTCACAGTCACTGAGCTATAACGGGACAGCGGGTGCCAACTTCGGTGCCTGGCGTCTGCGTGCGGACTATCAGGGCAACCTGAATCACACCACCGGCAGTGCGCAGGGGACGGACAGTCAGTTCACCTGGAGCCGTTTCTACATGTACCGCGCCATCCCGCGCTGGCGCGCCAACCTCACTCTGGGTGAGAACTACATCAATTCTGAGATTTTCAGCTCCTGGCGCTATACCGGTGCCAGCCTGGAAAGTGATGACCGCATGCTGCCGCCAAAACTGCGCGGTTATGCACCGCAGGTCTCAGGGATTGCGGATACGAATGCGCGCGTCGTGATTTCGCAGCAGGGACGCATCCTCTATGACTCCACCGTGCCGGCAGGTCCGTTCACCATTCAGGACCTGGACAGCTCCGTGCGTGGTCGTCTGGATGTTGAGGTTATCGAGCAGGACGGGCGGAAAAAAACGTTCCAGGTGGACACGGCATATGTGCCGTATCTGACCCGTCCGGGCCAGATTCGTTACAAGCTGGTTTCCGGTCGTTCGCGTAACTACGAGCACACCACGGAAGGCCCGGTCTTTGCTGCCGGTGAGGCATCCTGGGGTATCAGTAACAAGTGGTCACTTTACGGTGGTGGTATCGTTGCCGGGGATTACAACGCCCTGGCAGTGGGTCTGGGCCGTGACCTGAATGAGTTCGGTACGGTATCTGCTGACGTGACCTGGTCCGTGGCCCGCATTCCGGGAGAAGATACAAAGCAGGGTAAATCCTGGCGTCTGAGCTACTCCAAACGTTTTGATGACATGAATGCGGATATCACCTTTGCGGGCTACCGCTTCTCCGAACGCAATTACATGACGATGGACCAGTACCTCAATGCCCGTTACCGGAATGACTTCACGGGACGTGAGAAGGAGCTGTACACCGTCACGCTCAACAAGAACTTCGAGGACTGGAAGACCTCGGTCAACCTGCAGTACAGCCATCAGACCTACTGGGACCGCCGGGCATTTGACTATTACACGCTGTCGGTGAACCGTTACTTCGATGCCTTCGGGTTTAAGAACATTTCCCTGGGGCTGTCCGCATCCCGTTCGAAATACCAGAACCGGGATAACGATTCGGCATTTGTACGTTTGTCCGTGCCGTGGGGAACCGGTACGGCCAGCTACAGCGGCAGCATGAGCAATGACCGTTACACCAACACCGTGGGGTACAGCGACACGCTGAACAAAGGGTTGAGCAGTTACAGCCTGAACGCCGGTGTGAGCAGTGGCGGTGGTCAGCCATCGCAGAGTCAGATGAGCGCGTACTACAACCACAGCAGTCCGCTGGCCAACCTGTCAGCGAACTTCTCTGCCGTGGAGAACGGTTACACGTCATTCGGTATGAGCGCATCCGGTGGTGCAACGATAACCGCGAAAGGCGCGGCCCTGCATGCAGGGGGCATGAACGGAGGAACCCGGCTGCTGGTAGACACCGATGGTGTCGGAGGCGTGCCTGTCGACGGCGGCCGGGTCTCCACCAACCGGTGGGGCATTGGTGTGGTGACGGATGTGAGCAGCTATTACCGCAACACCACCTCAGTGGACCTGAACAAGCTGCCGGAAGACATGGAAGCCACCCGCTCGGTGGTGGAGTCGGTCCTGACGGAAGGGGCCATTGGTTACAGGGAGTTTGAAGTCCTGAAAGGAAGTCGTCTGTTTGCCGTGCTGCGTCTGGCAGACAACAGCCATCCGCCGTTTGGTGCCAGCGTGACAAACGCAAAAGGCCGTGAGCTGGGGATGGTGGCAGACAGCGGTCTGGCCTGGCTGAGCGGGGTGAATCCGGGTGAACCCCTGAATGTCGGCTGGGACGGTCGGACACAGTGTGTGGTGGATATCCCGGCAAAACTGGACCCGGCACAGCAACTGCTGCTGCCCTGCCGTAAGGCGAACTGACGGAACGAGGGGCTGACTGCCGGTCATCTTCACCGGCCGGCAGTCAGTAACCCCTTACAGGCATAAATCGATAAGTGGACGGTGTTGCACCACAGACGACACCGGAACCACAACTGAGAGAAGAAAAGATGCTGAAAATGAAACCGGCGCTGAAAAAAACGCTGATGGCGGTAGCGTGCCTGAGCGCAGTACCGGCAGCCCAGGCTGCCATCTCCCTGGACCGTACGCGTGCAATTTTTAACGGTGGTGAAAAATCGATGACACTGAATATTGCCAATGATAACAAACAGCTCCCCTACCTGGCTCAGGCCTGGATAGAGAATGAAAAGCAGGAAAAAATCACCACGGGGTCGGTTATTGCCACACCTCCGGTGCAGCGTCTTGAGCCGGGAAGTAAAAGTATGGTGCGCCTTTCCACAACTCCGGACATCAGTAAACTGCCACAGGACCGGGAATCCCTGTTCTATTTCAACCTCCGTGAAATTCCACCGAAGAGTGATAAGGCGAATGTGCTGCAGATAGCCCTGCAGACCAAAATCAAGCTGTTTTACCGCCCGAAGGCCATTGAGGCGAAACCCAATGCAGTCTGGCAGGACCAGCTGGTGCTGAACAAAACCAGCGGAGGTTACCGGATTGAAAACCCGACGCCGTATTACGTGACGGTGATTGGTCTTGGCGGCAGTGAAAAACAGGCAAAGGAAGGCGAGTTTGAGGCCGTGATGCTGGCACCGAAGTCCATGCAGACGGTGAAATCCGGAACATACAGCACGCCGTATCTGAGCTACATCAACGACTACGGCGGACGTCCGGTTCTGCAGTTCAGCTGCAGCGGAGACCGTTGTAGGGCGGTGAAGAAATAAGCGCGCAGTGACAGGATTAACCGGAGGTGCCGGAGATGAACAGGACAACAACAGGGCTCTGTCTGGCTGCATTGCTGGTGAGCTGCAGCATGAACAGTGTGCTGCGGGCAGATGAGCTGGTCATGCGGGATAACTTTTTTGTGGCAGATGAGACCCGTCACCAGTGGGTGAATGAGCACGATGGCCGTACCGGGATGCTGACAGTCAGTGGTGCGCTGCTGTCATCCCCGTGCACGCTGGAGACGAATGAGGTGGAGCTGCCGCTGCAAAAAAGCACGGAAGGCATCATGACGCGTTATGTGCTGAAGCTGAATCTGCTGGGATGTGGTGACGGTGGTGCGGTGACCTCTGCCACTTCAGTGGCGGGGCGTGACAGCATGATGGTGATGCAGAGTGCCCTGCTGACGGGGGTGGAGGACGGCGTGCTGCAGCCGGAACAGCGGATGGTCAGCACGGGGCGTGCTGTTGTGTACGGTGGTGCAAATCAGTTCACCTACTGGCTGAGTGAGGCACAGCAGCAGGCCCTGGCGGGTCAGCAGGCGACAGACCGTGCGCAGGGGAAACCGTACATGAACCCGCGGGACAACACGGCCCTGTTGCGTCTGCGACTGGATTATGAATGAGAACGGAGGAAAGCAGAATGAAGGACGTTATTTCCGGAACGGGTGTAGCCCGACTGGCGGGCTGTCTGCCTCTGTTGCTGACGCTGTCTGCCGGCGCGGTGAATGTCACTTTTGACGGGGAGTTACTTGACCGCCCCTGCCAGATTGCCCCCGGCAGTCTGAATCAGACCGTCCAGTTTCTGGAACGACCGGTAAAGGATTTTCAGTATGCACCCGGGCGGGGGCCGGCGGAGAATTTCAGTATCCGACTGGTTCAGTGTAATACCAACACAATCTGGAAAACAGTAAAGCTAAAATTTAGTGGTGATAAGGAAAGCGCCATGAAAGAGCGTGCTGACTACTTTTTAAAGGTGACGGGAAGTAATACTGGAAAACTGGCCATTGGTCTCCTGGATACAGACGGGACAACCCTGATGAAACTGGGTGATGCACATAACCATGGACAGGGCACTCCCGTTGACCGGGATACGCTGCAGTTTAATTTTAAAGCTTATGTGCAGGCGACTCCCGATGCTCTGGCACAGAAAAGTGTGACGCCGGGCAGTTATGCATCCACAGCAAATTTTGAGTTGTTCTATGAATGACGGACAGGGAGCACAACAGAAGACGCCAGCCGGAGGAAGAATAAAACTCTGCATTCTGTGTGTGACACTAATGCTGGCCGGGGCCGGAACTGCATATGCCGCTGGTGATAATCAGGGAGCCTCCGATGAAGGAATACCCGGTGTACTGAAATACGCTCAGCAGTATCAGCGTGAGAAAGGCATTTCTTCCGGTGAACAGAAAAGGCAGACATCTTCTGAGCGCAGTGAGGTGACAGGGAGCTCAGAGTTGCGTCGTCGCCTGACGATGCGTGAGCAGGAGTTACGTCAGCTGAAGAAGGAAAATCAGTCCTTACGTGGTCGCCTGGAGACCCTGTCAGTTGCTGTACAGAAAGTGGATGAGGATAAAGAGCGGCTGATAGCAGAGCAGAAGTCGACGCTGAACGGAAGTAAAAAGCAGAATGATGAACGGGTTCGTAAGGCTGAGAAAGCGCAGGAGGTACTGAGTCAGCAGGTTTCGGAACTGAAACAACAGCTGGCCCGTGCGAACAGTGGCAATAAAACCACGACAGAGCAGATGGAAAAAGAAAAGGCGGAGCTGCTCTCTTCACTGAATGTTCTGAAAAAAGAGATGGCAGAGATGCCGCTGGTGACACCGGAGTTGCTGAAAACAGAATCCGTGCAACTGACATACGCTGCAGGTGTGATGCTGGGGCGGGATATACTGAATATTCAGGCGGCTCAGCAACAACTGGGGCTGAAAACGGACAACCGTGTACTGCTTGCAGGAATAAGGGATGCGCTGAACCGGAAGGTGTTACTGAATGAAAGCATGCTGGATTCTGCGCTGCAAAAAGCAGAAGAGGTGGCACAGAAAGCCCGCCAGGTTGTTATTCGTGAGCAGAAGAAGGCCGGAACGGCATATCTGGAGAAATTCAGAAAACAGAAGGGAGTGAAACAGGCTGAAAGTGGATTCTGGTACCGGACCGAATATGCTGGCGACGGTGAGTTTATCCGGGGGGAGGACACACTGGTGGATGTTGTGGTGACAGAGAAACTGACTGATGGCACAGTTATTGAGGATATGGACGCACGCGGACGGGTGATATCCCGGGCGTTGAGTGATTATCCGCCAGTGTTCCGTGAGGCACTGATGTTGCTGAAAAATCACAGGACTGCAGAGCTGGTTGTACCACCAGAACTGGCTTACGGTGATGAGGGGGTATCCGCCAAAAGTTCCTCCGGGGGCAACCATGCTTTACACGCTGAGGGTTGAAGGCGTTAAGCCGGCGGCAGGAGATACGCAGGGGGTATCACCTGAGGTGGGCAGGAAAACAACGGGAAATGGGGCTGAAGGAGACAAGAAATGAAGGGGATATCAGGTTCTGTGAAATTATTGCTGGCGCTGATGGGATGCAGTTTTATTTCCGGAATACAGCCCGTCTGGGCGGTTGATGTGAATATAAAAATCACCGGCGAAATATATATTCCTCCGTGCAAAATTAATGGAAATGATGCAGAAATAAATATTCATTTTGGCAAAATGTCTTTATATGACGTGGACGGACAGAAAAATGCGCAGACGAAGACCGTCACGGTAAGCTGTGATTATTATCAGGGAACGCCTTATATCCGGATAGACGGAACGATTTTGCAGGGAGCCGGAGATAATGTTTTGCAAACCACTGGGGGGGATTCGTCAACGCTGGGGATTGCCTTGTATCAGGGGGGGGATGTGAATACGGTTTATCCCCTGAGGACTGGGGGGGGAGAGCAGGGAAAATACGGATATAAAATTACGCGGGGTTTTACAGGGCAGAACCGCGCATCCGGGACGTTCACGTTTACGGCGGTGCCAGTGAAGTATGGTTCAGGAGCACTGACAGCAGGGCCGTTCAGTGCAGCGGCAACAATGAGTATCAGTTATTTATAAGTCGGACCTGTATTTGCGAGGAGGGAGATGATAAAGACAGGTGTAATTTTTCTGGTTGGTCTGTTTCTTACCGGGTAAGATACATATCAGATGACCGCGAAGCTTTATGGTTAAACATATTTTTATGAGTGTTGTTTATGAAGATGGCATTGAAAAAGATTATTTGTTTTTTTATATTTTGTTTTATATCTTCAGTTAATGCAACTCAATGTATAGGTTATTACACTAATTCTCAAACTATCGGTATGGTAAGTCAATGGGGAAATAAAGGTGAGCAATTTTCATCTTTAAATATTAAAGGTACAATCTCCTGGCCCAAAAATTCGGCGCAAGCAATGTATAAATCTCCAGTAGGAGGAGTGGACTCTGGTACAACGTATTCAATAGCATTACCTAAACGAGTTTATGTTGCAGGGAATATTCCGCTGGATTTATACGTTGAAGGAAAAACGGCATTCGAAACTCCACTTAATCCAAACTATCAAGCTTGGCTTGTTCAGACAACATCCGAAGGTTGTGGGTCATTACATGGAGTGTGGGAGCAACTCAATGCAGTAACAATAGCAGCAGGCCAATTTAATATCTCTCTAAGAGGCAAAGGGCTTCCATCAGGCTCTTATAAAGTGGAGTTACCCTATACGATTGCATGGGGAACAGATCCTAAACAATCAGCCGAGGCACGTGTTCAAGGTATTTGGACAGAGGTTAACCCTACAGGGAAAACAGGCACTTTTAACATTGATTTTACTGTAAAAAATCGGTGCAATCTTTTAGATAATCAAGATATAACACTGAATTATGGGGATTTAACCCCGGATGTTATTCAGGGGAATGCTCGAAAAGTGTCAAGAGAGTTAACGTGTGCATCTACTGCAGATGTTGAGATTTCTCTTTCTTCTCGAAATGTTAACTTAAATAACGGTTCTGAAGCAGATATAAAGATAAAAGATAGTAGAGGAAATGAAATAAATAAAATAACTGTAGTAGGCAATACTTCAGAACCATTTTATGTAGAGTCCACATTGAATGTTAATGGCCATATTGTTGAAGGTGAGTTTTCAGGTTATTCAATCCTTACGTTAAGCTATAAATAATACTGCTTGATGATGCAGGATGGTATAATTCAACAGGAAAGATTCTGTAAGATGTTTTCTATTTTCAATAGTATTAACAATAAGGTGTATGATTTATGGATTGTTGATTGAGTCAGGAAGGGAATGAGCGATATCAGTGATAATTCCGGACAGAAAAAAAATAATGTCGTTCCGTATATATCATGGCCGCTCAGCTTTACAGTCTTCTCCGCTGAGGGGGCCTGGATTTGCTGGCGGGTTATATTAATTACTTTTCTGGAGCCGTGGTCAGAACAGTAGTGCAGAATATGCGTGATCAATTGGAAGTTAAAACAGAGTCTGAAAGTGAGAAACCTGCACAGGACGGGATTAAACACCGGAATCAGTTTGATGCCCAAATACGGTATCTCCGCTATTCACTGGAAATTGCCAGTGTGTCAGGAATTGTAAAACCACTCTACAGTGATGGTCAGACAGTAAAGGATGTTCCTGAATGTGGATGATGTTGAGTTCATCCCTTACAGTTATCATCATTACCCGTCAAATAGGATGGGCCAAGGATATTTATCATTATTACGTTATCTGCGCTGACGGGTTTATGGTGGCATGTGAGAGGTAGGCGTGAGGCATATTATTCGGAAAAAAGAGGCAATTACAGCATTCTGATATGAATGTTGTTACGGGGAAATGACAGCAGGGGGAGTTATGCAAAAAACTATTTCTGATTTCTTTCATCTGTATGGGGGGAGGGGCGTTTTTAGCCCTCTGACTGATTATGTATAATAACCTGGTGGGTATTTTCCGGGAGAATAACTCTAGTCTCCTTTTCTGGCTGTATATTTATATACTGTATATCCCAGTTTTACTGGTCGGGTGGTTAATGGACTTATAAGAATTTAACCCTGTTTATTTATTAATAACAAATGATGCTTCTTGACAGGTGTCAGGAGTGCTGTTGCGGGCCAGAAGACACTGCGGAGTATCATTGAGAATATCTGAATAAGGGGAGGTAACTGAAAAATGAATAAGGATAATGATGAGAGAATTATTGAATTTTTGGAAAACCAGAAAAAATCCTTCGGTAAAACATTCTTTAGTACCCGTGAAATTGCAGATGCAGTCGGACTGACTATTTATCAGGTCAGGGGATATCTGGAAACATTGCAGTCATCTGGCATGGTGGAAAAAGTAAACTCTGGTCGAGGAAGGCCAGGACAGTGGAGACTGCTTTGAGAATATCTACTTAGGAAGTATTTTCTGTAATTTTTTATTAGGTTATTACAAATATGAAAAGTATGGAGGATTACAGCATTTTGAATGCAGGACATGTAACTGATGCCAGGCATTTGCCGGTACTAATGTATCACCACGTCAGTAATAAACCCGGGTTGGTCACATTATCCCCCCGAATTTTCCGGGCGCAGATGAAATGGCTGGCAGAATCCGGCTGGAAAACCGTTACCGCCGCAGAAGTGGAGGCATTTTATCGTGGTAAAAAGTTACCCCGTAAAAGCGTCATGCTGACTTTTGATGACGGCTGGCTGGATAACTGGCTACAAGTTTTTCCGGTACTGCAGGAGTTTAACTTGCATGCGCATATTTTTCTGGTAACTGGCCTAGTCAGTGACGGTCCGGCCCGTATTTCTGCAGACGTACAGGAGTGCTCCCACGATGAGTGTCGGGCCCTGATTGACCTAGGGCGGGCTGATGATGTCATGTTGCGCTGGTCAGAAGTCCGGGAGATGCACTGCAGTGGTCTTGTTGAGTTTCACTCGCACACGCACACTCATCGGCGCTGGGATTGCATGCCGGGTATCAGCAGTCCCCGGGATTTATTTCGTGCTGATGTTATTCTCAGTCGTGAGCGAATGAAGGAGATGCTGGGATACTGCAGCCGACATCTATGTTGGCCGGAGGGCTGGTATTGCCCTGACTATATTCGGGTGGCTGAAGAGCTGGGCTTTACATACCTGTATACCACGGAAAGGCGAATGAATAATCCTGTCAGTGGTTCACTGCGTATTGGTCGTATCAGCACAAAAGAGCGGGAGAATGTGGGGTGGCTGAAACGCCGTCTGTTTTATTACATCACGCCCGGATTTTCTTCACTGCTGGCCCTGCATAAGGGGCCTAGACTGACTACGGACTAAGCCGGAGGACACCGATGAACATACTGTATACCGAATCGTCCTCCAATATTGGGGGACAGGAAATGCAGTCCATTGCTCAGATGCGTGCCTTACAGCGGCTTGGGCATCAGGTTATGCTGGCCTGCCGCGAACACAGCAGGATTTCGGCAGAGGCGCGCCGTTATGGCATTCAGGTGGTTCACATTTCGTTTCGGAACAGCCTCCATATCCCCTCTGTTCTGGCCCTCAGGCGGCTGACAGTGACGTTCAGGCCGAATATTGTGGTCTGCCACAGTGGACATGACAGCAACATTACCGGACTGGCCCGGGCTTCTCTGCCCGGGAGGACGAGGCGTTTCTGCATTATCCGGCAGAAGACATATTTGACCAGAAAAGTGAGGATGTTCTCCCTGAACTACATGTGTGACGTCGTGGTGGTGCCTTCTGGTGATATGGGTTCCCGGCTGTTGAGCAGAAGATGTCTGCGGCCTGTTGTTGTTGTCCCTCCCGGAACAGATTTCTCCGCCCTCAGACAGCAGTCCGGAGAAGCTCTGCCGGCAAATATTGATGCGTGGCTGAAAGACCGGGAGCCGGCTCCTGTGATTGTTCAGGTGGCGATGATACGACCGGAAAAGGGGCATCACTTTATGCTGAGTGTGCTTCACAGACTGAAACAGGAAGGCCTGCGTTTTTACTGGCTGATTGTGGGAAGTGGAAACAAAGAGGAGGAGGAACGACTGCTGGCAGGAATCAAGCAGATGGGGATGGAAGATTGTGTGCTGATGTGCGGCCTGTTATCACCAGTGGCTCCGGTTTACCGGATTGCTTCCCTGATGGTAATGCCTTCCCGTAATGAATCCTTTGGCATGGTTATTGCTGAGGCGGCTGCATGCGGCACGCCGGTGATGGCCAGTCGGGTAGGCGGAATTCCACAGGTTATACAAGACGGACGAAATGGAGTACTGCTTCCGCCAGACGATTGTGAGGCCTGGATAAACGCCCTGAAAGCGTTTTTTTCAGCGCCTGAAGACGCGCAGACAATGGCGATGCAGGCCAGGAGGGACGTGGTGTCCCGTTACAGTATTGACAGCACCGTCACAGAACTGGTGATACAGGGGAGCCGTTACCGCCGTATCCGGTGGGGGCATGCTCCCGAAGAGGAGTATTATGATGGGGGAAAAAACAGAATGGATACGTCATCAGGGAAAGTGACAGATGCAACCGGCACTGGTGTCGTGAGACATAACGGAGAAAAAAAACTGTCAGCCCTCACGCTGTTCGTGAGACTGGTCACTGATCCGGTTTATTACCGGCGTCGGTGGGAAATGCGGAATTTTCGTTATCGCTTTATTCTGCGCTCCCTCTTCGTATGGCCATGGGTTACATTCCGTTATCTGCAGGGATTGTGCAGGCTGGAGGATACAGAGCGTCTGCTGGAAGCTAACCCTGTTCTGCCAGCCAAACCTCATCGCCCCTATCTGCATCGCGGTGGAAATGCACGACAGCGGGCCAGGGCCGTTCTGGAACATTACCATTTTGTCCGGGCACTGCCTGATACAGTCAGGCATTTTCTGCAAATTTACCAGGAAAAAACACTTGTCAGTCTGAGTGGAAAAAATGGTGCGTTGCTGGATATCACCTGCGCCCCCTGTGGATTTGACCGTGAAGGAGAACTGATGTTAATCCTGTACTGTGACGGTGTGGTAGTGACCCGGATCTCATTTTCATTCATCCGCTGGCAGGACAAATACACCCTGTTTATCGGTGGTCTGCAGGGGCCCCGGGAAGAGGGCAAGGATATCATCCGTCATGCCACCCGGCAGTGCCATGGATTGTTCCCGCGTCGGGTGCTTTGTGAAGCTGTGGCTGTGCTGGCCTGGGTCTGCCGGCTGGACACCATCACAGCAGTCAGTGAAGAAAGACACGTTCTGCGGCACGACAGATACGCCGTCCGTAAACAGGGGCGTTTCGTTGCCCGTTACAGTGACTGCTGGATCTCTGTTGGTGGTGAGTGTACCGGTGATGGTTTCTATAGACTCCCTGTCCCCCTGCCACGTAAGGAGGATGAAGATATACCTGTACGTAAACGAGCAGAATACCGCAGACGTAATGTACTGCTGAATAACATACATATTTCCATTCGGGAAGCAACAGGGGCTGATCATATTCCACTGTTCCCGGACAGTCCGGAAAAATATGAGGTGTGATCCGTGAAGACTATTTTTTCTGGCCTGCTTGTTATTTTCTCGACCGGGACTGCAGGAGCCACAGTTAATCAGCCGGGTAAATACACTATTGATTCGGACAGACAGGAAATTCTGCCAGATGGAAATATCAGGGCCACCGGACATGTGCATGTAGTAAACGGGGATATGATTATTGATGCGGATGAGGCCGTATATCACCGACGTAACGTGAACCTCCCTTATATAACTGTAAAAGGGATGCCTGTAAAATACAGCGGTGTGGCTAGCAACGGGAAATTGTTCTCGGGTGTTTCAGAAGAGGCACGATATACAATAAATACTGGCGAGGTTGTTCTTACAGGTAATGCCTGTGTCCGGATGGAAAGGAACAGATTATTCGCTGACACAATCCGTTATAACGTGAACTCGGGAATAATCGTTGCGGTGCCCCGCCCCGGAAATAGGGTAAAGAGCATCATCGCCGGAGATACGTTTTCACGGAAGGAGTAGTGTCTGCACAGCATGAGTCTCTACCGTGGAACGGGAATATATACAGGTTAATTCTCCTTCACTCCCGACATGCATCGGGGAGACATGTTAATATCCATCCATGCAGCTTTATGTGGCAGCAGTAAGGGAAATTATTGTTTGCGGGTTAGAAAAACAGAACATGCTGGCCTGTATAGATGACATTTATTTACGGATATACCGGTGCCTGAATTATTGTGTTGCTGACAGGTTCATCCCTGCCATTTATTTATATCTTTTAGTACCGGACAGCTAAAATACCTGTCCGGAGAAGGTTGTTATAACAGGTCGTGGATATGGGAATATTATTTATTACTGGAGCCACTGGGTTCCTTGGTGGTGCGGTTCTGGAGAGCATTCTTAACAGAAGCACGGAGATGAATGTCTTGTTACTTGTTCGTGCCGCTGATCCCCGGAGCGGACTTGAGCGAATACTGGAGAATATGCGCAAGTTTAATATTAGTGAAGATGTGCTCCGGCGTTTAACGGTCAGTCATATTCTGACGGGAGACCTGAGTGAGCCGGATGGCTATCTCAGTGACCCCCGTCTTGAGTTGGTAACACACGTCATAAACTGTGCTGCAGTCGCCTCTTTTGGTAACAATCCGCTTATATGGAAGGTTAATGTCGAAGGCACACTTTCCCTGGCCCGCCGGATGGCTGAAGTCTCCGGCCTCCAGTGTTTTTTGCACATAAGTACAGCAATGGCATGCACCCCCGAGAAACATTCGTTGGTGGTTGAGCACGAGCTGTCAGAGACAGGAGAACATCTGGTTGAGTACACCCGGTCAAAAGCGGCAACAGAACGCCTGTTACGCCAGTTGTGTCCGAGGTTGCCTTTACTTATTGCCCGCCCTTCGATCGTTGTTGGCCACTCCAATCATGGGTGTCAGCCCTCAACCAGTATCTTCTGGGTGTTCAGGATGGGACTGATGTTGCAGAAATTCATGTGCTCAATGGCCGATTATATTGATGTTGTCCCGGTAGACTATTGTGCTGATGCCCTGCTGAGGCTGCTCAAAAGCCCGTTTATCAGTGGTGAAGTTGTACATATTTCTGCCGGCAAAGAAGGCAGTGTGACATTTGCAGATATTGACAGAGCCATGGCACAGGCGCTGGGAACAGAGCCCGTTGGTGGAAAATATACTCAGGTCAGCTATGGCACGCTTGTAATGATGCGGCACCAGTTCAGGAGGATATTTGGTCCCTGCAATGAACGCCTGATGCTAAGGGCCATACGTCTGTATGGTGCGTTCAGTATGCTTGATGTGCGATTCAGTAATGAAAAACTACTTGGAACCGGCATGCCGAACCCGCCGCGATTCACTGAATATATTGACCGTTGTGTACAAACGACCATAGGGCTGTCCATTCCACAACAAATGGCAGTTGATTTCAAATAACGTTGTCATTGTGGATGGTGCGCCGTATGTAGTCACAGTCTTCGCCACCGGCATCCTGTTCTGGTCATGTTCTCCCCGTTTAAGGGGCGTGAATGATTGAGGACCAAAACATGCAGGCTTCTGAGGAAACAAACTAAAGACAGGAATAATGAGTGATATATTTTTAACCGACAAAATCTTTACCGGAGAAAATGTCCTACGTGCCGCAACCGCCCGCATTGAGTGGGTTTTAG
>OASU01000030.1_pt1 | contig 142173 bp, 142 predicted proteins | sample 1475801 | NCBI WGS metagenome assembly OASU01 (sample SAMEA2579919, study PRJEB22360) | human gut metagenome | biome: human gut; feature: human-associated habitat; material: faeces | place: Denmark | collected 2008/2010 | reverse complement strand
CGTGACCGATTGTACCGATGTTAACATGCGGTTTCGTACGTTCAAATTTTTCTTTTGCCATTAGGATTATATCCTCCTTCACAAAAACAAAATACTTTTATAGTATTACTATAATATAATAACCTAATTTAATCAACGGAATATATATTCCTACAGATTATTATACCATAATACACAAATGTCAATAAACAAAAAATTACATCCTATTTCGAGGGATGTAATTAGTTATAATTATATTTTTATAGTAGATACAAAAAAATCCCCACCAATGTGAGGTTTAATGGTGGCGGCACACGGATTTGAACCGCGGACACACCGGGTATGAACCGATTGCTCTAGCCAACTGAGCTATGCCGCCATGTATGGAGCTAGTGACCGGGATTGAACCGGTGACCTTATCCTTACCAAGGATACGCTCTGCCGACTGAGCTACACCAGCACAATGAACGTTCACTTCACTGTGAAATTATGGTTGCGGGGACAGGACTTGAACCTGCGACCTTCGGGTTATGAGCCCGACGAGCTACCAACTGCTCCACCCCGCTATAAATGGTGGAGGGAGAAGGATTCGAACCTTCGAAGTCGAAGACGGCAGATTTACAGTCTGCTCCCTTTGGCCGCTCGGGAATCCCTCCATAAATAAAATGGAGCTGGCGATAGGAATTGAACCCACAACCTGCTGATTACAAGTCAGCTGCTCTACCTATTGAGCTACGCCAGCATCATTACGACAAGATGTATTGTATCATCTGCCACACTAAGTGTCAAGAACTTTTCAAAACTTTTTTGAAAGTTTTGTTCGTTCTTCGCAGTCACCCTTAATGCTATATCAATATATCATGAAAGTTTTTCTGACGCAAGTATTTTTTTAGAATTTTTCCAACTTCATTTTTGCCTCATAGGAACTCACATCTAAACTCACATATATAAATAGATTATTGCTAGAATAGCAACTATAATTCGATAATATCCAAACGACGCCAACGAGGATCTATTTAGATACCACAAAAAGCCTTTTACCGTTATATATCCCACTATATATGATACGACGGTGCCAATGATAAACATAATGATATCATTTAATCCCAATGCATGTATGACACGCACTAAATCATACACACACACGATAATCATAACAGGCACAGCCATGATAAACGAAAAATCAGCTGCGGCCCTCCGTGTACAGCCGATAAGCATCCCCCCTGCAATGGTTGCGCCAGAGCGCGAAAATCCAGGCCATAGACAAAGCATTTGATATAGACCAATTTGAAAGCATTGATATATAGTCAAATTATTTACAGAATCCACCAATCGTCCAGATACTGTTCTTTTTTCCGCATAAATCATAAATATAGCACCTATAATAAGGCCTATTATAACGGGAATTGGTCCAAATAAATACTCTTTTATAATGTATTGCAAAAGATATCCAGCCATTAATACGGGTAACATGCCCGCACTAATATGTAGCAAAGATACGCCGCGTGTTTTTATCCAATTTTTCCGTTTTAAAAAGCCGTTAAATGTACGTCTATAATGTGTATAAATAGCAAGGATGGCACCTATCTGAATAAACACTTCAAATACATCAGCATGTGTGCCTTCAAAATTGAGCATATGCCCAATAATAATCATATGACCTGTACTCGATACAGGAATACATTCTGTTATACCTTCTATAACACCTAAAATGAGGGCTATTACATATTGTTCCATGTCATTCACCTTCTTTCAAAATGTGGTCACAATGCATGGCAATATATAATGCCCTCATTAATTAATGTAACGCTAATTAATCAATAACCATAACACGCTCAGGTTTAGTGATTGTCACTACCGCATGTTTTGGATCATTATTGTGTTCTAAGTACAATTGATCACCTTCGAGATGACCACGCCAACCTACAACAATCGGATATGTTTTACTAATAGTCTTTAATAGTTCAAGAGGATTTAAATTTAATATCGGTGCAAACAATACATTAATACCATCAATAAGAACAACTTCTGTATCACTGCGACTTAATGCACGACGAATTACTTCTTCTGCAAGTTGTGGTCTTTCATCACGAGGTACTAATAAAAACTCTTCTTCAATAAGTTGTTTTGCCTCTAAGTACTTCCACCCTTTTTGTTCAGATAATTCACGAATCAATAAACTTTTACCAGAACCAGGACCACCAACGATAAACAATATGCGTTCATCATTATTTTGAATTTGTTCCCACCGTTCTTTCACATCTTGTACAGTAACCATATCCTTGCCTCCTCACATAAGATGACCTATTTAACAGGTCTGTCAGACAACATCACTGATTTGATATATTGATTTTTATCATCTAAGGCGAACTGCAAATAGGAATTATTCGACCTTGGATTTTTATATTCATATACCGTAGCCGTTCCCGTACTAGTTGTAGATTCAGCAATACGTGTCGGCATACCATATACAAAGAGCAATAAATATTTAGTATCACCCATAGCGATACCACGACGTGTTGGTGTGTAGACATTTAATAAAACGCGATTAATAAGCGAATTACCGTCAACACTAACACCATATTCATTATAGCCTATGAACGTAGACCCAAACAGCATTCCCTGTGTACGCCATTCACCATTTGCATCATTTACAAAATGCTGATTCAAATGCAATCCGCGTAGTACAAAGTCATCCTCAGTCAACTGACCGGCATGGAAGGAATACATACGCGCCTTAGGCAACCCAAATCGAGACCATACTTGACCATCCAAAATATCAACAGCCTCTACCGTATTATTTTTAATGGTGAAAGCCACATAGAACTTTCCATTTTGAATAGTTTCTGGTAATTGGCTATTATTATTTGTATTCGCTACGGAAGAAGAAAATTCCTTTTTTTCTGACCATGAATTTTCGGAATGCCCTTCATATAAGAAGATATATGACTCATCAGTCTGATTTCGCCACATCGCATTGGGGCTACCATAGGAGAAAATCATTTCCATACGAGAACTGCCTACGCCGATATCACGAATTGTAACCAATCCTTTATCAGTAGTATGAAGATTAGTAATAGTACCAACAGGGAGTAAATAGGTCGCACCTTGTCCACGCAACTGATTATCTACTAAACGCGATTTATCTGGGCCTGTATACACAGTTATATCTATATCTTTTTCATGATACGTTGTGAATACACCCTTCACCGTCTTTTGAGCAGATGGACTAGGTACATACACATCACCAACGCGATAAACCGGTCCAATACTTGTACCATCTTCAGACTCAGGCTTTTGAGCCAGACTATAGTCATCCTCATCACCAAGCGCTTGTAAATTATTAGACGTATAAGAACGTCCGATATCTGCTAGATTATTTTTTGAATCTTGTGGCATAACACCATCATTTTCACTAGCAGCTTGCCAATACTGTAAGGAGTCACCAAAAGCAGTGACAGCCAACTGTTCTGCTAACCAACCTGTTTTCGAAGATTCATCAGTAGCAGGAGCTTTCACAACAGCTACTGCATTTTTTACTTCCGGTATTGTTGGTCCTGCATCAACGGCCCCCACCGATGCGGTTCCTAAAGCACTTAATACTGCCATCGTCAATGCAGTACGAGATAACATATGTTTCATTAACGTTTCTCCATTTGTTCTCTAATCCATGTTAACCAAGGCGCCAATCCATCCTTAGCAGTACAGCTAATTTCAAATATATAGCCTTGAGGATTTAAATTACGAATATCTTTAATGGCTTTATCTTTATCGAATGGCACATATGGCAATAAGTCAATTTTATTGAGCAATATAGCTTTTGATTCCTTAAAAATAAGAGGATATTTCAAAGGCTTATCTTCACCTTCTGTAACAGATAAAACGGTAACCTTCATCGCCTCACCAATATCGAACTCAGCAGGGCATACTAGATTACCTACGTTCTCGATAATAATCATATCGAGTTCATCAAGATCTAAATCAGTTATAGCATCTTGAATCATATTAGCATCTAAATGGCACCCTCCAATGGTATTAATTTGTATAACAGGCACACCTAGGGCATGAATACGTTCTGCATCCTTAGATGTAAATAAATCACCTTCGATAACAGCTAATTTATAGTCTTTAACTAAATCTTGAAGTGTTGCTTCTAGCAAAGAGGTCTTTCCGGCCCCTGGAGAGCCCATTAGATTAAAGACAAATATATTTTTTTCTTTAAATACTTGTTGTAACGATGATGCAATAGCATCATTTTTCGCCAACACATTTGTTTTTACTTCTACTTGCATATATACCTCAATCTATATCAATAGATGTCACTTGTAATTCGCGACCACCTATAGTATTTACAAAATGGCTTTCACAATGAGGACAGATGAATTTGTAATCTTGTACATCAAATATAGTATCACAATCTAAGCATTGCCCTTTAATAGGAATCGTATGAATATCGATTTTTGAATGCTCTGCCGGCGTATTCTTTGTAACGGCATCCCAGCAGAATAAGAGTGCATCAGGTTCTACACCACTCATCAACCCCAAATCGAGTTGCACAGAATGAACGATAGACGCATCATTGTTTTTCATGGTCTCTAAGGCAATATCTAATATACCCTCAGCGATTGACATTTCGTGCATGGTACGCCTCATAAACAGCTTCTAACATCATCGTAGTCGTAACAGAGCCCACACCACCCGGTACAGGTGTGATAGCCGAAGCTACCGTGCTCACCGCCTCATAATCAACATCCCCTACTGTTTTTCCGTCTAATTCATTAATGCCTACATCGATAACAACAGCACCAGCTTTCACCATGTCGGCTGTAATCATATGTGCTCGGCCCGCAGCAGCAATCACGATATCAGCTTGTTGTATATGATGTGCTAAATCGGCCGTACGAGAATGGCAAATAGAAACCGTAGCATGACGTTCAAGCACCATCAACGCTACCGGTTTGCCAATCACTTGGCTACGACCAACAACGACCACATGTTTACCTTCTAAAGGAATACCATAATGATCCAAGATTGCTAGGCATGCCTTCGCAGTACAAGGTGCAAATCCACCTTTACTAGCTGTAACAAGACCGATGTTATAGGTAGTAAGACCATCGATGTCCTTCTTAGGATTCAATGCATCGATTAATTGCTCCGTATCAATTTGTTTTGGCATCGGCATGAGTGGCAATATGCCATGCACCGCATCATCATTATTCAAAGCCATCAATGCATCGTATACCTCTTGATGCGTAGCTGTACTTGGTAGTTGCTTACGCACGAAACCATAGCCAAAATTTTTGGCCGTTTTTTCCATGAAGTCCGCGTACATGTTAGCACCATGATCATCACCAACGAGCAATACAGCCATTGTAATTGTACCGGACTCTAGACCGGTCATCTTCTCTTGTAAAATCGCTTTATGTGCATCAGCCACAGATTTACCACGTAATTCTATCATGTATATCTCCATTCATTATCTCAAGGATAAACCTCATATAAATTCATGTAAAAAGGTGCCTATAGAGGCACCTTTAGTTTTCTCTTATTCTATTATATAACGTTTTGTCTATAGTTGCAGTTACCTATCCTGCGACTAATGACTAAATTGAACCACAATAGGTGTACCAGGAGATACTACGGTTCCCGGTAATTGTTCCTGTGAAATCGCCTTACCAGTACCATCTGGTTTAAAGTATAAACCCGCAGTATGCAACCAATCACGTACCTCGCCAAATGTATAGCCTCTAAAGTCTGGCAATACTACATTGCCATCACCATTAGGTTTTACTGCTGGAAGTTTGGCCGATGGTACAGCCGCTACAGTAGCGCCATCCTTAACGGAAGGTGACATTTGGTAATACCGCACTAATTGAGACACGATATTCTTAAATACTGGGGCCGCAATTTGACCACCATAGATAGAACCTTTTTTAGGATCATCGATGGCAACAAGAACAACAAATTTAGGATCTTCTACCGGACCAAAGCCTATAAAGGATGCGATATAACGTCCTGCTAAATAGCCGCCATTTTTGGTGTCTAACTTTTCAGCAGTCCCTGTTTTGCCTCCAAAGTGATAGCCTTCAACCATCGCTTTAGTACCGCCACCTTCAGATACTTCTTTTTCAAGAATATCCGCAATCGTTTTAGCCGTTTCTTCTGGTATTGGTTGCCCCACAACTTCAGGGTCAGTAGTACTAGTTACCTCACCTTTTATATTGCTGTAAGATTTAACAATATGTGGTTTCATCATGCTACCACCATTAGCTATAGCGCCAAAAGCACGGACCATTTGCAATGGTGTTACCGCAATACCTTGACCGATGGACATGGTTGCTACATCAAGCTTACTCATATCATCAGGATTATATAAGATACCATCACCTTCACCAGGCAATTCAATACCTGTTTTAGAACCAAATCCATAGTTACGAACATATTTAGATAATATATCCGCGCCTGTAGTGGTACCAATTTCTGCCATACCTGTATTGATGGAGAACTTCAAAATATCGATCAATCGAACAGGACCATAGCCTTCACCATTCCAGTTTTGCATAACATGTCCATTGGCCACAAATGAACCTTTGTCGTTATACACTTGGTCTAGTTTCCATTTACCTGATGCCAATGCAGCAGATGCAATAATCGGCTTAAATGTAGAACCTGGTTCATACAAATTTGTTACTGCAATATTCTTAAAATCTTCCTCTGAACCTTGACTATAATGATTTGGGTCATAGGTTGGGCGGTTCGCCATCGCCAAGATTTCACCCGTTTTAGGATCCATAACAATAACACTAGCATGTTTAGCGCCTGTATCTTCCATGGCTTTATCGAGAGCACGTTCTGCTATAAATTGAATGCTTGCATCAATCGTTAGTGTCACACTCTTACCCTTATCAGGTAAATATTTAGATAGTACGGAGCCAAAGATGGCATTCCCCTTTCTATCTGTTGCAACTAGTTCCTTTTGGATACCGCCCTTCAATTCATCATCTAACACCATTTCAAGACCATCAAGGCCTTTATCATCGGTACCGACAAAGCCGAGCACTTGTGCGGCCAAATTACCATTAGGATAATATCGTTTAGACTCTTCTACAAAATTAAGACCTTCTAAATTTTTATCCTCAATCAATTGGGCTATCGCTTTCGACTTTTCTGGTTCCATCATACGGTCAATCCATACGAACGCAGTATCCTCTTGTAATGATTTCACAATGTCCTCTTTTGACATCGTCACATATGGCGCTATAAGTTCAGCAACTTCACTAGGCGATTGCTTAATCATCTTAGGATCCGCATATAGGGATTTTGTAACCACACTCATAGCCAATGGTCTTCCATTGCGGTCGTAAATCGTACCGCGCGGAGATTGTAATTTTCTATCCACTTGCACTTGGCTCAAGTTCTTCGCCTGCAAATCAGACTTATCTATTATTTGTAAAAAGAATAAGCGCCCCACTAATACGACAGCAATACACAGTAATACGCGTACCGTATATTCAATTCGCTTATTATCATTCCCTGAAATATTCATTATGGTCTCCCACTCAATATATTACTTCGATGACCTCTGCAGCTTATGGATAAGCGCTTCATATAAATCATCCGGTGTATTGTTAACGACACCATTTTGCACCTGTTGCATCAAATATTGTAACCCTTTCGCCACATTATCGCCACAGGCTTCTAGAACGCGGTTGTCATAGTTCAAATCTTTTGTATGTACAGGCATTTCTAGGCTTAAATCAGCCATGCATTCCCCGAACGCCAATGTACCATCAGTAACGGAATATGGCTTACCACAACCAAGGACGTCGGCCGCACAAACCTTCGCCAATTGCAACCACGCTTCCCGCATACTTTGACTATCTCTAAACTCGCCACTTCGAATTTCCTTGCGCATCCATTTTTTCTCATCTGCCTCTTCATTTTGCACGAAGAAATGAAAGCGCATGTGATTTTTAACAATCCACGAAACGCGACTAGCAAATTTCTTATTATAGCCGAGACGAATCAATAGGTCATAGGCCATCTCTGCGCCTAGATTATCATGGCCTCGGTCGGTGTAGCGTCCATTGATAACTTGCCTAATAGTAGGCATTCCCTTTGCCACATCATGTAATAGGGCGCCCCAACGAAGGGTTAAATCAGGTTCCGTTTCTGAAACGACAGCCAATGTATGATACCATCCATCAAATTCGTGAAACGCCTTTTCTTGAGGCAATCCCACTAAATGATATAGCTCTGGCAATATAGGAACCTCTTTAATTGCCCCATTTTCAACGACGCGGCACGAACATTCTGCCAAGCGCGATTGGACGAGTACATCTAGCCCTTTTGCAACTGCTGGTTCCAATAATAACCGGTCTAATTCATTGCGCACTCGTTCTAGTGAAAGCCCCGATACACGGTGGAATGCTTTTGGCATGGCCTCTAATAGGGATTTATCCGGAAGAAAATCGAGTTTTGCAACGAATCGGCAAGCTCTAAATAATCGCAGTGCATCCTCTTGGAACCGTTCCGTTGGATTCCCGATAGTGCGCAAAACCTTATGCTTAATATCTCGGCGTCCACCGACTAGGTCGATAACCTCTTTATAGCGATTCATCGCCATACCATTAACGGTAAAATCGCGACGTTTTACATCTTCTTCGAGCGTATCTGCATAGATGACTTCTTCAGGGCGATGGCTATCTGCCCCATATCGTTCCTTGCGATATGTAGCCACTTCATAATGTTTTCCATCTACAATGGCCACTACCACGCCGAAGGACTTACCTATGATGCCTGTGGTTTCAATATTTGCATCACCTAAAACAGAGATGACCTGTTCAGGGCGGGCAGATGTAACGATATCAAAATCGTGTGGCTTTACATGCATGAGCATATCTCGCACAGCGCCGCCAATAATGAAAGCCTCAAAGCCCGCTTCTTCTAAAATTGTCAGCAAACGTATAGCTTGTTCCATACATCTACCCTCCCTTCTATTTATCTTTTTATTGTACTACAAATAGAGTTATGAAAAAAGGCTCACATACTATAAGCACATTGCAGATTATGCTCATAATAGTGAACCTTTTGTATATATGTAATTATAGTGAACAAACTTTCTCCGCTATGGCAAGACCTGTTTGAGTGACGGCTAAGCCACCATCACTTGTTTCGCGAAGGGCTGCAGGCATAGCGCGGCCAATATTATTCATAGCCTCAATTACCTCATCGGTAGGAATTTGGCTCTCAATACCAGCTAAAGCAAGTTCAGCCGCTGTAATGGCATGAACGGCATACACGCCATTCCGTTTCACACAGGGCACCTCTACAAGACCTGCCACAGGATCACACGCAAGGCCTAGTAAATTTTTCATACACAATGACACGGCATGCCCGACCTGACGAGCAGTACCGCCCATCATTTCGACAATGGCAGCTGCCGCCATACATGCAGCTGTACCAATCTCAGCTTGACAGCCACCGACCGCACCGGCTACACAAGCGCGATTAGCAACCACATTCCCTACGCCTGATGCGGCAAGGAATCCTTTCACCAAGACATCTCTATCTAGTTTGTATTGCTCAGCCACGGCCTGAATGGCGCCAGGCATAACGCCACAAGAACCTGCCGTTGGGCAAGCCACAATTCTGAACATTTTCGCATTAGCTTCGTTGACCGCAATAGCATAAGACATCGCCTTATAAGCAGTTTCACTCATGAATAATGGTTTTCGTTTCATTAAACGAGCCGCATCTCCACCAGACATATTGGATTGAGTCCGCTGTAAATGACGCATACCATCATGAATAGAGGCCTCAAAAATACTTAATCGATGCTTAATTTCTTTAACGATTTCCTTTTCACTACGATCATACTGTTCTAGCTCACTGCGCATTACCACATCACCAAAAGATATGTTATTCTCTTCGCTAAGTCGGATAATATCAGCTATCGTTTCATATTCATAACTCATCATATCCTCCTATAGGGCCTCAAAGGTCATCACATCTTGGATGCCTGGGCATTCACGCATAAATTGTACTGTAATAGGGTTTACAACGGAATCTGTGGTAATCACCATAACCGCATCCTTGTATTTACCCTTTCTAAACACGCGCATAGACGCAATGTTGATATCCGATTCACTCAAGGCCTGACTAATAAGAGAAATTGCACCTGGTCTATCCTCATGGAATACAACAAGGGTAAATTCATCGCCCGTAATGGACATATCATTGCCATCAACCTCGGTGATCATAATTTGACCACCACCAATCGAACGACCTACAACGGACATATGACGATTATGGTCGCCGTATAAATCAAACTTAACTACATTCGGATGACCTATATCGAGGGGTGATTCGATGAAAGTATAGTCTAAACCTGCTTCATCAGCGAGGTCCTTCGCATTGCGGATGCGTTTATCATCCTCTTTAAAGCCTAATAAACCACCTAATAAGGCACGATCTGTACCATGCCCCTTATATGTTTTTGCAAACGACCCATACAAGGTCATTTCAACCTTCTTCGGCGTATTCCCAAATATACAACGAGCCATCTTGCCAAGCCGTGCTGCACCAGCGGTATGCGAACTAGATGGGCCAATCATAACAGGGCCGATAATATCAAAAATACTGTTCATAATGAACCTCTATGCATATATAAATAAAGATATAATCTAATTCTTATCTATAGTATAGCAATCAATATCGAGGCTTGTCTATATGCACAATAGAGGTATGTTTGTCCACTTATGACAAACATACCTCTATTCCATTAATTAACTATTAATATAACTCAGCCAAGAAAATAATCGCAAATCCCCACAGTACAAGACCATATGTCGTATTTATTTTTACGACAAAAAAGGCTATACCATCCAAAGATGGCATAGCCTAATTTATATAGCAACAGCCCGAATCATATAAGAGAGAGGGGATTAAGGCCGCTGTTATCAGGTTTTAATCCGATTAGCCCAAGATAGCTTTCATATCAGCTTCTGGAGTTGTAATTGGATGTAATTGGAATTTTTCTACCAAAATGTTCAATACATTGCTGGAGAAGAATTTAGGCAAGGAAGGTCCGATGTAGATGTTGCGGATACCCAATGCCAACAATGTTAACAAGATACATACTGCTTTTTGTTCGTACCAGGACAATACCAATGTTAATGGCAAGTCGTTTACGTCACATTCAAATGCACCAGCCAAAGCTACTGCTACTTGAATAGCGGAGTAAGCATCGTTACATTGACCCATATCAAGGATACGAGGGATACCACCGATTTCACCGATGTTAAGGTCGTTGAAGCGGAATTTACCACAAGCCAATGTCAATACTACAGTATCATCTGGAGTTTGTTTTACAAATTCTGTGTAGTAGTTACGGCCTACTTTAGCACCGTCACAACCACCAACTAAGAAGAAGTGTTTGATTGCGCCAGCTTTTACAGCGTCGATTACTTTATCAGCAATACCCAATACTGTACCGTGACCGAAACCAGTAGTTACTTCGTGACCACCGTTGATGCCAGTGAATTCTTGAGCTTCTTTGTAACCGCCCAATTCGATAGCTCGTTCAATAACAGCGGAGAAGTCTTTAGTGCCATCAGCTTTTTCTTCTACGTGTGCACAGCCGTCGAAACCTACCATATCTGTAGTGAAGATATTAGCTCTGTAGTTTTCTTTTGGTGGCATAATGCAGTTTGTAGTGAACAAGAATGCGCCAGGAACGTCAACGAATTCTTTTTGTTGGTTTTGCCATGCAGTACCGAAGTTACCTTTCAATTGAGGATGTTTTTTCAATTCAGGGTAAGCGTGGCAAGGTAACATTTCACCATGAGTATAGATGTTTACACCTTTACCATCAGTTTGTTCCAACAATTGATTCAAGTCGTGAAGGTCATGACCAGTTACAACAATGAAAGGACCTGGTTCTACAGTCAAAGGTACTGTAGTTGGTACTGGAGTACCATATGTTTCAGTGTTAGCTTTATCAAGAATAGCCATGCATTTCAAGTTGATTTGACCGAATTCCATCAACAAGTTCAACCATTCTTCAGCACTGTGGTCTTTAGCGAATTCTACCATGCCTTTGATGAACCAAGCATCAACTTCAGGATCATGGAAACCAAGACGTGCAGCATGCCATGCATACGCAGCCATACCACGCATACCTAACAATAATGTGGAACGAAGGGATACGATATCTTCTTCACCTTTCCACAATTGTTCCCAATCGAAATTTTGAGCTGCGCTATCGATTTTTGCATGATAAGCATTTACTTCGTCGATGAATTCTTGAACGCGGTCTTCAGAGAAGTTTACGTTTGTTACACACATGAACAAACCGCGCATTAAATAGTCAACGCCTTCTTTAGTTTGGCCTTTTACGTCTAAAGCGCGTGCTAAACCAACTAAAGCAGCAGTTAATTCGTCTTGTAAATTAGCAACTGGTGCAGTTTTACCACATACACCTTGTACAGTACAGCCGCCTGGTGCTGCAGATTGTTCGCATTGATAACAGAACATGCTCATTTAAAAATCCTCCTTTGCGAGACTTCCTCGCATTCAAGCTAGATAATATAAAACCTATACATTACACTGATGAATTATCAGGTGTCTGATTGATTACATTGAAAGTATAACGTAAAGGTGATACAATTTCTGTAGCTTGAGCAACAATAAAAAAACTTTTTCAAAAATTTCCTGACTCTTCTTTTGGAACAGGCTGCTCACAAGAGCATATATAATTATTTTACAATACTCATTACAAATTACCTATAAAAAGCATCACACCATACGATGTATAATTCGGGCTAAAATAGCTATATACTATATTAGGAGGCACACATGATTAAACAAGTTCTATCCGATGACATTATCAAACAATACTTACCAATCTTAACAGCTTGCCCCCTATTCAATACATTGGGTATACCAGAATTAACGAGCTACTTACATAATGCAAAAGTAATTATAAAGAATTATAAAAAGAACGACTTTATCGCTATTTCAGGAGATCCTATGGAAGGAATTGGCGTTATCTTGGAAGGCAGTGCTCTTCTTACGCGTGAAAATGTGCTAGGCCAACGAGTTATCATGGCCAATTTAGAGGCATCCTCTATTTTTGGGGAAGCCTTGCTATTTAGTAAGCATCCACTTTGGCCAGCCACCATAAAAGCATTAAAGCCAACAAAAATTATGTTTATACCACTCGAAACATTTATCGAAACATTACCTGACTGCCATCAATGCCAAACGAAAATTCTATCCAATCTTTTAGAGGACTTATCCGAAAAAGCATTGCTTCTAACCAAAAAAGTACATTATTTAACATTAAAGGGCATGCGTGAAAAAATTTACGCATATCTTACAGATATATACACGATGCAACACAGTGAAAAACTGGTGTTACCTCATAATCGCGAACAAATGGCTGAAGCCCTCAACGTTTCACGTACTGCGTTAAGCCGTGAGCTCGGAAGATTGCGCGATGAGGGTATCATTGAAATCAATGGCCGCCATGTGACATTATTAGACCCTCAACAAATTGTAGAATTTGGATTTAACAATTAAATACAGCGTGCACGCAACACAAAACCGCCTAGGCATAGCCTTAGGCGGTTTATTGTATATATGTATAGAATTAGAACCAATGAGATAAATCAAATTCTTCCCCAATGGTTGCTTTCACATGAGCTCGACCTAAATAGAGACCAAGTAATGTAAGAGAAATAGAACACATAGGACTTTCATCATAGACGCGAGCCAAATCAGAAAGAACCGGACTAATATCGTCCATGATTTGACGAGCCTCTTCCCCTCTAAATGCAGTAGGTTTACTCTTCATCAAAGCTATGAGATCACGTTGCACCATTGGATCAGAGATGCGAGCCTCTCTAAAGAAGCGTTGTGCCAAGGATTCATCGACGACAGCCAATTTATAAAGATTAGAGTTTAGGCTGCGCACCACAAATCGTGGATCTACGCCGCGGCCATCAGTAGCACGGAATAACTCTTCCTTTGTAAAGCCACGATAGTTAAATACAAACGGATAGGAATTACTCAATAATTGCGTCAATGTTACGGACTCACGTTCTTGCTGAGTACAACGTAAATAATCTAGCTGACGATAAAACGATGAGTCATGAGGCAAATCCGAAATAAATGGTTCGATATATTTTTCCACATAATGTTGGAAATGAATACGTCCATAGTTATTAGAATTACGAGAGTATTGTAATAATAATGTTAACGCCATCACTTGAAAGTGTCCTAATGTAAGATGGGGCAAAACGCGCAATGCATCAAAAGCTACTAAGTACGGTGTACTCGACTTAGGCGATTGAACCACATCGGAAAAGGCTTCTAGCGCAGCTGTTTTCATCCAAGTCGTTGGAGATCCTGCATAGGCTTTTTGCATAGCCAATAATGCTTCTTGAATTACGATATTTTGCAATAGTAATTTGACTTCGCTTAATTTCGTAATGCCTAAAACGGCTAATGCATCCCGCGTAATATCTGCAACGAATTGCATAGCATCACCATGAACGACACCGAAAGCATGAGCAAATGGTTCAATTGCAAGGGCTACGCGTTTATCCTCTTGTGCAGCCTGTGCCCATGGACCAATTGGTTCTGGCTCATCCTCTTCTTTGTTGGATAAATGTTCATTAATTTCATCGGCATTAAACATGCGTGTTTCTTCTAATGCAGAGGGACCTTGTGGATTTACAACTTCACTATTTTCACTGCCAAACATCTGCGTTGCATCAGCATCAAAGCATCGTGTTTCGTCCATTACATCAGGAGACTCGCCTAATGCAATAGTATCCTCTGTAGAAGATTCAACAGCAGGAATTTCCATCGTTTTTTCTGTATCAGTCACTGCATCAATAGGTTCTGCAACAACGGGTTCTGTAACAATAGGTTCTGCGGTAACAGAATTCTCAAAATCATGTTGTTCTACAGGATTATGTAATTGAATAGCATCCTTACTAATAGATGTTCGTTCATCAACATGAGCCTCGTATACATCAACACCATCATGTGTTTCCCGAGGTGTTATATGAACCTTCTCTTGTTCATACAAACGCCCTGGACGTGATGTTTTTGGAGGCTTTGATATTACAGAATGCGCGTCACTGTTACTTTCACTTTTATTAAATACCGCATAGCATACTCCAAAGAAACCAAGTACGACAACGGCCAATACGACATATGGGATAAACGTTGACATTACATTCTCCTCTTATAATAATGCGTCATTATATACCGCACGGATACCGCCGATACTCTTAGGGCGAACACGACAAGCTGTCACATGAGCTTCCCCAATTTCTTTTAAGCTTAATCGTACAGGAACCGTTACATGTTTCATATGCATACCAATGAAAGTATCTCCTATATCGATTCCCGCATCTGCTTGTATAAATTCAACAATTACAGGATCCTTAAAGCGGTTATACGCAGTCATAGCCATAGCGCCACCAGCATGCAATTGAGGAACAACATTACATTCCTCTTCCCAAGTCATAGCCTCACGTTCCATTACAAGGGCTCTATTTAAATGTTCACAACATTGTACAGCAAGATATAAACCTCGTTCGCTAACGGCTTTATAAATCTCATCAAATACAACAGCTGCTACATCCTCATGAGAATCAGTGCCAATCTTTTTACCACAAATCTCACTTGTAGAACATCCCACTACAAATAGCTGTCCTTCGTGTACCTTTGCTACTGTTAAGAGTTCTTCCATAGCAGTATGTACTTCTTGTCTAATTGTTTCAATAGAATGCATGATATCGCCCCTTTTTAATATTCAAATCTATAAATATATTATCATAAATTATATGTCTTTTATAGACCAAACTATAGGACATATGCGTGAAATTATTATGATAAATTAATCTATTGTATATGTTACTAGTTTGAAATACAAAAAAGAGGCTCGCTAAAGCAAGCCTCTTCCAATCACTCAGTGGTGATATTAGATTTTTCTGTAAGGTTTTTGGCCTTGTTCGTAGAAGTTGTTACCTTCAGTATCGCCAACTACGATGCAAGGGAAATCTTCAACTGTCAATTCAGCCAAAGCTTCTGGACCAAGTTCACCATAAGCAAGTACTTCGTATTTTTTGATGGATTTTGCAATCAATGCTGCAGCGCCACCAACTGCTGCGAAGTATGTGCAACCATTTTTCTTCATGGATTCAACTACTTCTGGTTTACGGGAACCTTTACCAATCATGCCTTTGATACCTTGGTCAAGCATTGTTGGTGTGTAAGCATCCATACGACCGGAAGTTGTAGGACCAGCGGAACCAATTGGATCACCAGGTTTTGCAGGTGTTGGTCCAAGATAATAAACGAATTTATTTGTCCAGTCGATTGGTAATTTTTCACCACGCGCTAAAGCTTCAGTCATAACTTTATGAGCAGCGTCACGAGCGGAGTAAATTTTACCAGTGATAAGAACGCTATCACCAACTTTTAATTTGCGGGAAAACTCTTCATTATATTCTTCAGTATTAATGCGAATTGATTCAGCCATTGTTTTTACCTCCTATCGATTAAAGTACTACGTGAGCATGACGAGCAGCATGGCACATGATAGTAACTGCAACAGGAAGACCTGCGATGTGAGTTGCACCCCATTCGATGTTTACACCGATACAAGTTGTAGTGCCACCCAATTGTGGTCCAATACCAGTTTTGTTAACCATTTCCATGATTTCTTCTTCTAATTTTGCATAGTCTGCATCTTTATGAGGTACGCTAATGTCACGAAGCAACGCTTTTTTGGACATAACAGCTGCTTGGTCCATAGTACCGCCAATACCAATGCCGAGTACAATTGGAGGGCATGGGTTAGGACCTGCATGTTTTACGATTTCAAGGACTGCATTTTTAACGCCTTCCACACCATCAGCAGGTACGAGCATAGCTACATCGGATTTATTTTCAGAACCGAAACCTTTTAATTCTACTTGAATATCTACTTTATCGCCAGGAACGATTTCAGTATAGATGATTGCAGGTGTGTTATTTTGTGTATTTTTACGATTGAACAATGGTTCAGCTACAACGGATTTACGAAGATAACCTTCAACATAACCAGCTGCAACACCAGCATTGATAGCTTCTGTAAGATCACCACCAACGAAATGAACATCTTGACCAACTTTTAAGAATACCATAGTCATACCAGTATCTTGGCAGTATGGACGATCTTCAGCATCAGCAATTTCTGCATTTTTGATGATTTGATCGAGAACGATGCAACCAACTGGAGACTCTTCTGTTTCACGGCCTTTTTTCAAGCCTTCATAGATGTCTTTTGGCAAGTGGTAAGCTGCGTCCATACACATTTGACGGACTGTTTTTGTGATTTCAGATACTTGAATCTCGCGCAAGATAATCCCTCCTCAGGAAAATAATTAGATATTAACTCTAATACAATGAGATACATTTATTCTCAAAGTGTTAAGCTAAGATTAACTCTATGACTCCATACTAGCACACTACCGAAGGCCTTTCAACGCTTTACCTATACAGTTTTCTCAATGAAATTTATCGATTTGATAATTGTTTTCAATGATTAATTATACCTTTTTTATGCACTTTGATAATATTAAAAATAGTAGCTTAACTCTAATAAAAGGCTATATAACTGTAATAAATATCACATTATATTATTGTATATGGTTCGTTTCCAATCAATATGTGTTCTAACCATAAAATATATTGCTTTCTTTAATGAGATTATCTATCATTTTTATATAAAAAGATTTTAATTATGAGTATGTATAACGATTATCTTCAATACAATTAATTTACTAACTCCCCTATTCATCAAGGAGTTCATATACACAAAAACACGCTTAATTAGTGGATTTCTCACCAATATATATAATTATCGATTTTTATGACTATCTCATCAAATTATTTTATCATTCCTCAAGCTCTGTCTATTATGTGTTTTAGTTATAGCATATGCTAAAAATTTTTAACTTTTTATAACATTTCCCCTTGCTATTATCGATATGTTCCTTTATAATAATCACTATATTATTCCTCGATAGCTCAGTTGGTAGAGCAATCGGCTGTTAACCGATCGGTCGTAGGTTCGAGTCCTACTCGGGGAGCCAATATTGGCCCGTTGGTCAAGCGGTTAAGACACCGCCCTTTCACGGCGGTATCCCGGGTTCGATTCCCGGACGGGTCACCACATGGACGATTAGCTCAGCTGGGAGAGCGCCTGCCTTACAAGCAGGATGTCGGCAGTTCGATCCTGTCATCGTCCACCACAGTAAGAAGCAAGCTGACGCTTGCTTCTTTTTTATTGCAACTATGGTATACTGTAAGATATAGTTTTGATTATATTTATATCAAGGAGAGTCGAATATGAACTTTAGAGAAGCAACCATGCGTATCAGTTTTTGTCTCGCCTTAGCATTTGTTTCAACTTTTACAATCGCTAATGCAGCAAATGTAGATGCTCAAACTACAAAAGCCCGTTCTATTCCTATTGCGCCAGTAAAGATCATCCCTGATCCTGGCACTATCAAAACGTCGCCGATTCAAATTACTTCGACCACGTCAAATACACCATCTACAGTGGGAAAGGCTAACTACGATGGCCATTTAGATAATTTCCCATCTCGCAAGGTAACACTTGTAGTGCCAACAATATTGCGCAATGAAAATACGGCTGCCTTTGGTAAATATTTATCCGATTCAGTGGCAAATGTCTTGCGCTATCCATACTATGATACAACCGTAGTAAGCACCAACACACCATTAGCACAAATCACAGCCGTTGATTTAGCCGAAGTAGCAGCATCACAACATTCCGAAATTGTCATTATGCCTGTGCCAATGCAAGACATATATGTACAATTACCAACGTCCTATCTCAGCCAATACTATCATGATGATAGCGACGACATTCACATTCAAGCTAAAGTATCTGCTATGATTTATTTCTACGATACTAATGAAGGTATCGTTCACACCATCCGTAGTGGTTTTAACCAAATCGATGATACCTTGACTATGCCAACACATAAATCCATATGGAATAAAGTTATAAAAGACTTACTTGAACAATTACCATATAAACGTGTTCCAACAGATCGAGATCGTTATCAAGCTCCCGGTATTAATGCAGAAATGCCAGTTGTTCCAGACTATGAATTTCAAGTAGAACAACCAAAAAATACAGCTTACTCACTAAAAGGTGTTAGTGTATTATAATTCAAAACAATGCAACAGCAAAAGGGTGTCGCCCACATGGGTGACACCCTGTTTGCGTATACAAGCAAATAAGGAGTACTACAAGAGTACTCCTTATTTACCAAGGCTATATCAATGTATAACTACTATATGCGTTGTGTTACCTTTAAACGAAGTAATGCCCGAGCTAAGGCGAGTTCAGCACGCTCTACATCTATATCAGGTGTAGGGTTAGACAAACGGCCTTCAGCGCGTTCTTTTGCTCGTTTCGCGCGATCGATATCGATGGTTTCTGGGCTTTCACAATTAGGTGTTACAATGCTCACCTTGTTGTGTTCAATTTCAACAAAGCCCCCGAAAACAGCAAATGTATGCTGTTGTCCATCAGGATTATCGACACGTAAAGGGGCTATATCGAGGGCAATAATCATAGGTGCATGATTAGGCAATACACCAAATTCGCCATCGATAGCATGCCCTACGAAAAAGTCAGCCTTACCATCATATACAATCGCATCAGGTGTTATTATCGTTAGGGTCATAGGTTCCGCCATGGATTATTCCCCCTTCTCTTGCATTTCCTTTGCTTTTTGAATGGCTTCATCAATGGTACCAACCATGTAGAATGCACCTTCTGGCAATTCATCATGTTTACCATCCAAGATCTCTCTGAAGCCTCTCAATGTTTCGGACAATGGCACATATTTACCAGGAGAACCGGTAAATACTTCTGCTACGAAGAATGGTTGACTCAAGAAACGTTGGATTTTACGAGCTCGAGATACAGTTAACTTATCTTCATCAGATAATTCTTCCATACCTAGAATTGCGATGATATCTTGTAAGTCGCGATATTTTTGCAACACTTCTTGAACGCCACGAGCCACGTTATAATGTTCATCCCCAAGTACATGAGGGTCCAAAATACGGCTTGTAGAATCAAGTGGATCTACGGCAGGATAAATACCAAGTTCCGCGATGGAACGAGACAATACTGTTGTTGCATCCAAGTGAGCAAATGTAGCTGCTGGTGCAGGGTCAGTCAAGTCATCGGCAGGTACGTATACGGCTTGTACAGACGTAATGGAACCTTCTTTTGTAGATGTAATACGTTCTTGCAAGGCACCTACGTCATTTGCCAATGTAGGTTGATAACCTACGGCAGATGGCATACGACCTAAAAGGGCAGATACTTCGGAACCAGCTTGAATAAAACGGAAGATGTTATCGATAAACAAGAGCACGTCTTGTTTCTTCACATCACGGAAATATTCAGCCATTGTAAGGCCTGTCAAACCAACGCGCATACGAGCCCCAGGTGGCTCATTCATTTGGCCATATACCAAGGCTGTTTTATTAATAACGCCGGATTCCTTCATTTCGTTCCAAAGGTCATTACCTTCACGAGTACGTTCACCTACGCCAGAGAATACGGAATAGCCACCATGTTCTGTGGCAACATTGTGAATCAATTCCATAATCAATACAGTTTTCCCTACGCCGGCACCGCCGAACAAACCGATTTTACCACCTTTTACGTATGGTGCGATCAAGTCTACGACTTTGATACCCGTTTCAAGAATTTGTGTATCTGGTGAAAGGTCATCAAATTTAGGTGCTGGACGATGGATAGGCCACATTTCATCTGCTACTACAGGAGCTGAATCATGGTCTACGGTTTCACCCAACACATTAAAGATACGACCCAATACGCCTTCACCAACCGGTACGGAGATTGCAGCACCAGTGTCTTCTGCTTCCATACCACGGGTCATACCATCAGTAGAACTCATAGCAACGCAACGAACCATATCGTCCCCTAAGTGTTGCATAACTTCTACTACAATTTTTTGTCTATCGTGCGCTTTATGGTCATGGTAGATGTGAATGGCGTTATAGATAGCTGGTAAATGACCAGCTTCAAAACGCACGTCTACAACTGGGCCGATGACCTGCACCACTTTCCCAATATTATTACTCATTAAGAGGTCTCTCCTTATCTATTGCAAGGCATTGGCACCGCCAACAATTTCAGAAATTTCATTCGTAATACTGGATTGACGTAATTTATTATATTCAAGCCCTAAGGAACTGATGAGATCCCCAGCATTATCAGTAGCAGATGTCATAGCTGTCATACGAGCACCTAATTCACTTGCCGCCGCTTGTAATAATCCATTATATACGGTAATTTCTAAATATTTTGGTAATAATGCATCCAGAACTGCTGCAGGGTCCGGCATAAATTCATACTCTTCGCCCTTTACTTCATCATCTGGTTGCTCTAACGGTAGAATGCACTCTGCCTGTGCAATTTGCGTCATAGAATTTACAAAGCGCGTATAAATCATGATAACTTCGTCAACTTCATGACGTTCATATAATGAAAGTGCATGATCCATAATATGTCGCGCATGTTCGTAACTCGGTTTATCGGAAAAACCACTGTACGATTGATCAATATGATAGTGACGAGATTTTAAACTATCCTTTGGTTTTCGCCCAGCTGTAATGAGGCAATATTCATCAGGTGTTTTTTGACCGATTTGTTCTATTGCCAATTTTAATACATTAGACGAATAGGCGCCTGCAAGGCCCTTGTCAGCACCGATAACGATATAACAAGTCCGTTTTACAGGTCTACTTTCAAGTAGAGGACTTACATAATCTCGTAAATCACTAGTGGAGATATGACGCAAGATTTGCCCTATTTTTTCTGCGTATGGCCGCGTTGCATCAGCTTTTGCTTGAGCCCTACGAAGACGAGCAGAAGCTACCATCTTCATCGCTTTTGTAATTTGTTGCGTATTAGTAACACTCTTTATACGCTTTCGCAAATCTTGTGCACTAGCCATACATTACGCCTCCTTACGGGAAACTAATGTATGTGTAGCACCAAAGGCTTCTACACATTCTGGAATAGCTTGTTTTAACAAGTTTTCTGTTGCTTCATCAAGTTTATTTGTGCTTTCAATATTGCTGATAATTTCAGGATAATTTGCACGAATAAAACGTAATAATTCCGCTTCAAATGCCAACACATCAGCTACTTGAATGCTAGCTAAGTATCCCTTAGTACCAGCATATAGGTTAATAACCATTTCAGCTACACTCATTGGCTCATATTGACCTTGTTTCAACATTTCAGTCAATCGTTCACCACGATCTAATTGTGCTTTTGTGGCTGCATCAAGATCAGAACCGAACTGAGCAAATGCTGCTAATTCACGATATTGTGCAAGGTCCAAACGCAATTGACCAGCTACTTGTTTCATCGCTTTAGTTTGTGCACTACCACCTACACGAGATACGGACAAACCTACGTCAACAGCAGGACGGATACCGGAGTAGAACATATCTGTGCCCAAGAAAATTTGACCATCAGTAATGGAAATTACGTTTGTTGGGATATAAGCAGATACGTCACCAGCTTGCGTTTCAATGATTGGCAACGCTGTAATAGAGCCGCCACCAAGTTCTGGTGAAAGTTTAGCAGCACGTTCCAATAGACGGCTATGTAAGTAGAATACGTCCCCTGGATACGCTTCACGCCCTGGTGGACGACGTAATAATAGAGACATAGCGCGATATGCAGCCGCTTGTTTTGTTAAATCATCATATACGCAGAGTACATGTTTTCCTTTGTACATAAAGTATTCGCCCATTGCAACACCTGCATATGGAGCAATGTATTGAAGTGGAGCGCCTGTGGAAGCACTCGCAGAAACAACGATTGTGTAATCCAATGCGCCTGTTTCTTCTAATTTTTGTACTACACGAGCTACGGTAGATTCTTTTTGACCAATCGCTACATAGATACAAATTACATCTTTACCCTTTTGGTTGATGATTGTATCAAGAGCAATTGCAGTTTTACCTGTACCACGGTCACCAATGATAAGCTCACGTTGACCACGACCAATCGGTACCATTGCATCGATAGCTTTCAAACCTGTTTGCAAAGGTTCGTTTACAGATTGACGATCCGCAATACCAGGTGCTGGATGTTCTACAGGACGACGTTCTGTCGCTTGAATAGCACCCTTGCCATCGATAGGGTGCCCCAACGGATTAACTACGCGACCAATAAGGGCATCCCCTACTGGTACGTCCATGATTTTGCCGGTACGGCGTACTTCATCGCCTTCTTTAATCAAGAAGTCGTCACCAAGTAGTACGGCACCAACATTGTCTAATTCTAAGTTCAAAACCAGGCCATATACGCCGTGTGGTAATTCTAACAATTCACCGGCCATGGCTCTTTCAAGACCATAAATATGGGCGATGCCATCCCCTACGTCGAGGACAGTACCCACGTCATCGACATTAAGGTCAACATCATAGTCCTGAATCTGCTGTTTGATTATAGCAGTGATTTCTTCAGGCTTCATTTTCATATATACCCATTCACCCCAATCTAATAGAGTCAGTTCGTACTAACGTTTTTTTCAATTCATCTAAGCGACGTGCAATCGATCCATCAATGCGTTTATCACCGATTTGAATGATAATACCACCCATGATTCTAGGGTCTTGACGCACCGATATAATGACATCCTTGCCGGTCATCGCTTGTAATTTAGCTTGTACATCATCATGCAATGTATCAGTTAATGGTTCTGCTACAGTTACAATTGCTTCTAAAATACCTCGTGCTTCGCGAGATTTTTTTATGAAAGCTCTAATTGTATCTTGCAAATAACGATATCTGCCACGTTTAACCATGACATACATGAAATGAAGTACTGTCTTTTCTACAGCAGTGCCAAAGACCTTTCCAAGTAGAGAAATCTTTGCATCTGCTTCCACAATAGGATTATTAATAAACCCTACCAATTCTGGTTGTTCATTAAGAACAGAGGCCACATATAAAAGATTTTCTTCTGTAGTCACTAAATTACCTTGTTCTTGAGCTAGCTCTAACATAGCTGAACTGTATTTATCTGCTACAATTTCTGTGCTCATAATATCACAACCCTATCGTTTTACTATCAAGTTTCGCAATAGCGTCTTCAATTAATTTTGTATTAGTTTCGCTGTCCATATCTTTTGCCACAACCTTAGTCGCCATTGCAACAGATAAGGAAATAACTTCGTTACGCAAATTATTCATAGCACGATCACGTTCGTTTACGATATCTTGACGAGCTCGTTCTTTTTCACGTTCAATTTGTTCACGAGCTGCTGCCAATTGTTCACGCGTAGTCGCTTCTGCTTGTTGCACTGCCTTTTCAACGATTTGTTGAGCCTCTTGACGTGCATTCGCTATTTGCGCAGCATAATCAGCTTTGAATTGTTCCGCTTCATTACGAGCAGCTTGAGCATCTGCTAAGTCCTTAGCAATGCGTTCTTTACGCTCTTGCATCATAGAAACCAATGGTTTATATGCAAAACGGGCCAAAATCCAAACTAATATAAAAAAGTTTAGCATTTGAGCAAGAATTGTCCCTAGCGTTAAATCTACCAAGGTCGTTCCTCCTCGCTATTATCTGAACAATAAAATGAAAGCAACTACTACGCCGATGATAGGCATAGCTTCGATTAAGCCGATAGCTACGAACATTGTGGACATTAATTGACCGCGCAATTCAGGTTGACGTGTAATACCTTCAATAACTTTACTAGCTACCATGCCGTCACCAATACCTGCCGCGATAGCACCACAACCTACTGCGATTGCCGCAGCTAATGCGAATAAACCTTGAACTTCCATAATAAATCCTCCATTAAAATTAGTGTTCTTCACTTAATGCCATACCTAAATAGTTGGCTGTTAGAACTGTAAAAATAAAAGCTTGAATAATACCAATAAATAAACTAAAAGCAATCCAAACCCATGGTACAGGTACGAACCAAGGCAAATTATAAAGGATTTCCAATAAAATTTCGCCAGCTACAATATTACCAAATAGACGGAAAGCTAATGTGATAGGTTTTGCTATTTCTTCAAATATGTTTAGAACTAGCATAGCCTTATAAGGCTGTAAGAAATGATTAAAATAAGATAAGCCTTTTACTTTAATCCCCATTCCCCAAACTATAAAGCTACTGCACAATGCGAGTGCTGCTGTTGTATTAATATCCGCCGTAGGCGAAGTAACAGCATGTAGCGTTGGCAATAAACCAAGCTCATTACCAACAAAGATAAATAAGAAGAATGTGAATAACAATGAACTCACCATCGGCCAGTGTTTCCCAAGCGTTGGCGATAATTGACCTTCTAATGCTTCCAATATAGTTTCCACTACATTTTGAACACCCGAAGGCACTAATGCTCGATTTCGCGTAGCAAGCACGGAAATGATGATGACGATCGCCATCGTAATCCACGTAGCAATTAAGGTATCGATGTTAAACGATAAACCTAGCCACTGTACTACTTGATGGTGACCCGCATGCAGTTCCACAGACTCAACCCCTTTCTCACGTAGCAATATAAATTTTATATATATCCATATAATATATATCTATGTATTATCATACCTCTTTATAGGTATATAATCAACACTTCCAGAGTAAACAATTCGTGATTTACATACTAAAAATGCATTTTATGCATTTAAAATTCATAATAGGAATGTACTTAATCCTTATTTCATGCGATTTAGTCCTATCGCCCAATGCAATAAATTTTATTACTTACTTAATCGCCAAAACACGATATACAATACAGGCTGTATAAGTACAACTGAAATCAATAAACTTTCAGCTCGTACACCGGGTATTTGCAATCCTATAACTACGAAGGCGCCAATCAGAGCCAATCGCCACATCATTTGACGTCGCGCCTTAGCTACAGCCTGGTGTGGATTGCCATATGCTAGCCCTTTATTATGTAGACCTAACAGTACTAAATAAACCATCATAGTCAACATGCCCCATAACCAACCGAGCACGTACTGATTCCAGCCCACAATATATTGGACAAGTAGGCCTAAAAAGGTAACAAAAAAACAGGCCCATAGCACATGACGTATGAATTTAATATATTGATTCATAAATACCTCACTATTTAACCTGTTTATATAACATATAAAAGCCTGTTAGGGCACCGATTAATCCAAGAATAACCATGCATAATGGCATGGTATCCATCCATGTATCCAGTTTATATCCTATCCAGATAAATCCACCGATACAAAATAAAAGGGTCAGCCCTGCCGATGTAGCCATCGCCAGAGCTTTCACCATATCCTTGTCCATATTATTTACCAAATCGATTAGGACGATTAGCATCGCCTAAGAACTCGTGGCGTAAAGCTTGCAAGATACGCTCAGATGCTTTGCCATCACCATAGGGGTTAACGGAATTTGACATTGTCTTATACGCTGCTGCATCATGTAATAGCTCATAAGCAGCTTCATATACCGCGTCTTTATCAGTACCTACAAGGCGTACTGTACCAGCATCAACAGCCTCTGGGCGTTCTGTAGTATCGCGCAATACGAGAACTGGTTTACCGAGAGCGGGGGCCTCTTCTTGAATTCCGCCAGAATCTGTAAGAATTAAATAGGACTTAGCCATCAAGTTTGCAAATGGCTCATAATCAAGAGGATCGATAAGTGTAACACGGTCAACATCCCCTAGTTCCTCTCGAACTACTTGACGAACTTTAGGATTTTTATGTACTGGGAATACCACTTGAATATCATCAAAATCATTCAATAAATCACGAATGGCTTGATACACATGGCGCATAGGTTCACCAAGGTTTTCACGACGATGTGTGGTAACAAGAACTGTACGCTTATTTGGATCGAGTACATTAATAGCCGCATCATCAAAGACATAATTATCTTTTACCGTTGTATCTAGTGCATCAATTACAGTATTACCAGTAACATAAAGGTGATCAGTATTAATATTTTCCCGTTTTAAATTCGCTTCAGAGCTAGCGGTAGGTGCAAAATGATATGTTGCCAAGGAACCTGTTAATTTGCGGTTCATCTCTTCTGGAAATGGAGAGTAAATATCGCCTGTACGAAGGCCTGCCTCCACATGACCTACTGGGATTTCTTGGTAAAAGGATGCCAACGCACCTGCAAAGGTTGTTGTCGTATCACCATGAACGAGTACTACATCAGGTTTAGCCTCTTCTAAAACAGATTTTAATCCCATCAATGCACGATTTGTCACATCGTACAACGTTTGACCTTGGCTCATGATATTCAAATCATAATCAGGCGTAATGTCAAACAGGCGCAACACTTGGTCGAGCATATCTCTATGTTGTGCTGTTACAGTTACAATTGGCTCCATATCTGGTGCCGCTTCTAAGGCTTTTACTAGCGGAGCCATTTTGATTGCCTCTGGTCTTGTACCAAAGATAGTCATTACTTTCAACATTTACTCATCCTCCACAGAGTCTAATAAAAAAGGGGCGCATTGCGCCCCTACATTGGTTACTCTTTTTTAGAGTCATCATCTGCATGCTCTAATGCTTTTGCCAATTCTTTGCGATCAAACGAAATAGTTTCATCTAAATTGCTACGTTCAATTGTAGGGCGAGGTAAGGGATGTCCCGCCGCATCACTATGTGTAATAACACCCAAGCGACGAGCCACATAGATACTACATAGGAAAATGGCTAAGACTAGTACGCAACCAATCCAAGCATTAACCTCTGCAACGATAACAGAAACACCACCAAAGAGAGCGGTAACAGCATACATCATCAATACTGCTTGTTTTTGAGATAAGCCTTGTGCCAATAAACGATGGTGTACATGACCTTTATCTGGTTTAAAGATAGGTCGTCCACTAATCTTACGACGTACGATAGCAAACAATGTATCTAATATAGGTAAACCAAGAACGATAGCTGGAACAACTAAAGCAATGGTAGCTGCCGTTTTCACGGCCCCCATAACAGATATAGCTGCTAAGGTATAGCCGAGGAGCATCGAACCGGTATCCCCCATAAATATCTTGGCGGGATTAAAATTGTACCGCAAGAAACCTACCGTCGCACCTGCAAGAGCCAATGCGATACAAGCTAAATCAATTTGACCTAATTGTAATGTCATCGCACATACGGCAATACAAGCGATAAAGGAAATCCCTGCTGCCAAGCCATCAAGCCCATCGATTAGATTGACAATATTTGTAAATCCTACAATCCAGAATATGGTCAACGGAATGGCCCAATACTTTAAATAAACTACACCACCCCAAGGAAGATTGATAAAATCTACGCGAATATCATAGGCCACAAGAATGGCGGCAGCAATAATTTGCCCCATCAATTTCGTCTTCGGTTCAATTTGTCGGATATCGTCCCAAATACCAACAAGGACTAAAATTACAGTACCCAATACGAAGCCGAATAATTTATGGTCATGAGGAATACTATTGTTAAATAACACAGATCCCATATAACCAAGGAAAATAGCCAATCCACCAAGACGGGGAATAGCACCATGATGCACTTTACGAGCATCAGGTTTATCAATGGCCCCTACGGCAACAGCAAATCGCTTAACCAAGGGGGTTAGTGCAAAGGTTATGACGAGAGCCAACACAAAGGCCCACACATAATCAGGCACATACTCACTCATAAGTACACCTCCAACAACTCGAATTCAACAGATTCGAGGTTTCAACTTAGTTTGTTAAGCTGCGAATAGGTGCTGGAATACGACCGCCACGAGCAATAAACTCAGCTGCGCTGTATGGACTTACTTCAATAATTGGAGCATAGCCAAGAAGGCCGCCAAATTCAACAACTTCACCAACTGTTTTACCAGGAACTGGGATAACGCGGACTGCTGTTGTTTTATTATTAATCATGCCGATAGCAGATTCGTCGGCGATGATAGCAGAAATTGTATCTGCTGTTGTGTCGCCAGGAATAGCAATCATATCGAGACCTACGGAACATACACAAGTCATAGCTTCTAATTTATCAAGGGATAGACTACCGCAAGATACAGCATCAATCATGCCTGCATCTTCAGAAACCGGAATGAAAGCACCACTTAAACCGCCTACGTGAGAGGATGCCATAAGACCACCTTTTTTCACCGCATCGTTTAACAATGCTAATGCTGCTGTAGTGCCATGACAACCACAAGAAGATAAGCCCATTTCTTCAAGTACATGAGCTACGGAGTCACCTACTGCAGGCGTTGGTGCCAAGGACAAGTCGATGATACCAAATGGTTTACCAAGGCGACGAGATGCCTCTTGTGCTACCAATTGACCAACACGTGTAATTTTGAACGCCGTACGTTTAATAGTTTCGGCCACAACGTCAAATGGTTCACCACGCACTGCTTCAAGAGCATGTTTTACAACACCTGGGCCAGATACACCTACGGAAATAGCACTATCACCTTCGGTTACGCCGAAGAAAGCACCTGCCATAAATGGATTATCTTCTACAGGATTACAGAAAATAACGAGCTTAGCACAACCAAGTGCATCATTATCTTTAGTAAGGTCAGCCGTCTTTTTAACGATAATGCCCATATCACGAACTGCATCCATGTTGATACCTGTTTTAGTGGAACCAACACCAACAGAACTACAAACGATGTCTGTTGTGGCTAACGCTTCAGGAATAGAATCGATAAGAATACGGTCAGCTTTAGTCTCACCTTTCGTAACGAGTGCAGAAAAACCACCGATAAAATTAACACCCACAGTTTTGGCTGCGCGGTCAAGTGCTTCTGCAATTGGTACATAAGATGTTAAATCACTGCCACCAGCCACTAAGGAAATCGGTGTTACAGAAATACGTTTATTGATGATAGGCACACCAAATTCACGCTCAATGTCCTCACCGGTTTTAACCAAATGTTCAGCTTCTTTGGTAATACGGTCATAAATGCGATTGCAGAGTTCTTTACCAGAGCTAGATGCACATTCTAACAAGCTAATGCCCATTGTAATGGTACGCACATCGAGCTTGTTATCATGAATCATCTGATTCGTTTCAAGAATATTGTCAATAGATAACATGTGCGCCTCCTTATCCTACGCGGTGCATGCTAAGGAAAATATCAGCATGTTGCGCACGAATTTCTACGCCTAATGTATTACCTAGTTCGGATAAAGCATCTTGAATAGATGTTAAATCTTTTACGTCATTAGTTTCGGTTTCACACATCATAATCATATTAAACAAACCATCTAGAATTGTTTGGTTAATAGATAAGATATTTACTTTATGGTCTGCCAAAATACTGCTGACACCAGCAATGATACCTACACGGTCGACACCAACTACGGTAACTACTAATTTCATACAATCACCTTTTCTGACTCACTACAAACTATGTACATGAAAATTCATTCATTCTATAAACCATATTAATATATTATATCACATATATCATATTAAGAGCGTGAAAACTTTATGAGAATGCTCATTCGGTCTCTATGGTGCCATTTAATGCAGCATTGACAATTTCCTCACCTGCAGTGAGTAGTGCCACAAGACCTAAATCGCCTTTGTAACTTTCACCATAAATTTTGTATAAATCTTCTGTACCAGATGGTCTAGCTACGAACCACCCTTTATCAGTTTCTACGCGTACACCATCGATTGGCATATCATTATACAATGATGTGGTACGAATATTCGTGATGGGATCACCATCAACAGTAGTGGCAGTAATTAATTCAGCACTCATTTGTTTTAGGATTTGTTTTTGCTCTTTTTTGCATGGTGCATCAATACGGCCAAAACTTGGATTTCCAAACTCCTCAACAAATTCGTCAGTCATTTTTAGTGCAGATTGTCCCATAACGGCCATGATTTCCATACTTAACAAAGCCATAATCATACCATCTTTATCGGTAGTCCAAACAGTGCCATCCTTTTTCAAGAAGGAAGCGCCCGCACTTTCTTCACCACCTATGCCAATGGCTCCATCAAATAAAAGCTGTGAAAAATATTTAAAACCCACAGGTACTTCAAATACAGGAGTTTCAGCATCAGCAGCCCATTTATCAATCATCGTAGTGCATACAACAGTCTTACCAACACCCTTATTTTTCCATCCGCGCGTGGTAAATAAATAGCGAGCTGCTAATGTTAAAAATGTATTAGCCGATATAAGCCCACTGGACACGACAATGCCATAGCGATCATAATCAGGATCATTACCAACTGCTAAATCAAAATCCCCGATTCGATTAATAACCGAAGCCATCACATAAGTGGAAGAACAGTCCATACGAACTTTGCCATCATGGTCATAGGTCATAAAACTAAAAGTCGGATCATAATCATCATGAATGATAGTTAAATCAAGATCATATCGTTCCTTGATAGCATTCCAATAGCTGGCACCGCTACCACCTAATGTGTCCACCAATACCTTTGGACCGGCCGCTTTAATGGCCTCCATATTAATAACATCGCCTAATTCTTCCACATATAAGCCTTTATAGTCATATGGCACTTGTGCAGTAGGTTCGATATTATCTATGCTAATGCGCTTAAAGTCCTCGCTTTCACAATAGGCAGTCAAATACTCGTTGGCACGCATCTCAATCCATTTTGTCACCACCGTATCAGCAGGACCACCGATAATCGTATTATATTTAATGCCCCCATTATCAGGCGGGTTGTGAGACGGTGTAATAATGATACCGTCCGCCTTATCGTCATGTTCTTCATTGTATCGAATAATAGCGCGTGATACAGAAGGTGTTGGGACGAAAGCCATATCACAATCTACCATAGCTGTAACGCCATTACCAGCTAATACCTCAAGCACGGTCACAAGTGCGGGCTGAGATAATGCATGCGTATCTTGGCCTACGAATATCGGACCAGTAGCACCAAATTGTTTACGACCATCACAAATGGCTTGTGTAATAGCCGCCACATGAAGGTCTGTAAATGTACCATCTACGGAGGTACCACGATGGCCAGATGTACCGAATGAAACCAATTGTGTAGGATTTGTCATATCTGGAACATTATCAAAGTACGCATCTACAATGGTCTGTACATCTATAATATCTTGTTCTTGAACAGGTTTTCCTGCTAATGCATGAGCCATACTAGCCTCCTTATTCTAATCTTTGTGTTCTACATAATGAGCATTATCCTTACATTCTTTGACGAGATTTTCTATCGACGTCGGCACAACAGGTGTAGTGAATCCTTTGCCGATAACCTCTTGTGCATCTGTGATGAGAATGAAAGCCTCATTATCCACTTCTTCTATAACTTCTTTTAATTTATTGACTTGCAGCAAATTAACCGCTACCATTACAATCTGTTTCGGCGTTCTAGTATAAGCACCGATACCATTGATAATCGTCGCACCACGGCCGACCTTACTAATGACCGCATCACAGACCTCATAGGTTCGATAGGTAATGATGAAAGCTACCTTTCGTTGATTAAAACCAATGACGACCTTATTAGTAATAATCGTATATACATACAACGATACGAGTGTAACCGCTACAGCCTCTAAGCCAACCACAAATACAGCAGCTGCTAAGATAGCAGCATTGATGACACTATTAATGGATCCCATTTGAAGTCCATAGTATTTTCGGACAATCAATGCTATCGGATCAAGTCCACCCGTATTACCGCCAACACGATATACCATACCGAGGCCTATCCCCGTTGTAACACCAGCCATCATAGAACTCAATAATGGATCAGAAATGACCATATTGTATTGCAAGAAATCAAAGGCATCTACCATCCAGGACAACATGACGGTACCATACAAGGTATTGACCACCACGCGCTTGCCTAGCCAATGCCAAGCCGCCCAAAATATAGGAATGTTTAAAATCACATTCCATGTACCAACGGAAAGTCCTGTGATGTAATAGAGTATAAGACCAACACCACTAATTCCTGTGCTCACCAATTTGTGCGGTAACACAAACGCATCAAGGCCAGCGCCAAAAATAGCACAGCCAATGGCAACGATTATACATTGGTATACATCATCTTTATATTTAGACCACATATAGGCCTCCCTAAATTGCCATTTCACTATAAATATTCTATAATTAATTAATTGAATATATAGCAGTATCACTATATATTTACATACATATACAGTTTCATCATAAACTACTTAATGTTTATTTTCAATCATTTTTAATCTCATGTACGAATGGTATAGAAATTTGTACAAATCATATGTCGCATCGAGGATTTTATGTCAAAAAGTATCGAACAATTAGGTCATAGTAAAATCAATATTGGCCTTGCTATTACTGGTAAACGCGATGACGGATATCACAATATCGACAGTATATTCCAGTCTATTCGTTTGGCGGACTCCATCTACTTTGCCAAACATCACTCCGTTGTATTCTCCGGTGTAGCACCAGAGTTACCACAATACATTCAAGATCTCATCCCCTATGATGAACGCAATTTAGCATTAAAAGCATTGCGCGAAGTACAAAAGTATACAGGATGTAAGGCAGGCGCCGCTATTCACCTCATGAAACGCGTACCCGCGGCGGCAGGTCTTGGCGGTGGCAGCGCAGATGCAGCAGCGATGCTACTAGGCCTCAATAAGTTTTGGGATTTGCGCCTCACCATGGATGAGTTGATGACATTAGGTGCTAAACTCGGCTCCGATGTACCATTCTTATTAAAAGGTGGCACGGCTCGTGGTACAGGTCGCGGAGAAAAACTCGTCTATCATCCATCACCTGAACCTCATTGGCTATTATTGGTAAAACCTGAAATTTCTGTATCCACTGCAGTAGCCTACGGTCGTTATAACGGCCAGTCCAACGCTACATCAGATACAATTACTAATGTATTACACCATTTAGAACAAAATGATATGTATGGGGCTTTCACAAATAGCGCTAATACATTTGAAGAATTATTATTCCCTGATCACGACGAACTGATTACGTGTAAACAGTTCTTTACGAGCCGTGACTATCCAACCATCATGACCGGTAGTGGCCCTACCATGGTTGTCTTATTAGAAAAACCGGCTCAAGCATTGTCCTTACAAGAAGAAATCAAAAAAGCTGGTCATAACTGGCTTTCACTAATTACAAAAACCTGTACACAGGAGGAGGTACAATGACAAAACGATTGCAACCTATACGTCTAGATGCCTATAAACCATTAAGCGAAGTAGTGAGTGAAACATTACGCTCAGCCATTCAGGACGGCACCCTTAAACCGGGTGAGCGCCTCATGGAAATTCCTCTCGCCGAAGAACTCGGTGTGAGCAGAACCCCTATCCGCGAAGCTATTCGCAAACTCGAACTTGAGGGATTCGTCGTAATGGTTCCACGTCGCGGTACCTATGTGGCAAATATTTCGTTAAAGGATATTACCCAAGTATTCGAAATCCGTTCCGCCCTTGAAGAATTAGCCGCTGGCCTTGCAGCAGAGCGCATTACAAGCGATGAAATAGAAACGCTAGAGCGCATGCTCGTGGAAATCGGCGATCACATGGAAAACAAAGATATGGATAGTGTAGTAGCCGCAGACGTAGCATTTCATGAGGTCCTCTACAAGGCTTCCCGTAATGAACGCTTAGCAGACATCGTCCACAACTTGCGCGAACAAACATACCGATTCCGCAGTTTTTCCATGAACCAACCAGGCCGGTTACGCAAAACGTGGGAAGAGCATCGCCTCTTGGTCGAAGCCATCGCATCCCATAACGCGGTACAGGCTCGTAAACTAGCGCGTATCCACATGGAACATTCTGAACAAACCTTATTACAAGGCATGGAGAATGCCAAGTCCTTTAGTACAGAGGATATATAATACTAGAAACTCCTAGATGACTACATACTACACGCATACATAGATATAAATTGTATTTATGTATGCGTGTTTGTTATATTCTATAGAAGAATGTTTCATTTTTTGGTACAATAGATACAAATTTTATAGTGTTATTAAAGAAAGGTGAGTTTTATGGAAGCTCTACTCAATGATGCAGTCTCCACGGTCAATACCTACCTGTGGAACTACTTAATCATCTTTATTCTCATCGGTGCTGGTCTCTTCTTTACGATGACCACTGGTGCCGTCCAAATCCGCATGTTTAAAGAAATGGTTCGCCTTGTCGCTTCTGGCGCTGGTTCTAAAACAGAAAAGAACCATGTATCCTCATTCCAAGCATTCTGCGTTAGTACCGCATCTCGCGTAGGTGTTGGTAACATCGCTGGTATCGCTATCGCCGTTGTACTCGGTGGTCCTGGTGCCGTGTTCTGGATGTGGGTTATCGCCCTTATCGGTGCTGCTACTGGCTTTATTGAAAGTACACTCGCTCAAATTTACAAGGAACCTGTTGCCAAAGGCGGTTTCTACGGTGGTCCTGCCTACTATATCCGCTACGGTCTTAACAACAAATTCCTAGCTGTTTTATTCGCTATTTTAATCAGCATTACCTATGGTTGGATTTACAACTCTGTACAAGCCAACACATTGGCTGCATCCCTTCAAATTTTCAACTTTGATGTAGCCTATACCGGTGTTGTTGTAGCCGTACTTGTTGGTCTTATCATCTTTGGTGGTATCAGCCGCGTTGCCAAAGCATCTGAAATCATCGTTCCAATCATGGCTGTTCTTTACATTGCAACTGCCTTATTCGTAGTCATCTCCAATATCAGCCAATTCCCTCATGTAATCTATACAATCGTTACATCTGCATTTGAACCATCTGCAGCCGGTGGCGGTCTATTAGGCGCTACTGTAATGAACGGTATTAAACGTGGTCTATTCTCCAACGAAGCCGGTGAAGGTTCTGTACCAAATGCAGCTGCAACAGCCGCTGTTAATCACCCTGTAGAACAAGGCCTTGTTCAAGCATTCGGTGTATTCCTTGATACATTCATTATCTGTACAGCATCTGCATTTATCGTTCTCATGGTTGGCGACTATAGCACAACAGGTCTTACTGGTGTAGCACTTGTTCAATACAATCTAGCTCAAGAGCTCGGTTCTTGGGCACCTACTGCTGTTGCTGTATTCATCGTAATGTTCTCCTTTAGTTCCCTTATCGGCAACTACTATTATGGTGAAATCAACATCAGCCACTTAACAGACAAAAAATATTGTCTCCATTTATTCCGTATCGGCGTAGTCCTAATGACATTCATCGGCTCTATCGCATCCCTTGATCTTGTATGGAACCTAGCCGACTTATTCATGGCGTTCTTAGTGTTAACAAACATTAGCTCCATCGTTCGCATGGGACGTACCGCAGGTCTTGCGCTTGATGATTACATCAAACAACGTAAAGCTGGTATCGATACACCTGTATTTAACCGTTCCGTTCTTAATCATACATTCGGTATTGTATGGTGGGGCGAAGGTCAAACTACAGATTCCTCTGTACCTGCTACACCTGTAGAAGATACAATCGAAAAATAATATATACCGATTCTTAGGGTCTTTATTCTTTGGAATAAGGACCCTATTTTTTTGTGAAAGCTCTAACTATTTACAATCATATCCAACTATAGAATATAGTTAACATTGTATGTAGGGTATTCATTCGTCCATGTCGAATACAATAAATAGCAAGACATTTAAACGATCCATTGATTCTGAATTATCAGGAGGACTTTTATATGCAAAACTATAATCCCTATGAAAACATGTTAAACACACTTGATGTAGCGGCCGAAAAGCTTGGCTACACAAGAAATGATTATGAAGTACTACGCCATCCAGAGCGCGAACTCAAGGTGTCCGTTCCACTCCAACTAGATAATGGCGAAGTCCGCGTATATGAAGGCTATCGTTGCCAACACTCCACATTGCGTGGCAGTGCCAAGGGCGGTCTTCGTTTTCACCCAGATTCTGATGAAAACGAAGTGCGTGCATTAGCGGCTTGGATGACTATAAAAAATGCTATCGCTAATATCCCTTATGGTGGTGGTAAAGGTGGCATCAAGGTTGATCCCAAAACATTGAACCCTCGCGAATTAGAACGGTTAACGCGTAACTTTGTACGTCGCATTGCACCTATCATCGGTGTTAATACCGACGTTCCTGCTCCAGATGTAAATACAAATGCACAAATCATGAGCTGGATTGTTGACGAATACAGCACATTAAAAGGCGAATGGAGCCCAGGTATCGTTACAGGTAAACCTATCGAAGTAGGTGGCTCCCTAGGCCGTAATGAAGCTACCGGCCGCGGTTGCCTTATCGCATTGCAATGCTATTTAGCTAAAAAAGGCTTAGATATTAAAAACATGACTGTCGCCGTTCAAGGCTTTGGTAATGTAGGGTCCGTTGGTGCTCGCCTCATTGCAGAAGCGGGGGCTAAGGTTGTAGCTATCGGCGACGTAGCTGTTAATCTATACAATCCAAATGGCCTCGATGTTGAAAAAGCTTATGAATATGCTAATTCTCATGGTCGTTCCTTGGTTGGTTACACCGAGCCAGGCATGACTACCATTACCGGCCAAGAATTGTTAGCCCAAGATGTGGATATCCTCTATCTAGCAGCCCTTGAAAATCAACTTAACAAGGACAACATGGAAAATGTACGTGCTAAGATTATCTTAGAAGGTGCTAATGGTCCAACTACAAATGATGCGGATACATACTTCTTTGAAAAAGGCATCGATATTATTCCTGACGTACTTGCTAATGGTGGCGGTGTAGTTGTATCCTACTATGAATGGGTACAAAACAAAGCTGGCTTCTACTGGTCCCTCGAAGAGGTAAATGAACGCCTCACTAGAAATATGCAAAACAGCTTTGAAGCAGTATGGCAAATGCAACAAAAATACAATGTAGCCCCTCGCCTAGCTGCATACATGGTAGCCCTCGAACGACTTGTCATCGAAACAACACTTCGTGGCTACAATTGCTAAGGTTATTCTCCAACAATTTCATATAGTAAAAGGACTGGCTTTCCATTGTGAAAGTCAGTCCTTTTATGTTATATGTTATGTAGTTATTTAATGGCGTTCATCAAAGCGGCTACTGTACGGCGAGATGCGAGAGCTTTCACCAATGTAGCACCTACGATGCCTGGGATTGTTTGACCAATCAATAAATTGATCACCAATGCCCAGTACGGAACACCTACGAGTGGGCTAAGCCACAATGGTACGCATAATGCAGGTACTAAGATGATTGGCAACATCGCCCACCACGCGCTAAGTCCAGCACGGCGCATCAATACGATGATACCAGTCGTCAAAATACCAACACCAAAGCCCCCTACCATATCAAGGATGCCAAGGCCCCCGAACAAGAAATTAGAAATGAGGTTACCTATGCCCATAGGAACGATTAAGAACGGAAAGGCATAAGCAAGTGCATATAAAGATGTAGCTATACGAATTTGGTACGCACCGAAGGAAATTCCTTGGGTTAGATAAATAAGAACAATATACAATGCTACTACCATAGCAGAAATCGTTAATTTTCGTGTAGAAATCATGCACTCACCTCCTTTTCAATAAAAAAGAGCATGGCAAAACTACCATGCTCGAATGTGCTTATGTTTTCCGTAGTTTTGTTTAGAGACAGGATGGTTTCAAACTGTCTTATGTAGTTGTTCGCCGTTTGGCGGTACAATTATATTAGCATACTTTATGAATTACGGCAATGTACTCTTTGCCTGATAGAATTGATTGCTTTCGCACCCGCTCCAGCTAGCTTAACGGTCTTCGGCCGAGGGCCTTGACCTACTAAAGTCGCTCTGCGAAAGCAATCAATTCTACTGCATAACGGTATATGCTCAATTGCATTCTTTACATTATGCTAACATCCGCCCACCAAACGGCGAACGACTAATTTGACGAGTTTTCGGATGAGGGCCTCGACCTACTAAAGCGCTCTGCGAAAGCAATCAATTCTACAGCATAATGGTATATGCTCAATTGCATTCTTTACGTTATGCTAACATTGGTCCGCCAAACGGCGAACGACTAATTTGCAGGGTCTTCTATACCGTTTGCGCGGAAGGCTTCTAACCGGTCGATGCAGGTGCCGCAATGGCCGCATGGGTGGTCGCCGCCTTCGTAGCAGGACCAGGTAAGTTGGTATGGCACGCCTAGACGAAGGCCTTCGCGGACTACGTCGGCTTTGTTGCAATTGATGAATGGTGCTTCAAGGGAGCATTCTTGGCCGGAGCCTTCAAAGATGGCATTACCCATAGATGTGTAGAATGTTTCTGTGCAGTCTGGGTATGCATTGCCAGCTGCATCATCGGCATGGGCGCCATAATAGATATAGCCACAATCGAGGGATAATGCTAAGGATGCCGCAGCGGATAGGAACAGGCCGTTTCTAAATGGTACATAGGTGCTAACGGGTCCTTCCCCATGTTCATCTTGTTGTTCCTTGTAGGAACCAGTAGGGACGTCCTCTGTGGACTGCTTCAATAAGGATGAATTACTGAATGCAAACAGTTTTGTTACATCCATCGTTTTGCCTTCTATGCCGTAGTATGCTAATACGTTGGCTGCAGCCTCTAATTCCTTGCTATGTTTTTGGCCGTATTGTATGGATAAGGGCACCACATTCTCTTTGCCAAATCGCTCAATGGCGAGCGCCAAACATGTTGTGCTATCTACGCCGCCGCTAAATAATACAACGGCTTTTTGCTTTTGTGCCATCGTTCCTCCTTATGAAAGCCTCATCCGTAGATGAGGCTTTATACGTTAATATCGATATATGAAGCCAAGCTTTCACCATATCACATATTATAATTCAATATCGAGTTCCACTGGACAGTGATCACTACCAAAGATTTGTTGATGGATTTTGGCCTCTTTAATTTTGTCGTCCAAGCGTTTAGATGTAATAAAGTAGTCAATTCTCCATCCCACATTTCTATCGCGAGCCTTGCCCATGTAGGACCACCAGCTATATTCATCAACCGCATCAGGATACAAATAACGGAATGTATCGGTAAAACCAGATTCCAACAATTCTGTCATCTTAGCTCGTTCTTCATCGGAGAAGCCAGCGTTTTTCCGATTTGTTTTAGGGTTTTTCAAATCGATTTCATTGTGAGCCACATTGAGGTCGCCACAGAGAATAACCGGTTTCTTCTTATCCAATTCTAATAGGTATGCACGGAACGCATCTTCCCAGGTCATACGATACTCAAGACGCGCTAATTCACGTTGGCTATTAGGCGTGTAGCAGCAAACGAGATAAAAATTATCATACTCAGCAGTAATGACACGGCCTTCTTGGTCATGTTCTTCAATGCCGATACCATTTGTCACCGCAATCGGTTTAATACGTGTAAATACAGCGGTTCCACTATAGCCTTTTTTCACTGCGCTATTCCAAAATTGTTCATAACCTGGTAATTCTAATTCAATTTGATGGGGTTGTAATTTTGTTTCTTGCAAGCAGAAAATATCTGCATCTAATTCGTTAAAGGAATCGATAAAGCCTTTTGTTACGGCTGCACGCAATCCATTTACATTCCAAGATATTAATTTCATTGATACTCCTTATAAGGCATTTATATACAATATTATTTGTGAAAGTTAGCTTTCACGAGCATGTTTATGTTTTCGATTATGCTTAGCTTGAGCGCGTGCTTGTCGCGATGCTTCATTGGCTTTCATTTCGTTTTCCTTACGATATCTAAAGTAATTCGCCACAACGGATAACAAAAAGATAATCATAACCGTTACATTGAATAGACCAGCGCCGTAGGTATACAAATGATAGCATAAATAAGCAAATGCAACGATCGATAAAATATGATTTAACATTCTCATAATGTTTCAACCCCCGTTTGAATTGGGAATTCATCATAGGTTACCCAATCACTAGAACTACCTACATACAAAGCAGAGTTAAGTCCCGCTTCACTCATAACAAGTAGAGCATTACATGCGGTAACACCAGATCCACAATAGGTAACAACAGGTTTTTGTTGATAGATTTCATTGTAGAACTCATTTTCTAAGTCCTTAATAGACCGAGGACCTTCCGAAGTATAGCCACTTTCATAAAAATGGTTAACAGCCCCCGGAATATGTCCTGTCATACCATCCATAACATCGACCACTGAACCATCATAACGTTCTGGTGCGCGGGCATCGACGATAACATGAGAACCGGACTTACTCGCCTCCAATACCTCATTACGACTCATGGTCATATCCGTTTGTAATGTATAGTTAAATGTCGTTGGTTCTGTAGGCAAAGGGGTAGGATCCTTAGTCAATAAATGACCTTCTTTTACCCATCGTTCAATACCGCCAGATAAAACGCGTACATCTTTAAGGCCCATGTAGCGCAAGGTCCACCAAAGACGACCAGCCAAGAAAATCCAAGAATCATAGACAACGACCTTAGAATTTTCATTAATACCAAATGTCTCGAAGGTTTTCGCCAATTGCTCCATATCCGGTAATGGATGACGTCCCCCATGTTCACCGATAGGGCCGGTCAAATCCTTATCTATATCGACGGGAAAAGCGCCTTTAATATGACCTCGTTTATAATCTTGAAATCCTCTTGCATCGAGGATGATAACCTCATCCATGATAGGTAATAATTCGTTAGGAGTAATGAAATTAGACATAATGACTCCTTTCATGTGATTATATCGAAAAATACAAATCTGTTAATACCATTATATACGAGGGGGCTAGGATATACAAATGAATCTCAATTATAAACGTTTATATAAAGCATCAACTGCCTCTATATCTGCCGGCAACCAATCTACAAAGTACAAAGTCTCCTTAGTCAACCATTTAGCTGCTTCGTGTTCTAACAATGTTACATGTGAGTCTTCTGTTAACGTGCACAAATAGCAATGCATAGTAAGATCAAATTTTTCATAACCATTATAGTTAATAGTAATTAGTCTTTCACCTACATTAATATTGGCTTGTAATTCTTCTTTAATTTCACGAATCAAAGCTTCATCATGCGCTTCTCCAGGTTCAATCTTACCGCCAGGAAATTCCCAACCATCTTTTAAATCACCATATCCTCGTTGAGTCGCTAATATAGCGTTGCCCTTTTGAATTATGGCAGCAACAACTTCTATATGTTTTCTAGTCATAAAATGATTCACACCTATCCATTTAATAAATAATCATATATATCGTCACGTACAGGAACATCTAATCTATACTCAAGCTCTACAGCCTTTGTATCACTTGCCATTGTAATTTCCTCTGCGTTATCTCTCCCCGTCGAGTGAATAGGGCCTAAATAATAAAACTCTTTTGACTCTTCGTCATCTTTATTTTTACGCATAAATAGATGCATTGCTACGCCCAGTTTATCTGCATCAAACGCGGTGGTTACATCATCAGATGTAAAGGACCGGTTATTTTTAGAAATTGCTTTTAGCAAAGTAGGAGACTCAAATCTATCCTCATATTTTATGCTATCCTGTATTCCTTCATCTTTATGATAGTTTATAAATAAAGGATACGTCTTAGTATCACGATGATATTTATATCCGCCAATATTTAATGGCACTTCATTTTGTGCCCATTCTAACAACTGGCATACTTGCTCATAATTATATTTTTCATAAAGAGCAAATGGCGTAGGTTGCAAGATAGATGGTCTATATTTACTATGATATCTGTCCAAGCCAAACTCTATAAGCTCATTAATATGGTCTCTAAAATAATCATCTTCTAATGCAGTCTTAAAGCAATCAGAAATGGAATAGTCATCGCCATCAGGCGCAATAAAAATACAATCTTTAAATGTCTTTTTAGTTAACGACACAGAGAACTGATTACTTAAAAGATTAATGAGATTAGTTTTTCCGATATCAGACAATTCAACATCATACTCATCTCTTAAAACCTTCATTACAGATTTAATGATGTTATTCTGCCCCTCTAACAAAAGTCGTAGTGCCAATAAATCTCTAACGCGCATCCCTGTCGCTAATTTTTGAGAGATAAAGTGTAACATTTGTTCTTGAATTGGTGTAAAAGCGATCTTATAATCTTTATCCTTTATTTGGATTAAGAAATGATGATATGACTTATATTTATTAAAAATTTTTGTAATATCAATAGACCCATAGTCCTTAAAATCTTTGATTCTAGGTATATGCCCAAGCTTATATTTTAAATCTAGATATGCTTCCTTAATAAGTTTAGCACTACTCAAATTAGCTGTATCTATGGCAGCGAAAATACGTTTTTTAGCTATCGCATCAAAATGAACTGTTGACGTCCCAGGAATAATACGATTGCCCGACTGTACATATTTACGTAGTGTATCCTTGTTATAGCTCCTATCACCGGATAAAGCCAACGGTATCATATAGCTATTAGAATAATTACCTATAAAATCTAAGATAACCACATATTCCTTATCTTCAAATTTACGCAATCCACGACCTAACTGCTGAATAAATACAATAGGGCTTTCCGTTTGACGCAACATAATGACTTGGTTTACTTCAGGAATATCTACGCCTTCATTGAAAATATCTACTGTAAATATATAGTCTAGTTGATCATCTACGAAGCCTTGATAAGCTCCAGTACCAGTCAAACGAGCTATAGCATCTTCACGTTTTTCTTGCGAATCATCACCAGTCAACGAAATTGTCCTAAACTTTCTAAGATTAAATGCATCGGATAATTCCTTAGCCTCTTTTTTATTGCTGCAGAACACCAAGCCCTTAACGCGACTTCCACTATGACCAAAGTAACGAATTTTTTCTATGATTTTATCAACGCGTTCACTTTCTGATAAATTGGAGAAACTAATAGTATCCTTTTCAAGATTAATTTCTTTACCATCAATCCAGAGGTCACTTATCCCAAAGTAATGGAATGGACATAATAAGTCTTCCTCTAGAGCCTGTTCTAAACGAATCTCATATACAATATTATGGTGAAATAAGTTATATAAATCATATCCATCCGTACGTTCTGGACTAGCAGTCATACCTAATAAGAATTTTGGCTTAAAATAATCAATAATTCTTTGATAACTTTCAGCCCCAGCCCTGTGGACTTCATCGATAATAATACAGTCAAAATCATCTGGATTATATTTTTGCAAAATCTCATTTCTACCCATCATTTGCATAGTGGAGAATACATAATCCGCATCAAAACGTTTTACATTACCAGAAACAATACCAAAAGAAATGGATTGATCATCAAACACCCGTTGAAAACTACTGAGTGCTTGATTGGCAATTTGCTCGCGATGTACTAGAAATAACAATCGTTTAGGTCGCATTTCTCGCATTGCAAATGCTGCCGCATACGTTTTACCAGTACCAGTGGCAGAAATTAATAAGCCTCTACTTTCATTCTGATGACGTAATTCATTAAAGTTATCTATAAACTGCTGTTGCATTAGATTAGGCTCTAATTTCAACGAGCCTTTTAACTTCACCTGTTCAGCAATATTTTTTAGGGAGAGACGATTAGAGCGTTCCCATCTAGGTCGATACCAAGGCAAGAACTCCGAATATTCCATAGTAAACTCGGAATTCCAATACAATTCAAACTCCTCTAATACTTCTTTAGTATAAGTATCATTTACATTAGATTTGGCCCTAGTATTCCACTCTCTATTTTTCTTAAGTGCATTAATTGTTAAATTAGAACTACCTACAATAATTTGATATGACTGTTCTTGTTTAAAAATATACCCCTTTGTATGAAAACCATGCTTACTACCATTAGTAGTGCAATATACTCGAAGCTCTATATTCTTTAACCGTCCTAACTCATCTAATACTTTAGGGTTATTAAATCCAAGATAATCAGTCGTTAAAATACGCCCCTTTACACCTCGTCCTTCTAATTCTTTCAAAATTGGTTTTAGAACTAATAATCCATCGTCTGTTATAAAAGCAACACTAATAAGAAACTCATCACAGCTTCGTAAGCCATCTTCAATAGCAGATAAAACATTACGACCTTCCCCATTAGCAATGAGCTCTGTTGTAAAAAAGTTATTCATAATCTTAGAATCTTGCATTGTATACTCCCTTATACGATCATATATATACCATTATAGCAGCCTACAAGTTTTACTCCCAGAGTTATACATTAAAACAAAATTTGATAATACTTTATATATAATCTGTATATATTCTTCATATTTATTTAATAATTATCAGTTATATGTATCTTTTTTGCCCCTTTAATCTATGCTATAATAATACTGATATCAACTGTATAGAATATAAAGTATAGATATTTTTTCACAAACACGTTTTATAAGGAGTATTGGCAATTGAAAAAGGGTTATATTAAATTAATCTTAGCCGTAATTCTAGGGATTGCTGTTATTGGTGGTGGGATTTATTGCGCTTATCATTTCCTATCCAATAAAGCAACTACAATATTATATCGCTCTACTATTGAGGACAAGATCAATGCCTTACGACCTTATATCGAGGCAGCTGATACATTTAATTTAAATAGTGTTGCCTATACCTATCAAATACAACCAACCCTTGAAGAATTGCGCAATCATACACATAATACGTCTGTAACATTACCTGACTATAAGAAATTAAAATCTCAGCTTGAAGCAGCTAAAGAAGAAAGTTCTACACCATATGAGGATGTAAATAAAGCGACGGATGAATTACTTACCATCTTATCGCAATTAATTCCTGTAGCCGACCAACTTCAAAACTACTACACAGATAGAACTTTTGAAAAAGATAATTTTGTAGGTAGTGATAACTTAGCTAGCCAATATGTACCATTAGCGGATCAATTCAATGCGGCCTATAATGCATACGATTTAGCACTTGAAAATCGTAATAACGAATTGTATACAGAACGCATGAAAGAATTCACTGATGAAAACAGAGTCAATGCAGTTAATTTCATTCAATTAAATATACTATTATCTCAAACCATAGATATTATCGATCCTGACGGTAATACAGATACACAAAAGGTCGAAACTAATCTACAAGAAATTACAAAACGCTTGAATGACTTGCAACCTGGTACAAAACCAGAAACGCAAGCTGCGGTTAAACAATATCAAGATGCTGTAAAAGAATTTATTGCAGAAGCAAGAAATTACATCATTATCAACTCCTCCTATGGCGAAGCATATACGCAATTATATGTAAAATACAATCGCATGATTGGCCGTGCCAACGAGGTGGATATGAATGATCTTGATGCGGTAGATAGTAAAAAATAATATTTGCACAGCACAAAGGACTAGTCCAAAGACTAGTCCTTTTATTGCATTACAAATAGTAAACCTTATTCTTTTTTCAAGTCTTTCGTAATGATGTAATATTCACTAGGTGAAATCTTAAGCCCTTTTATATAGCTTTTACAAATCATATTAATCTTAGGATAACCTAAGAACAAGGATGCACTATCGTCTAACAAAATCTTTTGTGCCTCAACAATGGCATTATATCGTTGTGTATCATCAACAGTAGTTTCAGCCAAAGCTAGTAATTCATCATATTTAGGATTACTAAAACCGGACACATTGGTCGGATTTGAGCCATCTATGTTGGTCCCCCAATATTGTTTTAAGAACCATACAGGACTACCAGTGCTAGCAGTTGAAACACTGGTTATTGCCAAGTCATAATCACCAGAACGTGTCACCTTATCCACTACACTAGAATCAACGATTTCTACATTCACATCAACACCAATTTTTTTGTAATCAACCTGTAATGCTTCTGCATATAAGATTACCTCAGGTCTTGCTGTATAAGTATAAAAATTAAGACGTAGCTTTTTACCATCCTTATCTACATAACCATCTCCATCGCTATCTACCCAACCAGACTGTGCCAACAACATTTTAGCACGTTCTGGGTTATACGTTTCAGGAATTTTGATATCGTTATATCCATAATTCAAGGATGGTGGCAATGGAGTTCGTCCCGCTACAAAGGTATCCTTAAAAAGTTTTGTAGCATAATTTTCACGATCTGCACCAGCAACTAAAGCACGTCTTACATTAATATCGTTCAAATATCCATTATGATTCATTCGAACCATAACAACACGCAATGATGGGGTTTCTTCAATAATATAATCCTTATTATCTTTAAATAATCCATACTCACTAGCGGCGATATTAACAGCCATATCAATATCCCCTGCTTGCAACGCCATAGCACGAGTATTTACATCATTAATAGAATCTACCACTACATGTTTAAATCCCACATCACCATCCCAATAATTTTCGTTCTTATCTAACTCAATGCGTTCTTTAGTAAAAGATATAGGCACATAAGGGCCCGTAGCAATAGGGCCTTCTTTACTAAAATCACGGCCATCTCGTTCTGATTGAACATCTACAATTAAAAATAAAGGATCCCCTAGTAGTCCGGGTAGATTAGGATACACCTTATCGGTATGAATGGTTAAAGTCTGCCCATTTGCTTCCATGGAGTCATAGGCAAAAAAGGATTTTGCCCGTTTACTTTTTTCAAATGTACGCTCTAAGGATTCCTTAACAGCTTGTGCCGTAACCTTACGACCATTAGAGAATTTTACCTTATCATTGATAGAAAAAGTCCAAGTCTTGTGATCATCTCCGACTGACCACGAAGACGCAATCCATGGTTGTGGTTTCATAGAATCATCAAATTTAACGAGATTTTCTCCAATTCCATAACGAACAATCCCCCAACTAAAGTAATTCTCCGTAGGCTCTAAAGTCTCTGCATAGGACATAGCACCTACTTTTAATGTATCTTTATTTGTATCTTTTCCACATCCTGAAAAGATTAAAGCTCCCACTAATAATATGAAAGCACCAAACAATGAATACTTTTTAAGCCCCATGTTAACCTCCTACTATACGTTTAACTTTTTCAATAATTGTCGATATAAATGAATTATTATATCAATATAAAAACACTATAAACTATAGTATTTAGTCAAGCAAATGAGAACTATTTATATAATTATAACTGGGCTGAATAATTTGTTACAGATGCGATTATTTTCGTTTTAAATCTTTCGTAATCATATAGTATTCGGATGGTGTCATCTTAATACCATCGATGTGTTTATTGCCTACGATATTAATTTTAGGATATCCAAGGAAAAGTGCAGCACGAAGATTTGGATTGCTCAGCTTGCCTTTTTGACTCATCCGAACAAATACATCACGCAAGGATGCCACTTCATAGATAGTGAAATTCTTATCATTTTGGAAAATCCCATATTCACCAGGTCCGATGCCAATCGCCATATCCACATCACCGGATTGCAACGCCATAGCCCGTGTATTCGCATCATTAATGGATGGAATTTCAACCCTACTAAAACCTACCTTGCCATCCCAGTAATTATCATTTCTTTTGAGTTCTGCACGTTCTTTTGTGAAAGACTCAACTACATACGGACCAGTACCAATGGGTCCTTCTTTAGCAAAATTGCGACCATTTGCTTCGCTCGTCACATCAACAATAAGGAATAATGGGTCCCCTAGTAAACTTGGCAAGTTATAATATGGCTTGTCTGTCTTAATGGTAAGCTCCTGACCATTTGCGGTGATTTCTGTATAGTTAAAGAAAGTTTTTGCACGATTATTCTTGGCAAAGGTTCTTTCTAATGAAGATTTTACAGCTTCTGCCGTCAAAGGATTACCATTTGAGAATTTTACTTTGTCATTAATTTTGAAGGTCCAGCTTAACTTATCATCACTTTGTTTCCAAGAAGATGCAAGCCACGGGGTTGCTTTCATTTGATCATCGTACTTGATAAGTGTTTCACCCACACCATATCTTACAACGGCCCAACTAAAATAATTTTCATACCTGTATATTATGAAAAAATAGCAGTTAGCCCATCAACTAACTGCTATTTTTACTTAACCTATACACTTTAATTCATTTTAAAGCGAGCCTCATGCATATACTATTATGCTTCTAACGTAGCTTCTTCTAATGTAAGTGGTTTATGATCTTGACCAATTTCAAAGATAGAACTCAATAGAACCTTTGTATAAGGATGCTTCGCATCAGCTAAATGGAATGCATCTAATTCTTCAACGATAGCACCTTTATACATAACAACCACTTTGTGGCACATTGTACGAATGAAAGCAATATCATGAGCAATAAATAGGTATGTTAAATTTTTCTTTTTTTGTAAGCGAGCCAATAGGTACGCTATGGAATCCTGTACGGATACGTCAAGAGCACTTGTTGCTTCATCTAATACTAGAATTTCAGGTTCTAATACGATAGCACGAGCAATGGCTACACGTTGACGTTGACCACCAGACATCTCATGAGGGAATCGATGCATGAACTCGCGCGGTAAATCTACCATTTCAAGGTAATCACCAGCAATTTGCTCTTCCTTACCCTTTTCCAAGAGGCCAAAGTTATAGAGTGGTTCAAGGATAATATCCTTAACCTTCATGCGTGGGTTAAATGCAGCAGATGGATCTTGGAATACCATTTGAATTTTTTTACGGTATTCCTTTGTTTGTTCTGCATTCATATGTTGAATTTCAACACCATCGACATAGATTTCACCTTCTGTAATAGGCAACATTTTCATAATCATACGAACCAATGTTGTTTTACCAGAGCCAGATTCACCTACAATACCAAGAGATTGCCCTTTTTCAAGGGTGATATTGATATTTTTACATGCCTCAAGTTCGCCACCAGTAGGAAGTAGGAATCGTTTACATACATTTTTAATTTCTACTGCGTAGTTAGTCAATGTAACGACCTCCTCCCAATGTTGGTACCGCATCTTTTAGTTGTTTTGTGTATTCATTAGATGGATTTTCTAAGATTTCTTGTGGCGTGCCTGCATCTACAACACGGCCCTTTTTCATAACGATAATGTAATCGGACATATACGCCGCCACACCAAGGTTATGGGTTACCATAACGATAGAGGAATTATGCACTTTAGATAATTCCATCATTTGCATAACAACTTGAGATTGTGTTGTCACGTCTAGAGCAGATGTTGGTTCATCACCGATGAGTAATGCTGGGTCTAAGGCTAATGCCATGGCAATGCCAACACGTTGGCGTTGACCGCCAGATAGCTCATGTGGATAGCGGCGAAGGATATCTGCGCAATTAGGTAACGCAACAGACTCTAATAATTCAATAGCACGACGATCACATTCGTCATTGGAGATTTCAATGTGAGCTTTAAATAGTTCTCTAAATTGTTTACCAATGCGTACAATCGGATCGAGTGCACTACCGCTATCTTGAAAAATCATGGCCATATCTTTACCACGTATGGAACGCCATTCGGATTTTGAAAGATTTCGAAGGTCTTTACCATTAAATAGCAGTGTCCCTTCTGTAACCTCACCACCGACTGGTAATAACCCCATGAGGGCGCGGATCACGGTAGTCTTACCGGATCCGGATTCCCCTACAATGGTCAATACCTTGCCGCGTTCCAAGGTAAAATTTACATCCATAACAGCAGGCACGCCTTGATACGCGATACTAAGATGTTCTACTGTGAGTACGTTTTCTGCCATTATAGCTCCTTATTATTTAGTAATTTTATTTGTAATCCAGTAGTAATCACTTGGGTACATGACAGCACCTTTCAAGTAAGAACCAGTAACGATATTAGTTTTAGGGTAACCTAAGAACAATGCAGCGCCATCATTCATCAATAATTGTTGAATTTGAATTGCATAGTCACGACGTTTTGCAGGGTCGAATTCAGTTTCAGCTGCATCTAACAATTGGTCAACTTGTGGATTGGAGTAACCAGAACCATTTTGAGGGTTGGAACCATTGTCATTAGTATGCCAGTAGTTAGCTAAGAACCAGATTGGATCGCCTGTATTAGCAGTTACGATATTGGAGATAAGCATATCATAGTCGCCATCTTGACCCATTTTATCAATCAAGTTATAGTCAACTGTTTTGATTTTCATATCGATACCCACTTTTTTAAGGTCTGCTTGAACAGCTTCGGCATAAAGTGGTAATTCTGCACGAGAGTTATATACAACGAAATTGAATGTTAATGGTTTTCCATCTTTATCAAGGATGCCGTCCCCATCAGTATCTTTCCAGCCATCTTCTGCTAACAATTGTTTAGCACGATCTACATTATATGCATTAGGATCTTTCAAATCTTTGAAGCCATAGTCCATGGATGGTGGAATTGGAGCGGAACCAGGAATAAATGTGCCTTTTAGCAATACATCTGCATAGTTTTTGCGATCTGTTGCGGAAATAACAGCTGCACGAACTTTGTCATCACCAAGAACACCTTTTTGGTTAATACGAGCCAATACTACGCGAAGAGATGCGATTTCATCAACCTTGAACTTATCATTATTTTGGAATAAGCCCATTTCACCAGCACCGATGTTAACCGCCATATCAACATCACCAGATTGTAAGCTCATAGCACGCGTATTAGGATCATCGATAGAAGGAATTTCTATTGTTTTAAATGGTACTGCACCATCCCAATAGTTTTCGTTAGCTGCCATTTCAGCACGTTCTTTTGTGAAAGATTTAACCACGTATGGGCCTGTACCGATAGGACCTTCTTTAGCAAAGTTGCGGCCATCTTTTTCAGCTTGGACATCAACGATTAAGAATAACGGGTCAGCCAAAAGGCCAGGCATATTAGGATATTCTTTCTTCGTATGAATTACCAATTGTTGACCATTTGCTTCGATGGAATCATATTCGAAGAATGTTTTTGCACGATTGGATTTTTCAAAAGCCCGTTCGATAGATGCTTTTACAGCTGCAGCATCTACTTTTTTACCATTGGAGAACTTTACCTTATCGTTGATGGTAAACGTCCATGTTTTATGGTCTGGAGACACTTCCCATTTGGATGCAATCCAAGGTTGTGGCTTCATTTGTTCATCAAATTTAGCCAATGTTTCACCTACGCCATAACGCATGACAACCCAAGCGAAGAAGTTTTCTGTAGGTTCTAGTGTAGATGCGAAATTAGTTACACCAACTTTTAATACGTCCTTGTTATCAGCACCATTATTGGAGCCACAGCCAGCGATGAAGGAACCCATCATTACAATGCTAAGACCTGCTAAAAGAGCCTTTTTCCAAGATTTTTTCATTTAAAATCTCCTTATTAACACAATATACAAAGCTTATATATCATTATTATGCCGCAAAGGCCTAATAAAGATTCCAAAAACTAAGATTAACCTTGGTTCTTAGGATCCACTACATCGCGTAAAGAATCAGACCAAAGATTGAATATGGATACTACGATTAAAATCGACAAACCAGGGAACGCCATGAGCCATGGACTCGTTTGCAAGTATTGACGACCTTCATTAAGCATGAGACCCCATTCAGGTGTTGGTGGTTGCGCACCAAAACCAAGGAATGATAAACCAGCAACTTCGATCATAATAGCTCCAATATCAAGGGCCCCTGTGGTTACAACGAGTGGCAAAATATTAGGAATGATATGACGACGTAAAATCGTCCATGTAGAGGCTCCCATCATAACTGCAGCCGTTACATATTCTTCACCGCGTACTTTCAACGTCATAGAACGAACAAGTCGAGCATATTTAGCCCACCCTACAACCGTTAATGCTAAGATGGTATTTACAATACTACCACCTAAGATACCGGCGATGGCAATGGCGAGCACTACACCTGGGAAGGATAACATGATATCCGCCAAGCGCATAAAAACTATTTCAACCTTGCCACCAAAGTAACCTGCTACGGCACCGATGACTGTACCAATGCTCACCATAATCACTACGATGGATACACCCATGAACAAGGATAATTGAGTACCATAAATGATACGAGACAATACGTCACGGCCCAATTTGTCGGTACCAAACCAATGTTGAGCACTAGGTGCTTGTAATGCCTTGGACATATCCGATGTGAAAGCATCGCCCGGAGCGATCCATGGTGCAAAGATAGCAATGAATACGATGACGAGCATCAATGCAGTGTAGAAAGAGAACAATTTATGTTTCTGAATAAATTCTTTCATTATGCTCTCTCCCTTTTCAATCTAGGGTCCAATAGGACATAGGATGCATCAACTAAAGCATTGATACACATGTATGCAATAGCAACCCATAACACAAAACCTTCAATTAATGGATAGTCCCGCATGGTGATGGCATAGATTGCCATATTCCCGAGGCCAGGCCAGGAGAATACCATTTCAACTACCGCTACACCACCCAATAACCAACCAATGACAACACCTAAGATAGTAATCAATGGCAATACGGCATTAGGCAAAATGTGACCGAATAAAATCTTCATTTCGCTCACGCCACGGGCACGGGCACCGATAACGTAATCCTTTTGCATCTCTTCAAGGATAACGAGGCGAACTTGGCGCATGTATTTAGAGCCTACAACAACCGCTAATGTAACGGCTGGCAAAATAACACCTGTCGCTGTTACACGAGATGAAGCGATTGGAACTAAACCGAGCTTTAAGCCAAAAATGTAAATTAATACAAGGCCTAACCAGAATGTCGGCATGGATACGCCTATAAAGGAAAGGATTCTCAGTACATAGTCTATCCATTTATTCCGATTGTACGCGCTCAGTATCCCTGCTGGCAAAGCATAGATAATGGTAAATACCAATGCAGTACCTGCTAACGCAAGCGTACCAGGTAATGATTCTAGCATACGGTCTACTACAGGTTTTTTAGCAGAATAACTCATCCCTAAATCACCTTGAGCCGCATTGACCACCCAGTTTGCATACTGTACGATAAACGGCTTATCCAAGCCTAATTGAGCACGGGTTTCATCAATAGTCTCTTGAGATACGATGCTATCCGCCGTTTCCAATAGCATGGTAGCCGGATCCCCTGGCGCTAAATAGGTGAGACAAAATGTCAAAAATGTGATGCCAAACAAGGTGACAATAAACTGCCCTAGTTGTTTGGCAAAGCGTTTGCCCATAGGCACCTCCTATACCCTTTTCAAATAAAAACACATAATAGTGAATAAACATAGAAAGTAAACATGTAATATAATGCTGTGTAATAAAATCTATGAAATAGCTATAAAAAAAGATTAGCCTGCCTGACTAACCTAAAGAAAACCACCATGCTATGGCACGATGCCCCGCAAGATTGAGCAGGCTTTCTGACTTTTGATTCATCACAATATTTCAGCCTTCCCAGTTTTCCAGTGACTCTAATACGAAATATTGCTCCTCATTACAGCTATTTTCATAGTATAGGATTTACACCCATTTTCCTCTTTTACGCTCGGTAAAACCGACACTCAGTTTATTCACTTTTATTAATTATAAATATACTATATTTATAATTCTCCAACAATACATATACCCCCTAGTGTATATTTGTCAATCAATCATATTTATTCATAAAATCAATATTCATTATCATTTACATGCATTACTTCGTATATTGTGCCCCATTTCTTGAAATAATTGCTTTATTTACTTTTCTTTTCTGTATATAAACGTATATATTTACATTTGTATTTTAATTTAATTTACATATAAAACATTTTGCTATACATATAACCAAAAGAGGCTATCACCGAAGTGACAGCCTCTATAAGACGAGAGAGTATTCAATTAATCGATACTTTGTTGGAATCGTTGTGCACGATACGCTAACCAACCTTTGCGTATCATATAAATGCAAATGCCAATAGTTACTGCAACAGCACTACCGAGCATGGCATCGACACCGCACGCATATACTGCATATGAGCAGTATAAAACACCTGCAACAGCAACGAAATAGAAACGATCAATACGACGTTTTTCCAATCCAGACATGTACATCATAGTTGGTACTGCAAGAATGCAGAGAATATAAGGCACTACATTAGTTACAACCGCAAGGTTTACCAATGTCTCGAATTGATCGCGTAAAGAATCATTAGCTGTGAACAATGTAAGAATTGTTTCAATCGCTAATAAGATAAATACGCCACGCACAGGTGCATCCTTGCTGTTTACACGAGCAAACACCTTAGGGAAATAACCTGCCTCTGCTGCATTCTTGAATACGCGAGACAATGTAAATTGCCAGCAAAGTAAAGCACCACAGCAAGAGATAATCATGAGCGCCATGATAACATTTGCAATTGTGTCATTAAACATGTATGCAAATGTGAGACCAAATGGTGCATTGGAATTAAGTAATTCTGTGTTAGGCACGATACCGGCCATAACATTCGTGGACAAGATGTAAATCACCGCCACTGCTAATGTACCTGCAAATGTTGCAATTGGCACGTTTTTCTTTGGATTTTCTACAGCATCCGCATTTGCTGCTGCAGATTCAAACCCTAGGAATCCCCACAATGTTAAAGCAATAGATTGTTTAATTGCTTCAAAGAACGGCAAGTCGTTTGGATTCCATGCCGCCAAATACGTATCTGGGCTAAACCAGAACCAACCAATTGTACCGATTAGAAGAACCGGCACAACACAACCCCAAATCGTAATATTGCTGAGCTGACCTGTAAAGCGATTTCCTCTAAAATTCAAAATCGCTGCAAACCATAACAAGACAATCGTTACTTGACTTGTTTGCGTTGCATTTAGATTAACACCAAAGAATTCTGAGCCATAGCCAACTGCGGAAACTGCAATCGCTATATTAGCAATGATGAGAGATATGCTGTAAGCATAACTCGCCATAAAATGTCCAGTCTTACCGAAGCGGTGTTCTGCATAACCGCCCATGCCTCCTTTAATTTGAGAGAACATACCCGCTTGAGCAAAAATATACGCTAGCAAAAGCGCACCCACAGCCGTCACGAGCCAAGATAACACTGAAATAGTACCAACTTGAGCCAAATTGGTTGGTAACATAATGATTCCAGCTCCTAGCATATTGGCTGCTACCATTGTGGTTAGCTGGAATACAGACATTTTTTTAGCGGTGGTTTTCATGTATCAATCCCCTTTCGTAAGGTGAATTTTTTCTCGTCCATAATTCACGTAACTATATTAAAACCGCTAAGTACATTCAGTTCCTGCTGTAATGGGCGGGAATGTGAAGGTACCGTTTTTATTTGTTTTTCGAATTAATAATAACACCATAGGGGGTAAATTAAAAGTATTTTATTAGTGGACAAAGCATATTACACGAATTGAATAAAAATATAGTAATTATATATTATTTTTGATTAGAAACGGTATGATGAATGTAAGAGTATCATTTTCTTTTAGTTTAATCAATTAAATGTGCTGAAAATCACTATCTATTCAGATTATAGTGTTGTGCCACAAGACCATTATCCGCCATGAGTCCACCCAATATAGACAAAAATTGGCCCCACCTAAAGGTGGAGCCAATTTTATAAACTAAGAAAGCATCTATGATTCTAATAAAAAGGAATTACTCTTGTACAGAGTTTACGATAGATTTCCAGCTATCGATTTGTGCTTCTTCGTTAGCAATGATTTGCTTCCCATTATTACGTTGTCTTTCCACACATTCTGGAGCCGTACCAGAATAGTTGTTACGACCTGCTACACAAGCTTCAATGGAAATAGCATCTAGAATATCCGCATCAAAATATGGAGAAATTGCTTTGAAATCCTCAACGGATAAGTCAAGCAATACACAACCTTTTTCGATACAATGATGTACAGCATTGCCTACAATTTCGTGCGCTTCACGGAATGGAACGCCTTTTTTCGCAAGGTAATCGGCCATATCTGTAGCATTCGAGAAATCGTCATCGAGGACAGCTTTCATATGAGTCCCATTGACCTTCATACCGCGAATCATCGCCGCATTAATGGACAATGCAAAGTGTACTGTATCGATAGCATCAAAAATACCCTCTTTATCCTCTTGCATATCTTTATTATAGGTAAGTGGTAAGCCTTTTAATGTAGTTAATAAACCTAACAAGTGGCCATAGGTACGACCTGTTTTACCACGAACAAGTTCACATACGTCAGGATTTTTCTTTTGTGGCATGATGCTAGATCCTGTACAATGCGCATCATCAAGTTCAATAAAATTGAATTCATTAGAGGACCACAAAATGAGTTCTTCGCTAAGACGACTCAAATGCATCATCACAAGAGATGCAAAGGATAAGAATTCTACAACATAGTCACGGTCGGATACGGCATCCATACTATTTTCGTAAATACGAGAGAAGCCGAGTAGCTTTTGCGTATAGGTTTGATCAATACCGTATGTAGAACCAGCTAAGGCCCCTGCACCAAGTGGCATGATGTCTGCGTGTTTGAAGACCATCAACAAACGGTCAAAGTCGCGTTCTAGCATAGAGAAGTATGCCATCATATGATGACCGAACAATACAGGTTGTGCCCGTTGTAAATGCGTATAGCCAGGCATGATAACATCGCTGTATTTTTCAGCCGTTTCGATGAGGGCTTTTTGCATATCTACGATGAGCTCGCCCATTTCTACTACGGCTTTACGCACGTACATGTGTAAATCAACTGCGCATTGGTCATTACGGCTACGGCCTGTATGTAAACGACCACCTGCTTCACCAATATCATCGGTTAGGCGCTTTTCAATATTCATATGAATATCTTCAAGAGCCACGGAGAATGGGAACTCACCTTTATCGATTTGGCCTTTTATCTTTGTTAAGCCCTCAACAATAGCGTCCCGATCTGCGTCGGAGATAATATTTTGTTTTGCCAGCATTGTAGCATGTGCTTTACTGCCTGCAATATCTTCGGCGTACATCCGCGCATCAAAAGCGATAGAGGATGTAAAATCCTCTACCGCTTTATCAGTGCCTTTTGTGAAACGCCCGCCCCACAATTTAGCCATTATTTACCTGCCTTTTCTTTCATTAATGCATTAATTTTAAGAGGTAAACCGAACAAGTTGATGAAACCAGCCGCATCAGCTTGGTTGTATACATCATCTTCTTCGAATGTTACGAAATCTTCGCTGTACAAGGAGTATGGAGAAGTTGCACCAGCAGAAATAATGTTGCCTTTGTACAATTTAAGTTTTACTTCACCAGTTACAGTTTTTTGAGTTTCATCAACGAATGCTTGCAAAGCGTTCATCAATGGTGCGAACCACATGCCATCGTATACAAGTTCAGCGTATTTGTTAGCAATGAGTTCTTTGTAGTGGTATGTAGCTCTGTCGAGGCAAAGGTATTCAAGTTCTCTGTGAGCATACATGATGATGGATCCACCTGGGTTTTCATAAACGCCACGGGATTTCATGCCTACTAATCTATTTTCAACGATATCTACAACGCCTACACCATAGTGTGCACCGATTTCATTGAGTTTTTCTAACAATTGTAATGGAGTACCTTCTTGGCCATCTACTGCTACAGGTACGCCATCTTTGAAGGATACAGTTACATAACCAGCTTCATCTGGAGCTTGTTCAGGAGTATGTGTTACCAAGTACACATCATCTTTAGGCGCATTTGCTGGATTTTCAAGGTCGCCGCCTTCATGGGACAAATGCCATACGTTTTGGTCCATGGAATATGGATGGGATTTCGTAGCTACAACTGGAATATCATGTTTAGCTGCATATTCCATGCAGTCTGTTCTGGATTTCAAATCCCATTCTCTCCAAGGAGCGATAATTTTCATATTAGGAGCCAATGCTTTGATAGCAAGTTCAAAACGAACTTGGTCATTACCTTTACCAGTCGCACCGTGCGCGATAGCATCAGCGCCTTCTTTTTTAGAAATATCTACGAGGATTTTACCGATTAAAGGTCTAGCGAAGGATGTACCTAATAAATACTTGCCTTCATAAACTGCACCAGCTTTTACTGTTGGCCATACATAATCTTTTACGAACTCTTCTTTAGCATCAACGATGTACGCTTTAGAAGCACCAGATTTGATTGCTTTTTTCTCAACTGCATCATAATCCTCAGGTTGGCCTAAGTCTACGCACACAGCGATAACTTCAGCGCCATAGTTTTCTTTTAACCAAGGAATGATAACGGATGTGTCTAAACCACCAGAATATGCGAGTACTACTTTATTTGCTTTACCCATGATAACACCTCATAAACTAAATTATACTTGGTATGATTCATACCATTTATTATTATACTACGAATTCATTATGAATTCTTCATGTCTTATCGACTACAGGTGTTAGTATATCATTGCATATTTATAAATGCAAGTAGAAATTTTATTCAATTATATAATATATTTCGTTTACGAATATTACATCTTATTCTATACCAAGTTCTTGCTTATATGCATAGTCCGACTCCGCTTGAGATATCATACCTTGATCTACCATTTGAGCGAGAACTAATTTCTGCCGAGCTTTAGCACCTTTATAATTTTCATAAGGATCCAAATAGGTTGGTGCATTGGGCAATGCCGCTAACATTGCACATTGACCTAAGGTCAATCGACTAGGGCTAGTACCAAAGTACCCTTCGGCAGCCTCTTTTATACCATAATAATTATGTCCATAATAGACCGTATTCAAATACATGGTTAAAATTTCATCTTTACTATAGTAATGCTCCATCTCTACCGCTAGAATAGCTTCCTCCGCTTTACGGGACATCGTCCGTTTAGACGATAGAAATAGATTTTTTACCAATTGTTGTGTGATAGTACTACCACCCTCAACAGTTTCACCAGCAACGCTGTTAACATAAAAAGCACGCGTCACACCGAGCACATCAATAGCACCATGCTTGTAATAGCGTTTATCTTCAATGGCCACAAGAGCACGTTTCGCATTGTCTGGAATGTTTTCAGATTTCACCCATTTATCCCTTGGCACACGTTGATGAAGCGCGGCTTCAACCTTTTCTCGAAAGGTAAAAATACGATGCATGCGTTCCCACCGACTTAATGTATCTTCATTTTCTTCAATTGTCTGTTCTACAGTTGTATGAGCCTTACTAACGCGATTTGTTCCTTGATAGCTTTGATATGTATCATATACATATATAGCCCCTAGCACTATGCAAATGATAAGAACTAATCGGCGCACCATTCGAAATATAAACATAGATTCACCTATATCTACCTTACAGCAGACTTCTAAGTATATAAACTTTCACTAATAACATCCCTATAATACAACTATCATATATTGATTGTATTGTATCATAAGTTATCTATTTTTAGCATACTTGTATGTATTGTATTTGTTAACCATATTGTCGTATAATAGATAAGATGATGAAGCATGCCCAAATTGGAGGAGTATTATGAAACAGTGTATGGATTCAGACAATCTACATCGTCGATTGCGTAAAATTTTAGGTCAAGTGCAAGCTATTGATCGAATGATTGAAGAAGACATTCCTTGTGAAGATGTACTAGCCCAAATCAATGCAGCCAAATCCGCGTTGCATAAGGTTGGCCAAGTGGTCCTCGAAGGACATATCAACCATTGTGTACGCGATGGTATACAACATGGTGATGTAGATAAAACAATTAATGACTTTACAGTTGCTGTAGAGCGCTTTGCCAATATGGGAAAATAAAAAGAGGCAATATCCTAATGATCAGGGTATTGCCTCTTTTGCGTATTAGTCGTGGTTCGTTGTTAAGAACTCGCTAAGTGCTGCTAATGCATCATCTTCATCAGCACCATCAGCAGTTAATACTACAGATGTGCCTTTTGTTGCACCCAATGTTAATACAGTCAAAATAGATTTAGCATCTGCGGTTTTACCATTTGCTGCGATTGTCAATTTGGACGCAAATTTTGCAGCCAATTGTGTAAATGCAGTCGCTGGACGAGCATGTAAACCAGATTCGTTTGTGATTTCTACTGTTACTTCTTTCATGAGTTACCTCTTTCTACGGAGCGCACAAAAACGCCTAATATCTTTGCTATTAATATAGGTATTGTATCAGTTTACCCCTATCAAATTCAAGTTTGTTTTTATGAAAGCTATGGTCTATGCCAAACCTTTTTCAGCGAGTAATGATTTTGCATAGGCTGTGATTTCTTCAGCTGTATCCATAGTCAATGCTTTTTGAGCAAATGCTTCACATTCTGCTTTTGTAACAGAGCGTAAAATATTTTTAATCAATGGAATGGATGATGCAGTCATAGAGAATTCATCAAGTCCTAATCCCAATAAAATCATAGTTGCAACTGGATCACCAGCTAACTCACCACACATACCTGTAAATTTACCTTGTTCGTGACTCGCATCAATTACGTGTTTGATAAGGCGTAATACAGCGGGATGCAATGGTTGATATAAATTGCCGATGGCCTCATTCATACGGTCAACCGCCAACGTGTATTGGCAAAGGTCATTGGTACCGATACTAAAGAAATCTACATATTTAGCCAAAATCGGAGAAATAACGGCTGCCGCTGGCACCTCAATCATAATACCTACTTTGATATCTGTATTGAAAGCTACCCCTTCAGCCATTAATTCTTCCTTGCATTCGTCGAGCATAGCGTTTGCCGCTTTAACCTCTTCTACGGATGCAATCATAGGATACATGATGTGAATGTCGCCAAACGCACTGGCCCGAAGGAGTGCACGTAATTGGACCTTAAAAATATCCGGACGGTTCAAGGAAATACGAATGGCACGATACCCGAGGAATGGATTCATTTCTTCAGGTAAGTCTAGGCATTTTAATTCCTTATCACCACCGATATCCATAGTACGGATGATGACAGGTTGGCCCTTCATACTCTCTGCTACTTGTTTATATTGTTCAAACTGTACATCTTCTGTAGGTAGTTCATCATTTTCCATGTAAAGGAATTCGGTGCGATATAGGCCAATACCTTGAGCGCCCATGGTCAACGCATGGTCCGCATCTTTGGATTTACCAATATTACCGAATAAATCAACATGATGTCCGTCCTTTGTAACGGCTTCTAAATTAGCAGAGTCCTTTAAACGTTTCAACTCGTCTTGGAAATCTGCAGCTTCTTTTGTATAACGTTCCCACTCTTCATCGGATGGTTCCGTAATCACTTCACCATCAGTGCCAAGTACAACAGCACGCACATCGTCAGTAAAGCTTTCAATATCACCAACGCCCATAACGGCAGGAATTTCTAAGGTACGCGCCATGATAGCTGCATGAGATGTCGGACCACCAGCAGCTGTTACGATACCTTTTACAACATTTTTATCTAGTGAAGCCGTATCAGATGGAGCCAAATCGTGAGCCACGATAATAACCTCACCGGAAATATGAGATAAACCACGAGGGTTCATGCCAAGCATGTTACGCATCAAACGATCGCCAATATCTTTAATATCCGCACCACGTTCACGCATATATGGATCATCCATGCCGATGAAAATAGCCGCAAAGGTTTCTATCGTTTGCGCCGTAGCAGCTACGACGTTCATCTTTGAATTTTCTACAAGGGACTTGATACCATCAGACAAGGATGGGTCTTGTGCGATTTGCATATGAGCTTCAAAAATAGCAGCCTCATCTGCCCCCATATCAACCAATGCTTTTTGACGAATCGTATCTAATTGTTTAAGGGTTGCAGCCATAGCGCTAGCAAATTTGCCAATTTCACCCTCTACTTGGTCATCAGTCACCTCATAATCAGGTATTACGATTTCTTCTTGTATATATTTGTACACATTGCCAACAGCAACGCCTCGAGATCCAGAAATCCCTTGAATTCGCATGTGTGTTCCTCTTTCTATATCCGATAAACTACATTACATTATATTTTAACATTTTTACATTGAACAATAAAGAGAGACCCTATCTGTGATATAATGTTATATTATATATAGTTAACCGTAGACTTTCACGAGTATCATAGTGAAAGTCTACTCTATTGTAAGGAATAGTCGCATTTATCTAGTGTGACATCGAATAGGAGTATGTATGAAATTAACAAAAATGCATGGCCTCGGCAACGATTTTATCCTCTTTTCTGACTCACAAGGGGCCAATAAAGATTATACAGATCTCGCCATCCGCCTCTGCGACCGTCGTACAGGTATCGGCGCCGATGGTCTTGTAATCGTTGTACCATCTAATACATGCGATGTACGCATGCGCATCATCAACTCAGACGGCAGCGAAGCAGAAATGTGTGGTAATGGCATTCGTTGCTTTGCCAAATATGCCTATGAACACGGTGAAATTACAAAAGATACTTTCACCATCGAAACATTAGCAGGCGTTATGAAACCAACGTTAACCATTGAAAATGGCATTGTTACACAAGTGACAGTAGACATGGGCAAACCTTTCTTTAACAGCAAAGACATTCCCATGAATGTAACCATGGATAAGGTCATCGATGTGGACCTCGATGTAAATGGCGAAACAGTAACAGTAAGTTCCGTCCTTCTCGGTGTACCTCACACAGAAGTTTTTGTGGACGACATCACGAAAGCACCGGTTACAACACAAGGTCCAATTCTTGAAAAACACGATGCATTCCCATCCAATACAAACGTGAACTATATCGAGGTCGTAAACGACCACCATATTAAGGTCCGCACTTGGGAACGCGGTGCTGGCGCCACGCTTGCATGCGGTACAGGTTCTTGCGCATCGGCGATCATGTCCCACGAAAAAGGCCTTACAGGTCGCGAGGTCGATGTAGAATTATATCTTGGCACATTACACATCAGTTATTTGGAGGATGGCACGGTTCTTATGACGGGCCCTGCTGAGGAAGTATTCGAAACCGAACTTCCTATCGAATAATATGAAGTGGCTACAATTACTATTACAGGCATACCTAAAATATAAACAAGGGCGCACCATGATGCCAAATAATATGGGACTATTGATATCATTAATCGTTTCTATCATCATTATTCTCGCATCTGTCATGTTTAGTGTCCCCATCGGCTACGCATTAATCCTCGTATGGTTGTGCTTCGCTTACGCTCTATATCGACAAGGATATAATCCAAAAGACTTACTCCGCATGTCCTGGACCAGTGCCAAAACCTCAATCGTGGTTATGCAAATCTTTTTGCTCATCGGCTGGCTCATAGCCATGTGGCAAGCATCAGGGATTATTCCCATGATTATTGCGTCTAGTATTGAATTGATTAATCCAAATCTTTTCATAATCTGCGCATTTTTAATTACATCCTGCGTGAGTATGTTACTTGGTACATCGCTAGGAACAGTGGGCACCATCGGTATTGTACTAATTACAATTGCCAAAGCTGGTAATCTGCCTATTGATATTGTAGCAGGTGCCATTATGGCAGGCGCCTATTTAGGAGATAGAAACTCACCTCTATCCTCTAGCACCTCTCTCGTAGCTGCTCTAACGCACACCAAAGTAAATAGCAATATACCAATCATGTTGAAAGATAGCTTACCTGCTCTCATCATCAGCTGTATATTGTATCTACTCTTATCCCTATGGTTTCCACTAGACTACACTAACAGTTATCTACCGGATACGATTCATTTCGTGTTTAATATCCATTGGACATTATGGATACCAGTTCTTATCATTATTGGTTTGTTACCAACAAAGCTATCTATACGTTGGCCTATTGGTATTAGTGCACTGGCGGCAACCATCCTCGCAGTTATCCATCAAAATTATACAGTAATGGATATGTTACAATTTACCGTATTGGGGTTCCATCTGCCGGATTATAATCCGCTATCGGATATTATCCACGGCGGAGGCCTACAAATGATGTGGATACCAACCCTATCTATATTCATGGCTTGTTCCATTTCCGGCATGCTTGAAGGCGTTGGTTTTTGGAATGATATTCGCAGCCTTTTACAACACGTATCAGGTCGCGCCAAACTCTTTGCGTCGAATGTACTAATTGCATTTATTACAGGTGCTCTAGGTTGTAGTCAAGCAATTGCAGTAATCATGACGCATTCAATTATGCGTACCACCTATGCAAAGGAACGCATTCATGATGAAGATGTCATGCTAGACTTTGAAAACAGCGGCATCCTTATTGCAGCCTTACAACCATGGAATATCGCGGCACTCGTACCTGTCATTATGATGGATGTCTCGCCTGCCGGTTACGTACCCTTTGCGTTCTTCTTATACTTAGTACCACTTATCTACTGGTATCGCTTACGACGCAAGGAACAACAAGTCCATTAATACATTCTATTTATACGAAATATAGAGGAAAACTTATGATTTATACGATTACTTTCAATCCTGCATTGGATTATATCGTTCGCTTAGACCACTTAACCACGGGTACAATCAATCGCACTGAACAAGAATATGTGCTGGGCGGTGGCAAGGGTATCAATGTATCCATCGTCCTCAATAACCTAGGCATGGATACAACGGCACTCGGTTTTATCGCTGGCTTTACAGGTGATGAAATTGTGCGTCAGCTCAATGAATTTGGCGTTCGTGAAAGCTTTATCCGTCTTAGAGAGGGTTTAACCCGCATCAATGTTAAAGTAAAAGCATCCGATGAAGAAACGGAAATCAATGGTCGTGGTCCTATCATAGCCGATGAGGAACTACAGGCCTTATACGCCCAACTTGATGCATTAACAGAGCAAGATACATTAATCTTAGCAGGCAGCATTCCGTCTAGCCTCCCAAGTGATATGTACGAAATCATTATGAAGCGCTTAGCTAATAAACATATTCATATCGTCGTAGACGCAACTAAGGATCTATTAACTCGTGTATTGCCATACAAACCATTTTTAATCAAACCAAACAATCACGAATTAAGCGAAATCTTCGGACGTACATTGTCTACAAAAGATGATTTAGTCACTGCAGCTAAAAAATTACAGTCCCAAGGTGCACAACATGTGCTCATCTCCATGGCTGGAGATGGTGCTATCTTGGTATCCGCTGATGGTACAGTCTATACAAGTCCTGCACCTAAAGGAACGCTTATTAACTCCGTTGGTGCCGGCGATTCTATGGTAGCTGGTTTCATGACTGGATACCTCAACACCCAAGATTTACAACAAGCCCTCTATTGGGGTATTGCTACAGGCTCTGCTTCAGCCTTTTCGGAGAATCTAGCCACCAAGGACGAGGTCCTCGCCTTGCTTAACACCATTCGTTAATTTTATTATTCATTATATATGTACAGTAAGGAGTACACACATGAAGATTACTGATTTATTAAAGCCCCAATCAATCCTGCTGAATGCATCACCAACTAACAAAGCGGATGCCATTTACACTCTAGGTGATTTAATGGATAAAGGCGGCAACCTATCTGACAAGGCAGAATACTTAGAAGCTGTCTTTGCCCGCGAAGAATCCGGTTCTACTGGCCTTGGCGACGGTATCGCCACACCACATGCTAAATCAGCAGGTGTAAAGGAAGCTGGCCTTGCTGCTATGGTCGTTCCTAACGGTGTTGATTTCGAGGCCCTCGATGGACAACCATCTCGCCTATTCTTTATGATTGCAGCCCCAGAAGGCGCAGCTGATACTCATGTAGAGGTATTGAGCAAATTAGCAACTATGGTAATCGATCCAGACTTCAAAAACGCTCTCATCCAAGCTGCTACAGTTGACCGTTTCTTAGAACTTATCACGGCCAAAGAAGAAGGCAACTTTGATCCATCTGTAGAAGGCTATATCAAGACGGAAGATGAAAAAGCACCAAGCATTACCGATGCTATCGAAGCAAAAGCGACAGAGGCTATCGAAAAAGTTGTTCCTAAGGTATCTGTAGATAATCCACATTATGAAGTATTAGCTGTTACAGGCTGTCCTACTGGCATTGCTCATACATACATGGCTGCCGAATCCTTGGAACGTAAAGCTAAGGAAATGGGCATCTCTTTAAAGGTAGAAAAGAATGGTGCTTCTGGCATTAAGGATGCACTTACAGCAGAAGAAATCGAGCATGCTAAATGCATCATCGTCGCTTCTGACCGCCAAGTTGAAATGGCTCGATTTGATGGCAAGCCAATGATTCAAACTAAGGTGGCAAACGGCATTAATAAAGCAGAAGAATTATTGCGTGAAGCTATGTCTGGTACAGCACCGGTATACCATGCCTCACAGGCAGATAAAGATAGCGCAAATTCGGCTATCGATGCATCCGATAGCTTTGGTCGTCAAATCTACAAGCATTTGATGAATGGCGTATCTCACATGTTACCATTCGTTATCGGCGGTGGTATTCTAATCGCTCTCGCATTTCTATTTGACACATTCGATCCAGCTAACGCCAAAAACTTTGGTTCTGGCACACCATTATCCGCATTTCTAATGAAAATCGGCGGTGCTTCCTTTGGATTTATGTTACCTGTTCTAGCAGGTTACATCGCTATGAGTATTGCAGACCGTCCAGGTCTTGTAGCTGGTTTCGTTGGTGGCTTGTTAGCAAGCCAAGGCGGTTCTGGTTTCCTCGCTGCCTTGATTGCAGGCTTTGCAGCAGGTTACTTAGTACTGTTAGTTAAGAAACTCGTATCCGGATTACCTCAAGCATTAGAAGGTACAAAACCAGTACTCTTCTACCCTGTACTGGGCGTATTGTTCATTGGTATCGCTATTACATTTATCATCAATCCACCAGTATCTGCCTTGAACGAATGGCTTATGAATTCCTTGCAAACAATGGGCACTACTAGCCGCGTATTATTAGGTCTTGTCTTCGGTGCTATGATGTCTGTTGATATGGGTGGTCCTGTCAACAAAGCAGCCTATGTTATCGGTACAGGCGCTCTAGCAACTGGTGAATATGGTATTATGGCCGCTGTTATGGCTGGTGGTATGGTTCCTCCATTGGCGATTGCTCTTTGTACAACATTCTTCCCTAGCCGCTTCACAGAAGCAGAACGTAAATCTGGTATTACTAACTACATCATGGGGCTTTCCTTCATCACAGAAGGTGCTATCCCATTTGCCGCAGCTGATCCTATCCGCGTATTGCCTTCTTGCATCATCGGTGCTGGTACAGCTGGTGCATTATCCATGTTCTTTGAATGTACATTACGTGCACCTCACGGTGGTATCTTCGTAGTACCAACAATCGGCAACCCACTTCTTTACCTTGCATCCATTGCAATCGGTTCCGTTGTGGCTTGCATTATCTTGGCTATCGTAAAACCAAAACTCAAAAAATAATATCACAATTGGTCTATTTAGTTTAATCATTATAAATGACTGACTAATAACTAATGTATGCAAAACACCCTATGTCACAATACTGACATAGGGTGTTTGTATTTATAACTTATAACTTCGATCTGCTTATCGGATTACATCATCATAAAATGTACCATATACCATTTTAAATACGCGATTAGCAACATGATAACTTTCAAAATCAAAGTCCGTAGGTGTTAAGAATGTAACATTCTCATAGCCTTTAAGAGCTGGTTGTGTTGGTTTACTTTCACCATTAAGAGTGTAATCCTGTTGATTTAATACCATCCCTACAATACCAGATTCCATCATTTTTATATTCCATAGTTCATTTAAAGAAAAATCTGGTAGCCTTGTTTTTAGCTCTGGTGCCTTAGCTACCATATTAGCAAAGGAACGGTTTAAGTCATAGTCATAACGAACCTTATATTCCCTAATTAAATCAGATGAAGGCAATACAACATATATCTTAGCCTCTATATTTTTTGTATGCGCATCTGTAAAATTATTTCGGATAGTACTTAATTCAATATATTTACCATCTCCACCACCTGTATCACCTTTAGATATAATTCGTGCAAAACGACTAGTATCTTGCAACTCAGTATTGGACACAGCCTTCACAGAATTTAAAGAAGCACACAAAACACATACCAGCGCCACAAGAACTACAAAATGTTTCATAAGGCACCTCATTTCACTACAATATCGTCAAAATGCTGCTGATACGCTACAGTAAACATAGCGTCTGCTACAGCAAATAAGTCTTCATCAAACCGGCCACGATCTATAGGACGTAATTGATGCACTAAAGGAACTTTACTAGTAACCTCTGTACCGTCCCCATTATATCGTTTCACCTCTTGTAACTCGACTTGTATGCCTGATTCATCCTGTGCAGCCTTAATCACAGCATACATAGATGGTGATGGCTTTACAACATTCATAGCTTGTATTAAGGACCCTAATGAGTAATTCGTATCATAGGTAGTAGTTAATTCATATTCTGTAATAGATGTACTTCGAGGAGATTCATAAACAGTATAAAAAGTACCTTTTAATTTATAGTGTGGTGCTGCGTATTCTAGAGACTCTACAGAATATGTATTTAAATAACTTGTCATCCTATTTTGTAAAGAACCCCCTCCATAGGGATACGATTTTTGATACACATTTTTAAACTGCGATGAACTATTTAATTCATTAATTGAAATAGCTTGAATTTGCATAGTAAAAGTAGCCATCACCATACATGCTAATAAGAATTTTCTAAACATGTTCTCTCCTTTAAAAACAAAACTCGATTAAATTACCCAAAGCATACCATATTTTATTGAGAAATGTATACATAAGTCTAATATTCTCTCGACTTCAAATTGTCAGCATTAATACCTGTATTACCATCAATTATTATAGTAGTATTACCTTCTGCTACAGTTTTTTCTTACCGCTATTTTTACAAATTTAGAAATAACTACATAATCAGTCTTAACCTTATTCCAAATTACTTGATATACTTTATCTTCTCAACATTTAGATGATTTAGTTTCTCTTCTGTTTTCTATAATCAGCTATTATGCCTCTATAACATATGATTTTAAATTTAATTCTAAATTTCTAATTTCCTGTAATACCATTTTCACTTGATATAGCCTATATTTTTGGAAATTGTACAATAAGCCATATTTATGATAAACTATATAAATATAAATAATTTTTAAAATTATAAATTATTATTTGAAATCTAGTTCGGAGAATAATTCATGAAATCATCTAAGAAACGTCAAGTGACTGCTGCGTTTTTTGCAGCAGCAGCATTGGGTGGCGTTGCTCACGCAGCTCCGGTCCTTAACATGAATGATTTAGTAGGATCTAAAACTACTTCTGAATCAACGACAGAAACTATTAATAATGTAGCGACTCCAGTCATGCGACCAATGGATACTCAACCTACGGCACCAACTACACAGCCAACAGTGATTACTCCTCAACCAGCAGTTGCACAAAATGTACAAATACAACAAAGTGGTACAGTACAATTAGCTCCAAAAGTAACGCCTATGGTCCCTCGTGTGCGCCCAGTACCAGTTCCAGATACAGCTAAAGCTTTAGAAGAACAATATAGAGCTGTGTCGCAACCACAATATGTTGTTAATAAACAAACGAATACTATGATGGAGCCGACATTGGCTATGCATAGTTTAATCAACGTACAACGCAAAACTGAGCCTGTTACCGTACAAAAGCAAGTAGATGGCAAGCAGCAAATGCAAACAACGCAAGTACAACGTACACCGATCATTGTGCAAGAACAATCTACTACACCATTAGTAGTTGCCAATACAACCACGACTAAATCAGTTATTGCCAAACGTACACTAACCATTCGTGATATTCAACGTGCTGAACGTGAGCGTTTAGCTAAATTAGCGGAAGAACAAGCTGCACAACAAGAAGCAATGCAACAACAAAGCAGTGAACAAGCGCAAGCAGTGCGCCAAATGGCAGCTGAACGAGCTGCCGAAGCACAACGCCAAGCCGCATTATTAGCGCAACAACAAGAGGCACAGCGCCAAGCAGAGTTATTAGCTCAGCAACAAGAAGCTCAACGTCAAACTGTTATCAAAGCGGAACAAGAGCGTATTGCAGCTCAACAAGCTGAGGCTCAACGCCAAGCTGCTATTAAAGCGGAACAAGATCGCATCGCTGCAGAGCAAGCCGAGGCACAACGTCAAGCTGCTATTAAAGCGGAACAAGATCGCATCGCGGCAGAGCAAGCCGAGGCCCAACGTCAAGCTGCTATTAAAGCGGAACAAGATCGCATCGCGGCAGAGCAAGCCGAGGCCCAACGTCAAGCTGCTATTAAAGCGGAACAAGATCGCATCGCGGCAGAGCAAGCCGAGGCACAACGTCAAACTGCTATTAAAGCCGAACAAGATCGCATCGCGGCAGAGCAAGCTGAGGCTCAACGCCAAGCTGTTATCAAAGCGGAACAAGATCGCATCGCGGCAGAGCAAGCCGAGGCACAACGCCAAGCTGCTATTAAAGCAGAACAAGAACGCATTGCTGCAGAGCAGGCTGAGGCTCAGCGTCAAGCCGCTATTAAAGCAGAACAAGATCGCATCGCGGCAGAGCAAGCTGAGGTTCAGCGTCAAGCCGCTATTAAAGCAGAACAAGATCGCATCGCGGCAGAACAAGCTGAAGCGGATGCAGAAAAAGCTCGTTTAGAAGCAGCTGAGGCGAAAGCAGCAGCAGAAGCGGCTGCAAAAGCTCAAGCTGAAGCTCAGCGCCAAGCCGCTATTAAGGCTGAACAAGAACGTATTGCAGCAGAGCAAGCCAAAGCAGAGCAAGAAGCAAAAGCTAAGGCTCAAGCGGAAGTTGAGGCTCAACGTCAAGCAGCTATTAAGGCTGAACAAGAACGTATTGCCGCAGAGCAAGCAAAAGCAGCACAAGAGGCAAAGATTAAAGCAGAACAAGAAGCTAAGGCTCAGGCCGAAGCAAAAGCTCGAGCGGAAGCGGAAGCAAAACAAGCTCAAGAGCCTAAATTGCCTGAATCGTATGTTAATGAACGTAATCAAGCTTCTACCAAAGGTTCTACTACAACAGGTGAAAAAAATATACTTTCACAGCCAATTGATCCACCATTACAAGCTGATACGTCTGCAAAGATCACCCTCACCTTTGATATCAATAATTACGAGTCAATGACGGGAACGGTGGATAATAAAGAGATTAAATATCGCGCATTTGAATATATCCCATATGTATCAAATCCTATCGATATTGATCAGCAGTACATAAACATTTACATACCTGAAGAGTATTTCAATAATGGCACTGTAAATGGTTATAATACACAAACAGCACCAATCTTTATGCCAAATAATGTTGGCGGTTATATGCCAAGCCAACCTATGGCACCAAAGGTAGAAAATAATAAGCCAAATAGTGCTCTCTATGCATTGTCTAGAGGTTATGTTGTTGCATCCCCTGCTACACGTGGCCGTACAAATAAAGCTTCTGATGGTAACTTCATCGGCAAAGCACCTGCAGTCATTGTAGACTTACAAGCGGCTACAGCTTATTTACACGCTAATGATGCGACTATGCCAGGTAACGCAAAACGTATTATTACGAATGGCACTAGTGCAGGCGGTGCCGTTTCCTTATTACAAGGTGCAACAGGTAATACATCTGATTACCAACCATATCTACAGGCTCTCGGCGCTGCTACTGCATCTACCGATGTATATGCATCCTCTGCTTACGCACCGATTACAAACCTAGATGCTGCAGATATGGCTTACGAATGGAGCTATAACGGTATCACATCATTTAATAAAGTAACTATGGGACAAGGTGAATTGCCTCAAGCTAATGTAGGCGGTGCACCAGCACCAATACAACGTAATGTACAACGTGTGAACTTAACGAATGATGATGTGGCATACTCAGATTTGCTTAAGAGCCACTTCCCTGACTATGTAAACAACTTACAATTACGCGATAGAACCGGCGTTATTTTAAAACTCGATAAGAAAGGTAATGGCACATTCAAGCAATATGTAAAATCTTTCATCATCGATGCCGCTAATAAAGCTAAATCTAATGGCGCTGATTTGTCTCGCTATTCTTTCTTACTATTAGATAAGAATACAGGTCTGGTGAAAGACATTGATTGGGACGCTTATAATAGTTTTACTAGTCGTTCTAAGGCACCAGGTGCATTTGACTCTAGAGCTAATGATTCTGGTGAAAACAGCCTATTCGGTACAAGCACTAGCGATACTAATCACTTCACGATTACAGCGGCACTACATGATACAACGCCTAATAATGATGTATATGTAGAAAACGCTAAAATCGTTACTATGATGAACCCTATGAACTATCTTGGTTCTCCTAGTGCAACAAACGCTAAATATTATCGAATTCGCTATGGTACAGCAGATAGCAATACATCTGTTGCCATCCCATTAATCGTAGGCACTCGTGCACAAAATCTCGGATATAGTGTAGACATGGCTACACCATTTGGTGTGGATCACGCTGGCGATTACGATTTACAAGATTTATTCAACTGGATGGATTCTATTGTAAAAAACGGTAGATAATCTATCTCGATTATAAACTTATCCCATAACGTAACAAGTCTGTAATAGCCTCCATATATGATGCTATTACAGACTTGTTTGTTATTTTTATCTTATATCGACAACAAAGGCGTCCTAAACAAGCAGGACGCCTTTATTACAAGTATTATATTGAAATGCTATTAATCTTCAGGGAATAAAGCAGTAGACAAGTAACGTTCACCTGTATCTGGAAGAATAACTACAATATTCTTACCTTTGTTTTCAGGGCGTTTTGCCAATTCTGCAGCGGCCCACAATGCAGCACCGGAGGAAATACCTACCAAGATACCTTGTGTATGACCAAAGTCTTGTGCTGTTTTAAAAGCATCTTCGTTAGCAACTTGAATAACTTCATCATAAATTTTAGTATCCAATGTTTCAGGAATAAAACCTGCACCTAAACCTTGGATTTTATGAGGACCTGGTTTACCGTTAGATAATACAGCAGAGTCTTTAGGTTCTACAGCTACGACCTTAACATTAGGATTTTGTTCTTTCAAGAAACGACCTGTACCAGTTAATGTACCACCTGTACCAACACCAGCTACGAAGATATCTACAGCACCATCTGTGTCACCCCAGATTTCAGGGCCTGTAGTTTTATAGTGAATTGCAGGATTAGCTTGGTTTACGAATTGGCCTGCTTCTACAGCACCAGCAGTAGCTGTTACGATTTCTTTTGCCTTTGCAATCGCGCCTTTCATACCAAGTGCACCATCAGTTAACACGAGTTGTGCACCATAGCCAAGCATTAATTTACGGCGTTCAATAGACATTGTTTCAGGCATTACGATAACAACCTTATAACCAAGCGCAGCGCCTACAGCGGATAAACCAATACCTGTATTACCAGATGTAGCTTCTACGATAGTACCGCCTGGTTGTAATTCACCAGATGCAACAGCAGCTTGAATGATAGCAGCAGCGATACGATCCTTTACGGAACCACCTGGGTTAAAGTATTCAAGTTTAGCTAAAATATTAGCATCAGCACCTACGCTTTCACCAAAACGAGTAGCTGCCAACAATGGTGTTTTACCAATTAATTCAACAAAAGATTTTGCGATTTTAGACATAATCAACACTCCTTATATTCGGATATTATGGATACTATAAATGGTATGTAATATATAATTATGTGTCTCTTAAATAGAGCCATCCCAATTATCATATTTTGTATCTAGTTTTGCGTATGTACCATCGATAACGTCTTGTAAGGTCACACTTTCTAGATAATCGTGAATGTAATTTTGTAACCCCGCCCAGAATCCAACGGTGCGTTCATTAATGACATCATCCGTAGATACACCTTCATCTAGAGATGCAATAATAGCCATTGATTCCTCTGTAGCCATCAAAATTTCAATGATTGTATATTCACTAGGTTTTTTAGATAAACGATAGCCGCCGTATTTACCACGAATGCTATCAACTAAACTGGCCGCTCCTAATCGAGCCACAATACCTTCTAAATATTTCTCAGATATGCCTTGTCGTTCTGCAACAGAACGTAATGACACTGGTTTTCCCTGACCTTGCTCAGCTAGATCGATGAGAACCATCAAAGCATATCTTCCTTTTGTAGAAATTCTCATGTATATTGCCTTCCTTTTTAAAAGCTAGCGTCCCTTGAACAAACATTTTATATACCTTCTATGCGAATGTATAAAACCTTGTACATCGCTAGGAATTAATTTCATTATAGAATACTAACTGTAAAAATGCAAGAGTTTATTTCCTACTTTGTCAAAAGGTTTTACGAATAACAGTATTTACCTATACTAAATGGATACACTGCGACAAAAAGACCAGCCAAAAGGCTGGTCTTTTTGCGTATAGTTTGTAGTTTGTTATATGAGGTTTACATTAGTGAATTGGAGAGTGTTTCACCATGTAATGGGGCTTACCGGTATCGTTGGAGATACGATCCGTGCCCAAGAGTTGTCATTTGAGGAGGTTGTTGGTATATCTAATACTCTTAGATTTTACCTACTAGGTCAAGACCTGGTGTTAATGTATCTTTACCTGGTTTCCAACGTGCAGGGCACACTTGGTCACCATGTTTAGCTACGAATTGAGCTGCTTGTACTTTACGAACAAGTTCTTCTGCGGAACGGCCAATACCCATATCGTGAATTTCCGCTGTGCGGATAATACCTTCTGGGTCAACCACGAATGTACCGCGGTATGCCATAGCAGATTCAGGATCGAATACATCGAAGAAATCAGCTAATTCATGTTTCTTATCAGCTAACATGTAGTATTCGATTTTATTAATACTTGGAGAAGCATCAGACCATGCTTTATGAACATATTCAGAATCAGTGGATACGGAATAAACTTCGCAACCCAATTCTTTTAACTCTGCATAAGATTCTTGTACGTCTTCTAATTCAGTAGGGCATACAAATGTAAAATCTGCTGGATAGAATACGAATACAGACCATTTACCTAAAACGTCTGCAGTGCTTACCTTTACCAATTCAGGTTTCTTGAAAGCATCAAGTGTAAATTCAGGGAGCTTCTTACCAATAATAGACATTGTGTCCTCCTTTATATTTCTAAATAACGATTACTATATGTTCTATTGATGTACCTACATCAAATCTATATCTATCTTTGTCTATATAATAACACTAATCATTTAAAATAGCAAGCATTATTTTTAAATTTATCGATATATTTTTGCAAGTTTTTTCGATACAGCAAAAAAAGAAGGAAGATACTCATTTCTGAGTATCTTCCTTCTTTTTACGTACCACAACGGACTTACTACTTATAGCGTGATCAAAAGCAATAAGTCCTGCTATATTAGCAATACCACGCCGCGTCACATGTCCAGTTGTAGACTGTTGTTTCCCCGATTTACCATATACGAACTGCTCTAATTTAAGTGCAGCTAATATAAAGATACCTATAATAGATAAAATGGATCCCATTTCTATTCTCTACTTTTTAAGTTCCAAAATCGCATCTACAAATCCACGGAATAATGGATGTGCATTATTCGGACGAGATTTTAATTCTGGATGCGCTTGTGTACCCACGAAGAATGGATGACCCTTAACTTCGATACTTTCAACAAGACGACCATCTGGAGATGTACCAGAAATAACAAGGCCTGCATCACTCAATTGTTGACGATATTCATTGTTGAATTCATAACGATGACGATGACGTTCGTATACAAGGTCTTCACCATATACTTCACGAGCTTTTGTACCCGCTTCTAATTTACATGGATAGATACCAAGGCGCATTGTACCACCTTTTTTATCTACATCCACTTGGTCACTCATCAAGTCGATAACCTTGTATTTTGCATCTTCATCAAATTCGCTAGATGTAGCACCTTCCATGCCACACACATTGCGAGCAAATTCCATAACAGCAGATTGCATACCAAGGCATAAACCGAGGAATGGAACCTTGTTCTCGCGAACATAATTGATTGTACGAATTTTACCTTCTACGCCACGGGAACCAAAGCCACCAGGAACTACGATACCATCAATGCCTTCAAATACTTCTTTAGGATCTACGGAAATATCATCGAGTTCTTCGGAATCAATCCAGCGAATGTTTACTTTAGTATCAGTTTCGATACCGGCATGGCTCAATGCTTCTGCTACGGAAAGGTATGCATCATGTAATGCTACATATTTACCTACGATAGCTACAGTAATGTCTTTGCTAGGGTTCAAGATTTTATGAACCATTTCTTTCCATGCAGTCATATCGCAAGGACGTTCTTCAAGACCCAATTTCTTAATGACAATATCATCAAGCCCTTGATCTTGCATCATCAATGGTACTTCATAGATGGAATCACACGTTTGGTTTTCAATTACGGCCGCTGGTTCTACATCGCAGAACAATGCCAACTTTTCCTTCATTTCGTCGGAAATATGTTTTTCACTGCGGCATACCAAAATATCTGGTTGAATACCAATACCGCGCAATTCTTTTACGCTATGTTGAGTAGGTTTTGTTTTTAATTCACCTGCTGCGTTGATATATGGTACTAATGTAACGTGAATATACAATACATCGTTACGACCTACATCTTTTTTGACTTGGCGAATTGCTTCCATAAATGGCAAGCTTTCAATATCGCCGACAGTACCACCGATTTCAGTGATAACTACATCAGCATTATCTTCTTTACCTACGCGGTATACATTTTGTTTAATTTCATTTGTAACGTGAGGAATAACTTGTACAGTGCTACCTAAATAGTCACCCTTACGTTCTTTATTGATAACGGACCAATATACTTTACCAGCAGTAATATTGGAACGCTTGCTAAGATTAATATCGATAAAGCGTTCATAGTGACCCAAGTCCAAGTCTGTTTCAGCACCATCATCGGTTACAAATACTTCGCCATGTTGGTAAGGACTCATTGTACCAGGATCGATATTGATATATGGGTCAAATTTTTGAATAGTTACATTAAAACCGCGGTTTTTCAATAATCGGCCCAAAGATGCAGCTGTAATCCCTTTTCCCAAGGAAGAAACTACGCCGCCTGTTACGAAAATATACTTAGTTGCCATGATGCCTCCCACCTACTACATTTTTTCCGGAGCGGAAATACCTAAAATACCCAAGCCTTGACGAAGTACAAGAGCAATCGCTGTGATTAACCCAAGACGAGCTTGTTGCAATGATGGATCTACGCCAATGATACGACCTTGACGATAGAAGGAGTGGAACATACTTGCCAAATCGTATAAGTAACGAGCAATACGATGAGGTGCACGATGTTCGGCAGATTGAACAACCTCTTCTGGATATTCAGCTAATTTTTTAATTAATTCTAATTCCATTTCACTTGTAAGCGTTGTGAAATCAGTTTCACTATAATCACCAAATGCAATGCCTGCTTCACGCACTTGGTTGTAAATGCTGTGAATACGAGCATGAGCATATTGGATATAATATACTGGGTTATCATTACTACGAGATTTAGCCAAGTTAATATCAAAATCAAGTTGGCTATCTAGAGAACGCATCAAGAAGAAGTAACGAGATGCATCTACGCCAACCTCTTCAATCAATTCATCTAATGTAACGCTATCGCCGCTACGCTTAGATAATTTAACGAGTTGTCCATCGCGGAATAACGCTACCATTTGTAACAACAATACAGTCAATTTATCTGGGTCATAACCAAAGGCTGCCATAGCCGCTTTTACACGACACACATAACCATGATGGTCAGCGCCCCAAATGTCGATCATTTCTTTAAAGCCACGATCATATTTATTGCGATGATATGCAATATCTGCTGCCAAATATGTAGGCACACCATTGTCACGGATGACTACGCGGTCTTTATCATCGCCATAATCAGTTGATTTCAACCACAAAGCGCCATTCTTTTCATACACCTTGCCAAGAGCTTTCAAAGCCTCTACGGAGTGATGAATTTCATCAGTTTCATGAACCGTACGTTCAGAGAACCAATTATCGAAAGTAACACGGAAATTGCTTAATGTTTCCTCTAAGCGAGCTAATTTTTCTTTTAAGCCCTCTTCTTTAAACAATGCTACACGATCAGCTTCGTTCATAGCATTTAATGTATCGAAGCCTTCGCGTTCTGCAATAGCTTTTGCAGTCTCGATAATATCAGGACCACGGTAGCCATTTTCAGGGAATACGAGAGCCCCTTCTGGAATATCGAATTCAGGCATAGAACCATCTTCGTTGCGCTTAGGTGGGAACACTAATGTAGCACCTTGCAACTCTTGGAAACGGTACTCAATGGAGATAGCCATATTATCGATTTGGTTACCTGCATCATTGATGTAGTACTCGGATTGTACATTATAACCTGCTGCACGTAACAAGTTTACAAGTGCACTACCATACGCAGCACCACGACCATGACCGACATGTAACGGACCTGTTGGGTTCGCACTTACGTACTCTACTTGAATCGTATCGCGTGCACGCAATGGTTGCACACCGTATTGATCACCAGCATTCAAGATAGCTTTCAAGGTATCATACACCATATCGGATTTTAAGAAGAAGTTGATAAAACCTGCACCAGCTACTTCAGCACGTTCAAGCCAATCAAAATCCATATGACTAATCAAAGCCTCTGCAATAGCACGAGGGTTTTGACGAGCCACACGAGCGGATTGCATAGCAATGTTCGTAGAAAAATCGCCGAATTCCTTTTGAGGTGGCACTTCTAGAACGATTTCTGGATATTCCCCAGCTGGCAAACCACCACTATTAATCGTTTCTTGTAATGCCTGTTCAATCCCCGATTTCAGGATTTCCTTCATGTCCATGCTCTGTATCCTCCCGCACGTCTATATCTAACTGATTATAAAATTGCCATTCACCTTCTATGGAAATATCATATCCGAGATGAACACGACCCGTTCCATTGTGAAAGTCTACTGTTAATTCATGTGTTTTTACGGCCATGTGAAGATCGCCTAATGGCGTTTCATATGTGGACTGGCGTTCCTCACCGCGAATGTATTGATGTCGCATATTCACAGCACCAGTACGCAAAAGAACAATGGAATCTTCGTAAATCTTGATGGTCGTCTTAACTCCTTCAAGACCTGTTACGCTCGATTCTTCATAGCGAATATATTGGACTCCGTTCTTTTCATGTGAAGTACCTGGAGAAATTAATTCCACCACGGTATCCTGCCCATCTATATCTCGTTGTACACTTTTTACGGATACTAGAACCCGCTTCATGTTTTTCTCCTCCATGGTCATAACATATCAATATATTATACTCCAATTCACTATGGATTATCAATTATTTCACAATTATTATTATACTTGCAACTAATATTACTTGCGGTAAATATTACTTCTCATATTTTACCACATTTTACAATTAGAATTTGACGAATATTTGACGAAACAAAAAAGAGGGTAGCAATTAAGCTACCCTCTAATACGTTTAGTCTAATTCAATTAATCGGTGTAGTTCGCCATTCACAAACCACATTTCACATGTTACGTTATCACCATCTTTAAGAGTTGCCATATATAACCCCTCTTTGTTTGGTTGAATATCTTCTGCGAATTGATGTGTTTTTCCGTTAAATGTAAATACTTGTGCCATTGTGTTATTCCTTTCAGTTATAAAGTAATAGTTTACAACTGTCAATTAACAGTTGTTTGTTGCAATCCGTGCAACTCGGAGATAGTTAGATCACCATTCCTTTACTGTGTAAAGTGCGCTAGCGCCCTCTAAATGTTGTCCATTGAAATGTGTTAATACTTCAAATTTACCAGCTTGATAGCCTATAGTTTCATAGGCTTTATTATCTATCAAAGTAACACCAGCTTTTATCTTGTGTCCTTTGTTTAGATTGATTTTGTACACATCAACTTTTTGTTCATCGGTGTTAGCAACTACTGCGGTTCTATCAGATTTTTCAGTAGCCACTTTTGGTAGGTTAGGGTTGCTATGTGCAATATCCTGTTTTACCTGTTCTGCTGCAACTTCAACTGTCGGTGCTTGCGTGTAGTATGTCGCCATCGGTTGAGTTCTTTCCTTTTTGGAAATCACTTCCTGTGCTTCTTGTTCAGTAACATGAATTGCTTTTGACAATTCTTGAGGTGATTTAGCCTGCTCTTGTGTAACAATAACAGGTTTTTCTAATTGTTTTTGTTTGTGATGATATATCCATACACCTACAATAGCGATAAAAACGCATAGGGCAATCGCTACGGCTAGTTTGTAGTGTTCCTTGATAGTTTGTACCAACTTACTAATTAACATGGCTTACACCTCGTTTAATTCATTTTGTAGCATTTCCAACGCTCTAAATTTTTCATCGGCGAAACGTTCATTTAAGTTATCACGCAATGCACTATTATTCCATGCAGTAGTCATACATACATCATAGATGCAAGCGATGATGTCATAGTCAAAGCGTTTATCATCAACATATGACAAATTAGGCAATTCTAAATTTAAGGCCTTTTCCATTAACTTCAATGCATCGTAGAACATATCAATGATATTACCTACACCATATTGTACTGTTCTGCTCCATATCACATCTTTCAATGTGTCGGAGTGTTTATCCACATGGAACATGTTATCTTGTAACAATTTACACGCTACATCATAGTATTTAGCCTTGATGTAGTCATGTTGCATTTGTGCAAATCCTTGTCTATCAATCGTTCCGAGTTCTTTCCATTGGTCGATAAACTCATCACTATTGATTTCGCCACTATCCACCAATGTTCTTGCGTAATCTGTATAAAATCCGCCTTGCCGTAATCCCCAACCCAGAAATTCATCAACGCTCCCGCAATTACTAGCTAATTGATATGTGCCATAAGAAATACCGCCTGCATCATTAACCCCACTTGATACACAAGCAGGGTCGCCATTACTTTCATATACTGCACTCAAACTCCCTAATTCATTCATTTCTCTAACTCCTTTTTTTCAACAACACTACCCTCATTAATATATTGGGAACGCTTAACACTACCATTAGCACCAATATAACCGCTTAACGCACCGACTATCACACTTGCCAAATCCTTTTGTTCAAGATAAATAGTCATAATTAGTGCAGCGGATAATGCTATCAATGTTACGGTGTCCTCATAGTTAATCTTCATTTAATCGCTTCCTTTACCGATTTAACGAAATCAATCACTTGTTTAAATAGCCCTATCGCACGTTTAAACCACCTCGTTTCTACTAATTCGAGTTCTATCATATTTTCTACGCACGATGCCAATTCGATAAATATAGGTATCAAATACAGCAATGTACATAGAAATACATCTACACGGCCCAATACAGGTACTACTACATCAGGCAATGTTAATAGAATGAATGCCAACAAAAAAAGCCACGGATAGGATTTGACTAATTTCTTAGTCATATCCGCTCGTAGCTTGCCACTTACTAAAAATCGTTTAGGTTTTCCGTTAATTTCTACTACCGCCCAACCTCTCCATAGGATAGCTAGTATAGTATTTTTGATTGTAACTTCTCTCTTTGTTGCTAGGTTGTAATTCCTTGCTTCCGCTAATACTCGTAAAACTGTATCTATAAACACAAGAATAACTGTTGTGAATATAGCCAATGATATGCGTACCGCTTCACTCACATTAAACACCTCGTTAAATATTGGAATAAAGATTTCTATCATACTAATCTCCCTGTCTTGATATTTTAAACCAAGTTCTATGGTTCCCTTGTGTGTTATTTTGATTAAATAAAACCTGATTATCGCTGGTTACAGTTAAAAATACTTTCTTCCCAATAGCGGTTCTATGAACAATTATTGCGTTCAGTCCTCTAGGTATAACAAACGTTCTTGTTGATGTGCTTGTTGTATTGAATTCAACCAAATACCTACCTTTTGGTAGCCATACAGTAAATCGTTGTTCAAAGCTACTGTAATCATGTTCATAATATATTGGTTCGAATAATATAGGGTTTTGTTGCACATAATACTTAGTATTATCGATAATAACATACATATTATTATCAGATGGCTTTTCTGTAGATAACCTAGCGTAATAAGACTTGTCGCTCATTGCAACTTTTAAATATTTACTATTCCCTATATCACGGATCTCATCGGTCATATTAAATGAACCTGTACTAGCACCACTTATTGTAATATTAGCCATTTACACCCACCTCAATTGTACCTTTATTACTCCACAATTGAACACGGCTATTCAATGATGTTTGTACTCTCCCCCAAGAACCCCATTTATCAGCCATGAAAGTACGATGATAGGTTTCACCATTTAATGTATGCAACGTATGGTCGATTAGTTTACCATCACCAAAGTTAAGTACAATCAGCATACCTTGTTTGTGCGAACGTGGCGGATTATTAGCACCACCATCGAAATTGATTTCATAGCACCCTTGTGTTGTGAGTGTATTCCAATCTGTTACAGTATCCAATTTAGAGTACGGAAAACCAAATGAACCAGCCTCATCCTTTTTAACAAATGTTTCATCGGCTTTGGCTTTACTATAAATAGCCGTTCCATAATGCTTAGTGGTTAATACTGTGCTACTATCTGTGCCGTCATAGTGTTTTAAGATTGTACCTGTCAAATATACAGGAACGCTAGGGTCTCCCAATTCCACCGCATCAGATGTAGATACTTTACCAATACGCACACCATGTCCATCTGTCTTTTTCCCCTCTAGCAAAATGTTATTGTTGAGTACAATCGCACCGCTTACATTACCGCCTGTGAGTTTTAAATAATCCAGGCTTGCCAATCGAGCCGTATTGATTGAGTTTTGATAATCTCTGTTTGGATCACCTACATAAATATCTACTTGATGCCGTTTACTAGGCTTTTCAGTTAGTACCGCAAAATAGAATTTGCCGTTGCAGTATGCTATATCTTCGATTTCAGTAGTTCTGTTAATTTCGATAATCTGTTTAACTGTGCCAAATGGTGTACATTCTACCAAACTACCGAGCGTTGCACTCATGATGCATCCGTTAAGCATTAATGCACCATTGTTATTGAAATCATCATATTGGTAGTCGATTTGATATGTTTTCATTTTCTTGAAATCATCATTGTACAAGTTGACTTCACGTAAGCGTTGTTGACCGCTAATTGGTACGATACTTACATAAGTTCGTGTGATAGGATCATATCCAATATTAAATACACGCTCATTCAATGTGATAGTCTTTTCAAATGTCATTGTATCCGCATTAAATACAGATAAGTTATTACCATTCTTTAAGCCATTAGCAAGGTAAATCTTATTTGTGTATTTGTTGTAGCACATAGTGTTACAATGGCCCATACGTTCTGGGTCGCTAAATTTATACGTACCTACAATTTCGAATGTATCTGGATTGAGTTCGTATAAATTTTGTTTTGTACCATCACCATTGATGCATGCTAACACAAACACATTCTTTTTATCGTTGTAGGTAAAACCTTGACATTGGTTAACCTCATCACCATATTGGATGTTTTTAACAAATGCGATATTAGATGCACCTTTAAGCATTGGTGTTTCGGTTGGATAGAATGGCTTGATATTGCTATATGTTCCCATATCCATAACACTATCAACAGTATCAAACGAAACATGTTCATTCACTTTGTAGATGCCATTAGGGATTAACAATATTTTGTTTTTCAAATTATCATTAGCACGTTTGAATGCTGCCGTATCATCGGCTACACCATCACCAACTGCCCCAAAGTCTTTAACAGATACGATGCCATATAGGCTATCTTTAGGAATAAACTTTGTATCTGCTTCGGTCTTGGTAATCAATCCACCGCCATTAGGCAAGGCGATTTGTTCCGATTTACTAGCTGCGACTTCTGCACGTTTCGCCGCGTCTGTTGCTTTAATTGCGTTACTTGCGATTGATGTTTGTTTATTGTCGATGTCGGTTTTTAAAGTTCGTGCTTGGCTCACCAACTCATTAATATCACGCTTATCAACTGTGGTTTGTCCTGCATATGCTTTTGCATCTGCCACTAGCTTTTCTGCTTTTACTACATTAGCACTCGATGTATCAAGTGCGGTATTGCTAGTCGCTAGTTTATCATCGACCGTACGGCTTAATTCTGTTATTTCACCGCCTAGCGTTTTTATCGTTTCTGCATTAGCGTTAATAGTATCGCTTTCCGCTTTGATTTTTGTATACGCATCTATAGCATCATTTGCTGCCTTTGTAGATGTATCTACAATTTTACGAGCAACTGTTGTTGCATCCTCATCACTACCTACACGGATTAATAAGGCTCGGTTCATTTTCTCCTGCATTTCTTGCAAAATCAATGTTACCTTATCTGTCATGTGTTCGATATTTTGGAAAGGGTACTCATCGGGTAAATCTGTATCTTGTTTAATTGGTGTTCTACGTTCAAGAATAATCTTGTGCGTATTGTCTAATGGATCACCATCAGCAGGATATGTTAAAGTTTTGTTTTCTTTATCATAATCTATATTGCCTGTTTGTACGCTTTCTGTGCCGTCTGCATCCACCATGATTAAGGCTATATCTTCAATCATGTAAAAGTCATACGGCCATATCCATTTCTTATTCACTCCATCACATTGATAAACTACACTAGGTTTATTGACCTCTGGTATCATATTTGTTCCCCTTTCTAATTAAACAGGACTACCCATAATTGAGTAGTCCTTATTTATTAATGTTTATTTTGCTTTTTTTCCTTTTGTTTTTCTTTCTTAGATTTCAATCGTTTATCAAAGATGACGGAATATAGCAAATCTTCGAGCTCTGCATCTATATCCGTTAAACCGTATTTTGCAATTGTCATGACGCCATCGGTTAGTGTATTGCTTAACCCTGTCATAGAATTGGCAAATTGTAGTCCTGCACGTCCTACGTCCGTCCAATCCTTTTTACTACTATTCACAGCAGTAAATATATCATCGATTTTATCGATTACCGCATAGGATAACGGCGACGTTCCACGATTGTATACCTTTTCGCCCAACATTCTATTCATAGCTTGTGTGATACCCTCACGCACGAACGGTACGCCCATGACGCTTTGATTTACAAATTCTTTAGTTAATGACTTAGCTACTTTTGTAGGGTCATCGTCATCATCGCTACCAAAGAGATTATTATATATAACCATGATTACAGCTTGCATAAATAGGTCATAGAAGATTACACGAGCGAATTTCTTGAAATCCCCTCTATCTTTAAATGCATAGAATCCGTCAAGTTGCATATTCCATAGTGTGCCAGCATACGTGTAGAACGTAGTCGCAAAATTAGCGATAGTCCCTTTGTTACGTTGTATGCCTGCTTGGTCTTTAATATCACCACTACCAAATATATCAATGATAGCCTTATCAGCTAGTTCAATTGCTCGTTGGTCTGCCCACTCTAAAGATATACCCTCTTTTTGTACAAGTTTAGAATATTCCACATCGTATACATCTTTCCAAATCGGAACAGAAAGCATTAGATCCGTTTCAGAAAGTAGACTGTAACCCCAACTATTAATAGCATCACGGGCCTCGCCTAATTGTTCCATGGTGTAACCGCCTACAGATTTACCATCAATCGTAAATCCTTTACCGCCGATTTCTAAACCTCTACGCATATCCTTATCAAGTGTTTGTGCACGCTCACGGAGCATTACGGATTTTCCTAATACGAATTCATAAGTTTCGTTATACCGTCCAGAACCTCGGCCATATACGCCTACACCTGCACGATATAACGCACGCATTACTCTTGCTGCGCCTAATTGTTCCATAGCCACAGGAATATTCGCCACGTTTTGGATAGCTACACTTACCTTGCCTGCCATAACAGCAGATGAGATATTACGCTTAATCGTTTGCATCATATTGTCAAATTCGGTTAACCGAGATACTTCCGTTGTCCATTGGTCTCGTACCCATTGGCGCAAGTATTGGTACTCACTAGCACCGAGTTTATTTGTAATATAGTCAGCAAATTCTTTACGATTAATTAACGTATTTACATCCGTAACCGCCTCACGCATCGTAATGTGATTGATGCTTTCTGTAATTGCACGAGGTATTACATCTAAAGACAATAACAATTGTTTATCTTTCACCTTATCAAGACGTGATTTAGTAGCACTCATGCCATAACCAAAGGTAGCATTACTACTCATGAATGATTGTGCTATATCTTCCATTTCATGATTAGAAGATTTACCGCTAGTCTTAGGGTCGTACATTATAGGGTAATATTGCCCCTCTATGGTACGTCCGCCGATTCTAAATGTAATTCCTTCTTCTTTCTTTAATGGATTACCTGTCATGCGTTCTTGTACTGCACTACGTTCTGGATAAAATGAGTTGATTTGCTCCCATTCACGGATAATAAATTCCCAGTCTCTATCATCGAGTACGTCTTGGAATAGTCGTTCTATTTCAACCTCAGTGGCTTTTACGGTCTCTATAGCACGTTGTCTATTACGTTCTGTCCCCCAATTCAAGGCTAGGGCCATAACTTGCTCTTTAGTGAGGTTTCTTGCATCCCCTACTTGATAGCCTCGTTCGTTACGGATTTTATAGAGTTCCTTACGAGAATATAATGCTACGTTTTTAGCTAGGCGCATCGTTTCACTTTCAAGACGTTCGTTGAAATGTTGCCGTGCACGGTTAATAGTATCGTAGATATACATTTCAGCAGGGCCACCCTTGCCACCATCTAAACGGCGCAAGATGGTTTTAATTTGTTGTAACGATTCAACGAAGTTAGCCATCTTATTGAATATAGCGTTTTTAGTAGTCTTGCTATTTTCAATGTTGAAAGTGCTTTCTTCTACTTCGCCAAATGTTTCAATAGCCTTATCAAGGATATCACGTTCTACATAATCAATAGATAAAGGATTGCCGTTTTCAGTTAAAAAGCTATTATGCTCATATTCCCTACGTCCGTTTTGATACATGCCAGTCATTAATTCTTCGAGCATGTTCAATTCATTAACGGTTAAGGTAGCGAATGTACGAGGTGATTTAGCATTAAAAATACCGCTTACAGTATCATCCATACTAATTAATGTATTGAATCCTGCTATACCTGCGTCTGGGTCAAGTCGATTAGTAATAACCGTTTCATCAAATCCATCTGTAGGCATCAATCCATCACGCTTAATCAACCCCATTTGGTACATCATATGAGTATAGAAGTACCGCAATTGAGGGTCTAGCATTACAGGGTTTTTCGCACGAGTAATGCGTGCATTTTGTTCTAACAATTTAGTACGTAATTTCTTGATACGTTGTTGATTTTCAAATGCCACTCTAGCCCTTGCTTGATTCATCATTTGAGATTGTTTATGCTCTAATGCTTCCTCTACCTTATTAACGGCTAATGCTCTATCTGCATTCTTACCATCTCTGATTGCTTGATTTTGGTATTTCTTATATTGGCTCGCTTGTGCCAATGTCAAATCACCTAATTCAGCACGGGCCTTATTCATGTATTTAGGAATAGTGCCAAACCCACCATCACGGATTGCACGAACAGCATTAATGCGTTCTTGTAACTGTGCTTTCAATTTCTCTATTTTATCTTCGGCTTTGTCGAGTTCCTTAGAAGTAGAGTTCAATTCTTTAGCTACTTTTGCATTATCCTGTTTGATTTGTTCCGCTTTAGTAATTGCCTTTTCAATCGGTGCTAGTTCCGCATCAAGATTTTCTCTATTAGGGTCTAACCGCTGCAATTTATCCAATAGTTGCCAATTGTTAGCCAAATCCTTATTAGTATATTGCTTAATAAGTTTAGCCTCTTCTTCTGTAAGTGCCATTTGACCTTGGTTAGATAATAGCATTTCTTCCGCTATTTGCTCATTGGATTTTCCGATATTGTTGACCTCAACAAATTCGGATCTTGCGTGTTCCATCTCTTGCTTAATAGCATCTTCAAAGGTGGCCCCTGTTTCTTCTATTTCTGCTTTCTTTAGGTTTTCGATGTTGCCGTATTGAGTATTAACCAACGCTGCATCGCCAATTGCAAGATATCGTTGATGTTCTTTGTAGATAGGATATTCTTCGATTAATCGTTTTTCTATTGCAGTTTGTACATCGTATTTTACATCTTCCCATTCTTTAATAGGTCGATTATCTAACTCTTTCATGTACTTACGCATTACACGTTCTTTTGCTTTTTCTTTAATGTCAGCAATGTAGCCTTGTACTCGTGCTTGTTCACTTTCGCTCAACTGTTGATACAATTTTGTATTTTCAAATTGCTCTAATGCTTGCTCATGTGCGTAGTTTTCAATGTCATCTTGTGTGGCTATCATACGTGCCATTATATCTTTAATGTCAGATGGTACTTCGCCGCCTAAACGTTGCACACTACGATAAATACGAGTTAACCATTTAGAGAATTGACGGAATACTCGTTGTAATCCTTTTGTTGGTGCTTCACCACTTCGTAAATAGCTTTCCCAACATCTTGCGAATTTCTCATGTGCTTTGGTGTTATCTACGTTTTCGCCATCAACCCAACCGCTCCACTCTTTGAGTGTGTTCCAATCATCAAGTAATTGTTTAGGTGCATTGTCCATAGATGCTAATTTTTGAATATCATCAAAGAATACATGGCCCATTTCGTGCAAGAATGTACTTCTATCAGCGGTTTTGAAAATGCTGATAATACGTTCGCCATCACTCATGATTTCGGTCATGCCATTAACAGATTGGTTGTACTTTTCAATAACTTTGATTGCTTTATCATCGAACACTACAAAATTATGACTAAGACCATGTTTGTATTTAATCCCTTTTATACCTAACTCGTTTAATTTAAGAGATGCGTTTTTGTCACCACCTAAACGTTCTGACAAATCATTATAAAATTCCTTACCAGTTTTATTAATGTCAGTCAGATCTAATTGTTTTATTTTGTTTAAAACATATTCCGACTGTTCGTTAATTGGTTTTGAGTAATCTAACATTGTGTCTGTATCTGGAATTTCAACATTATATAGTGTTGGCTTGTAAACAGAAGTTACTTCAAAACTATCAATATTATCAATTAGATATGAAATTTTCGAAACAATATCATTATAAAAAATATAATGTTTCTTGTATCTGTTCTGCAACTCCTCAATAACATCAAATAGGTATTCTTTATTCACTCGTTTGTTATCAGATTTAGCTTTGGTTTTAGCATCGTTTAATATAACAGTTGCCATTCGTTCAAACTTATTATCAACAAGTGTTGGTAGTTTATTAATAGTAAATTTACTATTTTGTGTTATAAAATCTAAAACACCATCTAATTCATTCAGATTTTTAGTAACTAAATCTAAATTACTTTGTTCAGCATCTCTATTGAGAATCAACCGATTTAATAGGCTTTCTTTATTATTCTCTACATTAATGCCACCAAATATCTGCTCTATAACAGGAACATACTCAATTGGTATATCATTACCATTTAAAGTAAATTTATTTTTGGATTTACGCTCTACTTTATATTTTTCAGCTACATTTTTGTTTTCAGTAAAATATAACCCCCAACCAAATGCTTGTGCTCCTAAACCACCACCGATACTACCTAAATCAAATTCATCAAAGTTATATGGTGAACCATGCCATGCGGATTGATAAAAAATATTACTATTTGCATTTCTGTAGTTGCTTAAATCTTTTTCATTTGGTATACTTTTATTAAAGTAACCACTAGATTGGTTTACTTGGTAAGGCAATTGGAGCCCGTTCCTCGTAAACCATCTAGTGGTTTTTTGTTCGTTAATATATAATGGCGGATTATTTTTATCTGCAAAATTATTATAAAACCACGTGTTTGCACTAGCATTATCTTTAGGATAAAAAGATTTTATTCTATTAATTGTAATATTCTTTGCAACATTAGTTGATAATTCCAAAGCAACAACACTTTGCTTTTTGTTGCTATCTGTAATTTCTGTCATAATCACAATTGAACCATTAACTGTTTTAGATGGAAAAATTGCAATCGGATCTACCAATGCACTCGGTAATTGTTTCCACATTTTGTTAGTAACTGTCTTATGTTGATTGTTTTTGCCAGCACCTGTTTTCATATTAAAATATTTAGAAACATACATTTTAATTGGCAAATCCTTAACACCTACGAGTTGCAGTACAGCTGGAGTATCCATAACTCTAATTAAATCAGATTTTTTATAAGATGAAATATTATCTATAATTCTACTCCACTTTTTCTTATCAATACTTAATTTAAGTCTTGCACTTTGATTTAATTGATTATACCCTTTTTGTTTTTCTAAAACTGCATCCATTTTGATACGCACACTATCACGGAAATAATCCATAGCGGTATAACCGCCTTTGCCCTTTTGTCGCATATATTGTGCCATTACATCAGCATGTTGTGCCATCAACAACGCATTAGCTTTTGCCGTTTCACGTTGTTTTCTATCGGTACTTTCGCCAATCGCTTTAACTACTTTGTTGTACACTTCATAGCCACTCTTGGATAATTGCATTCGTAACGCTATATCGTTATCGGCTAATGTAAAAATCTTATCGTGCAAGCGTTCAAGACTTTCAATTTGTTGTAGCGTATGTTCCATATCAGCATGATGGATATTGCTTTGGTTAAGCGCTTCCGTATTATCAGCAAATGCAGTTTGTGCTTTTGCTACGCTTGAATGAAATGCTGCACGTCTGCGTTCTGCGTTCGTGCGTGGTGCTTTACCGCCATTGTTAGACTTGTAATCAGTCAACCATTGTGGCTCTACACCGCTTGCCGTAGCTTCTTTAATATCATTGTCCATGTTGTCAAAGTCGCTTGCGTAATTTTCACGATAGTCTTGTACCAAGTTTTTGTACAAGTTATTATACGCTTGCTTAACCTGTGTAGGATTAGCAAATACTTGGTCTAGCACTTCACGATCTACATCGCTTGCATCTTCAAATTCATCACGGATAATGCTTTCCTTAACTCGTGCTGCTTTCTTTTCGGTAGCATCAACTAGGTTATTATTAAAGGCTTCCACTTCCGCTTTTGCACGTTCTAGGGTTTTCATAGACATACCGCCACGAGTAAAGTATGTACTTTCCTCTAGCGCTTTTACAGTTTCTTCCGTCAAGCCACCGCTTAATTGTGCATACTTTCCGATTGGTACAGGAATATCTGCATTAGCTTCAATGCTCTTCGATACTTCCTCTTGCGTTACCAAACCACTATCAATCATGTTCTTAATAGCTTGTTGCCCTTGCTCTGTTTCTGCCATTTCATTGACATTTACATATGCAGTAGATACACCTACATTATCGCCCTGTGCTTGTACAATCTTTCCGTACAGTTCAGGGTTTTCTTTTGCCATTTTATTTGACGATGCATCTTGTTTCAATGCTTGCATGATAGCATTACCATTTCGATTTTGTTCTGCCATGATTGCGTGTTGTTGTTCTTCTGGTGTTAGCTTTTGAAATTCGTGAAAGGCTTTCATAGTGTGGATGCCACTAATACCGCCACCAATTGCACCTAAACCAATAACTGCAGGTAAGGCTTGTAACATTGCACTTCCTGCACCTACTGCCATATCACCTATGGAATATACTCCCTCAGTGTCATTAGCATTACGGTATAGGTTATGTTGGAATTTTTCATTGATGTCTTGCAAGCCCTCTTCGACTAATTCAGAACCGCCAGCCTTAACAGATGCTTTGGCCATTTGTGCAACAGTAGTGCCAATGCCCCTATTAAATGTTGCGATTGTATCACTTGTAGCACCTTGTAATACTTTCGACATAACCGCTTTAGGCGCTACTTTACCTATGCCTTTAATCATGAAACGTGTGGATGCCATTTCAATACCTGTATCAACTGCAGCGTATGTCATAGCGTATTTATAGGCTTCATCATTAGAGTATACTTTATTGCCATTTGCATCACGTTTATTAATGAGTTCTAGGTATTTGTTACCGAATGACATTTTGTACATTTCATAGGCCATGTCAGCACCGCCACCCCATTTAGCACCAGTTACTGCGCCTGCGCCTATACCTACACCATCGGTAGTTAAACCACCAATTACCGCACCGATTGCACCGCCTATGATTGCACCTGTACCGCCTTGTTTACCCATCATGTATGCTTGTGCTGCCGTTTGTCCGAATACTTCTTGTAATGGATTAGTCCCGTCAGGTGTTCGGTAGTTGCGCAAGTTATTTTGCAAGCGTTCCATTTCTGATGTTAATTCGTTAATACGTTCAGGGTCTTTTGTATGTGCCAATTCAAAACCAACATCACCTAACTTCATCTGATCGTTCATCGACCAAATACCTTGTTGAATTGCATCAAACGTAGATTTCGTAGCACGAATTGATTGTAGATTGTTGATTGCTTGTAATTGTTCAGCTTGTGAACCATATTTTACTTTATACAGTTCAGGGAATTCATCGTATATATCTTGTAATACTGCGCCACGTTCAACTCGTCTTGATAAATAATCAGCACGTTCAAATGCTTTATCATCACCACGCATAATTACATCAGGGTCAATATCTAATACTTTCCCCATTCTAATAGCTTCGTTATAACGTAAGGTATCATTATTGTATAGAAATAATCTATCCGTATTACTAACAACACTTGTAGGAAGTACTTTTTGTAATGACTGTCCTAATGGTTCTAACCCTTGATATGGATTGTCCGCTTTACCAAATGGGTAATAAGTGGTTGTACCATCAGCATTAGTTTCTTCCATTGTGCGTGGTGTATTTGCAATAGCCTTAATCGCATTAATAGCGTTATCAACTACTTGTGCAGTTGTATCTATCCCTGCCCCTATTGCATTACCTACTTCTGTAAAACCGCCAGTAGGTTTAGATTGAACACCAGCACTAGCACTAAATGATGGCGATGTTTTAACATAACCATTCTGTACGGCTAGTGCTTCTTGCCGTTCTTGTTCAAGTGTTTGTTTAGCCATTTTTAATCTCCATTATCGTTATATCTTCTTTGCATGTTGTTATACACGCTTTCGTAAATATCTCTTGTCGAGCCATCTTGATATGTTACACGCACATAATGGTTGCCAACAGGTTCAACATGCACAATACCCATCGCTCTATTACTTGCAGCACTAATAGGTGCGCTATAATCATCACCATCACCGAAATATGGTTTTTCTGTACTTCGTAATGTTTGTGTTGCTAATGCGCCCTCAAATATATCATGCATTTCTGCTTCTGTAGGCGCTCTACCATGCTTGCTTTCAAAGTCAGCTTTACGGCTTAACATTTCTTGTTTAACACCATATTCAAAACTTGAACGCAATGATTTGTCAGCAGGCAACGCACTTTGAATTTCGCTATCATAAGGTGTTAAATCAATTTTGTTAGCCTTTAATCGGTTATCGTTCGCTTCGAGTAATACTCCATCAAAGCTATCATCAACAACTTTATCAGGGTACATTCGTTGTGCGTGTGCTAGTGTTTCTTCGTATGTATGAGTTTCAGCATATTTTTTTAACTCAAACTTTTGTTTTGCATTTAATTTAAGGCCTTTTTCATACATAGAATCAAGTTTAGGTCGCATTGATGCTTCTGTACCGCTCCACGCTTCCTTTTCCATATCGGTCTGTGCGCCTGCTGCTTGTGCGTGTGCGTAAGATGATGCACCTACATAATCGCCTTTTGCTATTAATTGGTTATATACAATTTTAGCTGCCGTAATTCTATCTTTAGCTTGCTTGGCTTCGATGTTCATTTGCATTGTCAGCCATCCTTTATAATTTTCACGGCCTTGTTTAACCGCCTTTTCAATCTGATCTTCAGAATAAACAGGTTGACCGCCTTTAGTCATAGGTGCATTGCGCATTAATGCTTTATAATGTTCTGCACCTGCGCCATAATATCCACCTGCTTTTAGCTTGTCAGCATATTCCTCTACGCTCTGTGCGTTGACTGCACCATTTGGCTTTATGTAGTGTTCAATCCAATCATCCACAAACTCTTCATCGGAATTATACATTTTGTAATAATTCGTTCCATCTTCAGGTGGTTGTTTGTTCTCTTCTCCATTAGGCTCTGATTGAGTTAGCCCTGCGTAGTTATGATTTTCTCTTGCTAATCTACTAAGTTCGCCACCATCTGTACCCTCTGCATATAACTGCCTATATGCAATTTCTGTATTGATACCATACTTATTATGTGCATATTGTGCTAGCTTCCATAAATGTTGATTAGCACCAACACCTGACTGCATGGCTTCCTTATTCTTAGCTTCCATTTGGGAACGTATACGTGAACCCATAATGTCCATACCACGATTTACATCATCGCCTGCAGCCAATCGAATTGCGCCGAAATCGTTTTCATTGTTAGCGATTTTATTTATACCCATTTGTTGGTACATTTTCCTGTATGGTGTTAATACATTCTCACTAGCAAGCCCAGTTAATGCAGTCAACTGCTTATCCAATGTTTCTGAATTATTATCAGCAACAGTTTTGTCTAATAAGGTTTTAGCATTAAGATCATAATTTTGTTGTTTTTTAGATGCTATTTGTTCATCATCAAGCCCTAATTGCTTACCAGTTGCTTCTATTAAATCGCCTGTTAATGTTAATGTTTTCATTTGTTGATTAACATCATTCGTTTGTAACAGATTGTTATTCAAGTTATTGATTTGATTTTGTGTAGCAGTGCTTAATGCATCCTCGTACTGACCTCTCATGTACCTAGATATACCATCTAAATCGTTTGTTTTTGATGTTTCAACCGCTTTATTGAAAGCGTTTACCGCATCAGTTGTACGTAAGTTATATTTAGCAGCAAGTTCGCTTTGGAATTTCTGTGTACTTTCAAGGTATGTAGGTAGTATTCCTTGCGCATTCATACCTTTTTGGTACATTAACCCTTTATCTTTATCAAATTTTAATTCAGTTACTTTTTGATTAAATTCATTAATAGCATTTGTAGCATTGATATAATCTTTTTGTTTATCGATTTCAAGCCAAGTTTTAGATGCATCATCCAATGCTTTTGCAAATGTGTTAATTCCGTTTTGGTTAACACCATATGCTTCCGCATTGATCGTTGGTCTAAACTCACCATTAACTGTATTCAATCTTTCATTTTGTTCATAATTAACTAATTTCATAGTTACCTGCCGTTAAAAGTCCAAACTTTCTTAACTGTTTTAACTGGTCTTTCTGTTACACCATTTACATCACCGCCATATTGAGTTGTGTATTTACCACCTGCATATTGTTGTTTCATCCCATATATACTAGATGCACCACTCAAGATAGTACCGAGCATTTGCAATCGCCCTTGCGTTTTAGCATTAGATGCAGCCGCTCTTGCACTACTAGCTTCATTGCGATAATTAACCCCATTAAGATATTCATTGTAGATGCTATTGTTTTTGCTAGTTTCCCAATTGTTAATATCCTTGTTGTATTCATCGTAGCTACTAGCCATTAATTGTAATGGTGTACCACTCATGGATAACCCTGTAGCGCCTGCTTCTGCCGTATTCTGACCTGCAATCAACCGCATTTTATTGTCCATCTTATCTCGCTCTTGTAGTGCTTGATTGGCAATATCCTGTTGTTTCCTATCAGATATACGTGCATTAGCTTCCGCTGCTTGTGCCTGTGCATTGTACATTGCAGTTTGTGCTTTAGTTTGTTGGTGTTGGCCCCATAATGTAGTAACCAATTGACCTGCCATCAATGCAATAGGATTACACATTCGCATCCCCCTTTCTCAATGTAAATAGTTCCATTCCGTTGTGTGTAATATCAGAATGAACAACCGCCCCTAGTGATGTAAGCCATCGCTTCGAGCGGTTATTTTTCTTATGTATGAAATTGAATAAACATTCATGAGTGGATAACCACTCTTTTATGATTGCGTTACTTCGTTTTAGAAATTCCTTTTGCAATTTCAAATTCGTATCCAGTATCTTGTTTCCCAAGAAATAAATACAGTACATTCCGTTAATTGGCTTTTTTGAAATTCCATATACGGCTATTGGTACATCATTCTCAATTACAATGTGGTTTTCGTAATCATCACTGCATATATCTCTCACGAAATCATTTTTTCCATAATTTGGAAAATTTTGGTTCGCTATATTGACCTCTAAGGTGTCTATGGCTCGTAAGTTGATATATAAGTCATGAATTAATGAAGTGTGCCTTACAGGGCAAATATTAAAGTCCTGTAACATTTGGAAAACCACCACCTATTTCTATTTCTCTTGTAACGCTTAAAAGGTTAAATGGATAAGGTTTTTCGTGCAAAATGCATACAGATGCATCGGTTGAGTACACTCCATCGAATTTTGGCAATATACACACCTTATCACCGCTATATAATTTGAGTGGCGGTAATGAAATATCATCCATATGGTTGAAGTTTCTTCCGATTTTGCCACCGAATGAATTTAAGATATTGAGTGATAGCCTACTCATTGTTAATAGTCGGCCTTGTAATGTACCATCTTGTATTTGCATTTCAATACTTGGAATACGTAATCGTGTAGTGTAGTTAATACCAACGGCTACGCTTTGTGCCTCACCATCGATATTAATAATTGCCGTAGGTGGTACTTCCTTGATTGGCCGTTCCCTACCATTTACAACGATTTGCACATCCTCACCAATCAGATGAGGTACTGTGATAGTGCTGATATTCTCTGTGCTAGTTTGTCGAATATAGCAATCCATGTACACGTTGTTATTATCAGCGTTATACATTGGCTCAAATCGTTCAATACACATCACTGTACCGCTTTTGAAATCACGCTCAACGATTACATACAAACTGTCTTGTTCGCCCTCAGCTACACTCTCAGCATATTTGTATTTGCCTTTTGTGGTGAAGTGCGACCATGCATACACCTTTTGTTCTGGTATGTAAGTTAGACAATCGATATTGCCATCATCGGTAACATAGTAAACGATACTATCTGGATCTTGTGCATAAGCACTCGTAATAAAGTTACGGTACTTTGTCAGATGCTTAACAAATAGAGTTAAGTCAGCCCCTGTGTAGTTATCGCTTTCATATGAATACCCTAAATCACGTACTACGCACCCTCTAGCCTGTACATACACGCATCTATTCCCTATGTACTGTGGCTCACATTCAGATGCACCACGTTGGGTTTGTGTGCGTAGATTACAGTTAGTAGGTGTGATAGTTTTTGAACCATCGATAATCCATTCGTTACCGCTCGTCAAAATCAATAAGTCATTAGCAGGTATCAAGTGTCTAATGTCATACATTTTGCGATTAATTACTGGTAGTGTGATTGCACTATCATCTGTAATCGTACCGCCTACCTTTTCTACACCAAAGTTTGAATAATCGCCTGTGCGACTAAACCATATGTAGTTAGGATATTGAAAGCTAGATGCTAGGATAAACCTATCTTGGTAAAACGTGCATACACGAGGATAACCAAGGCCTTTTCCCCATTGTCCAAATCTGAATTTAGAGGTGGCTTCGTTATCTACAACGCTATTCAATATATTTACTTTAACGTGCTTACTATCAACAAATTCTTTAATTTCAACTACGCCATAATTAGAATGTGGCAAGAATGATAAGTCTACATTAACGCTACCGCCTTTTAAATCAGATACAACTTTCAATTTAGCACTAGGTGTAACCTTGCCTGTGTCGGTTACGTTGTAGTCATTGTTGGATGTATATACCCTGTAATCTTTCCATGTAGTGCCGTTGTCATTGCTGATTTGGATTTTAACAGTGCCATTCCAAGTGCCATGTGATGTGAATTTCCACGATAAATCATCATCACTACTGAATTGTTCTACATCATAATTGATGTTGTTGTATTCATTTTCAGCCATAAGAATACGTTCATCATCACCATCATAACTGCCTTTTATCACTTTTCCTGTTTCACTTGTTATAATCGCTTTTACATAATGTTCAATCTGCATTACAGAATGAACCATATCAGCGTTGAATATATCTTTTGTGGCGGTTAATGTATCGCCATTTAAGATTACAGTACTTTCTTTGTCTATGTTGACTTCGCCGTATGGTTGCTCAGATAGTTTATATGTATCAAATCGCCAGTCCGTATCACTATATCGTGATAGCGTTTTAACAGGGTATTTACCACTACAAATGAACATTACATCACCACTTTGGATGCAGTTCAATTTATCGACTACATCGCTTTCAAATGGTGTCTGTAATTCAATACCTGTATAAATACCATTTCGCCACACTCGGATATACTGTTCTCCGATTTCGAGCAGGAATGATTTATTCTTCTCAGCCGTAAATTCAAATAGCCGTGTAGACTTATCTTTGTTTTTGACTTGACCTATATACTCTGAACCTTGCCGTCTAGCTACTGCGCCATAAGGTCTGATGACTGCATTTTCTGCTAATAGCAACGCACTTTTAAACTGATCTAAGTCAAACCGCCTAGATACATCAGGCGAAATCTCACCAGTTGTAAATGCAAGTTGTGATATATACATTGGTTTCATGATTACCAACTCCTTGCTTTTACATAGTTAGAAATATATGGCATATCTTGCCTACGTTCTTTAGCACTCAAACTCTTGGCTTCTTGCGTTGCTGCTTGATAGAGTTTATAGCATTGGTCGAATAAACCACTGTTACCAGTTAATGGCATAGCTAAATCAGAACCCATTTTAGACTTCAATGCTTGAATAAATACAGGACTAAATATATCTATATCTTGCACATCGTACACATAATCAATATACGCAAGCGGTACATCGCTTACTATGTACTTTGTGTTGTCATCAAAAGTAAATACATCATATTCCTTTTGGCTTTCCGCTTTAAATCGTTCCCCTTTAGGAATAACCCCTAAAATACGTAAGCACTTTTCAGGATACGCATAAACAAATTCATAGCCAGCTAGTTTATGCTCAGATAGTACGCACTCTTCACGCTTACGTGCAAAATTCCATTCATATTGTGAAAGTAGCATCTTGCGTGTTGCATCGTAATGCAATCTGCATTGTCTAGCCGTTTCTGTTTCTTCATCAAGGCCGTATATCCTACCGCCATTGATTAATGACAAAGCCATGTTGCAAATATCAGTAGGTGTCATATTGCCCCCTTTTTATAGTGAAAAAGAGGGATGCATAAGCACCCCTCATTCTGTTATTCTGCAGTTTCTTCCGATTTCTTGCCTTTAGATTTAGTCTTTGGCTTATCTTCGCCATCTTCGGTTTCTTCTGCGCCTACAGCTTCAAACAAATCTTTGAAGTAGTCCTTGTCATATTCAGCTACTTCTTCTTTTGTAAGTTCTACTGTTTGTCCTTCTTCAATTAAACCCTTTGTATTGTGATACAAAGTTACTTTTGCAATGTATTCCATGTTACCCCCTATTTGCTAGTGATACCGCTAGTTAAGAATACAGAAATTGTGCCAGCCGTTGCATTGTTGACATTAGCACGTGTATAACGTTTAACACCATTTGCCAAGCGTACTTTATATTCGTACCCAGCTGGTGCATTGGCTGGTAATGTAATACCATGCAACAATACAGGGTTAGCGATGTTTTCTGTATCAGATGTATATACGTTGATTAATGCAGTACCAGTTAATGCTTTGTCTACACGAACCACTAACCACAAGTTAGGGTCAGCATCACCGCTAGTAACCATAACATCGGAGCTGACATTGCCAGATAATTCACGTTTCCAATGGAATGTATTTAAAGTATCGATAATCATGTATTTTCTCCTCTCTACTATGCAGTAACACGTGCTTCTGTGGAAAGCAATGCATCAATTTTACGAACAGGAATACCATTCGCACGAGTAACCATTTTACCCATTTCCATATCTTCTGTGATAGTAGAACCATGTACTTTATTCTTTTGCAAGCGTAAGAATGTACGCAATTCTTGGTTCATGCACCATACTGGTCTACATCCTGTGAGAGATTGCATTTTTTCTTCTGCACGAATCATCAAGTTAATCAAGTTAGGGCCTGCGGAAATATCTTCTTTGATAGATTTCATATCGATATTAGCGATACGTACTACATATCTCCAATCACGCACGGATAAACCGATGTTTTGTTTGAAATGAGTACGATAACCTTGGAACATAGAACCATCAGCTTTAGTAACTGTTACTTCGCCTAAATCTTCTTGTTCTAAACCGCCTTGACTGCCACGTGGATAAATACCATGTACAGTAAGAGGACCCCAACCTACGAGCCACATAGAGGCAAGGTTAGCAGTACCACCTGCATCAATAATGTTTTTAGCGCAATCAGCTTTTTTAGTATCCAATGTATTGAAACGTGCGGATAAACCGATAAATTTTTCAGGTGTAGTTTCATCACCATAGAAAAGTGTGCGTGCGATTTCTTGACCCATGCTTTCAACAAATGCACTATCTTCTGTTGCACGGAACGCTACAGGGTCATTGGAAAGTTTAACCAAGTCTTTATCCACTTCGGAATATGCTTCCAACATACCACAAGTATCAGTGATTTGTTTGGTAGTGGATTTAGATGGTTGTACACCGCCATACAACATGCGCCATGTAGTGGATGGTAATCCAGTACGTACAGTTGTTTTGTTAGATGTACCATCGTTACATTCAATCATTGTCATATCTTGAATGATTTCATTTGTTTGGTTCAATTGCTCAATGATTTGTGCAATTTTACCATTTGGATCCATACGAGTTTGTAAATCCAATAATGTAGGATTGTTAGTTCCAATTGTAGCCATTAATTAATCTCCTTTAATCTTTAAACATGGACGGATACATATTCCGTCTAATAGCTTCGTCAGATTGATTATTTGCAGGTCTGTTGTTCCCTGCGTTACTATCTTCGCTTGCCATTCCAGCAATATGTGCGAATAGTTGAATTACTTCTACACGATTACCCAAGCCGTTTTCAGCTAGGATTTCACGGATATTAGGAATTGTCTTTTCTACTGCTTCAACACCTGCGGCCGCTTGGCTAACAGTAGTATCGAATTTACTCCCTAATACCTCACGAGCGTTATCTGCATATCCTTTGTATTGTGCATTGAGCGCTTCTTGCTTTTGATTTTCGTAAGCCGTTACAAGATTGGTTGCATATTGATTGCCAAACTTAGCCATCTGTAATGCTTGCTCTTGTGTTGCACCTACACCATTAAGCATTTTTGAAAACTCATCTGCGATGGTTTGGTCGACTTCGCCACCCTCAAATGCAGTTGAGAAATCATATACAGTAGGTTCTGCAGGTTGGTCGGTGTTAGTATCACCGCCACCGCCTAAAATCGTACTTTGTTGGTCTTGTGTGTTCGTGTCCTGTGGTGTACCACCATTTGCACTATCCGTGTTATTGTTTGTGCCTTGTTCTAAATTTTCATCCATGGTTATTCACCTTTCTCTAATTCGCTTTGTTCTAAACTCTTGAAATACTTTTGCATTTGAATATTTTCTATTTGTGCTAGGTGGTATTTCTTAACACCCTCTACACCATCGCCAATCTTCCCTAAATCGTTTTGTAACAAAATAGCAACAGCCCTCATTCCCTCATTAAAGAATGTTGTACTGTTGCCTGTGAATGACTGGCTATTCAGTTTTGCTCGGTCTAATATGCGATAAAAAAACCACCTACCGAGTTCATCACTCAGTACGTGGTTTAGCGCTTCAATATCACGCTCACGCATATAATCTCTTTTTTGTTTCATCTAGTACCCCATTCCCATTAACTGTTGCATTACAGGGTTTCCATCATTTGCTGCATCAGTTGCTTGTTTTGCTGCACTAGCCATTTGAGGTGCTAATTGTGCTGCTTGCATCATTTGTGCTTGTTCCTCTTGTTCTTGTTGTGCCTGTTGTTGTTCTTCCATCTTAGCTTGATATTCATCGTTGGATACAATTACTTTTGCAGGTACACCGAGGTTAACACCATAATAATCCGCTGCTTCTTCAAAGTTAAACTTTTGTAGAATATTAGGATTGCCCTGTGCTAATGACATAAGGAACGCAAAATACTGTTCGATTGAAGTTAATGAAGATACTTTCTGCGCCTGTGCCAATGGTGAAATGTACTCTATCTTGACATCTTGGCCGTTTAACTCTTCCGCTAATGCTTCATCGATTGGCGGAAACACACCTGCACGATCTAATATCGCATAGGTACGTTCGATAATCGGATTAAGAAATTCAGATAGTAGCCGTTCCACTACAGGCCCTAATTGTTGCAGTTTCTCTTGCGTGCGTTCCATGACTTCCCTTGCCGTCATTTGTCCATTGTCCATATTGTCAAGCATAAGGAATAAGTCAGCACTATATGCACGCTTGATACTGTCTTTAACCTCAATGATTTGTTGCATTATCCAATCAAGATTGATACCTACGTTAAAGATAGGCTCAACCTTACCGCCTGTATCGACTTCTGTTATACCGCCAGGAAATAGCGATACACTACCAATCACATCGGATGTAACGGCCATTGGTGGTTTTACACCTAACTCAATAGCGGTCAGTCGGTCTAGTTCTAACTTCTGCAACATCATTGCATCAGATTGTGCGAACCATGCACTACCTTTACCATAACCATTTAGATCATGTGTAGTATGCCGTGCAATCGGAATAGGCCACTCTTCATAGCCACTATGTCGCAAGATTTCATCATCTCTACTCCCCTCAACCCAGTAAATAGAGGAGTAAGGCATGTTCTTGTTACCAAGTTTTCCGTTGCGGTCTTTGTTTTCACACACTAGCCAACAAACAGTATATGTAGATGCATTGCCCTTGCCGTCATCGTATGCATTTTTAATCTTTTCGGTACAGTTATCATATCCAAACTCTTCCACGAGTTGGTCGCAAGTCATGTTATATTTCCGCCCAAACGTGTTAACCTCACCATTAGCATTACATTCTAATGCGTAAGTACCAATTGGATACGATGTGAAACGTACACCAACTTTACCATCAGGCATGATTGACATAGGCGCTTGTCCGAATGGTAGTTCCATATAGACTTGGTGAACCACATTGTAGAAATTGGATTTTGCAAATACTGCATACAATATTTCTTCACGTTCATCTAATACTTTCGCTACATCGCTATTTGCTGCCATGTCGGTATTTTCCATGGTTAGCTTAAACCATTTACGGCTTGGTGGTGTCATTCCACTCATTACACCACTAGCAAATATTTGGCAACTTTCCCATGCTATTCCAGTAAGGATTTTATCGGTATATAGTTTCGATTGGTCTTGTTCGCCATCGAATACACCAAGGAATGGCAACTGATAATCTCTTATCATCTTCCATTTCTCAACGTACTTTTGACGATTGGTGAACATCTGATTGAATTTAGCTTTTATTTTCTTGTAGTCTTTTGGTTTAGTTACAGGTTTTTCTGTAGGTTGCCTTGCTAGGCTCGATAAGATAGTACTCATATTAACCGCCTAATGTTGTTTTGCCTGTGGCTTGACTCAACGCACTAGCCAAGATGGTACTATCATAACCAGTTTTCTTGCGTTTCTTGTCTGTGAACCATTGTTCATCCCTTTTTTGTGCCATATCATCAGTTTGTGCAACTGGTGTAGGCGATGGTGCTGGTTGCTTAATATCTGGTGTTTTAGCTTTCATACACATTCACATTCCCCCTTTACCCAAATGGTTTGTACTCTGTATTAGCTACTCTTCTGTGATTGCCATTTACTTTTTTAGTGACCCTAAATGCAAAGGTCAAGGCTAATGCATCGCCTTTATTCGGTGATGGTAAGCCACGTTCTTTCATATCTTTCTTGCTTTCAAGTTGGATACGGCCATTCTTATCAATGATCGCTTCTGGCCCTACGAGGTCATCATACAAGCCCTGTTCATTAGGAATTGAACCGCCCTCTTTTAGCCATTCTTTCATCTCGCCCCACATGTACGCTCTCATATTGAGGTACATATTGTTAGGCGATGCACCACCAAAGGCAACTAACCGCCATCGTCTACCCATTGATTTGCCAATACTATAAATACCAGTGCCGTAACCTTGGTCTATGAATACTGCATCGGCTTTGTACTCGTCCTCAAATTGTGCTATTAGGTTAGCCATTCGCATATCATCGTCATTCTTTTCAATAGTGGCCAAGCACTTCATGGAATAACCATTACGCATCACAATTTCTAATGTATCGCCACCAGTCCATGCAGGGTCTACACCAATAATCGTTGGTAGGTTATTAAACTGTCCTACCTTGTATACTCGCTTCTGTGCTTCATCTACAATTGATGCGGATATGAATTGTGTATCCGATGCACTAGGGAATATCCCTCTTACACGCACTTTTACAAAGTCGCTATCCTCACCATGAATATCAACCCATTCTTGTAATTTCGCTTTGTTCGATACTTTAACAGTTCGACTGTCAATTTGTTCTGTATACCAATATTTACGATACTTTCTAAAACACTCTCTAAATCTGCCACTGTTTCGTGTAGGATTGCCAAAAGCACACCATATAATTTCTGTTTCTTTATCCGTTAAAGCACCCTCTGTTACTTCCCAAATGCTATCAGATATAGCTGATGCTTCATCAAATATGATTAGTATTCTATTCCCTTGATTGTGCAAGCCTGCGAATGCTTCTGGATTACTTTCGCTCCACGGAATAGCATCTATCCGCCATGTTTTTTCATACTTTTTATCAGCACTAAACAATGCAGTTGCGGTGTAGGTGAATAGCTCCTTGCCTATAAACAGGTTGTACCATTTGTTAAGTTCTGGCCATGTTTTAGATATTAACTGCTTTTCTGTATTAGCAGTAACTACTCCTCTTGTGTTTTCGTGAGTAGCCATGGCAAATAAAATCAAAAATGATACCAATGTTGATTTTCCGATACCATGTCCAGATGCAATCGCAATTTGTATTGTTTTAGAAAGACTTTTCCCTTTCTTTAGTTCTTTACTAATCTTTTTCAAGATTTTAATCTGCCACTTATCTGGCCCATCGAAACGTTCAAGGATAGTATTCTTTTTTCCCCAAGGGAATGCGAAATATACAAAGCCTAATGGATCATGCGTGAACGAACCCAACGCATCAATCAGTTGTGCCTTGTTGTACTTCATCTGATTTCACCCTTGCTTGTTTCATTCTGTCGGAAATATCAATTTCTATTTCTGCATCTAGTTTTACCTTTTCAGTAAATAGCATGTGCCGTTTACCCAACAACTCGGCGGCTTTAGTTCTATCTGCAATTGAGGCATCCAAACCGAATGCATCTTTTTCTTCGCCATTCATAACCTTGGTTAGGTACTCCAACACTTCATCAGCAGTTGCGATTGTGTTTTTACTTCGCTTTTCCATTACATCATCTATGTATTTACGTACCTTTACTTTTCTTAACAGCTGACTTCCCTTGCTTGATGCACTTTTTTCTGCATATCCAGCCTTAATAGCACTCTGTGTTGCATTGGTAGTCTTGATATACTCATCTGCAAATATACGTTCTTTTTCTGTTAAGGTGTTAGCATCTGCCATATATCAATCACCACCTTTATATGTCTTAACTAAAAATAGCAGTACTTCATGTTGCTTAGTACTGCTATACTCACTTTCTTTCTTATAGAGTTGTCCTTGCTTGAACGTTTTCCCTTTTTTGTACTTATGAGGGAATGTTAGTTTGTACTCTTCCTCTGTATACATTCGACTGACAATATATATCTTGCAAGGCTTATCAAACTTACTCCATGTTTGCCGTACATCGACTACATACCGCCTGCCGTTTATTTGTAATGCTTTGAGTAGTTTCTTTATCGTTGGTTGATAATTCACATCAAGCACCACACAATACCGACTATAATTAATACCCCGCACACAATAGCTAGGCAATCAATAATGCTCAATACGTTATCGTCTCTATGCTCAAACGCATATTTTGCTTTTGCCTGTAAGTCTTTATTGTCTAAATCTTGTGCTGCACGTTTAAACAACGCTCTATCCTTAATGAATTGTTTAATCGCTTTAATCATTTTAGTACTTCACCACCTTTCCGCTTTAGCTTTCCATTAGATCTAACACACAAACCGCATGCACTTTTTCTTGCGTTCCCCTGTGTAATGTATGTTTGGCATAATCCATCATACTCAATGACATTAGCCGTACATTTTCCTTTCTTGTTGTTTAAGCATTTGCTTTTACAACACAATATATCAGTCATCACTTCTCCCTTTTTGATAACTTTATACAAAAAATGAGATATATCGCCGTGGATATACCTCATTATGTGATAGTTTTATTCATTTTTATTGCATACTCAAAACCAAAGTTATATAGTTGGTTATTCACCAACACGAGCATATGAATTGTAATCATGGTTAGCTCACTATGTCTAACTCTCGCACAATACTCGGTTCCCAATGGAACATATAGCTTTAGTTTTCAGTATGCAATTGCACTCTCTAAACTAATACCGCTGATAGTTTGTAATATATATAGCCTAAGGTTTTATCTCATGAAACGTATAGTTGGTTGTTATTGCATAATTGGAAAGGATTATATGTGCGGTATTAGTTTACAAAATGCAATATAAGAGGTGCGGTGCGATTAGAAAATAATATAGATTGTAATGACTTAGAAACAATACTCGTTGATTTTCAAATACAAAATATAAAACCGCACCTCAATTGCTATTTAATTTTTAGAATCGCTCATTGGCAACTCTTACACCTTATATTCTACTATATGTTTTTAGGTGTTTATACTGACATTTACTGACATTTCATGACATTTACTGACATTTTAACCTGCCTATTTCAATCAATGCTTTTTCTTTGTACCTCATAGCCTGTCTTTCATTGAATTGGTTCTCAAAAACTGAATGTGCTTGTTTGGCTGACATTCCAAGCAGGTATTCATAACGTAACATTGTGCCGCCTATTTCTTCACTTAGACTATTGATCGTGTTGATTACATCGCACTTGTACTCACTCAATTCATCAATCCGTCTGCGTTGTTCTTTTTCCGTATCAATAAACCTTGCTACGCTATTTTCTAACCCACATGGAACACCGCCACCGCTCACTCTATCTTTTGAGTAATCGATAGCGCTAATTGATGTAATATTGCATCGTAGTTGCTCTATTTCTTTTGCAATCGACTTTATTTGTTCATCAACTGTCTTTACAGGCTCAAGGTATTTTCTAGCACTACTGATTAATCTCTTTTCACTTTTTGTCGGTTCATTCAAATATTACTCACCACCCAACATAACACCAGCACCAAAGATAATTAACACAATACCAATTATCGCCTGTATGTATAACATTCGCACGCATCCCTCTTCAAACGTATCAAAGGCATCGCTTAAAATCGCTGCTAAAAAAGGTGAAACACCTAATATCATTCCAATTGTAATTAAATTTTCAGCCATATGTTTATACCTCTGCTAGTTTTGCATAATCCCAACTAACCACCCTGCCATCAGAACTCCACGATGTAGCACCATTAAAGTAAGTTCGCACTTTTCCGCTTTTGTATCCAGCAAAGTAGCTTCTTATCCACACAACCCCATCATTTCTAACTAATATCGGTGTATCAACTGCCACTTTTGACCAATCAACAATACCTAAATATTCGCCAATATTAATTAGTTGGTCTTTCTCTTCAAAGCATGTAGATTTCACTGGAACACGTGGCGAAAACGGACATAGGCAATCTCTTTCATTGACAAAGAAAAATAGTGTATCATCTTCAATTTCCGCTTTTCGATACCCTAGATCATACATGCGTTTAAATAGTTCATCTGTAAATTGTTTATCGTTCATGCTCCCATTCTCCTTTATCTTCATTCCATTTGTACCATTCAACTTGTTTCAACTTTAACACTGCTCCTTTATGTAGCTCACCGATGCAAAATTCATCATCGCCACTTTCACAAGCCAGTTGTTTTAGAAATTCAAACGCACTTTCCCATGTATCATGAGGTGCTATGTAATAATCTGAATGTTCTGTATATCCGCTATAGCCTAACATATCAACCTCTTATGATAAGGCGGATATTTCACCGCCTATATCTTATCCAATCAACACTTTAATTAAAATCACAAACCCAAATATCAAAACTACTATCGATACACCCATGATCGCATTGAAGAATAACTCTTGTGCAAATTTAGTTGCTTTTTTCGTTTGTAGTTTTTCTGCATCGCCTTTATATGATCCTATCGGTGTACACATATTATTTACCAGCTTTCAATTCTTCAACTTCCGCTACTAATTGATTTACCAATTCCTCAAGTTGTTTGATTTTGCCTTTATGGTTGGTTTCGTATTCACTACCTTTACCAAGTCTAAAAGATACACCTGCATTAATCATCTTATTGGCTAATGTAGTACCCAAGCTAAACATAACGTGTTCCGTTGGTGCATAGAACATACCGAGGGCCACATCATTTGCGTTTTTGTAGTGTCCATAACCTACCGCAAATGTTAGTTTGTCATCAGAATTATAGCCAAGATAGTGCAACGCACTTAGTGCAGCATTAGATGCACCAGCTTTTGCTACTTCATGCATCACGTTTGAGATTTGACCTACTGTGTTTCGTTCTAAATCTGTAATACGTGTTTCATGGCTATTAATTCTATCCGTATTGTTTAAAATGGCTTGGCTATTTTGCCCCACACGCTCGTTTGTAGCGGTTAGAGTGTTATTAATCGTTGTAAATCCATTATCCACCTTAGAGGTCAAATTAGAGATATTTGTAGTATTTCGTGTTACTCGTTTATCTAAACAATTTACATCCTTTTGTAGTTTCGCAATGTGTGTGCCGTTTGTTTCAATCTCGTCATATGCTGCGAATAACTGACTGCCATTAACTGCATCTAAACTGCTAGGGTCTACACGGCCTGCACTTACATTATGTAGTTGTCTGTTGTAGTTGCTAATTCCACTGTATGTATCGCTTTTCTTACTGCCAAAGGATACTACGCTATTAGGACTTTCACCTGCGAACACGTGAGTTACACCATTCAATACAACTTGTCTAACACCTACAGGGTTATCCGTTTGACTGTTTGTGCCAATCGCTACGGAATTTTGAACAGGTGCTGATGCATTGTTACCGATGACTACTGCATCAATACCACGCACTACACTGTGCGTTCCTACCGCGATTGCACCTTGGTTATCCACTGTATTATTAGCACCTAATACAGTTTGTTCTTTATTGTTGCCTACATAGTTGTTGTACCCAATTACGCTTGCTTGGTCGGCTTCAATTGTTCCGTTACCACCACCGATTACAACGCTATCATTTCCTGTTACTTTATTATCACGGCCAATTGCAATTGAATTTGTACCTGTAACTACTGTATTTACCCCTACGGCTACAGAATTATAACCGCTTACTACTGGTGCTTGCGTGTTAGGCTCTACAGGGCCTGTTACAACACCGCTTGCTAATACATTACCGCCAATTGTACCCATAATCATTGTTGCTAATACTAATTTATTCATATTTGTTTTCTCCTTTTACTGTCTTTCTACTGTCTACTTACTGTCTTTTCTGTCTATTTACTGTCTTTTTTATTTACCAGTACTGCCATATCCGCCTGCACCTCGTTCTGTTTCGCTGAGTGTTTGTGCTTCTTCTACATCTACAATAGCGATTGGTACGATGATTAATTGTGCGATGCGATCACCTCTAAATATTGTGTAATCGTTACAAGATATGTTTTCATATGCAATGCTTAATTCTCCTCTATAATCTGCATCGATAATCCCTACGCTATTTGCACATCGTAGTGGTGTTTTGCTCATGCTGCTTCTTGGTACTAATAGCCCCATATGTCCTTTAGGTATTTCTACAGCTATCCCTAATGGTATTTTCTTTTGACTGTCAGCAGGTACTTTAATCTGAAAAGGGCAATATAAGTCTAATCCAGCTGCACCCTTACTACCTCTAGTTGGTAGTTGTGCATATTCATTTAATAGTTTCACTAACATTATTCCATTCTCCCCAATTCTTCGCTCTAACAACTCGATTGCTCGATATATTCAACTCAGCCATAATTTGTTTATTCGTTAATCCTTTTTTGCATAACGCAATTACTTTATCAGTCAATGCAAATTCATCTTGTATGCTTCTTTTTGTAGGCAATCCCCTGCCTTTGTCAGTAACAATATGTATGGCCTCGCTTATATCCAGTTCGCCCCATACTACCGATGCTAACGCTAGCCAATTCTTGCAATTGTGCGGGATACCATATGTTGATGTATTAACTGCCATTACTCAATCCACTTTCTTTATACATCTTGAACCAATCATCTGCCCTCATGGTGATTAACCATTTGGCATTATTTTTCCTGTGTGCCACGATTGGCATCACGTTTTTATGTTCGCTATCGTGAATTGCTTGTGCCATTGCTTTATCGATATTTAATGCTTGCACACGCTTTACTTCAATGTGGATATTAGGTAATCCAACACAATCGCTGGCATCACCTGTATTCCCACAATATTGTTGCGTTCTACGAACATCAAATCCATGTTCCTTACATAGACTAGCAAATTCACGTTCACCTCTTGCTCCTTTTTGCTTACTGTTTATTGGCAATCTTCATCACCCCTCTACATATTGTTCACATCGTTTTAAAATATCTTTTACTAACTCCAACGGAATATGCGACCTCATGTTGTATCGATTTATTCCCTTTGTGTTTAACTTATTGAATTTGATTTGGTTTTTTATATTATCTTTAAGCAATTTCAAATTAATGTTGCTACCAAACTTTGTTGGTTTTTTTACTGGGTAATCATAGTTGTTGTAATAGGTTAGATTTTCATATGGGATATCGAACCCTATTACACTTGCTATGTATTCCCATATCCGCCCATATGCTGGGTTTTCAATCACGAATACTTTAGGTTGATAACGCTCAATGATTTTTAATGTGTTGTATATACACATTTCCCCATTGATACGTGTTAGAAATGACTTATCATACTTGAATTGGTAGTTTTCATAATCAGCTTGATTTCTGATTGTGAATTTACTTCCCTGTTCGTATTCACCGAATAGATTAATAGTCATATCCTTTTCTTGTTTCCAACACGCATTACCACCTTTCATAGCACTTGCCACACTCCAGCTTTCACATGGTGGACTAGCTAGAATAACATCAGGTCTATCTAGCTTGTCCAACTGTTCCCATAATGCTCTTGGATTGTGTAACGTGTTGATTGCTAAATCTTGATTGATACACGCATCACCAATTCCTATTGATGTTATTGTGTGCTGCCCCCCCATATTCATGTTATATTCATCTACCGCTTGACGATAACAGCCATTGCCATCATCAAATAATCCCCACATGTGCATCTCCTAACCTCTAATCATTTACGCTACATCCATATTTAGCTTTACGCATTTTATGTCTAATTTTCTTTGCATTATTAACTATGTATGTATCGGTATCGTTACGCATCACATTACACTTCATTTCTTTTTCTTTATGTTTTTTGTACATTCGATACATAGGGCATCTAACATGACATCCTACTTCTCGATATGTACACCCCTTACATGGTGCGTTCATTTGATATCACCACTCCCCTATGTATTAGAATGGAATGTTTTCATTTTGCGGTTGTTCAAAACTATCAAAGTTACTACCGCTATCAAATTCACTGTCTAGCTTTCTACCAATAAAATCGGCTACTACTTCCGTAACGTATCGTTTTTGCCCATCTTGCGTATCGTATGACCTAGTTTGAATACGGCCATTTACAAGTAATCGCTCTCCTTTCTTGCAATTGCCAACGGCTTCCCCAGTTTTGCCCCATGCTACGCAATTGATAAAAGCAGTTTGTTCTTTTGTTTCGTTGGTTGCACTATCAATATATGTATTGGTTGCTGCGACTGTGAAAGTCGCTACGGCTCTACCTGTTTTTGTAAAACGTAATTCTGGATCACGTGCTAAATTACCTAGAATTTGTACACTATTCATTAAATTAACTTCCTTTCAATATTAATCTTGCCTTTGTATGTTCTTATCATGTCATGCATACACTCAAACTCTTTTGCGTTCGCTTGCATTAACATTGACATTTGCTCTGTTGCTTCCTGCTCAGTTTCCACATTGAGTGGTATTTCGATTAGGATTGACATTTTGTGCTTTTTACTTAGCATTTATTCTCCTCACCAATAACTAAGATGGTTTAGTTCAGCCTTGCAATCGTCTACGTATACATCGTAGCTAGGGTGAATGTGGCAATCGACTGTTGCCTCATCACGCATGATTTCAAGTAGGTTATCAATCTTCACTCTAGCCTGTTCCTCGCTAGTTGCTAGGACTGTAAAACTAACATTGAACGATACGTTCACGCTAGCTTCAAACTGTTTAATTCGTTCTTTCATGCTATCCCCCTATTGCCTGCCGTAGTAATGCTTTTCCCTTTTCGGGAATGTCAGCATTGTCTAGTATTTCATTTAAATCTACTGGCTTTGTTTCTTTGGCTACCTCGACCAAGTTGCCTGCACGTGTCATTTCAATTTGCTTTTGACCGCTCATGATCATTGCTTGTTCTTTTTCTGCTTTCTCCCTAGCTTTTAATAGAACGTGATTATCCTTGATTGAGTTCGCCATGCGTTGCCTGTGCATTTCTCTCTTTTCTTCTTGTTCGTACTGTTTGATGAATTGAGCCCTACAAGAGGCCTCGTTATATTCATCACCCATTAGAGGATTAAACGATGACCATATAGATTTAGCACATTTTAATGTCAAGCCGTCTAGGTGTTCTAATCCATGTTCATATCCGTATGTACTAGCACACTTAATCACTCGTTCCCATGCACTTTGAGGAGTTGGAAGTTCCTCATGTGCATTAACGTACGCACTTAATGCAGAACATTCCTCTCTCAACTCTGCAATGGTAGGTAAGAATTTACATTTGTTAATTACATTAGCTACTGCTTGCTCCAATGTAACGGGATTAACATCACCGAGCATTCTTACATACAACAGCATGCGTTCTTCTGACATATCAGTAGTGTACGCTAGCTGTAACATCGATAGTGCTTTCAGTGTCTGTTGCTGATTGTTCATTGCCATCACCCCCTAATTTACTCATCAAGTTATTAACAACGTTGATTGCATTATCTTTACTATTCTTATTTACATGGTTGCGATTATAGTTATTACGCTCCCATGTTCGTATAGTGGCTTTCCAGTCTTTCATCTTCTTGCCATTAGATAGAACCCAACCTCTTGCCTCTTGAAAATCTATAAAGTATTCAGCATCAATATTGTTATTACGTTCAATGCAGTATGCTTTTACCTCTTCAAGCGTAGGTGGAATAAAATGTGTGCGTGTTGGCTGTGATTTATCACGGCCACTACCTATACTATCCTTACCTATACTATCCTTACCTATACTATCCTTACCTATACTGTGGTAACCATTGGTTGCCAGTTGGTTGCCAGTTGGTTGCCAAGTGGTTGCCAATTCGTATTCTTTTTTATCATTGATGATTAATTGCTTACGTTCATTTTCTAATTGTGGATTAGGATTATACCTATCTTTTCGCAAACTATTGTGTATTCGCCAATGTTTTATAACAATCACACCACTATCAAATGGAATGGTGTATCCTTTGGCTTGTAACACTCTCATATCATCATCTTTAGCACCTATCACACGCATAATAGATTTAGGTGCATTGATAAATCCATCATCATCTGCATCTAGCAAAAGATGAAAATATAGCAGTTGGCTACTTATTGGCATTTCAAGAAATTGATCTGACTTGATAATGCTTTTAGCCATCATTCTTCGTTCTGCCATAAGCTAGTCCTCATTCAATTTGCGTTCGATTTCATCTGCAAGATTAGGTTTATAAGCAGTCGCAATATTTGCCAGCAAATCCAACACATGATTATCAGTGCTTACATCAGCCTCTAGTACGCTATCAACCATTGCATGGATTGCATTTAATTCGCTGATTATTCGGCTATTAAATGTCTTATCAGCTTGGTCTTGTTGATAATACGCCATTCTATTTACAACAAATGCTCTAATCATGATTAATTCGTTCATATTCTCCAGTCCTCTTTTCTACTTCCTTCAATAGGTTTCTTCTTATCTCTTTTGCAAACACGCCATGTGCCTGGTAGTGGCAATCGGTGCATAAGCAAGCAAGATTTTTTAAATCGCTTAATCCACCTTGTGATCTAAATACTATGTGATGGCATTGGCTTGCCATACTGCCGCACATTACGCACAAGCCATTATCACGTTCATAGGCTTGTTTTCGTGTTACTGCATATAATTTGTTATCCCTTTTCTTTCTGTTGTTCATCTCCCCACCCCTCAATGAGCGATTGAATGTATTCACTAGGTTCTAACTGAATACCCAGTTGATTACATTCATCTGTTAGACAATCAATTAACCTTGCCATTTCTTGCTGGTTATATACGCTGCTTCCGTGGTAGCACATAACATTGTGATAACCTTGTAGGCTTTTACATTCGCCTGCATCTTCGGCTATCCACCCTATTCCGTGTGCTTGCCATATCGTTATGTAGCGTTCTACCGCATCTTCTCGGACTGGAACATATGTGAAATGTCCACAATCTTTTATTGCTTTCTTATACACATCTTCTTTTGTTGTGTAGCTATTTTTGCTTAACTCAACTGCAATCTTCTGTGCTATAAGCCAGCAATAAGAATTGGCATTTAGACTTCTTGATTTAGTTTTACGTTTGATTTCTACTGTGTATTCTTTGTCAGCAGTAATCTTTGATAGGTCATTGTCATGTGGTGCTGGTATCACTACCATTACACCTAGTGGCGAACGTAACAGTTCGATGTTATTTGTTGTCCACTTCATCGTTTAGCGTACCTTTGAGCATTAACCCAATTAAATGCTTGTTGGTAATGCTCTTGTTTTAGTTCTGACGGCTTACTTACTTTGAATGTTTCCGTTACATAACGGACTAAATCATCTTCACTAATACCGCCTTGTGTGGCTCTAGCTTTTAGAGTTTGCCAGTTGTAAACAGTTTCTTGCGTTTGTTGTACTGGCTTTTTGCTATTGTCCATTGTGTCAGCATCTTTTGTATCATCAATTGCCAGCAATCCATTAAGGGCATACTTTCTAGCATAACTAGATGTAGCACCAGTTACTTGTGATGCATCCATACCTTTTTTATCAAGGCTTTCTCTTGCGTATGCACTTGTTGATAGTTGCTCTTTCCCATCTGTAATAGTTGCGGTTGCTTTAACGTAGAACCTATCACCGATTAAATCGATACTATCTTGAATGGTTAGTACCAATCCGTGTTTAGTGAGTAGAGGTTTAACCCCCTCTAAAATATCTTCGCAACTGCGGTAATTGTATTTACCAAAGGAATTGTATTGCCCTTTAGGTGCTTTTAATTCTGACTGAATAGCTACTATTTTTTCGATAAATTCCATGTTTCACCTAACCAATTTATTTAAATACTTCATCGACTGTTAAATCTTTTTTTAGATTATTGGAAAGTGCATTTACTATCTGAAAACATTCATCTATAGTAAATCTGCTTTTGCCTGTTTCTTTAAACAGATATGTAACTTTACTTGTTTCGATAATTCGTGCCATTTCATCTTGGTTAAAGCCACATTCCTTTCTGAGGTTTATTAGTTTTTCATATCTTTTCATTATTCACACCTAACCAATCTGTAAATTCATGTGCTTTTCAATTCTTGCACCAGTTACTTCTTGTTCTGCTTTAATTGCTTTCTTGATTGCTACTTTGTCAGCTGCAATGGTTACTTTTCTAAACTCATCAGGTAGTGCATCCAAGTCATCAACCTCTACTGTTTCGCTTTCTTTGTAGTAACATTTGAATTGTCCAACTTTCTTTTCTGTTAGTTGGTTTTCTTTCATGACGTGATCAATATTGTTCTTTAATCGTTCAGTCATGTTTTCCAACGTTTTTGCTTTTGCCTGCATTCGTTTCGCTTCATCTTTGAACGCTTGAATATCGCCCTTTAGATTGCGGATAAACATTGCAGTATTTTCGATTTTTTCATCAACGCTGCAATCAAACATATCCAATGTATTTTGAATTGCTTCCATATCCTCATCTGTTTCCGCCACTTCAAGCATTGCTTGTAATTCTTTATAATCTTTACTCAATTCGTATAAACTTGGCATTCAATTTCTCCTTGTGTTAAAATACAAGTAGAGATATAAGACATACTCTCTACTAGCACGCTTGCTTTCCTACGGCCTAGCGTGCTTTTTTTATTTCTCTTACCCAGAAATTGGATAAGATTAACAGCGTTACCCCTAACGCAATTTGCAAAAACCCTGTATATCCATCTATTTTTTCTAGTTCAACAGAACCCATTGAACCAGATATAAGAATTACGGATATAATTCTTACTAACCAAATAAACTTCATTACAAATCCTTTCCAACTATCACTAGCAAATCGCCAGTGATTTTTTTAATGCTATTTTTCAAATTTTGATTTTCTGTTTTTAACTGCTCAACCTCACATTTCAGCTTCCGATATGCTATCGGTGTATACTCATCATCAAGTCCGACAAGGCTTTCAACTTCCTTTTTGCTGAACCTAACTCCAGCTACTCCTTTTAATTGATGAAGTGTGCCTTTATCTCTCATGTTGTATACGCTTGTTTCGGTACATTTTAGAAGTTTTGCTACATCAGATACTGTATAAACTAAACTGTCCATCGCTTTTCATTCCTTGCGTGTAAATCAGCAGTTCTAGCTAACTTTACCCAAGATAGAATGACTTTCTTATTCCATCTTGATTTGTTTCTTAACGGCCATTTTTTCTTGATGAGTTTTCGCCAGTATTGTGCGTACTCATCGTTACGGCCTGCATAACCGAATGTAGGCAATTTTCGTCCATACATTCTGTTTGCCACTCTTAAATCATTTTGATTTTGTACTAGCATTTTATCCTTTCCTACACTCTAAGTGTAATTACTTAGCAAAAAAAATTGACTGCACTGATTTCCCAAATACTTTTGCCAATCTAATTTTTACTTCATCTCTTGGAATTCGCTTCCCTGCTTCATACATGGCAATCGATGTAGGTGCTACACCAACTTTAATTGCTAGTTCGTTTTGTGTTAAATTTTTTGAATTTCTTAATTCTACTAATCGTGTAGCGATAATATCTGTATTCAATATTTCATCACCTCTCTTCTTGCTACACTTATAGTGTAGTACATAATCAAAAATATGTCAACACTTAAAGTGTAGTTTTTATTGAAATTTTCTTCACTTTGTGTGATAATGAAAGCATAGAAGTATATATTTATATAAGGCGGTGTAAAAAATGACATTTGCTAAAAGATTGATAGAATTAAGAAAATCAAAAGGAATCTCTCAAAAAGAATTGGCAAACTATATAGATGTATCACCTAGTCTAGTAGGTATGTACGAGCAAGGTAGGAGAAAACCTAGTTTTGAAATATTAGAAGCCATAGCTGATTATTTTAATATAAATATTGATACGCTATATGGAAAAGATGAAATTGAAGCACCATATTATTTAGATCCATCTGTGTCAGAATACGCACAAGCGATTAAAGATAATCCAGATTTACGCATACTATTCGATGCTAGTAAAGACATGTCAAAAGATGATATAGATTTTGTTCTTAATACAATTGAAATGTTAAAAAAGAGAGAGGGCAAATAACTATGAATAAGTTGATAATTTTAATTTGCATGATACTTATTCCGTTACATATCAATGCAATTTCTATAAACGAAATCCGTAATAATCCAAGTCAATTCAAATTAGTATACTCGGATGAAACACGTGAAGCATACGTAGATAATTCAGCAATTTCTGTAACAAGATATAATCCGCCTTATTACGCTATTAACGCTACTATATATTCAGTGTGGTATGACCGAAACATTATTGTAGAAACAAATCAAACCTCTTTTTACAATTACGAAAGAAGTATAGAAAAACTGTCCCATAAATATAAGGATGTAGATGAGATAGTTAAAGAGGTATCGAATGATACTGGAGTAAGATGGAAAGCTAATACATTTGTTTTTTATGACTTTAATGGTAATATGCTTAGTTCCAAACCATTATCACATCAATTTGATAATTCCATTGCAGGTAAAGCGATACTTTTTTCTCCCTCATATCAAGTAGCAATGTATATATTCTATAAATCTTATCACATGTATTTTAATTACCCACGATAAAATCAATTATTAAAAAGGAATTCACTATGAATAAAAAAGGATATGCACTATTAATCATTCTAATTTTAGTTGTTATAGGTCAAGCAGCTTATACCTATAATTTAACAATGAAGATAGATAGACTATCACATACTATTGCTAATTTAGATGCTGATAGTACAATCAATAATTTAGATAACAGGATTAAAACAATCGAACAGGAATTATCAAATCATGACTTATCTGATATTGATGCATTAAAAGATAATGTAGCAACGAATACAAGCAACATAGCATCTATCAATCAATATTTAGATAGCATTAATTTTAAATTAATGGATATCGAAAGTAGTATTTCTAATATCAATTTAAGATCATTAATCAACTAACGTATGAGAAATTTTATACACATACTACTTTGTACAATAACCCTATAAGGGGATGATAGTATGAACATCAATTTGATATATATAAAGCTACGGAAAACACAAACTGCGGTATTAAAACTAAACGATGATGGTACTTACACCATTCTTGTTAATAGTGATAAACCTATTGATGTACAACGTAAGGGAATATTACATGAGATAGGTCATATATTAAATGATGATATGTACAGTCAGGCACACGTTGATTTAATTGAGCGTATGGCTCATGCAAGGCAATTTGACGATGTAGAGGGTATTAACTTTTACACTCACATCATATGAGGTGAATTATGCAGTACAATTTCACTATCAGAAAAAAGGATAAAGGCTATCAAATTATAGTTAGCTACAAAGACGGCTATAAATGGAAACAGAAATCCAAACAGGGTTTTGCCACACAAAGAGAAGCCAAACTTTATGGCCAAGAAATAGTCGATAACCTAAAAAAGACTATCACCAGTCCACTTGATGATAGTCTAAAAGATATAACGCTTATTGAGTTTTACAAGATATATACAAATGAAAACAAAGCAAATGTATATGCTACGTTCAAAGCATATGACAATGCATTTCAGAAATTCAACACGCTATTCAATATGAAAGTAAAAGATATTTCTGAAATACAAATTCGGAAAGTAATTAATGATTTACAACAATCAATAGCCAGTAAGAATATGTGCATAACGATTATAACAAAGGTATTCGCTTATGCAGTATCACCATATAGGATTATCAATAGTAGTCCGTGTAAGAACATTAAGCGGCTACATAAAACGCAAACAGCTAAAATCAATGCTATAAACGAAGATGATGTAACACACCTATTAACATCATTAAAAGGCCATAACTACAAATACTATATCGTGTGTTCCATTGCTGCTTATACTGGTATGAGGTATGGCGAAATATTAGGCCTTACATGGGATGATATAGATTTAGATAACGCTATTATTGATGTGAATAAACAATTCGCATATAGTGGCGAAAGTACATATGCGATCCGCAATCTAAAGACAAAAAACAGCTACAGAAAAATACCAATACCACCCATACTGATTGATATATTGCTTGAATATAAAAATACCACCAGTGGATTATATCTATTCAACAATCCAACTGGCGGTACTGGTGCAGTATCAGTGATGATAAAACGATATTTACCAAACACATCAATCCACGATTTAAGACATACCTATGCTACAAGGCTATTAGCAAATGGTGTAGACATCAAAACAGTAGCATCCTTATTAGGTGATACTGTTGATACAGTCATCAACACATACATTCACTATACCGATGAAATGAGATTAAAGGCACATGATAGTGTGTCTAAAATTTTCGGCTAGAATTTTTGACGGATTTATTGACGATTAGACAATAAACCTTGTATTTACTGGTGTTTTTAACAGATAAAACATATCAATATATTATAGCACAAACAAGGGTCGTTTTGAATGTTTTGTACACTCTATTTCAATAGATTTATACGTTCAATTTCTCTATTCTCACCTGACGCAATAAGCTGTAATTTTTGTATCCTATTGAGTCTTTTAATAGCATATTCTCGCGACTGTGCCTCTTGTTTACTTTGAAAGCTTTCATAATAAACCAAATACACTGGTCTACGACATTTCGTATACTTAGCCCCACCTTTTATAACGCCATTATGAGCATCCAACCGTTTTTTTAAATCCGTTGTCCACCCGCAATACAAGCTTTCATCAGCACATCTCACAATATACGTGAAAAATTGTTCATGATTCATCTTATTTACTAGCGTCATCCTTAATCGGCTCAATGGTAATCGAATTAATGATCACAGGATCAACAGGCTTATCATTTTTATCTGTTTTTACCTTACCAATTTTTTCGACCACATCCATACCTTGTACAACTATACCAAAAATGGTGTGTTTATTATCGAGATGAGGCGTAGGTCCCAAGGTAATAAAGAACTGAGAACCACCTGTATTCGGTCCACGATTTGCCATGGCAAGAATCCCCATTTTATTAAAATGAAGGTCATTAGAAAATTCATCTGGAATCTCATAACCAGGGCCACCTGCACCTGTGCCTGTTGGGTCGCCACCTTGAATCATAAATCCATCGATAACACGATGGAATGTAACGCCATTATAAAAGCCTTTTTTTACAAGGTAGTCAAAGTTTTTAACAGTAATAGGCGCTTTAGAGCCATACAAACGAATTTTAATTTGTCCATAATTTGTATCAAAAACAGCATATTCATCTGCAATTGGAGCATTTGTAAAATTAGGCATCTTATTAACCGTTTCAGCTTGTGCAACAGGTGTAATCGTTTTATCTGCACTATTATTGCCACACGCTGCGGTTACTACCATCATGCCCCCCAATAGAGCACAACCTAATATTCTTTTAACATTCATGATAATCCCTCACAAAATATAGAATTTCCCCAAATTATATATACATAGAAAAACCGCTCAACCCATGAGCGGCTCTTTATTAGTATATCATGTTTTCACTATGAATTTCTTTAAAATTCTATAAAAATTTATAATCTAAATGGTCTTATGCCAACGATTAATCAATCCATCCGAAATGCTTACATGCATTGTAAATACCATCCTTATCACAGTCAGTTGTAACATAATTGGCCTCTAATTTAAGCTCCGGACGAGCATTTCCCATGGCAATGTTTAACCACTCCGGTCTAAACATAGACAAATCATTATAGCCATCACCAAACACGACAACTTGATTTGGCTTCATATCGAAATGTCCGATCATATTGCGAATCCCTAATGCTTTTTCCATAGGTTCATATAAAACGCACCCATCGCCATAGCGAATAAGCTTATGCGTCATATGCTCGATATCTTTTTCCTCTTCTTCGCCATCTTTGAAAAATACATAGATTTTATAGAAATCTTCTACACTGTGAAAGTCAAACTCTGGATCCACTACGGTTTTAAACACATCCCAATCAGGGTGCCATTCTAATATTTCTTTATACGGTGTAATGCGCCCCAATTTATTACGGTCTGTTACAGCCCATGGGATATGCTTTGACTCAAGATATTCTAAATATTGAATACACATATCTCGATTCATGCCAATCATAGATACCAATTTCCCATCAATGGTTATACTATGACCTCCATCAGCAACTACATTCGTAATTCTAGCTTGCTCGGCAAAACGCATAGCATCGACTTGTATTCTACCTGTTGCAATCGATACTAAATGGCCACGCCGTTGCAATTCATCTATACAGTACTGAGCACTATCTGGAATTTTTCCTTCCGGCCACACAGCCAATGTGTTATCGATATCAAAAAAGAAAAATTTTTGTTCCACAAGTCCTCCTATCTATCGCTATATACGAGTTCATATACAAACTATAAACTCTACCCGGTAAGCACTATTCATCTCGTCCACTCATTAATTGAAAGCGTTTTTGTTGTTTCACATCAGGATATTTATCTCGATCTACATCGCTACAAAACATGCCTAAGGGACGTACATACAAATCGCGGTCATCATATAATTTTTGATATACCACCAATTTTTCACCCGTTTCAGAGTGTGTAGCCACATCTAACACGTAATAATACATACCTTTAAAATGACGATACAAACCACCTTTTACGATTTCGTTCATAACTACCTCGGCTTACTAAAAACGATCTTTCATTTCTTATTAAACATTATACTAGGAAATACTATTTGAAAAAAGATGTTTATCACTATAAACAAAACACTCGCATCCCCCCTTTTCTTTTACTGTAATCCTTCTAAGAAGGACTGAGCCAATAGAGTATAAAAGGAGAATGCGAGTAACATTCTACATTTATTTAGTTGTATCTGAAACCAAGCCCTTATGAATAAGACCTATGATAAAGCCAAGGATTGCAAAACTTACCCAGCCCATACCAATACCTTGGAACGGAATATATTGGGTAAACAAACCTTCGATGGCATCAGGTGCCCAACCAGCAGTTTCAAGACCGCTCATTAAGGCAGAAATCATGGTCAATCCAATAGTCCAACCATATACGCAACGACGACCGCCAAAAACAGTATCACTTAAGGCTAACAAGATAATAACAATCGTCAACGGGTACAATAACATCAACACTGGAATAGCTGCACTAATGATTGTTTTCAATCCGAACAGCCCAAGTGCAAATGCAGCTACAGAGAATATGACAACATACATTTTATAGCTAATTTTGCTATATAGTTTGTGGAAATATGTACTACAAGAAGTAATAAGACCAATACTTGTACTCAAGCAAGCTAATAGAACGATGATAGCCAAAATAATTTGACCAGTTCCCCCAAAGAGGAAGTCCGCACTAGCTGTTAACACCGGTGCACCTGTATCAAACAAGCCAAATCGCTCTACGCTTGTAGCGCCGATGTTCGCAATGAATATATACACAATGCCGAGTAATGCTACCGCAATAGCACCAACCTCCATCACAGTTTTCGTAATAACATCGCGAGATGTGGCACCTGTAAGGCGTACAAAATCGATGACGAGAATAGCGAATACCACAGAAGCTAAAGCATCCATTGTATTATAGCCATCGAGAAAGCCTTGCAATACGGCTGTACCATTAGTCGCGTAAGCTGGTTGAGGCACCGCGTATGCCCCAATCGGTGTAACAAAAGATTTGATAATCAATAGCAAAATTACAAGTAATAATGCAGGTGTCAAAATATTGCCAATACGATTAACAAGCTTTTGAGGACTAATCGATAGCCACAAAGAAACGCCAAAGAATATAGCAAGGAACAGTGGTTGCATATCCAAAGTCATGCCTTGTAAAAATGGCTTGATCGCAATTTCATACGCAACGGTACCCGTTCTTGGTGTCGCAAACATAGGACCAATACTTAAATATAAGGCCACTGTATAAATAAGACCATATATAGGATGCGCACGACCTGCTAGTTCCTCAACGTCTTTACATCCGGAATAGCCCATGGCCATAACGCCAAGTAACGGTAATCCTACGCCAGTTAATACAAAACCAGCTAATGCCCATCCTACATTAGACCCTGCGTGTTGACCTAATGCGGCCGGGAAAATAAGATTTCCCGCACCAAAGAATAGGGCGAATAACATCATGCCTATGGCTAAATAGGCGCGCAGTGATAGATTTTCTTTTCCATCCATAAGGTTATCTCCCTTCGTACTACACTATCATATTAGATAATATTATATATGATATGGCACTCCGGTTCAACAACAAAATCGAATTATATCGAACTTTCATTACACCTTACGAATATTAACTTGTACGTCATAGAATGTACTCCCCCACGCTTCATCAGTCGGTCTAGATGCAGTTACAGCATTGATTCCTACCTTAGCGTCACTGGACTGAGATTGCCACCATACACCAAGGGTCACAAGTGTACCTCGTTGAACCGTATCATCTAGATATACTTTAATACGAACAGCCCCTCGATTATTATAAATTTCCACAGCATCACTATTATTAATGTTATATAATGCAGCATCATCTGGATGCATTCGTAGCTTCATCAATTCAGAATCATCAAATTCTAGTTCACAAAAACTAGAATCTAATATACGTATATCATTACCGATAATCAACCAGAATGGTTCATCATCACCATAAGGTTCTGTATGGGTAATCAACGGAATGGATTCTCGAGGATTTAAGATTTCGATTTTTCCTGACGGCGTTTTAAAATCCATCTTATAATTGTCTGGCAATGCTACTTCAACCAAGTCGCCACGTAAAATGGCATCTTGTTCGTCTTGTGAAAGTTTAGACGAATTGCGAACCATATGCTCAATTAGTTCTCGTTCTGTCATGGCAAAGAAAGGATCATCTAAGCCCATACGCTGAGCAAGTTCAGAAATAACTTGCCAATTAGATTTCGATTCACCAACCGGAGGAATAGCTTGGTAACTAGCCGCAATTGTATAGTGTCCGTAAGAGTTAAAAATATCATCGGATTCAGCAGAGCTCGTGGCTGGTAAGATAATATCTGCATATGCACATGTATCTGTAAAGAAGCGTTCATGCACAACGGTAAATAAATCATCTCTCATAAGACCTCGTCTAACGAGATTTTGATTTGGTGCCGTTATAGCTGGGTTTGATGAAAAGATATATAGACTATGAACAGGCACCCCGCCACTTGGATCCTCTAATCCATGTTCCAGAAGTGCCTTTGGATTTGTTAGCAACTCACCTAATAAAATCATTGGCATCATCCGTTTATGTGGCGTTGGTGTATTGGGTTGCTGCATAAAGGATTTATTAAAATATTGGCTACTGCTAGAACTAGACAACAGGCCTCCACCTAGATGTTGCCACGCACCTACTACAGCAGGAAGGGCATTAATACAACGACAGCTCATCGCACCATTGCCATAGCGAGATACACCACTACCTAAACGGATAAATGGAGCCTTCGCCGTTGCATAAGCACGAGCTAGTTCTTCTATACGTTCTACAGGAACACCACATATAGAGGAAGCATATTCTGGCGTAAATTTAGGTAATACATCGCGTACAAGTTCTTCATAGCCTTGCACATACTGTTGAATAAACGCAGTATCATCAAGTCCATCCCGATGTATGATATGCAACATACCAAGAGCTAATGCACTATCAGAACCAGGTTTTACATACACATGATGTGTGCCTTGATCATAGGTATATGTTTTATGGGTATCTATAACCCATACAGAAGCACCGTTTCGTTTTGCTACATTCACATCGTGTAATATATGTACATCTGTAGCCGTCGCATTAAGGCTCCATAATATGATCAAATCGCTATGTTGTGCCTCTTGAGGTTTGATAGCAATTGTATCGCCATATAAGGATTTAAATGCTGCTTGCTTCGCAGGAGAACAAATTCCTCTATCTTGACTGGTAGCCCCAATGCGACGGAAAAAATAATCCGCTGCAGGACTATTTACAGCCCCCATGGTCCCCGCATAAGAATAGCGAAGAATACTTTCACTACCATAGGTATCAATAGTATGTTTGAAGTTTTCTACAATTCTGTCTAAGGCCTCGTCCCACGAAATAGGTGTAAATTGATCTGGACCAATACCTTTTTTACCAATTCGTCGTAATGGTGTCGTCAAACGTTTAGGCGAATGAATAACACGCTCATAATGAGCCATCTTAGGGCATAATGTACCTCGTGTGAAAGCGTGCTCTCTATTACCACGGACTTTTATTACTTTATTGTCATCAACTGTAAGTATAAGCCCACAAGCATCTGGGCAATCATAAGGACATACGCTCTTATATTCTTTCATATAAGCACCTCGCTTATCATCATATTTATATCAGTAATTTTATATGTATAATTATAGTATCATACATACACCACTATATCTGTAATAAAATTAACGAATATCGATATTTTTCAAACTTCGTATCAATGAATACATTGTATATCAATGCATATAGCAAAATCACTTATCAAAATAAGTGTGTGGCGTTATAACTTTTATTAATGTGTACCATGTAGATACACAATAAATATCGATACTTTTCAGTATTTATTTATAGTTTCTCCCCTACAATACAAACAGATAAGCAACGCATAAAAGTACCATTTTTTACGTTCAGGAATGTATCTATTACTAAAAGTCATAATTTATAATTTCAAGGTATTATCGATTATTTCAGTGCTTTTTGTTAACCTGTGTGATAAATTTCACGTAAGTTATGCAAATTATGTAATGCATTAAGTTATGTAAAACTATTCAATAACTCAACTTTGTGTGCTATACTGACATTGTCATTTGAGAGGATATAGAACTCACCGGACATCATATCACATTCATTGATATAACAGAGTGGAGTCAACTATATCAGGTCATATTTTCTGAAAAGAGGTTTTAACAATGGCAGACGCAAAAAACACTGTTCTTTTCCCTTATGAAACATTGAAAAAATTGAGCATGGATGCTTTCCAAAAATTCGGTTTCTCCGAAAAAGAAGCTGACATCATCCAAGACGTACTTTTGACTTCCGACTTGTTCGGTATTCAAAGCCATGGTATGCAACGTATGGTTCGTTACCACAAAGGTATCACTAACGGCTTGATCAAAATCGACGCAAAACCTGAAATCGTAAAAGAAACTCCAATCTCCGCAGTTATCGACGGTCATGATGGCATGGGCCAATTGTTGGGTCACAAAGCTATGGAAATGGCTATCGAAAAAGCTAAAAAATCCGGTGTTGGTATCGTATCCGTACGTAACTCCAACCACTATGGTATCGCTGGTTACTATGCTAAAATGGCATCCGACCAAGGCTTAATCGGTTTCTCTTGTACAAACTCCGAAGCAATCATGGTTCCTGTATATGCTCGTAAAGCTATGCTTGGTTCCAACCCTATCGCTTGGACTGTACCAGCTGATCCTGTTGACTTCTTCTTCGATTGCTCCACTACAGTAGTAACTCGTGGTAAACTTGAAATGTACAACAAAATGGGCAAAGCTACTCCAGATGGCTGGGCTGTTAACAAAGACGGCGTTCCTTCCACTGATGCAGCTGAAGTATTGGGCAACATTTCCCGTCATGAAGGCGGCGGTATCCTTCCTTTAGGTGGTGCTACAGAAGTTCTTGGCGGCCACAAAGGTTATGGTAACGGCATGATTGCTGAATTATTCTCCTCCATCCTTTCCCAAGGTGGTACTTCCAATAAATGTATGGTTGGCGGCAAATCCAATATCTGCCACGGCTTCATGGCTATCAACCCTGAATTCTTCGGTGACCCTGCTGAAATCAAAAAACACTTCTCTCAATTCTTACAAGAATTACGTGAAGCTCCTAAAGCTCAAGGTCAAGACCGTATCTACACTCATGGCGAAAAAGAACATGAATCTGTTGCTAAAGTTAAAGCTGAAGGCATTCCTGTACTTAACGGTACAATGCTTGAAGTTCAAGATCTTTGCAATGAATTAGGTTTAGACTTCAAATCCTACTTCGGCGATTATGTACCAGAAGCTCCTGCTACAATGTTCAAAGGTAACTACTAATATCTAATTAGTGTTGGCCCTAACACGGACATGTAGTTAGTACAGAGGGGGACATAAACACTGTTTATGTCCCCTCTCTTATATTTTTTTAACCTCATAAGCTATGAGGTTAAAAAATTTTAAGAGATATATCACTTTTTCTGATAAGTATATCTGTTATTTTATTGTAATCTTTTATTATTACTGAACTTTTACAACTTAATCCAATAGCGAATTACTCATCAATTAAATTGATTATTGCTACATCGTCCTGTTAAGCATATATTTTTATTTTTCTTGAAAGGATGATTTTAGAAATGAGTGCTATCACCGTTCTATTAGCGCTATCTCCAATCATTTGGTTGATCGTAGCGTTATCCATCTTGAAATTACCTGCATGGCAAGCAACAAGTGTTGCTGCAATCGGTTCTTTCATCATCGCTATTACAGCATTCCAATCCGACCCATTTATTATGGTCACTGGTGCCCTTGAAGGTGCCGCATTGGCAATCTGGCCAATCCTATTAGTTATTACAGCTGCTATCTTCGTTTATAACTTGGTAGTACATACGAAAGCAATGGAAACTATTAAAACCATGCTTTCTTCTGTAACATCTGATACTCGTGTACTTGCATTATTACTTGCATGGGGCTTCGGTGCTTTCATGGAAGGTATGGCTGGCTTCGGTACTGCCGTTGCAATTCCAGCTGCTATGATGGTTGCCGTAGGTTTTGACCCACTAAAATCTATCATCGCATGTCTCGTTGCAAACTCTGTACCAACAACATTCGGCTCTATCGGTATTCCAACTACTACATTGGCATCCTTAACAAGCCTTGATCCTAGCCATTTAGGTACATTCATTTCCGTACAATTATTCTTGCTTAACCTTATCGCTCCTTTCTTCGTAGTTATGATTATCGGTGGCGGTATCAAAGCGTTAAAAGGCGTATTCCTTGTAACATTACTTTCCGGTTTAGCATTAGCTATTCCTGAAACTATAATCAATGCCGTAATGGGTCCTGAATTATCCGTAATTTCTGCATCCATCGTAATCATGGCAGTGATCATCGGTTGTGCAAAAATTATGCCTCCTAATGATCCTCAATACGCAGTTAAACAAACTGGCGAAGTTCCTAAAGTTTCTGGTGGCGAAGGCCTTGTGGCTGCAATGCCATTCATCTTAATCTTCGTATTATTGTTATTAACTTCTAAATTATTCCCTGCAATTAATGGTCCTCTTGCATCCATTAAAACATCTGTACCTATTTACCAAGGTCCTGGTGCAAAACCTTACACATTCGTATGGATTGCAACTCCTGGTATCATGATTTTCATCGCTGGTATCGTTGGTGGTTTCATCCAAAAAGCAAAAGCTGGTGAAATCTTTGGTACATTGGGTAGCACAGTTAAAAACTTGAAATTCACATACCTTACAATCATCACAGTTGTTATGACAGCTAAATTGATGACATACTCTGGTATGACTGCAGATATTGCGAAAGCAATGGTTGCTGGTACAGGTACTTTGTACCCTCTATTCGCTCCTATCGTAGGTGCATTGGGTGCGTTCTTAACAGGTTCCGGTACAAACTCCAACGTATTGTTTGGACCACTTCAAATCGCAGCAGCTCAAGGCTTAAACCCTGTTGGTTATGAAGATCTTGGCTTCTGGTTAGCAGCTGTTAACTCCGGTGCAGCTGGTATCGGCAAAATGTTGTCGCCACAATCCATTGCGATTTCTATTGGTGCCGTAGGTCCTGCTTTGAAAGCATACTTAGAAAACCACAAAGAAATCAATGCGGAAGAAGCTCACAACTTAGAACATGAAATCGAAGCAAGTGTTATCATGAACAGCGCGTTCAAATACTTCATCATCTTCATCATCATGCATGGTTGTATCTCCTTCTTCGGTCAACATTTCATCCATGAAATTCACCACATCTTCTTCTAAGATTTGGTAATATAAAAGAACAGCTCATTCGTGAGCTGTTCTTTTTATTTCAAATACTAATAAGCAATACCCTTGTTACTCATTTATAAACCTATAGCTTTTTCTTATTAATCATGTTACAATACCCTTATTAAATAGATAAAATTAAATGCAGTCTGCGAAGTGCGATTCGCAGACTTTTATTTTTCCCTTTTTAATATAGGAGATTTTATGGAGTCTACAAAGAAAATATCTTTATTCATTGTCGTATTTCTAGGGCTTCTTACGGCCATCACACCACTTGGTACTGATTTATATCTACCAGCATTACCAATCATGCCTCATGAACTTAATACAAATGCATCCCTCATTCAGATGACAATTGGTATTATGACTTTTGGTATCGCTATCGGTCAATTGATTGGCGGTCCTCTTAGTGACTCATTGGGGCGAAAAAAACCACTCATCATTGGTAATATCCTCTGTGTAATCGCTAGTATACTCTGTGCTATTGCGCCCAATATTGAGATTTTACTAGTTGCACGATTTTTACAAGGTTTAACAGGTTCTATCGGAGTTGTTATTGCTAAGGCCATCTCCCGGGATTTTGCATCTGGTAAGGAATTAATGCGACTCATGTCTCTACTGATGCTCGTCAACGGATTAGCTCCTGTTATTGCACCGCTTATAGGTGGTCAGATTTTATTATTTTCTACATGGCGCTTTATTTTTATTGTCCTCGCCGTTTTCTCTGCAGTGTTACTTATGGGCTCTTTCATTTTTACTGAAAGCCTACCATCAGAAAAGCGTATTTCCGGTGGTATAGCAACAGCGTTTAAAAACTACGGTGCTCTACTAAAAGATAACTCTTTCTTAGGCCAGACTCTAGTTCAGCTATTCGCCTTTGGTGGTTTCTTTGCCTATATTTCGGGTTCATCCTTTGTATATCAAAATATATTCAATTTATCTGCCCAAGAGTTTAGTTATATGTTCGGGATTAATAGTTGCGGTATTATCCTCGCTAGCGTAATCAGTGCCAAAGTAAGTAATGTTGTAAAAATAAAAACCATTTTACATACCAGTCTATTGCAATTAACGATTGGTTCTATCCTATTCCTTTGTGCAATGTATTTTAATTGGTCCTTTATTATAACTAGTGTCATTCTGTTCTTTACAGTTTGTACCGTATCTGTATTTGGATCAACAGGGTTCTCTATGGCAATGGCGAAATATGGACATAAAGCAGGTAGCGCCTCTGCTATTTTAGGATTTGCAGGCATGTTTTCAGCCGGGTTCGTATCGCCATTAGTTGGTATTGGTGGAAGTCATACTGGTATCCCTATGGGGATTGTTATGGTTGTATGTGCTGTATTAGCATTAGTATGCTTCTATACAATGATTAAAGAAGATTCATCAATTTCATAAAAAAGCGTCCCTCATATGTCCCCTCTTTACTGGTTGTTCAGTAAAGAGGGGACATATCACTAGGGACGCTTATTTTACATTCAGTAATTATATAATTGATTATTACATTATCATTCAAACATTGTTGCTAACAACAATTTCAATCGATTTGCTTGGTTAACCGCACTTGAACCTGGGTCATAGTCGATGGCTGCAATGCGCACATCAGGATATGCTTCGGATAATGTTTTTACCATGCCTTTACCACTAACGTGGTTAGGTAAGCAGCCAAATGGTTGCAAGCAAACTACTTGTTTCGCACCTTTTTCGATAAGATCAATCATATCACCTGTAAGGAACCAACCTTCACCGCATTGATTACCAAGGTCAATATAATGAGCCGCTTCTTTTGCAACCTTCGTCATCCGTTGCAATGGATCAAAATGCTTAGATGCTGCAACAGCTTTTGCATATGGCAAGCGGTATAATTCTAACGCTTCGCGAGCCAAGGATCCAAAGAATCCCGAAAGCCATGTACCATCTAAGTGTTTAGCACGATATGTACTATCCATGGCACAGTACAAGAAAAAGTCTAGTAGACCAGAGGTTACCACCTCGCCGCCTTCTTTTTCTATAAGTTCATTGATATGGTTGTTCGCACTTGGATGGAATTTAACGTAGATTTCACCTACCACGCCAACACGAGGTTTCGGCTTAGATTTATCGACTGGTAAATTGTCAAAGTCTTCAATGATATTCTTAATATATTTACTATATTGGAATATATTAGCTTTTGTAATACGTTCCCGTAATTTTTTAACCCAATAATCGCACAATGCATCTGCAGATCCTGGATTAATTTCATAAGGGCGCGTAGCCAATACACATTGCATCAACGCATCGCCGTATACTACGGCTTGAATCATGCGATGTAAGAAGGATTTAGTCAATTTAAAGCCTGGTTGACGTTCCATATCACTCGCATTAAGTGACAAAATTGGAACTTGTTTCATACCTGCATCGATGAGGGCTTTACGCAAATAACCAATATAGTTGGTAGCACGACAACCGCCACCGGTTTGAGAGATGATAACAGCTGTTTTATTAACATCGTATTTACCAGACAATAAGGCACTCATCAATTGGCCTACAACGATGATAGCAGGATAACATGCATCATTATTGATATATTTTAGACCTATCTCTACATCTTCACGCGTAGGTGCTGGTAACATGTCAAAGTCATACCCTTCAGACTTAAGCACTGGTTCCAATAGTTGGAAATGAAGAGGTGACATTTGAGGCACCAAAATCTTATAGGTCTTACGCATTTCTTCAGTAAAGACAACACGTTCATAATCATATGCTGGTGTATCATCAATAACGGTCTCTATAGGAGCTTCTGGATTATGATGTTTACGCATACTCCGTTCCATTACGGATTGCAAGGAACGTAAGCGAATAGTGACAGCACCTAAGTTTGTACCTTCATCAATTTTAAGCAATGTATGAATCTTATGCTTTGCAGATAAGATATCCTTTACTTGGTCTGCCACAATGGAATCAAGACCACAACCGAAAGAGTTCAACTCAACAATTTGGAAGCCTTCCGTACGACTTACAAATTCTGCTGCATGATATAGACGACTATGGTATGACCATTGGTCTACAACGCGAAGATGTTTAATATCCTTACCTAATGGTGCTACACCATCTTCGGTAAGAACCGCCATACCAAGAGAGGTAATGAGCTCAGGGATACCATGATTAATACCGGAGTCTAAGTGATATGGACGACCTGCCAATACGATGGTAGGCACTTGTTCTGCTACGAGACGAGATACAGTTTTCTTTGTCATCTCGCGATAGTCAGCCTTACATTTTTCTTGTTCGGCCCAAGCGGTCTCAACGGCATTAGAAATTTCAGATTTAGAGAATGGCAAATCTTTTAAGGCTTTCACCAAAGCAGGCACCAATGATTTCTTATCTGCTAGTGGTAAGAATGGCGCATAAAATGGCGTTTTTCCCATCACATCTTGCATATTGTTTCGAATCAATTCTGGGTAAGAAATAACCATAGGGCAATGGTAATTATTGTCATGGCTAAATTCCTTTGGACCATGTTGAATACATGGGTACCAGATTAAATCAACTTGGGCTTGGGCAAGATCACGAATATGACCATGAACGGCCTTAGCAGGATAACATGCTGTATCAGATGGGATGGTATCAATCGCCTTATTATATTGATCCTTTGTCGTATAATCGGACAATACCACTTCGCAACCTAATTGATTGAAGAATGTAAACCAGAATGGGAAATCTTCGTACATATTGAGGACGCGAGGAATACCTATACGCAATTTACCTTCAAACTCAGGAATATTTTTCTTGAGGAAGTAATCAAAATAACGGCGTAATTTTACGTCTACCATATTGGGAACAGGCTTATGTTTCTCTTGAATCATATCACCGGCACCACGGTCGCAACGATTACCCGTTACATAGGTACGGCCATCGGAGAATGCATTGATGGTAAGCATACAATTATTAGAGCACAATCCGCAATTACGCATGGATGTAGACACTTGCAAGGATTTCAAACCGTCACTATCAAGCAATGTGCTATGTTGATTTTGTAACTCTTCTGCCGCTTCAGAAGCGAGCAATGCCATACCATAAGCACCCATCAAGCCGGATACATCAGGGCGAATTACTTCGACGCCCATTAATTTTTCAAAGGCACGAAGCACCGCTTCATTATAGAATGTACCGCCTTGTACGACGATGTGGTCACCTAATTCCTTAGGATCTTTTACCTTAAGCACCTTATACAATGCATTCTTGATAACAGAATATGCAAGGCCAGCGGCGATATCCGGTACAGTAGCCCCTTCTTTTTGCGCCTGTTTTACCTTGGAATTCATAAATACGGTACAGCGAGACCCCAAGTCGATTGGCATAGGTGCCAATAAACCTTCCTTGGCAAATTGCTCAATCGGCAAACGCAAGGATGTAGCAAAGGTATCAATAAAGGAACCACAACCAGAGGAACAGGCTTCATTCAATACTATGTCTTCAATGTATCCATCGCGTACCTTTGTACATTTCATATCTTGACCGCCAATATCCAAGATGAAGGATACATCAGGGCAGAAGAATTGAGCAGCGCGATAATGGGCAATTGTTTCTACTTCTCCAATATCGATACCAAGAGCGCGTTTCAAGAAGGCTTCGCCATATCCAGTTACACCAGAATGAGCGATGTAAGCCCCTTTTGGCAATAAGCTATAGATTTTCTCTATTAGTTCTTGGGATTTTTCTAATGGTTTACCATGATTTGGGCCATAGTGAGAGAAGATGATTTCATTCTTGCTATTGATCAAGACGACTTTCAACGTCGTAGAACCCGCATCGATACCGAGGTAACATGGACCTTCAGCATCTTTAATATCACCCTTCGGTGTTACCGCCTTAGCATGACGTGCACGGAATTCTTCTAATTCCGCTTCATTTCTAAATAGCGGATCCACACGATCGGTTGCTTCCATTGGTACACCAATAAGCGCACCGATTTCCTTCGTCAATTCACCTATTGTAATATCACGACATTCATCATTCATGAGAGCTGCGCCTAGGGCAATAAACAACTCACCATTTTCAGGGATGATACGATGTGCTTCATCAAGTTCTAAGGTGTCACAGAAGCATTGACGTAATTCGGATAAGAATGTCAATGGACCACCGAGGAAGGCTACATTCCCTTCAATTTTATGACCACATGCAAGGCCTGCAATCGTTTGGTTAACGATGGCTTGAAATACGGACTTTGCAATATTTTCATGAGACGCGCCTTGATTTAGCAATGCTTGTACGTCTGTTTTCGCAAATACGCCACAACGAGCGGCGATTGGGTAAATAGTATCCGCATTCATCGCCAATTGATTAAGGCCGGATGCATCAGTTTGCAATAATGTTGCCATTTGATCTATGAAAGCACCTGTACCACCGGCACAAGAACCATTCATGCGATGTTCTGCAGTACGACCTAGGTACGTAACCTTAGCATCTTCACCACCAAGTTCGATAATAACATCAGTTTGTGGGTACAACGCTTTTATCGCCTTTGTTTCGGCAATTACTTCTTGTACAAAAGGTATACGCACCTTATCAGCCATCGCCATACCGCCAGAACCTGTAATTGCTACATGGACTTTTGCGTCTTCATAGCCCACTTGAGCCTCTTGTAGCAATGTATGAACAGTATCCAAAATATTGGCGTAATGTCGGATATATTTTTTATACAAATAATTATCTTGTTCGTCCAACAAAACGACCTTGACCGTTGTAGAGCCAACATCGATCCCCATACGTAAGGATTTTTGCATATATACCTCTCTTGAAAAATGAAGAATTGGTACGCTCGCACCATTTTTCTTCATACATTTAAGTAAAAGTTAAATAATAAAGCTTTTAACTACACATCTAAAAAATTAAATATTAAATATATTATACAACAAACAGAGATTAATTCTAGGTTTTGCCATATTCCAATGTGGTATATAGAACATGACTATTCCTAATAAAATATATATAACTCTATATGTCGTGTAATTTTTATTATACCACTTTAAAGTGAAAAATATTGTACGTAAAGATACATTCTAAAATTAATATGGTTAGTTATTACTTATTTATATATCTAAATATATCGAATTGCCTTTTTATTTATAAATAATTTTAGTCTATAATGTTATAATAACTATTAATGAGTCATATATTTCATTAACTGTAATTGATTTATCCATTAGTATGGATCATGTAGGAGACCTATGGAACTGACAGACATTCAAATTCCTAGCGATTTGCGCGACTGTTCTCTCACAGAACTCGAGGTCATCGCACAACATATACGTAATTTAATTATCCATAGAACATCACACATTGGCGGTCACATTGGTTCATCTTTAGGAGCCACTGACATTATTGTTGCTTTGCATCATGTGTTCGGCCTTGATGATGCTCAATTCATATTTGATATTTCCCATCAAAGTTATGCTCATAAGATTTTAACAGGCCGTCACGAAGGATTTAAAAATAAGGACAAATTTCATACCATATCCGGTTATAGCAATCCTGCTGAAAGCACTCACGATGCATTTCACCTAGGCCACGCTTCCACAAGCCTCAGTTTAGCTTGTGGCCTCATGATTGGCCGCGATTTACAGCATAGAACACACCCAATTATAGCTATGATTGGTGATGGTGCGCTATCCGGCGGAGAAGCTTATGAAGCATTGAATCACTTGTCCACAATGTCATCTCAATGTTTAATTATCATCAACGATAATGAACAATCCATCGCTGAAAACCACGGCGGATTATATACTCATCTCCAACAATTGCGTGAGACTTATGGTGAAAGCCCTAATAATATCTTTAAAGCTCTTGGCTTTTCATATCGTTACGTCGATGCTGGCAATTCGCTAGCCCCCCTAATCCATGCGATAAAAGACTGTAAAGACGAGACAACACCAACAGTGCTCCACATCCATACGACAAAAGGCCACGGTTACGACAAGGCTATATCAAATCCCGAAGGCTTTCACAATCCATCTGGTTTTGATATCGACACCGGGGAAACAAAAAAACGCTATACTAATAGCTATGAATCCATTGTGGCAAAACAACTTATTGAAACACTAGAGCAAAACAAGGCTGCCTGCATCGTCACAGCCGCTACGCCTGGTGGATTCTGCTTGACGAAGGATATACGAGAAAAATTAGGTGCTCAATACATCGACGTAGGCATTGCGGAAGAGCATGCCACGACATTACTTGCTGGCATTGCCCACAACGGTGGCACGCCGATTTTACCGATTTACAGTACATTTTTACAACGTGCCTATGATCAAATTATTAATGACCTATGTATTAATAATAGCAATGCACTGATCCTTGTATATCGCGCGTCCATTTATGGTAATAAGGATATGACACACCTTGGATTCAATGATATTACTATGCTCAGCAACATGCCAAATCTCATGTACCTAGCACCTACAACAGTAGAGGAATTAGAATCTTCCATTCGTTATGGAGTAGAACATCATAATCATCCTATCGCCATCCGTATTCCTGTAGGATCACCGATTTACGAAACTAGTCAATCCAATACAACAGAATGTCCTGTAACGTCGTGTAACATAACCCAATCAGGTAATACGATTGCCATCATAGGTGTCGGTAATTTCTACCATAAGGCGGTCGAACTTAGCCACGCAATACATGATGCCATTCATATCTTACCGACGCTTGTCAAACCACTTTGTATTTCTAGTTTAGACACTGATACATTGAATGAATTAACAAAGAACCACAATATCGTCATCACCTTAGAGGACGGCGAACTCGAAGGTGGCTATGGTCAAAAAATTGCTAGCTATTATGGAAAAACGTCCATAAACGTCTTAAATTATGGCATTTCCAAACAATTCTACGATCGATACAACCCAGAAGATGTATTACAACAAAATCACCTAGATTTTGAACACATTTTAGATGATATACAAAACATACAATATTAATTCAATACATACAAGAAACGCCCAGTTTAAACTGGGCGTTTCTTGTATAATTAGGCACTTAGGTTGGAGAAATTCATTCAACTCTTTATCGAATGAAGTTATTTCATTATCTTTCATTTTTTATACTATTACCTTGTCGATATAAATCTAAGAAATTCTTAAGTACTCTGCCGGTTAAGCCCCATATCGTATATTGCTTATATGGATAAAAATAAACAGAATAATTTTGACGTATCTTCCAATCTATTTGATACCCTTCTAATAAATGAAATGGAAAATCACGTAATGGTTTTGTACCAATATCTAAATGTCCAACAATAGGCTTTATTTCAAGTAAATAAGGAAGCGGAACCGTAAAGACTTCCCCTACCTCATCAGGATTCGGACAAAATTCACGCGTATGTAAGCGAACTACTACAGCATGTAATTTAACACCAATAGCAGATACCAAACAATCTAACGAGCCTAATAATTCAATTTGATCTGCAACTACCCCTAATTCTTCCGAGCATTCACGAATAGCCGCATCAGCTCCAGTTTTATCAATGCTTTCACAATGGCCACCGGGAAAGCTAATTTCACCAGGCTGCCTACGTAAGGCCTGACTACGCACCGTAAATAGAACGTGATCCTCACCATCTATTTCAAGCAATGGCACTGCTACCGCCGCAGTTATAACATCAATATCTGTAGTCACTTGTGGTTCTCGTTCATTTAAATATGCGCTTAATTGTCTGTCCATAGCCATCCCCCCTTTTCTTAATTATACCAATAATCGTTTTCCAGAAAATAGTAAATTCCGTTATTTATAGTTTTTATATATTAATATAACCTTAATCTATAGCAAGATAAGAGTAATCACATTTAACTATGCCAAGCACATAAAAACGGTACTAAGATGATTCCCCATACTAATAGGTAATATACCTATTAGCTAAAATCAAACTTAGTACCGTTATAAATGTTGCTCTATATAATAAACAAGCTAATCAAAATCAAAAAAATTAAATTATAAAGTTGACTTTGTTTGCTCGATAGAAATAGTTACAGGTGCTGATAATTTAGCCTCTAACCAAGCTTTTATTCGTTCCAAATCTGCATCAGATATAGTGGATGTAGTATGGATAATCACCATATAGCGACTCGCTTTAGGCTGTTCTAGATTATCTATTAAAGGCATGCCTTCCACTTTACTTACAAACGGGAATAACGCCTTTGCTTCAGCTTCTGTCGTTTTCATAGTATTTATAGTTTCACTTACTAATTGATAAGTCGGCTGGTATAGATTACTCAAGTTTTTATATGTTTCAAGATTCTCTGAAGATTTATTTAAGTTCGTCTTATCCATAGTAGATTTTTTCTCATCTACGCTATTAACAAATCGTAATGTATAAGGCTGCAAGTACTCATCCTTCTGTAACTTGTCATCCAACTGGGCTTGCTCCTCTGAAGTCACAGGAGCTCCTATAACTACTATGTTTACTAGCTTATTCGTTTGATCCAATGAATAATCAATCACTTGTCGACGTCCCTCTTGATTAATATCATTCTTAATAAACTGCTCCATATGATTTGACTCAGAATACTTGATAGTCATATCATAGCCTGCATAAATACTTGGTATAGCCATAATAAGACCAATCACGAGAAATATTAGCTGGTTACGACGATTAACCTCTTCTGCTTGTTTATGGTATGGCAAACTATATACACCCTTTAAAACAATAAAAGATGCAAAGAAGATGAAAAATGCATTTATAAAGAATAAATAGCTAGCCCCAAAGAAATAGTTCCAATTTCCATTAGCCAATCCATATCCTGCCGTACATAGTGGTGGCATAAGTGCAGTCGCAATCGCAACACCTGGTATAACATTATCTAAGGTCTTACGCGTTTGCCCAATAATCCCAGCTAACCCACCAAATATAGCAATGAATACATCAAAAATATTCGGTTCTGTACGTGCTAATAGTTCAGATGTAGCCGTCTGAACGGGAGAAATATAAAAATATAAAGCAGATGCCAAAACAGCAATCGTAATCTGTAAGGACAATCTTAAAATACCACTCTTCACAACTGTAAAATTAAGCGTAGCGAAGCCAAAACCAATTGCTAAAATAGGTCCCATCAACGGCGATATAAGCATAGCACCAATAACAACTGCCGTACTATTCATATTCAACCCAATAGAGGCAATAAACATGGAGAGAATCAGGATAACCAAAGCAGGTCCCTTAATCTTAGCCCCGCCTATCAACCTTTTAGCGATAGTTGCATCATCAGCTCGCTCAAAATGTATATCAAAGTATTTATTTATTTTCATTCTTTCTCCTTATAATTTCATCAAATCTGCAAAGGTCCCAACGTTTACAAACATATGCTGTGTCGTTTTCAACATTTGAACCATTAAGATAGCTCCTGTTCCTTCCCCCATCGACATGTGGGCTTGAATAGGAACCATGTCTTGTGTAATATCTACCTCTGCTAAAGCTAGCTCTGTGCCTTTTTCTCGAGAGTTATGAGATGGCAATGCATAATCCTTAACACAATCATTCATATGTACCGCACAAGCTGCTGCTACAGCTGTAATAAAGCCATCAATGACGAAGGGCTTTTTAAACTCAACACAAGCGAGCATAGCCCCAAGAATAGCGGCAATATCAAAGCCCCCTACATGGGCTACAATTTTACGAACTCTTTCAGCTTCACTGTCAGAAACGATACTAGCCTTATGCTTATCTAATACAGCGCGCACAAAATCAATTTTTCGTTTCATCAGATCTGGTTTATCGGGCCAAGAACCGGGGCCTACTGTTTCAGTGGGATCAGCCCCAGTCAAAGCAGACAACACACAAGCAGAAGTCGTCGTATTACCAAGTCCCATTTCACCAAAGGAAAAAAGATTTATCCCTTTCTTTACATAATGTTCAACTCGTTCATAGCCAGATTGAAAGGCACTATTAAATTCATCCTCAGTCATAGCAGGATGGTTTAATATATTCTTTGTCCCCTTTTCGACCTTGCAATCCACTCCGATGCCATCATCTGAGGCAATTCCTACATCCACAACTTCATAAGGAATATTGTTAAAGTTACAAAACTGTGTAGCCGACGAACGACCCAAGAGCATATTACGCGACTGCTTTTGCGTTACCTCATAGTTATAACCTACATAGCCTTCCATATTACAACCATTATCGGCAGAAAATATGATATGCTGTGGTCGAATTTCACCATTGATCTCACCCCAAGCAGTACAAATCTTGCGGAAATAATCCTCCCACAAGCCTAGGCCACCAGGGATCAGGCATTTCGGTTGAAGAAATCTATTTAATTGTTCCTCAATTGGTAATACTAACTTATCTTTCATTCTAATCTCTAGCCTACACAGAATATGCCAACTAGCCTTCTATTAATTCGATATTATTCTATATGAAAGTATAACACAAAATACATATCTAGTAATGTGAGGTTTGTACTAATACTCATATATACGAATTATCCTCTCATTAGGGAATAATCTATGTTTTTTAGCCTTAAACTCTGGATTGTTATTAGAATCAAAATATTCAATCGTGTTTCTTAACTGCTCATGAGTAAAAGGACTCGTACTTGGATTATATACAAGCTGATTAAATACAGCATACCGTCCATCATATGCAGCAAATAGTAAATTAGATTTCTTATCTGGATTGTATGAATCCACTAACATTCCAGGCAAGCCATTATTCCATACCGCTGAATAAGTAGGATTTTGTAACTTGTAAATGTCAATATAAGAATGTACAATTTTGACGATGTACAATGTACAGTTATT